>Ga0247837_1008074_pt1 | contig 13454 bp, 7 predicted proteins | sample LaCtaG_2_FD_187115 | JGI IMG/M metagenome (GOLD analysis project Ga0247837, IMG submission 187115) | Freshwater microbial communities from meromictic Lake La Cruz, Castile-La Mancha, Spain - LaCruzMarch2015_14.5m | ecosystem: Environmental > Aquatic > Freshwater > Lake | place: Spain: Castile-La...
TGCGGCGCAAAACGGATAGCCGTTTCCATCGGTGCCCCAGCGCCGGTCGGGAGCCGACCAGCCGACGCCCTGCGGCGCAAACTTCGCATACCGCGAAATTTGCTGGAGGTTCAGCGCGGGAGCGAAGCCCTCAAAAATTCCGCCGGCGATCTTCATGTCGAATTTCTGAAAGAACGGCTTGTTCCAGGCGATCCATGCCTCCCATCCATCGGGGATCGATGCATCCAGCCGTGGCGCGGTCAGCATCCCGGGCGAGAGGTAGCCGGCACCGCTGAAGCTGGAGATGAAAAAATCCGTCGGGCCCGCCTTCGTTCGGGAGTAATGCATCGCGTGCGGCGCCCGCTGGGCGAGGGAGGGATTGATCGCCCAGTTCAGAGTGACCTTCCCCCGGGCCGGGTCGCCCCAGTATTCGCAAACGAAACGATTGAGCCAGGCCGAGCTCTGGTAGTCGCCCGCACACCACATCGCATAGCGCTTGGGAACAACCTGATGGTTAGCGTCGAGAAGCCCCCTGGCCCGGAGTCCGGCGGGATCGAGCGGCGGGAGCGCCTGGGGATAAACTTCCTGCAGCGGAAAATGCTGGTAAAATGAGGCGTTCGCCAGCCCGGGAAAACTGTAGGGATCCGAGTCGAGCGCCCCGTTGTAGGCGGACGCGATGCGCGTCCATTCCCAATCCGTCTGCACCGGGGTGTGCTTCCCTCCGGATCCGGCAAAGGAACCGTGGGGAGAAGCATATTTCCAGCTCCATGGCATGCTGCCGCCCACGGTGAAGATCTTCCCCCGGGAAAGCTGCGACATGGTGCGCAGGATTTTCAGCAGTGTCGTCCGGTCGTTTCCCGTCCACTGCCCGGGATCGTCCACCGGCTTCTCATCATGCCAGGGCAGCAGGTCGAAGAAAAACGCCCGCTTGGAGATGAAGAAATCGTGGTTGAGGGCAGCGCTGTTTGAAAGCGGGCTTCCGCCGAGCGGACCGCTGTTCTTTGGCGCCGGATGGGAAATCCAGAACGCGTCGAGATAGTTCGCAAGAAACTTATCCGAGCACTTTCCGACTTCCAGATATCTGCTGATCGCCCAGAGATAGGCATCGTTTTTCAGGCTTCCGGTGCTCGGAAGCGGGGTGCCCCGGATGACCCCTTGGTTTACAAACATCGGGACCCCTTCGGGTGACACGAGGTCCATCCGGTCGGCAGGAAACGAAGGGCGGGAAACCAGCTCCTGGAACAGGGAATTCGGCGAGGCATCCATGCGTATGGCAAGTCGGTCCTCCACTCCGGCGATCGTGCTGGCCAGATTCGAGGTCGCAGAAATGCGCGAGTCATACGTGACCGCGCCTTTGAGCTCGGGAGAAAACTGATCGAGCAACTCGCCGACCGACGCGCACTGGCGGACGGGCCGCCCGGCCAGCCAGTTCCCCGGAGACATCAGCTCGTTCAGCCAGAACCGGTCGACCTTCTCATCCAGAACGATAAATACCCGCGGACCCTTGCGGTTGACGACTCCCTGAATCGAAGCCGCCGCATGAAGCGAATCCCAGGCCCGAGCGGCCTGTTCGGGATTTGAGAGGTCCGATTGATTCAGCGTGGTGAGGTCAAGCACGGTGACCGGTTCGGTGTCCCCCCGGACATTTTCACACAAAAATATTCCCGTCACAAGAATGGCGGCTGCGTGCCTCGCGATACGAAAAGTGGATCTCCGGAAAAATACGGGGTTCATCAGGGAGAGGGATCGTTCGGAACAAAGACGTCGAATTTCACTCCTTCGGTTTTCTGGCCGGGAACAGAAGGCAGGTCCGCTTCATTGATGAGGAGCCTGGCAATCTTGCGCTCGCCCGGCGCGGCCGGGTCGTCGATCATTCCGTCCACAACGGCGCGGACCATCGCCCGTCCGTTCGGTGACCGCACAAGCAGGGTGCCGGCCCGCATCGCCGAATCGGCAAGCGAGACCGGAAGCGTCACCGGAACGGAGAGCTGCGCCTCGTTTTTTACCGTCGCGACGTGGGTTGCAAAATTCACCCCCTGCCCGGGAGCGACGACGACCTCGGATACGACACCCTCCACCGGTGCCCGGAAAAAGCGCGCCTCATATTCCTGAGAGAAATATTCGTATTGGATCTTCTGGATGTCCTCCGCCTCAAGCTGAGCGCGATACTGGGCCTCAAACATCTTTTCCATGCTGGTGGCCCATTCGAGACGGCTCTTGGGAACCTGACGCTTCTTGACCGCCTCCTCGGCCTCCTCCCTCTGAATCGTCCAGGCCTTCTGCTGCCAGAATTTTTCGTCCACATTTCCCTGGGCTTCCATGGTCGCCCGGGCCATGTCCTTGCTCATCCTCATGGTATCCAGCTCCGTGTGCCCGAGCACCTGTCCCTTTTTCACGATATACCCCACCTTGACATAGATTTCAATAACGGTCCCCGGACGGTTTGCGCGGACCTTGTCAATCACACGGGCCGCCGCTCCGGACTCGAAGCGGAGCAGGGCATCGGCAGTCGGCAGGATCGGCGCCTCAGCAAGAACCTTTCCAGCCAGCAGGAGACTGAAGGCGCAGGCCGTGACGAGAATCCCGGATATGGGTAGGGAGGGCTTCATTTGGGCGTGTAGACGGGATCAGTCGCGCCTGAAGGAACTTTTACCAACGCAAAATGAAGGTCACAACAACAAAACCGGGACTCGCGGTGCGCCGGGTAGATCGCGCCAGCGGTTTTGGTGAATGCCCGGCGGCACGATTCCTTCCGGCTGTTCTGCCAGCTTGTGGAATTGCCCCTGCGCGGGGATAATCCGGAAATGTTTGTGCGTGTGCTGCCGGATCAGGCCGCTGGGCGGCTTTTGGACTACCGTGTCCCGGAGGCCTTTGAAGGCATGGTGGCGGTCGGTTCGCGCGTAAAAGTGCCCGTGCGGACAAGGATCCTCACCGCGACCGTCATCGAAACGCTCGAGTCCTCCGGGGCGCGTGGAGTCCGGGACATTGTCGAGTTGCTCGACGCAAAGCCGATGATCCGGCCCGCGCTCCTCGATCTGGCGCATTGGATGGCGGATTACTACTGCTGTCCGGTCGAGACGGCCGTGTGCAGCGTCCTGCCGGTCGCTGTCCGCGACGGGCGCGTTGGGGAAAAGCGCCGGAATACGGTGCGCCTCGCACGGGAGATCTCCGGGGAGGAACTGGCGGCATTGGAAAAGCGGGCTCCCCGGCAGGCCGACGCCCTCCGCGCGCTTGCCGGAGCGGGCGGACCGCTGGCGGTCACCATTGCCGCGGAGCAGGCCGGGGTGGCGGAGGGCGTCTTCCGGACTCTTGAGAAAAACGGGCTTGTCGTGATCGAATCAGCCGTGGTCGCGCGCGATCCGTATTCGGAAAAATTTGTTTCGTCCTCTGCCATCACGCTGAATTCCGAGCAGGAGGAGGCGTTGCGGGCGGTGGAGGAGGCGATGGACAAGCCCGGCACTCCCATCCTTCTCTTCGGGGTCACCGGATCGGGAAAAACCGAAATCTATCTGCAGGCGATCCGCAAGGCGGTGGACTCCGGGCGCACGGCCCTCGTCCTCGTTCCGGAAATCGCGCTGACTCCGCAGACGGTCGAGCGTTTCAAGTCCCGCTTCGCGGACATGCAGGAAAAGATCGCCGTCCTTCACAGCCACCTTTCGGACGGCGAGCGCCATGACGAGTGGCACAAGATCCACTGCGGGGACGCGCGGGTGGTGATCGGCGCCCGCAGCTCGATCTTCGCTCCGCTGGAAAACCTCGGCATCATCATCGTCGACGAGGAGCATGAGAGTTCCTACAAGCAGGACGAGGCGCCGCGCTACAACGCCCGCGACATGGCAGTCCTGCGCGGCCATCGCGAGAAGGCGGCTGTTCTGCTCGGCAGCGCGACCCCCTCGCTGGAAAGCTGGCACAATGCGCAGGCGGGAAAATACCGGCTTGTGCGGCTCAGCCAGCGCGTGGACGACAAGCGGATGCCGGTCGTGCGCGTGCTCGACCTGCGGCAGCAGGCCCGCAGGACTCCCGAGGGAGGGATCCTCTCGGCGCCCCTCAAGGAGGCGATCGAAGGCCGGATCGCCAAGGGAGAACAGACGATCCTTTTTCTCAACCGGCGCGGGTTTTCGACGTCGATGCTCTGCGAGGCCTGCGGGCACGTCTGCAAATGCCCGGACTGCAGCGTTTCCCTGACCTACCACCGGGCCGCCGGCCGGATCGTCTGCCACATCTGCGGACACTCGTCCCGCGCTCCGAAGGCATGCCCGAAGTGCAGCGACCCGGGGATCCGGCATGCTGGCGTCGGCACCCAGAAGGTCGAGGAGGCGGTCGCCAGGATTTTTCCGAAGGCGCGCATCGCGCGGATGGATGCCGACTCGATGACGCGGAAGGATTCCTACCGCGAGACGCTCGGCGCTTTCAAGGAGGGGAAAATTGACATCCTGGTCGGCACGCAGATGATCGCCAAGGGCCTCCATTTCCCGAATGTCACCCTTGTTGGAATCGTCAATGCCGACCTCGGTCTCCACATGCCGGACTTCCGGGCTGGCGAGCGCACGTTCCAGCTTCTCACCCAGGTCGCCGGGCGTGCCGGCCGGGGGGAAATGGAAGGCGAGGTCCTGGTGCAGACGTTCACCCCGTTCAGCCCTTCGATCCAGTTCGCCAGGCATCACGACTACGAGGGATTCATGGAACAGGAGATGGAATTCCGGCGTCAGTTCCTTTATCCGCCATTTGGAAAGATGGCCCTGATCACGCTGCGCGGCACGATGTTCGAGCGGGTCGAGTTTTCGGCGCAGACGCTCGCGCGAAAGCTCAAGGCCGCCGCACCCTCCGGAATCGCGGTCGGCGACGGGGTCCCCGCACCACTGGAAAAAGCGAAGACATACTATCGATTCCAGGTCTCGCTCCGCGGCCCGTCCTCGATGCAGATTGCAAGGCTCACTCGCTCCGTGCTGGACTCCCTGCCGATGCCGGAAGATGTTTTTGCCGCGGTGGACGTCGACCCGCTGCATCTGCTTTAGAGAGGTTTACGAAATTGTGAATTGACGCGCTCTGCTGCCGTGTGACCTGACCCCGCGAGTGGGACACTTCAAAACTGAAGATCTGCGGTTTGTTTTGTTGTTTGGTTTTCTTGCCGTCAAGGTGCGGCAGCACCCGCTTCCCCCCCGAACGCCTGCCGCTGAAAAACATGAACTCCGATTCAATCGCGGAGCGCAGCCTCTGGATGTACTTGTTGTGGAGAGAAGCGTGGCGATTCAGGAAACGGTCGTATATTGCCTGGCCTCAGTTTGAAGGATAGCGGTTCCGGTATCCTGCATTTTGCCAAATCCTGCTCCGGTATCCCTGCTGGAAAGCAAAAAGCCCCCCCGAAGCGGGGCTTTTCACTGCAAATTTTCGGTAAAGTTAATGAGTCATTCCGAAGCAGCATTTTGTTTGTCCATCAGAAAAAGATGTTACTGCAATGCAGTTGGTGAATTGGTGCTACCTACAACAGCGGATCCGGATCCAACAACGGTTGCATTTGTGGATTGGCGGGCTTGTAGGATCGATGCATCGCCTCCCTTTCGAATGACAACAAAACCCTTCTCTTTGTATGGAGAAGGGCTTGCTGAAGTTATTTGTTCGTATGGTGTATAGTTTGCTGTGGACGCAAATAGCGTGTTGGCAGCGTCCGCTTCGTCCACAGCATATACTGTTACGGCGCTTTTTGCCACCGCGGCCGGTATATCTGCAACAGCAACCGTCTTACCCGGAGCCGTCAACATTTTTGCCAAATCTTGAGTTTGCAGATAACCGTTGGTCACAGTGGTTTGCCAAACGCTGAAACCCATTGCCGCAGCATTCGTTGTCGTCCAAGAGGGACCGTCCCCGGTTGTTGTTGCATCTAGTGAATACGTTTGAGTTACAAGTTGAAGCTGCCGAAGGTTACTCATTGTCTGCGTCATCTGTCCGCGTGCGAGCGCACCGGTAATGGCTGGCAGCGCGAGGGATGCGAGGATTGCGATGATGGAAATGACGACGAGAAGCTCGATGAGAGTGAAGCCGGAGGAACGTTTCATAATTTCTAAATTAACTTGCTTGGTGGTCGTGGTGAAGTCAAACGCATTCCGTCCGAAATTTCGGAGGGCGAGGGGATCAGCGGAGCCGCGATTGTTTGGAGGGAGGAAAATGACGCGGGTCATAAAAATTGCAGGCCGCCGCAACGAATGTTACGACGGCCTGCTGTTCCCCCCAGAACGATGAAGAGAATATTCAGGCTTTGTCCGGGCGCAAGGGAAATGTTTGTGACAATTTCGTCACATCGTATCAGGGGTCCATCCGGCCCACCCGGAGAGGCCCTCCAGTGCGCGGGCGCGGTGGCTGAGGGAATTTTTTATACCGGCCCCGAGCTGGGCGAATGTTTCGCAGTGCCCGTCGGGAACGAAAAGCGGATCGTAGCCGAACCCGCCCGTTCCCCGCGGTGCGTTGATGATCGTTCCCTCGACCGAACCGCTGAATGAGCCCAGTTTTTCCCCGCTCTTCGCCAGGACGATGACGCACCGGAACCGGGCGGAGCGGGCTTTGCCCCTGACTCCCTTCAGGTTTTTCAAAAGGAGGGCGTTGTTTGCATGGTCGTCGGATGGGATTCCCGCATAGCGCGCGGAGCGCACCCCCGGATCCCCGCCGAGGGCGTCCACTTCGAGGCCGGAGTCGTCGGCGATCACCCATCCGTCGAACCGGGCTGAAGCCGCAAGCGCCTTTAACCCGGCATTCTCCTCGAACGTGTCCCCGGTCTCCTCGACATCCGGCATGTCCGGCAGCGCACTGAGATCGCAGACGCGAAACCGCGGGCCGAGGATTTCCCGGATTTCACCGACCTTGTGTGCGTTGCGGGTTGAGACAAGCAATGGGATTGCAGGAGATTCTGTGTCTGGCATAGTCACCGGTTCCTACAATGTCCACGCAGCGCAAGCAATTTCCGTTCTCCGATTTCGAACCCGCCTGGCAGAAGCGATGGGTCGAATCCGGCGCGTTCCATGCCGACAACCCGGGGGATCCGGGCTTCGACCCCGCCCGCCCGAAGTATTTCATCCTCGATATGTTCCCGTATCCGAGCGGCGACGGGCTGCACGTCGGCCACGTCGAGGGCTACACGGCGACCGACATTCTGGCGCGATTCCACCGGATGCGCGGGTTCAACGTCCTGCACCCGATGGGCTGGGACGCCTTCGGTCTGCCCGCCGAGCAATATGCGATCAAAACCGGCCAGCACCCGCGGGTGACCACCGCGCGGAATGTCGAAAAATTCCGCTCCCAGCTTCAGGCGCTCGGGTTCAGCTACGACTGGCAGCGCGAATTCGGCACGACCGACCCGGATTACTTCCGCTGGACGCAGTGGATCTTCCTCCGGCTCTACAACGCGTGGTTCAATCCGGAGACACAAAAAGCCGAACCGATCAGCACCTTTGCCGGCAGTGATCCCGACAGCGTCCGCCTGGCCTACGTGGCCGAAATGCCTGTGAACTGGTGTCCTCAACTCGGCACCGTGCTCGCCAACGAGGAGGTCGTTGACGGCAAAAGCGAGGTGGGAGATTTTCCGGTCGAGCGCCGCCCGATGCGCCAGTGGATGCTCCGCATCACCGCATTCGCCGAACGCCTGATCGATGGCCTCGACGGGCTCAACTGGCCGGACTCGATCAAGCTCCTCCAGAAAAACTGGATCGGCCGCAGCGAGGGAGCGATGGTCGAATTCGGAGTTCGGAATTCGGATTGCGGAATGGCCTCTGCGGGCGACTCGCCGCAATCCGCAATCCACAATCCGCATTCGATCAAGGTTTTCACCACCCGTCCCGACACGCTGTTCGGCGCGACCTACATGGTGCTCTCGCCCGAGCACCCGCTCGTTCCGAAGATCACGACTCCGGAGCAGCGCTCCGCTGTGGAGGAGTATCAAAAGAAGGTCTCCTCAAAATCCGACCTCGAACGCACCGACCTCGCGAAGGAAAAATCCGGCGTCTTCACCGGGTCGTTCGCCATCAACCCCGTCAACAACGAACCCATCCCGGTCTGGATCGCGGACTATGTCCTCATGGGCTACGGCACCGGCGCGATCATGGCCGTGCCCGCGCACGACGAGCGGGATTTTGAGTTTGCCAACCAGTTCGGTCTCCCCATCCGCGAGGTGGTGCGGGAGGAAAAGCAAGGGAGCACAGGCGTCCCGCCTGTGAAAACCCCGCCACCCTTCTTCGAAAAGCTTGAGGAAATCAAAATCACCGAGCGCAACCTTCCGCACTGGACGCAGGACGCGAAATATTACTTCGTCACATGGCGTCTTGCGGACAGTCTGCCTGCGGAACTCCTGAAAAGCTGGAAACTGGAATCCGAAGTGTGGTTTGCCTCTCATCGCTATCCGCTTTCTCCGGAAGGCGAGGAGGAATATCATCGCATGTTTTCCGACAGGATCGACAAAGCCCTCGATGCGGGAGCCGGAAGCTGCATTTTGAAAATTCCTGCAATCGCAGGGATTTTGGACTCAGCGCTCAGGCATTTTGATGGGGATCGTTACGAACTCTCCGCCTTTGTCATCATGCCGAACCATGTGCATGTCCTTTTCAAGCTCCACGAGGGGCAGGATCTGGCAAAAACCCTTCACAGTTGGAAGAGCTTCACAGCGCACGAAATCAATAAGGCGCTGAATCAAAGCGGGCCGCTTTGGCAGGAGGAATATTTTGACCGCATCGTAAGGAACGAGAGGCACTTCTCGAAATTGGTTGAATACATCGTCAACAATCCGCGCAAGGCGGGTTTATGCGGAGTGACCGCCTGCACAGGAGGGACGCCTGTGTTCCCTTGCAAAGCCCCCTGCTTCTCAGGGGATGGCATCGCGGTGAACTCCGGGTTTCTCGACGGGATGTCCACCGCCGGGGCGAAGCGCGCGATGGCCTCCTGGCTGGTGGATCGCGGGCTCGGGTGCGCCACGATCAACTACAAGCTCCGCGACTGGCTGTTCTCGCGCCAGCGTTATTGGGGTGAGCCGTTCCCGATCGTCTGGGAGGATGGCAAACACCGCGCGCTCGGCGAAAATGAACTTCCGGTCGTGCAGCCGGAGATGGAGGATTTCAAGCCCACCGGCACCCCGGAGCCTCCGCTCAGCAAGGCACTCGAATGGGTCCGGTATTCGGAGAAGGCCGTGCGAGAGACGAACACGATGCCTCAGTGGGCGGGATCGTGCTGGTATTACCTGCGCTTCTGCGATCCAAAAAATGCCTCCAGGTTTATCGGGGCCGATGCGGAAAAATACTGGATGGCTGGAACCCCCGGCGGGGTGGACCTCTATGTCGGCGGCACCGAGCACGCCGTCCTGCACCTCCTCTACGCACGGTTCTGGCACAAGGTCCTCTTCGATCTCGGTGAACTCACCACGCCCGAACCCTTCCAGCGGCTGGTGAACCAGGGCATGATCCTCGGCCCGGACGGGCAGAAGATGTCCAAGAGCCGCGGAAACGTCATCACTCCGGACAGCGTGATCGAAGAATACGGAGCGGATTCCCTTCGCCTCTACGAGATGTTCATGGGCCCGATCGAGCAGATGAAACCCTGGAGCATGAAGGGCGTCGAGGGGGTCTATCGGTTCCTCGCCCGCGTCTGGCGGCTGGGCATGGAGGAGAACCAGGAAGGCGAATGGATCGTCTCTAACGAGCTAGCCGACATCCCGCTCACCGCCTCGCAGACCCGCGTCGCCCACGCCACGATCAAAAAAGTCACCAGCGACCTTGGCCTGCTTGCTTTCAACACCGCGATCTCGCAGATGATGGTGTTCACCAACGAATTTGTGAACACGAAGCCGCGGCCGAAGGAAGCCCTGCGCATCCTGCTCCCGCTCCTGTGCCCGTTCGCCCCGCACCTCGCCGAGGAACTGTGGTCGCGCCTGGGCTTCGAGGGCTCGGCCTCAACACAGCCCTGGCCGGTCCATGACGAGTCCCTCCTCGTGGAGAGCGAGCTCGAAATCCCGGTTCAGGTGAACGGCAAGCTCCGCGACCGGATCCGCGTCCCGGTTCAGGCCGCGAAGGAAGACATCGAAGCCGCCGCGCGGGCCAGCGCAAAAATCATCGAGGCCACGGCGGGCCAGACCGTCGTCAAAGTCATCGTGGTCCCTGGAAAACTCGTGAACATCGTCGCGAAAGTGGCACAATGAATTCCGGCGGCCGCTCGCGTTTCTTATGAGCTGGAATTTTGATTTCCTGATTGTCGGGGCCGGGTATTCCGGACTTGTCTTCGCCGAGCGCGCGGCAACGCAGCTCGGGCGCACTTCGCTTATTGTGGAAAAGCGGGCTCATTTCGGCGGCAACGCGCAGGACGAATACGACGACCATGGCGTCCTCGTTCACAAATACGGGCCGCATTATTTCCGGACGAACTCCCCGAAGATCCGCGAGTATCTGGCGCAATTCACCGAGTGGCATCCGGTCGCATACCGGATCCTGTCCTATTCGCAGGGCCGCTACTGGAAGTTCCCGATCAACCTGAACACATTCGAGCAGATTGTCGGTCGATCTGCGACTGAGGCGGAATTCCAGGGCTGGCTGGAAGCCAACCGCGTTCCGATCGAGAACCCGCAGAACTCCGAGGAGGTCATCATCTCGCAGGTCGGCTGGGACCTCTACGAAAAGTTCTTCAAGGGCTACACGCTCAAGCAGTGGAAGCGGCACCCGAAGGACCTCGACTCCTCGGTTTGCGGACGCATCCCGATCCGCACGAACCGCGACGACCGCTACCTCCGCGAGGATTTTCAGGCGCTGCCGAAGGCGGGTTACCATAAAATGTTCGAGCGGATGATCCATGCCTGCGGCGACAGGGTCCGCCTCCTCCTCAATACCGACTACCGGGAGATCCTGCCCCATGTTTCCTTCAAGCACATGGTCTATACCGGGCCGATTGACGAGTATTACGACAACTGCTTCGGCCCGCTGCCTTACCGGTCGCTCCGATTTGAAAACCAGTCGTTCACCGGGGATCAACTCAAGGATCGTGCCGTGATTGCCGGTGCACCCGGCTTCTGGCAGCCTGCCATGCAGGTCAACTTCCCGAACGACGAGGACTTCACCCGCATCGTCGAAATCAAACACGCGACCGGGCAGGCGACGTCGAATACAACGATCGTGCGCGAATACCCGGATGACTGCGGGCCCGGGAAGGAAGCTTACTATCCGATCCCGGCCCCCGATGCGGCCGCCCTCTATAAGAGATACGAGGAGAGGACGCTGACGGAGAAAAACGTCTCCTTCATCGGGCGGCTCGCCACGTATAAATACTACAACATGGACCAGGTGGTCGGCATGACGCTTGCAGACTTCGAACGAAGGACGCCGGAATTCCTGAACTGGAGAGGTTAGACTGAAGTTCCAAGCCCAGAACAAGCTGGAAGCCGCATAAACACTAGGTTTTGCGGCGATTTTGAACTTCCTGCTACTGGCTACTCATCGGGTGGGCATGTAAAAGCTGGAGGATTTTTTCCTGCAGAGGAGTGGGCTCGGTCTCCTGCTGCCATCCGGGGGCGCCGGGAAGTTTTGGCACGATGGTGTTGCGAGTGATGGTGGCGAGGTCTTTGAGCAAAGTCTGGAAGCTGTGGACGGGCAGGCCGTCGGGGGTGAGTTTGGTGCGGGCCTTGCGTTTGGCCGAGGGGGACGGGAGCTTGGGGGCGACGGCATCGGAACGGTTGGCTCGGGCCGCCTCGTGGTCGTCCTCGTCGAAGAGCACGGTTTTGAGGGCGGCGCGCATGTGCCATTCCACATAGTAGGCGAGCATGCAAAGGAAGACGTGGCAGCGGACGCGATCCTCGCCGCGGTGGTGGATGGGGCGCACTTTGAGATCCACGGTCTTGAGGCAACGGAACGCGTTTTCCACCAGGCTGAGGTCTTTGTAGCGCTCCACGAGCAGGGGGGCGGTGAAGCCCTCGTCGGTGACTTTGGCGCGAACCACGTAAAGCCCGTCAATGGCGGCTTCGCGGGCGATGTGATCGGCGCGCCGGGAGTAGGTGAAGCCGGAGTCGGAGATTTTCAAATCGAAGTGCTTGGCCATTTTATGACTGTCGATGACGCGGCCGACTTTGAGCCCGATGCGGTCCATGCCGCGCAGTGGGCGCTTGGGGCGCAGGACGGCGGCGGCGATCTTGGCCAGATCCGCTTCGGTGGCGCAGAGGAGTTCCTCGCGCTTGTGGGCGCGCGAGCGGGCGAGGAGGGGGTTGCGGCAGACGACCAGGCGTTCGTCGGGGAAGTCGGGGCTCTGGATTTCCGCCAGGTTCCTCTGGTCAAAGAGCGATGGCTCAATGAGCCCCTCGGCGGCCAGATCGGCAATCTGGCCGGAGCGCAGGGCGGTGATCCAATCCAGGCCTTCGACGCCGCGCAGTTCCCCGTCGATGCGGGCCTGGGTGATCATGCCCCGGTCGCCCACGAGCACCAGGTGCCGGAGGCCGAAGCGTTGGCGCAGCTTTTTGATCTGGGTGGCCAGCGTCATGGGATCGGCCGTGTTGCCCTCGAAGACTTCCACGGCCACGGGAGTGCCCTCGCGGTTGCAGAGCAATCCGTAAACGATCTGCAGCTTTCCCCTTTTTCCGTCGCGGGAGTAGCCCAGGCGGGCGAGCGGACAGGAGTTGCCCTCGAAGTAGCTGCTCGTGAGGTCGTAGAGAACCAGCGAGCCTTCATGAAAGTGGCGTGCGGCAAGAGCTTTCTCGATGCGCGGCTGGCGGGGCAGGAGCCAGTCCATGGCGGCGTAGAGGTCGTCCTCATCGACATCCTGGGGCAAGCCGCACTCCTGGGCGAGGGTGCTCAAACGGGTTTCCGGGTCGAGGGCGCGGGAGGTGGCGAGCTTGGAACCCGGGAAGAGGATGCGGGAGGCAATCAGGGCCATGCAGAGATCGCGCTCCGGGCAAGGCTTGGAGCCCAGAAGATGCGCGATGCCCAGCTTGCGCATGGCGGAAAGCACGGCGGCAACGTGACCGTGAGGCAGGGAGCGCGTGATGCGAAAAGCCGGAGAGGAGGTCCCGGCGGCAGGGAGCTGCTCGGATTTGAAAAGACGGCGCAGGCCCTCGACGACGCCGGGAGGCCACTTGGAAAGATTGGCGATGGTGCGGTGCTTGACCTTCCCGGCGTGGCGGTAGGTTTCGCGCAGGAGGATGCAGGGCGGGGAGTTGCGGTTGGGGATGCGCTCGATAAACATGGCTACTTGTTCCTGTCAAAGAATCAGATAAACACAGTATCAGTCAACAACAAAATAGGTGCTGCAATAAAATATACATGGCTACATTCGGAAGACAAAAAAGGCAGTTAACCCCCTGCTTGGCAGGTGTTTAATTGCCTTTTTGCCTTGGGAACTTCAGATTAGATGGAGTTCACTTTCGTTATGGCCTGCTGGTTCAGTAGATGCCCCGCTTGCGGATTCAGCCTCGCGGCCTCTTTCTGGACATCTCTTTCGGTCGTGAACCGTCTAATTCGACCGGTGGGACT
>Ga0247837_1008076_pt1 | contig 13453 bp, 13 predicted proteins | sample LaCtaG_2_FD_187115 | JGI IMG/M metagenome (GOLD analysis project Ga0247837, IMG submission 187115) | Freshwater microbial communities from meromictic Lake La Cruz, Castile-La Mancha, Spain - LaCruzMarch2015_14.5m | ecosystem: Environmental > Aquatic > Freshwater > Lake | place: Spain: Castile-La...
ACAAAACCTTGGCCGCATCCCGTGCAGAGAGCGCGTGCGAATCCAAAGCAGAGGAGCCCGCACTCGAGATAGCCGCGGAGTTCCTCCTCGACGTGGCCCGGCACGGGCCGCTCAGCGGCTTCCCGCCACTCGAGCCAACTCTCGAGGTTCTCCGACACGATCTTGTGGAGCGGGGTCTTCTCGGGGCGGCGACGCTCGTAGCGTCGTGACGGCGCGGGGCCGGCATGAGGCCGGAGGCGGGGCCGCAAGGGAAACGCGGCGGCGGAAGCGATCATGGGCAGACGGGGGCGGGGGCAGTGTACGTGATCGCCCGTACACTATTCTTCCGCCGCCCCAGATGCGAGCGGGCCGCGGGAAACGCCGTCGCTCCGGGTCGCTCCAGCTCGGCAACGGCGTGGCCCCCGAGGCAGCGCCGCCGGTCGAGTTCGGTGCCGCGCGGAACGTCCGCTGGAAGGTGGCGGTGCCGGGCCGCGGTTCCTCCTCGCCGGTGGTCTGGGAACAGTCGGTGTTCGTCACCACCGCGGTGCCCGTGGAGGGCACTCCCGGGATGCTCGACTTCCGGCTGTTCTGCTACGACCGCGCGACCGGCGCCGAGAAGTGGTCGCGGTCCGCCGTGCAGGCTGCGCCGCACGAGGGCACGCACGACACCAATGGCTTCGCCTCGGCGTCGCCGTGTACGGATGGCAGGCATGTTTACGCCCACTTCGGCTCCCGCGGCCTCTTCTGCTACACGATGGCGGGAGACCCCGTCTGGAAGCGGGACTTCGGCCGGATGTCGATCCGCAACGGCTTCGGCGAGGGGAGTTCGCCCACGCTGGCCGGCGGGAAGATCATCGTGCCGTGGGACCACGAGGGGCCGTCGAAGCTCTTCGCCCTCGACGCGGCGACCGGCGTGACGGTGTGGGAGACGCCGCGGGACGAGCTGACCTGCTGGGCCACGCCGCTGATCACCACTGATCGACAGGGGGTGAAGCAGGTCGTCATGAACGGGCAGAACGCGGCCCGCGGCTACGACCTTGAGACCGGTCGGGAACTCTGGCGCTGCGGAGGTCAAACCGAGCGTCCTTGCGCCTCGGCGGTCGCGGCGGACGGCGTCGCCTGGATCGGCAGCGGATTCCGCGGTGCCTTCATCGGCGCCTTCGACCTGTCCGGCCGTGGCGATCTCGCTGCCACTCCGCACCTTCTCTGGACGCTCAAGAAAGACACCCCCGACGTCGCCTCGCCGCTGCTGTCGGAAGGTCGGCTTTACTTCTACAAGGAGAAGACCGGCCTTCTCTCCTGCGTCGATGCCACGAGTGGCCGCCCGCACTACACGGCCAGCCGCATTCCCGGCATGAGCCGCACCTACGCCTCCCCCATCGCCGCCAACGGCTGCGTGTACCTGACCGACCGCAGCGGCACGATTGTGGTCATCGAAGACAAGCCGGTCCTGAAGGTGCTCGCCACGAATGCGATGGAGGAAGGGGTGGATGCGACGCCGGCGGCCGTCGGCGCCGATCTCTTCATCCGGGGCGAGAATCACCTGTTCTGCATCACCGCGGGCCGGTGACGGCCGCCGCGCCGGCGGGGCGGGGCCGCTGAGCAGCCGAGCTCATCAGGTGCTGGCGACGAGGTGCCGTCGTACCTTGATCAAAGAGAACCGTCATGCGGTTCTGGCACGCAGCCGCTCCTTTGCCTCATCCCACTCAACGAACTTGCTCCGCCCGTCACGTACGGCAGCGATGCGATCAGCAAGCACATTGCCATAACACTCCGGCGACGGCACGTCCGCTGGCCGTTGCGAAAGCGACTCCTAGAGCCGTTTCATCAGAGTGAGTTTTTCACTCGTATTCAGGGCGTCCACAGAGATGTCGATGCTCATGGCGTAGATCCCTTGTCGGTGATGATCGCCAAATCGATCAAATATACAGGCGTTCATTCATATAGTCAGACAAACGGGCGGCCTCATGCCAAGCTGCGCCGCCTGCGGCCCAGGGTGTTGTTCATTATCAGGCGGTTGGCCGCCGGAGAACGAGTTCTCATTCATATGCATTCCGAGGCTTTGACAACCCACGAGGATTCCTGGAACATACCCCTGCGGATCAACGGTATTCCTCCTCGATCGAGGAGAAAGACAAGCCCCGCTCAGGCCTGTTACCCACGCATGAATCCTGCCCGTGAGCCACGTCCTTCGACCCGTGGCACCACCGTCCGCTTGGAGGCCTGCATCGAGCGGCTGCAGTCGGGCGATCTGCTGGCCCGCGACGATCTCGTGACCCTTGCCTGCGGCCGAATGGAGTCGATCGCCCGGCGGATGCTCAGGCGGTTTCCGAAGGTCCGTCGCTGGGACGAGACGGGCGACGTCGTGCAGAACGCCACGATTCGGCTCTACCGATCGCTCGGCAACATCGCGCCGCGGGACGCCCGGGGGTTTCTCGGATTGGCCGCTGTCCATATCCGCCGCGAGCTGCTTGACCTGGCCAGAAGGCACGCTGGCCCGGAGTCGTTTGCCGCCAACCACGAAACAAACTACCGGCGTCAGGACGGTCAGGATCGCGATCGGGTGAACGAGGCCGCCGACCGGACTGACTCCGCCGATCAACTGGCCCGTTGGTCGCTCCTGCACCAGTCTGCAGAGCGGCTTCCCGAGGAGGAGAGGGAGCTTTTCCACCTCGTCTGGTACATGGGGGTGAAGCAGGACGAGGCCGCCCGGATGCTTTACTGCTCGGTGCGGACCGTGAAGCGGCGATGGGACAACGTGAAGCGGCTTCTCCGAGATTCGCTCGACGGCGACTTGCCCGGGTAGCGATCGGCCGCGGTTTCCGACGCATTGCATGGGAGCGTGTTTTCCGTTCACGGCAGCACGAACCGGAACCGCTGTTCGCCGCACTGGAAATAGCAACAAGCCGTGAGCCGCTTCGATTGCGTGCTCACCCACACGCCGTTGCGGGTGGGCTTGGCGATGATCCGCCAACTACCGTCGGGTTCGGCGACAAGCTCGGCATGCACCGCCGCCAGCCCTGGATCGTCGACGGTCAGCGAAGTTTGCAGCGGCTCGCGGCCCAACGTTTCCCGGTGACCGAGGAGTTGCAGAACGGTTCCGGGTGAACTGCTCGTGATCTCGACAAGTGCGTCGGCCATAGGCAGCGCCGGCCGATCGATCGCGACCGGGCATGTGGCTTCCGCAGGGGCCGTCGGACGAGAGAAAACAACCGCGGCCGTGCCCTTTCGCAGCCGATACCACCGGCCGCCGAGGATGACCACCGAATCAGGGTAGAGCCGTGCGGTGTTGACCCGCACAAAAGTGCGGTTGGTGCTGCCTTGGTCGTGGAGCATCCAGGCCGAGAGGCCCCGATGGGCGACGAGCCGAATCTCGGCGTGGCGGCTTGACAGCGTAGGATCATTGGGCAGCACGAGGTCGCCTTCGGATCGGCCGATCGTGAATACCTGCCTACGGATGCGGATCTCCTCTCCGGCGTCGAGTGAGCCGTCGTCGAGTACCGTCAGGACTGGCACTGCAGCGCGTGCCACAGGCCTGATCGGCGATTCGGCAGCCGGATGGTTTTCGCGCGGTGGTATCTTGTCGCGACACGCCAGTTCCAAAACGCGGACGTGGTCGCGTCGGTCGGGCTCGCGGCTGCTGGGTCGCCGATCGGCCTCGACGATCGCGGCTCCCTGCTCGAAGAGCAGCTCCAGTTCCTCGAACGAAAATGCACGCATGACGGCACCAAAGCCAAACAAATTGGCTGCGTTGGTCAGGCAGTTCCAACGTAGCGAATCGCGAATCCCGTAATCCAGCCGTGAGAGACCGCTATCAGAAAAGACGGGCGTGGGACCGCTTCGGTGCCAGGAGCCGCGGCCGAGTCCTGGCCGGGGTTGTCGGCAGGTCGAGAGTCGTGGAGAATCCCCCCACAAGAGGTGACTTTGCACAAGCCCTGGAATCCCATTGCCAAGTTGGCACCGTAACGCCTCCAAGTCCGTCTTTCCTGGTGGGCATGGTTATCGTGTCCAGATTTCCTTTTCGATTTTCCACCGCGAGTAAACCAACCGATGCCATCTGACATGCCCCGCGAGACTGAAGAGGTTTCAACACAAGCCGAGTCGGGCGATCTCTCCGGCATCACCGAGATGTTTGGGCTTCAGGATGGGCAGGGCGACACCGGCACCCATGCTGATGCGGATACGGCCGGCCGGTGGGAATCGGTGACCGAGGGAACGGGGTATGGCTCCAACGACGCCTCGGGGAGACTCGTCCAAGGCCGCTACCGGCTGATCGCAGAGCTTGGTGCCGGCGGAATGGGCGTGACCTACCGTGCTTGGGATACGCAGGCGGGGATTCCTGTCGTCGTGAAGATGCCAAAGCGGGAGGTGCGACACGACCGGAGTGCTATTACCCGGTTTTCCCGCGAGATTGAGGCGATGCGGGCGGTGCCGCACCCGTCGATCGTGCCGATCACCGACTTCGGCGACGACGAGGGCTGCCCGTTCGTGGCGATGCGGTTTCTGCCGGGCGGGTCGCTTGCCGACTATCGCAGGCGGGACGAATCGGACCGGCCGATCAAGAACCCGCCCGGGATGCTTTTCTTTTGGCTGCCCGGCACGGCGGAGGCGATCGACCACATTCACGCCCGACGGATGCTTCACCGCGACGTGAAGCCCGGGAATATTTTTCTGGATGGATTCCTCAGATCCTATCTGGGCGATTTCGGAATCGCGAAGGTAGTGGACGACTCAGGCGGGCTTCAGAAGGAGCAGACGCTCACGGGCACGAAGATTGCGATCGGCACACCTGAGTACATGGCCCCGGAGCTTTTCAAGCCCCGCTCCCAGTTGGACGGCCGGGCGGATCAGTATGCACTCGCGGTGACGGTCTACGAGATGCTCTGCGGGGAGAAGCCTTTCACGGGGAGCACTGCCCACATCATCGTGGAGCACTCGTCGCTGCCAGTGCCGCCGCTCGAACGGCATTGTCCTGGGCTACCGCGAAGCCTGTACGAAGCGGTTCACAGGGCGCTCTCCAAGAAACCGGACGAACGGTTTGCGACGTGCGGCGAGTTCGCGGAAGCGGCGCTTGTGGATCTAAAACCGCTGGAACCCGAGGCCGACACGGTCAGGCTCTTGTGTCCGAGTTGCAAAAACATCCTCAAGCTGCCGAATCGGGCGGCTGGAAAATCCGGAAAATGCCCACGGTGCCAGGCGTCGATGGACGTGGCGTCGGATCTGGGCAGCTTGTGGCTTGAGAGCGAGGAGCGGGGCGGTGGGCTGGCTGTAATTGGGGGCATGGCGACGCCGTCGCAGCCGCTAGAGAAGCCCGAAGAGCCGGAGTTGCGGCCCGCCCCGGCAACGGAGGCTCGACGGGCGTTCCCTTGGGCAGCAGTCGCCGCTGCAGTGGTCGCCTCGCTCATCGTCGGCTATTTCGGGGGCAGTAACAGCGAGCGGCTTCGACTCAGTCAGCAACGTGCGAAGTTGGAAAGCCGTTCTCCGATCAAGGCGTCAGGCGCCAGCCAGTTAAGAATGAACACGGCAGGCAAGATCGAGGAGCTGGAGCAGCGTGTTCAGGATCGAGACAAAACGATCGCCGACATGGAGAAGGTGAAAGCCGAGCGGGAATCGCTTGCGGCAGAAAACGAACGACTGGCGAAGGATGTCGCGTCGGCGAGAGCTGCCATCGTGCCCGAGGCTTTTCCTCCGGCATCGTCCACCACAGGCACCAGCGGACCAGCCCCCGCGGTGCCGCCGAGCATCGAGACACTGACAAACTCGATCGGTATTCGTTTCAACCTGTGTCGATCCGGCTCGTTCACGATGGGCTATGCAAACGGTTTAGGTGCAGAAAGTCCACCACATGCGGTCGCCATCACCAAGCCGTTCTACATCGGCATCTTTGAGGTGACGAATGCCCAGTGGAAACAGGTGATGGGGAGTGTGCCGAGCAAGTGGAAAGAAGACGCCCATCCTGTTGAGCAGGTGAGTTGGGAGGAGGCAGTGGAGTTTTGCCGGAAGCTGTCGGCGTTGCCCGAGGAGCGTAACGCGGGTCGTGTATATCGGCTTCCGACAGAGGCAGAATGGGAATACGCGTGTCGTGCGGGGACGACGACGAAGTTTTCGTTTGGGGACGATGAAAAACTCTTTGGCGACTACGGCTGGTTTGGTGACAACTCGGGCAAACAGACGCATCCTGTGGGTCAGAAGGAGCCAAATGCGTGGGGCTTGTATGACATGCACGGAAATGTGTTGGAGTGGTGCAGCGACTGGAACGGAATCTATCCCGATGGCGAAGTGACAAATCCACAGGGTCCGTCATCTGGCTCGTCCCGGGTCTTCCGGGGCGGCAGCTGTAGCGGCTCCGCTGGGAACTGCCGGTCGGCGCTCCGCTACGGGATCTTCCCGTCGTTCCGCGGTTTCAACCTGGGCTTCCGTCTTGCCCTGAGTCCGTCTGGAGCTGAGTCGCCGGAGGCGGACAAGTGAGCGGAGCGAGGCTCGGAGGGAGTAAGCGGATGCGAGCGACCGGAGGAGCCGAAGCGGAGCGGGGTTGACTGGCCTTTCACTCAGGAGATCCTCGCCGAGCGTAGCGAGGCCAACGATTTTTATTTTTGAATCGAGTGAGCGTTTTCGTGGCTCTTCATTTTTTCACAATACCGGTCTCGGCTCCGGCCATACCGCAGGCCGAGCTGAACGCTTTCTTGGCCCAGCATCGGGTGCTGGTAGTCGAGCGAAGTTTCGTTGATCTCGGGGCAGGCTCTTTCTGGGCGATCTGCGTCGATGTTATTGCCGCGGGCGTTCGCCCCGGCGGCCGTGACATCATCTCAAGTGGCCGCAATCGTATCGATTACAAGCAGGTACTCAGCCCCGACGAATTTGTCGGATTCTCCCGGCTTCGGGACCTTCGTAAAGAAATCGCTACCGCCGAGGCCGTCCCCGTCTACGCAGTCTTCACAAATGAACAGCTCGCACGCGTCGTACAAACGCGATGTCAGTCGAAAGCCGACCTTGAGGCTGTTGAAGGAATCGGGGCCGCTCGTATCGAAAAATACGGAATGCAGCTCTTGGCCGCCGTAGCAACTCTTTCAAAACTTCCTGCGGAACCATTCGGTGCATAGACACGGTCAGCTTTTTGATGCTGTCGTTGCCGTGGAAACGCTTCGGGAAGCATTCCTCCGAGCCGCCCGCGGGAAGCGGTGCCGTAGTTGCGTGCGTATGTTTGAGGCCGATCTGGATGCCCATCTGGCCTCGATGTCCGCTTCCGCCGCCGACGGCACGTTCCCGCACGGCCGATTTCGACAGTTCGTGATCCATGATCCGAAGCGGCGGGTGATCACCGCCCCATGTTTCGAGGAACGGGTTCTGCACCACGCCATCGTGGCGGTCTGCGAGCCTGTGTTCGAACGATGGCTCATCGCCGACACGTACGCCTGCCGGCCGGGCCGGGGTCGTGAGGCGGCTGTGATCCGGGCCGCTGGGTTTTCTCGTCGGTTTACCTGGTGCGTACACCTTGATGTCCGAAGCTGTTTCGATAGCATTCCGCACGAGGGGCTTACCGGCAGGCTTGCGTGTCGCTTCAAGGACCCACGCTTACTTTTGCTTTTCACGAACATCATCCAGGCTTTTCGCCGTGGAATTGGCCGTGGACTGCCAATCGGTAGCCTCTGCTCACAGCACTTCGCCAACTTCTATCTCGGTTGGCTTGATCGACACATCAAGGAGACGCTGCGAGTCCGTGGCTATGTGCGTTACATGGATGACCTCGTGATCTGGGGAGCCGATCATGACAGCGTTGCCGGTGTCGCGGAAATGGCAACGGATTGGTCGCGGCACAATCTCGGCCTCGAGCTCAAACCCGCCCCGATGAGGCGAACGGCAGACGGTTTCGACTTCCTCGGCTGCCGGGTGTATTCGTCGCATATTGGCTTATCTCGTCGCAGCCGCGTGCGTTGGCAGCGTCGAGTTCGCTGGCTTATGCGGCTGCATAGGCTATGCGAAATCGGTCAGCGGGACCTGCAGTCAAGGCTTGAGGCGGCGACTGCTTTTACCTTCGCTGCCGACGCAAGGACTTGGCGATTCCGCCAGAGCGTGTTAGACACTCTGCCGGTGGGCGATCCATAAGGCTCGAACCGGGTCAACCGGGGCGGCAGCTGGAACAACACCGCTAGGAACTGCCGGTCGGCGAACCGCAACAGGAACAACCCGTCGAACCGCAACAACAACCTAGGCTTCCGTCTTGCCCTGAATTCCGGCTTGCAGGGATGGATTTCCCGAACTCCAGACGGAACAGATCGCCTTCCTGTGTGGCCATCCGGTTGATGGTCAGCGAAATCTAACCCGCGACCGCCCGGTGTCAGTAGACGGCAGGAATGCCGGCCAAACGCTCCGGGCGGTTGTTTTGGCCAGCAGTGAATAGCCCTTGCAGCACCCTCCCTACCAACGCTGCCCCTTGCCGACCCCTGACAGCTAAAAAAAGCGGCCGAGGTGTGTTTCAACAACCCCGACCGCCCCTTTTCCGCTCAGACTATCAGCCCATCCACGCCCGACACGCCTCTCGATATCCGCAAGACGAGCAGGACATGACAGACGGCGCCGGATAGAACACGCCCGACTCGATAGCCCGCCAGACCCGCTCCACGCCCACCAAGGTGCGTTTCACGTTCCCCGGCTCAACTTCCCGAACATGCTCCTCGATGACCGGCTCCTTGGCCTTCGTCAGGACCAAGAACCGTGTCGCGATCTTCTTCCCGGGGGCGATCTCCGAGGCCAAGTGCGAGTACAGCAGAAGTTGCTCCCCGGAGTCCTCGACCTGCTCGGCACTCCATCGTGATCTCGACGTTTTGATATCCGTGATCACCAGCGAATCCGAGTCTTCCGTGAGCAAATCCACGCGGCCATAGAGGTCCGGCATACCCTCGACCAGCAGCCCACGAACCGGCTCCTCGACGCCCAACACCCGCCCAGAGACACGTGCCTGATCGCTTACGAGAAACGCCGTGAGCATTCGGGCAGCCAGATCATCCAGAGTCTCGCGGGTCTCCTTGCTGCCGAATGAGATCGCGTCAGGTTCGTGCGGCAGCCATGCACTTCTGTAGGCGAACATGAGCCTCTCGACGTCGGGCTGTGCATCGCCGGCCAAGAGAGCCTGATAGTGCTGCTCGACGGCCGTGTGAATCCCCGTGCCGAAAACGAGAGCACTGGACACGCTCTCTTCGGGCAGGCCATCGATGTACCGGAACTTGTATTTCAGCGGGCAAGTCCGGAACGTGGAGATGGCGGACCAACTCACGTAGTCCCGGCCGGTGAGTTCTCGGGCGATCTCGTTGGCGGGGTTGGTGCTGGCGGGCGTAATCACGGGGAGCAGTTCAGCCCCGGCGATCATCGAGCACCCCCAGTCGTCGCGTAGGCCCCGTTGCCGTTCGTGGGGCTGCTGGTCGGCTCGTCGGACTTCAGTTCGTCGATGAGGTTGCTGGCCTGCCGGATGCCGAGTTCGTCCGCCGTGGTCAGGCCGAAGCGCTCCCGGAGCAGGCCCACGAGGTCGATCTTCCGGCGGCTGCAGATGGCCCGGATGGCTTTGACCTGACTGGCGGTAGCGGGACGGGGGCTGGGCTGGTTCGTGAACTGCGGGGACGAGAGCCGGTTCACGCTGGCCCCTTGGATGGCCGGGCTGGTGCGAACCTCGATGACCTCTTGCAGCTGGGCGTGGGGCTGGTCGGTGGTTCTCGGGTCGTCATGGGTCAGCCGGGCGATCTGGTCCTCGACGGCCTTCTCGCACGACTGGTAGGCCCGCTGCACGACGATCTGGAAGCCTTCGTGGTCTTGAAGGAGGCTGGAATCGAGTTCGGCCTCAATGGTGCAGGAGGCCGAGGCGCTGGAGAAGCCGGGCAAGCCGACTTTCTTGGAGACGCCGGCATGGAGTTTCAACATGGGTTGAAGTTCCTGTTGGTTGGTTGGATTGTTGGGTTGGAAAAAGCGACGGGCGTGGGTGCAGGAAGGCTTGGGCACCTTCAACACACTCCACGCCCGTCACTTATGGGATCGCGGTTCTCGTCAGGTCAGGTCAGATCAACAGCAGGTCACGCCGCACGGGCCGCCTGCTTCTTCACGCTGGTCTTGGCCCGACTCTTCTTCCGGGCCTTCAGCGTGCTCGTGAAAAACGGCTCCCGGCAGCCAAAGCCCAGCGCATCCCAGTCGACCGTGCCCGTTTCTGGGAGGTCGATCAGGTCGAGCACGCATTCGGGGTCGAGGTCAGAACCAGAGTCCTCGGGGCCGGTCAGCATGAAGCCACGGCGCCGAATCTCGTGGGCATCCTCGCCGGTGACATGGGCCACGGCGTCGATCAGTTCGAGGTCACTCATGACAGAGCATCTCCATGAAAAAGGGGAAAGGGACAGGGAAACACAGGGACACCGGCCGCCAACGCAGCGACTCGGAAGAAGGGGAACACGCCCGGCAGCCAGAGGGGCGGGCGGGGTGACGGGAGGGCCAGTCGGCAAGGAAACCAGCGACAGGAGCGATTTTCAGCGGCTAAGGCTAGCAATCGCGGGGGGTTGGCTAACTTCGCAAGAGGGGGATATCCTGATTGTTATTTTCTCTCAGCAGGCCGCCCAGCAGAAGCGAGATGTCATGACAAAGCCGCAAGCACTCGTTTGGATGACACAGGTTGTTTTTGTTGCTTTCCTCGCCACCAGCATTCGTGCAGATGAGACCGACGACAATATCAAAAAGATCAACGACGAACTTATTGACGCTCAAATTGCTGCACACGAGAAGGCACTTGCTAGCATTCGTGAATTGCGAAGTGTTCTTGTCGATAGCGATGATGAGAGAGAAGAGCACGTGCGGAATTGGAAAACAGAACTCGATATTCGGTTAAATAGCCTTCGCGATCAGAAGGGCATGGATCCGCGTGTGTTGAAGGAACTCGAAAAAGAGTTTGAGTCGGTTGGGAGAGACGATTGGTGGTGGCTAAACAAAGCGAATCCTGGTCAGAAGGAAAAGTGGTACCGCTTAAACGCAGGAAAAAATCGCTGGGAAAACATGTTCTATGACGCAAGCCGTAAGCCGCAGGTCTGCCCTGAATACACTGCGACCTATGAGATTCTCGGCCTCGACAAGGCTGACCAAGATGTCATCCTTGTAAAAATGGTTTTCCCTCCCAAAGGTGCTGGGCCGGGCGATAGCATGGTCTTGCCGTTCAACCGCAAGACTGGCGTGATTGACTCGCCATGGGGTTGGTATGCCGAGCCCAAAAAAAAGAAAAAGTTGCCATAAGGCCCCAGCACCGGCCCACCAACAGGCCCATATCAGCCCACCAGAACCCCTCGGCATCTGGCTCGACGTGGCTCTCCGGGCGTGGCAGCATGCCTCTGTGAGAGCGTCGAAATGCTGAAAGCACTGCAATCCCGGCGATCATTCACGTGGCATGTTTTCTGTGCCGCTGCGATTAAATGGGTATTCGGCCCTGCTCGCTTCGACAACACAGAAGCCGCCGAGCCACCCATCGACATCCTGCGACAGATTGAACTGCCCCGTGACGCACTGAGCGGCTCATGGAGCAAGGCAGGGGGTGCCGTCACCTTCGGCGGCGACGCAGAGTTTGCGAAACTTGTCCTGCCGGGCCGCGTGCCACAGGCGTATGAACTCTCGTGTTTGGTGACACGGGAGACCGGGCATCAGATTTTCGTGCTGGGACTCGTCGCAGGCGGCAGCACTACTGCCGTATTGCTCGATGGCTGGGGCGGCGGAGTAAGCGGCATCGACACGATCAATGGGAAAAGTGGTAGCGACAATGAGTCCACAAGCCGAGGGTTCTGTTTCACAAATGGGACCCCGACCAAGATCGAATGCACGGTCAATGACGGGCGAATCAACGTCACCTGCGACGGGAAGGCCGTCATTGCCTGGCAGGGTGACTTCGCCACGCTCTCGGCAGTCGATGGATGGCAGGTTCCGGGCGGTCAGTCGCTTTTCGTGGGAGCCTGGAAGCCGAGTCGGTTTCGCATCGACGAACTGACACTACGGCCATCGGCTGCTGGGCAAGCCCCTCCGGTTCGGGTTCATCCTCGTACGGCACTAGCGCCACCCCCGGGCAAATGCCTGCTGTGCATCGGCGAGGATGCTGACGCAATTGAAGAGTACGCTCGCAATACGAGGCAGTCTCCGGCGGGCTTCATGGTTCGGTCCCATCTTGGGGCATGGAACAATCAAGTGATGGGCATCGACCGCCTTGAACTGGATGGCGTGCAGGATTTCTCGGTCATAAAGCGTCATCCGAATACGTTCTTGCAGGTTGGTTTGGTTTTCGGCGAGTGCCAGCAAGATGTAAACAGCGGAAAGCACGACGACAAGGTGCGTCGCTTGGCAACGTGGTTCAGGGATGCAGACATTCCCGTCTATCTACGTGTCGGCGTCGAGTTCAACCATCCCGGCGATGCCCTTCAGTTCAGACACGAACCTAGGGGCTACAAGGAAGCATTTGCACGCATCCGCAGCATCATCGAGGAGACCGGTGCAACAAATGTGAGGTATGTGTGGCATGCCTTCACCGACCCTCGGCCGCAGGAAATGCAGCGGGTATTCGAGTGGTACCCCGGCGATGACCTGGTGGACTGGTTCGGCGTGTCGATCTACGACACCAATGATCGTGCGCTCCTCAAGTCGGCCAAGTGGATGGCAGACGAGGCGAAGCGACGAGGAAAGCCATTCATGATCGCCGAGGCAGGCGTGCGAGGCGGCAATGCTGGATGGGGAAATTTTTCGACGCCCCTATTCAAGTTCATCAAGGACAACAACGTCGCCATGCTGTGCTTGATTAGCGAGGACTTGGAGCGGCGGCCGAATTATCGCGGGAAGGGTTGGGGCGACATGCGGGCACACGTTCCGCCAGCCCTGTCACTTTGGCTGAACCAAGTGAGGAAAGAAGGCTTCCTGCTCAGGACGGACGATTTGTACCGCATTATCGGCTTTCGTTGAGTTGGTGTTTGCGGGATTGGCTAGCGGACGGGACTGCGGGCAGCGTCCTGAATTGCTCCCCCTTCACTCTAGGGGTATGCTAACGTCGTTATCAGGAGGTGCAAGCGATGCGATTGGCTATTAAAAGTGCTGTTTTCTTAATGCTCTTCGGCGTTGTGTTTGCCGATGAATCGCAGGAGACGGGACGCACCCTAACGCCTGAGCAAGCTCAAGAAGCAATTCGAGATGCAGCCGACCACCTTTCGCTCGGACACGTTAGTTCGCTGACGCCGGAAGTTGCTGCCATTCTGGCCAAGCACAAGGGGGAGTTGTCCCTCGACGGGCTGGAGACGCTTTCAGTTGACGCGGCTAAGGCACTAGCGAGACACGACGGTCGCCTGCATTTGGATGGCATTTCCCTCTGTGCCAATGATAGGTGAGACACCTGCCTTTCCCCTATTAGAGTAGAGGGCCAGGAGGACAGGCGATGGAGAACCAGAGGATGTTGAGTACCCAAGAAGCGGTGGTGGGCGGAACG
>Ga0247837_1008088_pt1 | contig 13437 bp, 7 predicted proteins | sample LaCtaG_2_FD_187115 | JGI IMG/M metagenome (GOLD analysis project Ga0247837, IMG submission 187115) | Freshwater microbial communities from meromictic Lake La Cruz, Castile-La Mancha, Spain - LaCruzMarch2015_14.5m | ecosystem: Environmental > Aquatic > Freshwater > Lake | place: Spain: Castile-La...
ATTCTATTTGAATCCACAACAATGATCAGATCAATACTTCCAAGAGGTAATTCAATAACACCAAATTTTATATTTGTAAAGCTGTATCCGTCCCTCGGAGGGGCAAGTTTTACGATATTTTTCGACGTTCTCGCATCAACAACAGCAGGGAAAACTGCAAATTTTACTGGACATTTAATTATGTTTTTATAATCGGATGCTTCGAAAATTCCGAAAAGTCCATCAATGTCATGTGTATTCTTATAAATTAGACTATTTCTATCAATAACACTGTCATTTAGATTAAGTTTAACTGTTGAAGTCAAACTTTCTGCTGACATACTTTGTTCCATTGATCTTTCAAAATTTTGATCCAAAAATTCATGTAATCTGATTGAATCTATTGGACCTGCAAGAACAGGAACTCTTTCATTAGAAAGCAAGGAGTTCTCTGCAGGATTCCCAAGATCATCCAAATTTAATTCTTCGCTTCCTCTGGCTTCAACAAATTGAATGTCTCTGTCATCACTTTGAAAGTTTTCGGTGTCGTTATCAATATTATCTTGATTTGCCTGGGAGCGATAAAAAATCCTGTTAAATGAAAGATTTGTTGCTAAACGTTGAAGAGATTCGGAATTACTAACGGGATGGTACGAATTAAAACCAAACAAAAGACAACCAATAGGATCAGAGTCCTGAAGTAATCGAGATGGCTTGAAAATTAAAACGTTTTTCCCTTTATGTGCAAAAGTTAAACTGTAAAAATCGCAGACAACAATTATTTCCCGTCTATATTCTTCAGCCAAACAGCTGATCCAAGCCAAGTTTGAAAATCTTTGAATTTCTCTTAAATGGCGAACCATGTTATCACCATATTCTAATTTTTGAAGATTAACAAAGCTTGGATCGCGTCTTCTGTTTCTTATAGAGGTAAATAGCTGTTCTTCCGGCAAATTTAATAGAAGTGAGAAGGTTTTGAAAAAACTTGCACGCGAATCTTTTGGAATTTCTTCATGTGCAGTACAGTTTAAATCATGTTTCTTCAAAATCTTTTCAACTATCTCGTTATCACAAGTTAAACAGAAATCTCTTGTTGCTTCAGTGTTCATCGTTATAAAATGGTCAAAAATCGATATCAAACAAAACTGTTATAAGTATTTGATACTTTAACATGAAACTGAATCTTAATAAATGATTGGTGTATTTGCAAAACATTAGATTTAATTGGTTTAAGACGAAACAGAACCAATGAAATATTTTATTCTGTTACTTAAGTTTCATCGAGTCTAGTTATAAATTATGGACCAGTTAAAAATATTTGAAAGTGTAAGACAAAAGATGACTGGTCCTAACACTAGACAAAGAAAATCTTGGACTTTGGCAGAGGACAAAAGATTGGTCATCGGTTTGAACAAATACTGGGAGGAACGGGACACATATAGGAGAATTCAAACAGATTTATCATTGAATTTTTTAAATCAAAGATCAAATGTTGATATAAAGGATAGAATAAGAATTATTTTTTGTAATCTCAAGTCATTCAAGTCATTCTTTATTCCGATTGATTGCGACAATCCTCACGATTTCATTCCAGAAGAGTACTGGGGAATTCTTGGTCTTGAAGATTTTGAAATTGTTCCAGAACGTTTACCAGAAGGTGAAAGATTTCCATTAAATTACGTCTTGTACAAATACTCAACCATAATTGATCCGTTCATTGAAGTGCTTGAAAGTCTTCCTGCGGCACTGGATGCAGATCCATTGTTGAATTCTAAAACTTGGTTTCAAATTTGTCGTAAATGTTTTACAGGAAGAAACAAACTTTCCGAAAATAAAATGACGAACCTTCTTGATGAACTTTTGATTAACGGCTATATAAAAGCGAAAAGAATTGGTATAAGGGCTTTTGTATTTAAGTCATGATAAAAACGAATAAAGAAATGAAAAAACTTGTATTTAGTTGTAAATTAATTTAAAACATGTTGTAGTACCGTATTTTTAGTGCAGAGAAGCTTGTCAAATATAAACAATTATTATTTTATAGTTATTACTTATATTAAATTAAAAATATTTTTAATTTTTGTAAAAATTATTTCAACTGGACGGCTACTAATTTGCTTTTTGAATGCTCAAGCCCTGGGTCAATTACACTGCGCCGAATTTCATTTTGAAACGGCTGACTTGATAAGGACTTTTATTTATTTTTATAAAATTATCAGAGTTCTTATTATTTAATAATAGGCTTTGGTTTCAAATGAGAAATGAAAAGGATTCAACGCATTATATTTAATTATGATTAGAGAAGTAGTTCGTTTTATGGGTAATAAGTAATTTGTTTTATGGATAATTTAACTTTCTCCTGCAAAAGTAAGTAATTTATTAAGAAAATGTTTTTTAATAGTATTTAGTTACATTCAAAGCATTAAATATCTTTTTTCTTTTTTAATTATTTCCTATAAGATATTCTATTTTTAGGACCAGTTTCATATTGAACCAATCCTATTGCGAAACTTTGTTTCATGAAACCTTAACAGTATAAAGAAGTCAGAGGATCTTTTTCTACAGCTAAAAATGAACTTGAACAAAAATTCACATGAAAAGCGCGGAAGAGGCCATTCTTTTACTGATGAATAAACAATTGATCTTATAAGAGGAGTGAATACTTACGGAACTGGGAACTGGGCAAGAATATTCAATGACGTCAGATTCTGTTTTCTCGAAAGTGATGTTCGCAAGAAAGAACATTTATGTCCTATATGGAGAAATTTGAAAGATGATTGCAAATTCGACGAATTCTTTTATTTAATCGGAAAGAAGGAATTATGCAAACCAGTTTCAGTCTTTCCTCAATATGCTGACGTTGAAGCTTTAAATGAATCAATTACTGTTAAACCTAAGATTGTTCCTATTGTCAAAAAATTGAAGAAGAAGAAAAAGAAGTTAGGTTAGGGTTAGATCATCATGATTTATTAATAAAGCGATATCATCATAATATAATCATAATATCATCATAATATAATCATAATATAACATCATAATATAATCTTGATTTATTAATATCATCTTTGTTGTTTAATATCATCTTAATTTAATAATATCATCTTAATTTATTAATCATATACCCCTACTTTTCTTGGTCGTCAAACCGCCTAGGACTTGAAAAATTTCCTTTTTAGGAAGGTGCTGTTGTCTTTTACAAGTCTCTGGCAAGTCCCAACAGGCCTCTGACAGGTCACAACAGGCCTCTGACAGGTCACAACAGGCCTTTGACAGGTCCCAACAGGCCTCTGACAGGTCCCAACAGGCCTTTGACAGGTCCCAACAGGCCTTTGACAGGTCCCAACAGGCCTTTGACAGGTCCCAACAGGCCTTTGACAGGTCCCAACAGGCCTCTGTCAATTTTTGATAAGACCTAGCAAGCGCTGAGAATTAAAAATTTGAAACCGCAAGGATTCGAACCCGCGTCACACTAAAAAAATGTACACGCATTCTAGCCATTACAGCATTAAATCTATAAAATAAACAAATAATTTTAATACTTAAATACATTATAAGGACTAAAGCAATAATCATGCATATCGCCACACCTTGAGATTGCTGCCACACCTTGAGATTGCTGCCACACCTTGAGATTGCTGCCACACCTTGAGATTGCTGCCACACCTTTATTACTGTATGAGATTGCTGCCACACCTTTATTACTGTACTGTATGAGATTGCCGCCACACCTTCCTTTATTACTGCATGAGATTGCCGCCACACCTTTATTACTGTATGAGATTGCTGCCACACTGTTATGAATCAATAATTATTAAATAAACCTTTTTACCATTGACAGGGGTCAGTGGTAATATCGTCTCTAAAAAAGGAAACCAATCCTATTTTTAATCTGATAACCACCTATTCATCCATCAAGATCTCTTGCTAAACTCACTGATCATTACAATATTACCACTGATAAATTTATTTATGACCACTTTCCGCGCCCCTATTCTTTCCGATTCTGATTCCGAGTCCATGACCTCTTCCAACGTGGCCATGGAAGATACACGCCCTTTCCCCACCATGTCTTTTCCCGTCCACCAAGGTGAACTGATGGGTACTCCTAGAATGTTTGGTTTAAAGAATCAAACTGATTACTCGATCAACTCTTTTATCAAAGCAAACAAACGTTGTTGGGCCTTGAACCCTGCCTTTTTCATTACTGATGAATTGAAGATCGCGTTTTTGTCTACCCGCTTAGCTGGAGCTGCTGAAATTTGGTTCAGCTCGCTAGAGGACCGTGATGACCCTTGCCTTTTGGACATAACCTCATTTATGACTAAGCTCCAACAAGAATTTGCCACCACCCGTACCGAATGGCAGATCCGCGTCGACCTACATTTGCACCGTCAAGGCAAAAGAACTATTGCAGAGTACACCAGCTCCTTCCGTGCCCTTTCTAATCAATGTCACTATAGTGACGAAGCTTTACTTACTGGATACTTCCTTGGACTGAACACCCCCGTCCAAATCTACCTTGAATCTTTGCACATGATGCCGAGAACCTTCAACGACATCGTTGCCACGTGTTTAGATTACGGCTCTCGTAGAAACATTATTAACCGTCCTCCGACCTTTGCCGCCCACAATAATAATATTATGCCACCTCCTGGAGTTCCTTCTCAACCAATGGAAGTTGATGTTTTGTCGGCCCGAACGACCGCAACCAATAACGGTCAACCTCGCTCCCCGCTAAGCGCTGAAGAGAAAGATGCTCGCTTGAAAGGAAATTTGTGCCTTTATTGCGGCTCCGACCAACACTTCGTTAGCAACTGTCCGACGAAACCAAAAAACCATTAAGTCCAGCGCATAATTGGGATAATGCGTTGGACACTTCCCTCTCATCCCCCCTCCAACCTCAAGAAAATTCAAAAACAAAAAAAAATCTAGAAAATCAAAAAACATCAAAAACTATCTCTTGCATCGCAACTCAAAACCCTTTTTCTCCCTTGCTCTCTTCGTCATCTTCTATCTTGTCACACACTTCTCTTACTCCCTTGTCTCCTTCGGCTCCTGATTTTGGCCCTGAACCCTTAGCTATATCCACCACATCAAACATGGAATCATCCGGTTCATGCTCGATGTATCTGAATGTCCAACTAACAATCCCTGATCGCCCTGTTATCTCTGTCCTTGCTTACGTCGATTCTGGTGCCTCTGGTGGGAATTTTATCTCTCGCGCCTTTGTGGACCGTAGTCTCATTCCTGTCGTTTCCACTGCCGCAACTCTTGTATCTGGTTTCACCGGAAGTACTTCTACGTCGACTTCTAGTAACACAATATCCTTGAAACTTTCTGTCGGTCCACACCACCATGAATCCATCCAATTTATTGTACTGGAAGACTGCCGCCACTCCATCATTTTGGGGTATGATTGGCTCTACCTCCATAACCCCGCTGTAGATTGGAAGGTTCCGTCCTTAACTTTTTCCCGCTGCTATTGTAACGGTCTACCATCTTCAATTCCCGTCGTTGGTGAACCCCTATCCTTGTCTCCCCCTTCTAGTCCCTTGACCCAACGCTCTGTACTCCGCGCTCCTGTCCCTGCCTTGCCCTCTGATGAATATGTTGATGAGTCCGATGATGATGAACTTGATGAACCGGATCTTGTCACTTCTTTGCTCCCACCCCCTTATGCTTCTTTTGCCGACGTGTTCTCTGAAGCTGCCGCCGACATTCTACCCGACCATCGACCCTTTGACAGTGCAATTGATCTCGTTGACCCAAATTCTATTCCTCCGTATCGCCCCATCTACAGCCTTTCACCCAAGGAAACAGCTGCACTCGATGAATATCTTGATTCCAATCTTGCCAAGAACTTTATTCGCCCTTCCAAGTCCCCTGCTGGTGCCCCTATTTTCTTCGTTGCCAAAAAGAACGGCGAATTACGCCCTTGTGTTGATTATACCGCCTTGAATGCTATGACTGTGAAGAATCGTGGTCCGTTGCCTCTGATAAATGATCTCCTCGATCGTCTTCGTTCTGCAAAGTTTTTTTCAAAACTTGATCTTCGCGGAGCTTACAACCTTGTTCGCATCAAACCTGGTGACGAGTGGAAAACTGCCTTCCGTTGTCATCGTGGCCATTTCGAATATTTGGTTATGCCTTTTGGTTTGACCAACGCCCCTGCCATTTTTCAGTCGATGATGAACACGATCTTCTCTGATATTTTGGATGTGTTCGTGGTTGTTTACCTTGATGATATTCTAGTTTTTTCTGACTCCCTTGTTTCCCATCGTTCCCATGTAGCGACTGTCCTCAGTCGCTTGCGCGAGCACTCTCTCTATGCTAAGCTGTCCAAGTGTTCTTTTGACCAAGACTCCGTTGAGTTCCTTGGCCATTCCATTTCATCTTATGGCATCTCGCCCCTTCCGGAGAAGGTCTCTTCGGTTATCTCATGGCCAACACCCACTAATGTCAAGCAAGTGCAGCAATTTATTGGGTTTACGAATTATTATCGTCGCTTCATTGGCAATTATTCCGCTCTTGCAACTCCTTTAACCAATCTAACCAAGAAAGACGTTCCTTTTGTCTGGTCCGAATCTTGCCATGTTTCCTTCGCTGCTTTGAAATCCTCGATTACCTCTGGTCCCGTTCTCCGCCATGCCGACCCTGATCTGCCTTTCACTCTTGAAACTGACGCTTCCAATTTTGCCATCGGCGCCGTTCTCTATCAACCTTCCCCTGACGATAATTCTATTCTCCATCCGGTTGCATTTTATTCCAAGAAACTGGAACCCGCCGAGACAAATTATGATGTGCATGACAAAGAATTATTAGCAATCATTTCATCCCTGGAACATTGGCGTCACTATCTCATAGGTTCGCCTTTCAAGATATCTGTTCTATGCGATCACCGCAACCTGATCTTCTTCCAATCCCGTCGTATATTGAAGTCTCGCCATGCTCGTTGGGCTACTCGCTTATCTCCTTTCCAATTTACTCTCAGTTATCGCCCTGGCTCTACCAATGATGCTGCCGATGCCCTTAGCCGCCGTTCTGATTATTCCACTTCAGAGGGGGGAGATGGTGTCAACCCTGTTGACTCGACCTCTTTTGTATTATTGAAGAAAGAACTCTTTGTTGATGCTATCGAATCTGGTCCCCGATTACCTTGCTCTCGTGTCTTGATTAACAGTGAATCTGCCAAGACCGAAATCCTTCGACTTCGTCATGACGCACCCTCAGCTGGCCACCCTGGACAGATAAGAACGTTCGAATTGATTGCACGCGACTACTATTGGGAAAACATGCGTCAAGAGATCTATGCTTATGTCGACAAATGTGATGTCTGTCAAAGGAACAAATCCCCTAGACACAAACCTTTCGGTCTTTTACAACCCTTGCCAATCCCTTCCCGTCCTTGGTCTTCAGTTTCGATGGACATGATTGTGAAACTTCCGTTGTCGAAAGGTTTTGATTCTATTTTCGTAGTTGTATGCCGATTGACCAAACAAGCCCATTTCATTCCTTGCAACGAATCCATATCTGCCTTAGATCTCGCTGAAATTTACATCTCGAACATTTTCAAACATCATGGTCTTCCCGACGATATCATATCTGATAGAGGTCCGATCTTCCGCTCCAAGTTCTGGCAAACTCTATTGGAAAAGTTGAAAGTCCAACCCAAGCTTTCCTCTGCATTCCACCCTCAGACTGACGGTCAAACCGAGCGCGTCAACCAATGCCTTGAACAATACCTCCGTTGTTACGTTTCTTACTCCCAGGATGATTGGGTAAACTACTTACCCATCGCAGAATTCTCCTATAACAATACCATGTCAACTTCCACCAAGACTTCACCTTTTTTCGCTAATCACGGTTTCCACCCTCGAATGGAGTATTTCATTGATCCGGACTCCAATGTTCCCGCAGTTTCCAATCATGTCCAGATCTTGAATGAATTACAACCCGTATTAAAAGATGAACTTCAAAGAGCTCAGATTCGTATGAAAATGAACGCCGACAAATCCAGAATGGATCATCCCTTTAAAGTCGGAGATTATGCTTGGCTGCTTACTAGAAATATTAAATCCGTTCGCCCCTCTGCTAAATTGGATCACAAACGTCTTGGCCCCTTCTTGATTACAAAAAAAATCAATGATGTCACCTTTCAACTGGATCTCCCGGAAACCTACAAGATTGCCAATTGTTTCCATTGCGCCCTTTTAGAACCTGCCTCTGAGGACTATATGAAAAATAGAACTCTTGCCCCTGCTCCGATCCAAGTAGAAAATCATGAAGAATATTATGTCGAAAGAATCTTGGACATGAAAATCGTTGACAAGAAAACCTTTTATTTAATTAACTGGTACGGCTATTCGGACGCTGACAACACCTGGGAACCCCTAGAATGTTTGACTGGCTGTGAAGAAGCGCTGGAAGAATTTCATGCTGCCCTCCAAATTAAAAACCCTCTTAAGAACTAATCCGAATGTTTCCATGTTTCCTTTTCATTTCCCCCTAAGAGGGGAGATGATGTTATGAATCAATAATTATTAAATAAACCTTTTTACCATTGGCAGGGGTCAGTGGTAATATCGTCTCTAAAAAAGGAAACCAATCCTATTTTTAATCTGATAACCACCTATTCATCCATCAAGATCTCTTGCTAAACTCACTGATCATTACAATATTACCACTGATAAATTTATTTATGACCACTTTCCGCGCCCCTATTCTTTCCGATTCTGATTCCGAGTCCATGACCTCTTCCAACGTGGCCATGGAAGATACACGCCCTTTCCCCACCATGTCTTTTCCCGTCCACCAAGGTGAACTGATGGGTACTCCTAGAATGTTTGGTTTAAAGAATCAAACTGATTACTCGATCAACTCTTTTATCAAAGCAAACAAACGTTGTTGGGCCTTGAACCCTGCCTTTTTCATTACTGATGAATTGAAGATCGCGTTTTTGTCTACCCGCTTAGCTGGAGCTGCTGAAATTTGGTTCAGCTCGCTAGAGGACCGTGATGACCCTTGCCTTTTGGACATAACCTCATTTATGACTAAGCTCCAACAAGAATTTGCCACCACCCGTACCGAATGGCAGATCCGCGTCGACCTACATTTGCACCGTCAAGGCAAAAGAACTATTGCAGAGTACACCAGCTCCTTCCGTGCCCTTTCTAATCAATGTCACTATAGTGACGAAGCTTTACTTACTGGATACTTCCTTGGACTGAACACCCCCGTCCAAATCTACCTTGAATCTTTGCACATGATGCCGAGAACCTTCAACGACATCGTTGCCACGTGTTTAGATTACGGCTCTCGTAGAAACATTATTAACCGTCCTCCGACCTTTGCCGCCCACAATAATAATATTATGCCACCTCCTGGAGTTCCTTCTCAACCAATGGAAGTTGATGTTTTGTCGGCCCGAACGACCGCAACCAATAACGGTCAACCTCGCTCCCCGCTAAGCGCTGAAGAGAAAGATGCTCGCTTGAAAGGAAATTTGTGCCTTTATTGCGGCTCCGACCAACACTTCGTTAGCAACTGTCCGACGAAACCAAAAAACCATTAAGTCCAGCGCATAATTGGGATAATGCGTTGGACACTTCCCTCTCATCCCCCCTCCAACCTCAAGAAAATTCAAAAACAAAAAAAAATCTAGAAAATCAAAAAACATCAAAAACTATCTCTTGCATCGCAACTCAAAACCCTTTTTCTCCCTTGCTCTCTTCGTCATCTTCTATCTTGTCACACACTTCTCTTACTCCCTTGTCTCCTTCGGCTCCTGATTTTGGCCCTGAACCCTTAGCTATATCCACCACATCAAACATGGAATCATCCGGTTCATGCTCGATGTATCTGAATGTCCAACTAACAATCCCTGATCGCCCTGTTATCTCTGTCCTTGCTTACGTCGATTCTGGTGCCTCTGGTGGGAATTTTATCTCTCGCGCCTTTGTGGACCGTAGTCTCATTCCTGTCGTTTCCACTGCCGCAACTCTTGTATCTGGTTTCACCGGAAGTACTTCTACGTCGACTTCTAGTAACACAATATCCTTGAAACTTTCTGTCGGTCCACACCACCATGAATCCATCCAATTTATTGTACTGGAAGACTGCCGCCACTCCATCATTTTGGGGTATGATTGGCTCTACCTCCATAACCCCGCTGTAGATTGGAAGGTTCCGTCCTTAACTTTTTCCCGCTGCTATTGTAACGGTCTACCATCTTCAATTCCCGTCGTTGGTGAACCCCTATCCTTGTCTCCCCCTTCTAGTCCCTTGACCCAACGCTCTGTACTCCGCGCTCCTGTCCCTGCCTTGCCCTCTGATGAATATGTTGATGAGTCCGATGATGATGAACTTGATGAACCGGATCTTGTCACTTCTTTGCTCCCACCCCCTTATGCTTCTTTTGCCGACGTGTTCTCTGAAGCTGCCGCCGACATTCTACCCGACCATCGACCCTTTGACAGTGCAATTGATCTCGTTGACCCAAATTCTATTCCTCCGTATCGCCCCATCTACAGCCTTTCACCCAAGGAAACAGCTGCACTCGATGAATATCTTGATTCCAATCTTGCCAAGAACTTTATTCGCCCTTCCAAGTCCCCTGCTGGTGCCCCTATTTTCTTCGTTGCCAAAAAGAACGGCGAATTACGCCCTTGTGTTGATTATACCGCCTTGAATGCTATGACTGTGAAGAATCGTGGTCCGTTGCCTCTGATAAATGATCTCCTCGATCGTCTTCGTTCTGCAAAGTTTTTTTCAAAACTTGATCTTCGCGGAGCTTACAACCTTGTTCGCATCAAACCTGGTGACGAGTGGAAAACTGCCTTCCGTTGTCATCGTGGCCATTTCGAATATTTGGTTATGCCTTTTGGTTTGACCAACGCCCCTGCCATTTTTCAGTCGATGATGAACACGATCTTCTCTGATATTTTGGATGTGTTCGTGGTTGTTTACCTTGATGATATTCTAGTTTTTTCTGACTCCCTTGTTTCCCATCGTTCCCATGTAGCGACTGTCCTCAGTCGCTTGCGCGAGCACTCTCTCTATGCTAAGCTGTCCAAGTGTTCTTTTGACCAAGACTCCGTTGAGTTCCTTGGCCATTCCATTTCATCTTATGGCATCTCGCCCCTTCCGGAGAAGGTCTCTTCGGTTATCTCATGGCCAACACCCACTAATGTCAAGCAAGTGCAGCAATTTATTGGGTTTACGAATTATTATCGTCGCTTCATTGGCAATTATTCCGCTCTTGCAACTCCTTTAACCAATCTAACCAAGAAAGACGTTCCTTTTGTCTGGTCCGAATCTTGCCATGTTTCCTTCGCTGCTTTGAAATCCTCGATTACCTCTGGTCCCGTTCTCCGCCATGCCGACCCTGATCTGCCTTTCACTCTTGAAACTGACGCTTCCAATTTTGCCATCGGCGCCGTTCTCTATCAACCTTCCCCTGACGATAATTCTATTCTCCATCCGGTTGCATTTTATTCCAAGAAACTGGAACCCGCCGAGACAAATTATGATGTGCATGACAAAGAATTATTAGCAATCATTTCATCCCTGGAACATTGGCGTCACTATCTCATAGGTTCGCCTTTCAAGATATCTGTTCTATGCGATCACCGCAACCTGATCTTCTTCCAATCCCGTCGTATATTGAAGTCTCGCCATGCTCGTTGGGCTACTCGCTTATCTCCTTTCCAATTTACTCTCAGTTATCGCCCTGGCTCTACCAATGATGCTGCCGATGCCCTTAGCCGCCGTTCTGATTATTCCACTTCAGAGGGGGGAGATGGTGTCAACCCTGTTGACTCGACCTCTTTTGTATTATTGAAGAAAGAACTCTTTGTTGATGCTATCGAATCTGGTCCCCGATTACCTTGCTCTCGTGTCTTGATTAACAGTGAATCTGCCAAGACCGAAATCCTTCGACTTCGTCATGACGCACCCTCAGCTGGCCACCCTGGACAGATAAGAACGTTCGAATTGATTGCACGCGACTACTATTGGGAAAACATGCGTCAAGAGATCTATGCTTATGTCGACAAATGTGATGTCTGTCAAAGGAACAAATCCCCTAGACACAAACCTTTCGGTCTTTTACAACCCTTGCCAATCCCTTCCCGTCCTTGGTCTTCAGTTTCGATGGACATGATTGTGAAACTTCCGTTGTCGAAAGGTTTTGATTCTATTTTCGTAGTTGTATGCCGATTGACCAAACAAGCCCATTTCATTCCTTGCAACGAATCCATATCTGCCTTAGATCTCGCTGAAATTTACATCTCGAACATTTTCAAACATCATGGTCTTCCCGACGATATCATATCTGATAGAGGTCCGATCTTCCGCTCCAAGTTCTGGCAAACTCTATTGGAAAAGTTGAAAGTCCAACCCAAGCTTTCCTCTGCATTCCACCCTCAGACTGACGGTCAAACCGAGCGCGTCAACCAATGCCTTGAACAATACCTCCGTTGTTACGTTTCTTACTCCCAGGATGATTGGGTAAACTACTTACCCATCGCAGAATTCTCCTATAACAATACCATGTCAACTTCCACCAAGACTTCACCTTTTTTCGCTAATCACGGTTTCCACCCTCGAATGGAGTATTTCATTGATCCGGACTCCAATGTTCCCGCAGTTTCCAATCATGTCCAGATCTTGAATGAATTACAACCCGTATTAAAAGATGAACTTCAAAGAGCTCAGATTCGTATGAAAATGAACGCCGACAAATCCAGAATGGATCATCCCTTTAAAGTCGGAGATTATGCTTGGCTGCTTACTAGAAATATTAAATCCGTTCGCCCCTCTGCTAAATTGGATCACAAACGTCTTGGCCCCTTCTTGATTACAAAAAAAATCAATGATGTCACCTTTCAACTGGATCTCCCGGAAACCTACAAGATTGCCAATTGTTTCCATTGCGCCCTTTTAGAACCTGCCTCTGAGGACTATATGAAAAATAGAACTCTTGCCCCTGCTCCGATCCAAGTAGAAAATCATGAAGAATATTATGTCGAAAGAATCTTGGACATGAAAATCGTTGACAAGAAAACCTTTTATTTAATTAACTGGTACGGCTATTCGGACGCTGACAACACCTGGGAACCCCTAGAATGTTTGACTGGCTGTGACGAAGCGCTGGAAGAATTTCATGCTGCCTTCCAAATTAAAAACCCTCTTAAGAACTAATCCGAATGTTTCCATGTTTCCTTTTCATTTCCCCCTAAGAGGGGAGATGATGTTATGAATCAATAATTATTAAGATAAAAAAAGGTTGTTTTTATAATCAATAATTATTAAATAAACCTTTTTACCATTGACAGGGGTCAGTGGTAATATCGTCTCTAAAAAAGGAAACCAATCCTATTTTTAATCTGATAACCACCTATTCATCCATCAAGATCTCTTGCTAAACTCACTGATCATTACAATATTACCACTGATAAA
>Ga0247837_1008089_pt1 | contig 13437 bp, 13 predicted proteins | sample LaCtaG_2_FD_187115 | JGI IMG/M metagenome (GOLD analysis project Ga0247837, IMG submission 187115) | Freshwater microbial communities from meromictic Lake La Cruz, Castile-La Mancha, Spain - LaCruzMarch2015_14.5m | ecosystem: Environmental > Aquatic > Freshwater > Lake | place: Spain: Castile-La...
GCCATACCGGAAAACAGCATCACCAAAAGTACCAGAACAGGAATGCCCCGGATCAACCACACATAAAAGCCGCAGGCAGACCGAATAACGCCGTAGCGTGAAAGTCGGCCGAAACCCACCACCAATCCGATAAGAAGCCCCAGGAACATGGCCAGCACGGCCATGGATACCGTGCGGCCTAACGCGTTGATGTAGGGAGCCCCTGGATTGACGATGCGTTCGACGAAGAATGCCCAGTCGAAATCCATCAGAGTTCCATGCCCTGCATGTTCCACTTATCGATCATTTTTTTATATGTGCCGTCCGCCACTATGCTGTCAAAAGATTTCTTGATGGCATTCGTCAAGTCGGTATTTCCCTTGCGAATCCCGATGCCGGTACCAATCAGTCCAAATGGGTTGCCCTTGGCTTTAAAGTCATTCGGGCGGAGCCGCACGTAGTAAGCGCCTGCGGTCGAGGTGGTTCCCACCGCATCAACTTGACTGGTAGCCAATTGCTGGAAAGTGTCTGTCGTGGTGGGCAAGACGACGAGGTTGATCTCAGGTTTGCCTGATTCTTTGAGCTTTTTGTTCGCTTCAATTGCGAGGTTGTGTATCGTCGTGCCGTTTGGCACTGCGATTTTCTTGCCCCCCAAGTCCTCCAGGCCGGCCCCGGGGCTGTTGTCGTTACGGCGCACAACAATCTGCTGGCCGGTACGCGAGAACGGCACCATATCTATGATTTCCAGGCGCTCTGGCCTTATGAAAAGCTCTTGCATGAGCGCATCGCACTGCTGTGCCTGCAAAGCCGGCACCAAACCTGGAAACTTGAGTTGTGTCCAGTTGACCTTCAGGCCCATTCGGGTTGCGATCTCCACGCCCAGTTCTACCTCAAAGCCGATCGGCTGCTGTTTTTCGTCGAAGTAGGCCCGTGGCGGGTTGTCGATGGTGGCGCAGTAATTGATCGTACCTTTGGCGGCCAGGGCCGCGGGTGCAGGGACCCGCGGGGTCTGCGCCTGCGCGGGCGTCGCGGCCCACAAAGCGCATGCGGCCATTCCGACGGCAGCAACATAACGACGCAGGAACAGGGGTGTTCTTGAGGTGCTCATGACTGGATACTCCTTAAAAAGGTGGAACAGAGGGGACGGGAATCAAAAGAAAATCAATCCATGAAGGCGCCACCGTTGACGGCGATCGACTCCCCGGTCACAAAACCGGCATCGTTGGACAAAAGAAAAGCAACGACCCGCGCCACATCCTGTGGCTGCTCAAGGCGACCCATGGGTGTGTCGGCGATCCACTGGCGCTTTACGCTTTCGGGGTCCGTGCCGCGAAGGCTCGACTCCCATTCAAGCTCGCGCACCTGCATAGAGGTGGCTACAAAACCGGGACATACCGCGTTCACCCTAATGCCTAACGGCGCAAGCTCGAAAGCCATCGCTTGAGTGAGCCCGATTGCGCCAAACTTGCTGGCGACATAGTCTGCAAGGAAGGGTGCTCGCCCCTGTTTTCCAGCCATTGAGGCAATGTTTACGATACAGCCCGATTGACGCTTGGCCATAACGCGTGCAGCTGCCTGCCCTGAGAAGAACAGTCCTTTTAGGTTGACGTCCAAAGTGAAGTCATACTGTTTTTCATCGATGTCTAGGAACCGTGCCATTCTGGAAACACCAGCATTCGAGACCCATGCTTCAATCGGTCCGATATCCGATTCGATAGACGAGACCACCTCTTGGCAGGTCGATGCCCGTGTCACATCCAGCTTGCGTGCATGCGCACCAGGCAATCCTGACGCGACAGTCTTGGCGCCAGCTTCGTCCATGTCAGTCACCACGACTGTATAGCCCCGACTCGCCAGTTCGGTGCAGATGGCAGCACCAATTCCTGAGGCACCGCCTGTTACCACCACGATAGATGTCATTCGTTTTCTCCAGTAGTGACCAGCTGTGTTGACTCATGCTGGGCCGGGCGGCTTTGCGAACCTGTTGTTGTCCACCATTGCTGAAAGTCCCGCAGATCCTTAAGGCGCTGATCACCTTGAGCCAGTTCATCCTCTCCAACGATCAGCACCCGTAAGCCTGCTGCGCGCGCTGATCGCGCACCGCTGACGCTGTCTTCCACGGCCCATGCCTCCCGAGCTGGAACCGCCATTGCAGCCAGCGCCCGCAAATAGGGTTCTGCCGCTGGTTTTGGTTGCCCCACATCGTCTAGTGAGACAACGACCTGAAACAAGTCGAGGACACCGATCGTCTTTAAGTTTGCCAGCACGATCGGCCGCTCTGAGTTAGAAACGGCGGCCAACGAGACTCCCAAGCTTGACAGATGTTCGAGGGCCTGACGTGCGCCGGGCAATACACGCACCTCACTTGAATGCTCTAGGTAATACTGGGTAACGGCGCGCCTGAACTCACCCTCGGCGTTATCTGTTTGCTGTTCAAACTTGTTTTCGAAACGGGTGGCAAGTAAACGCCAGACATCGCCGATCGCCACCCCGACAAAAGGTGTGTCGCCATAGTCCGTGATGTCAACGCCGTGTGCATCGCAGACCGACTGGAGCGCACGCAGGTGCAGAGGCTCGCTGTCGACCAAGGTGCCGTCGACGTCCCAAGCCATGGCGCGCGTGCGGTTCATTGCCTGGCTCCCATCGTTTGGAACAAGGGTTTGAGTACGCTATAAAGTTGATGGTAATCACCATACGCTTGGTCATAAACGCTTCGATTTCTGGAGTCTGGCTCAACGGGTGCGCCCAAAGAAACAAAAGCCTGCGCACCCTGCCAGTTTGTGCTGAGACCACAGCCAAGTGCCGCCATCCATGCGGCTCCAAGGCAGGAGCCAGGGTGGCCAGACAAGGGTTGGACAGGGCGGTCTAGGACGTCGGCGATGATCTGTAGCCACACTGCGCTGGCTGATCCGCCGTCGGAGGCCATGACGCGTGTTGCGGGCATACCTATGTCTGCAAAGACCTCCATGTGGTGGCGAATACCGAAGGCAATCCCTTCAAGCATGCTACGCCACATGTGCCCAGGGCTGTGGTGGAGGCCGAGACCGGTAAATGTGCCCCGCGCCAGCGGGTCGTGAATGGGCGTTTTTTCGCCCAAGAAAAACGGCAGCGTGCGCACACCTTCGCTGCCAGCAGGGATCGAGGCGGCCCAATGATCTAGCTTCTGATGAATAGATGCGCCAGGATGGTCCTGCGCTGCACCACCAAACTGTGAAGCAAACCAATTCAGCAAGGATCCGCTACAGGCCATGCAGCCATTGGGCATGTAAAGTCCCTGCACTGGATGGTAGTCAAGAAACAAGCGCGGATCGGGTCGTGCCTCCTTCGATGCCAGAAGGATATCGCAAGCGCCACCGAGCTTGATCAGCATGTCGCCTGGGCCTTGCACGCCTGCGGCCCATGCTGATCCAACGTGGTCCGCAAGACCTGCCACTACCGGAGTGCCGGCCTGAAGTCCGGTCGCCCTCGCCGCCTCTGGGGTAACCTCGCCGACGACGGCACTGCTGCGCGCAAACGGCGGGACTTGGTCTGATGAAATGTTGCCTGCAGCCACCAGATCCTTGGCAATATGACCTGTTGCAAGATCGACAAACCCCGCCTCAAGCGCCCAGTTTTGCTCTACGTTGCGCGTCCCTGTGAGACGGAAGTTGATGTAATCGTAACTTCCAAACACCGTGCCAATTCGTTCGAAAATCTGAGGTTCGTGGTGTGCGATCCAGCGCAACTTGGCTGCTACCAACTGCTGGTTGATACCATTCCCTGTTCGCCGGGTAAAAGCCGCTTCGTCGAATTCACGGCGCAAGGAATCTACCTCCTGTGCACAGCGGCCATCGCTTTGTTGGATGCTCGGTCGCAGAAGTTCACCATCTGCATCCAGCAACACGACGGCTGGCACCATGCCTGAAACTCCAACGGCTTTGACCTCGTCAGGTTTGATGCCGGACTTCTCCAATAGCTCTGCAATGATGGCGCATACGTTGTCCCACCATTGATTGGGATCTTCCTCTGCCCAGCCCGCGTGACGGTGTGAAAGCGAAACGGGTCTGCTGGCCAACGCCAGATGTTCAGACGGCATGCGGATCAAAATGCCGATCGTTGAGGTCGTCCCAATATCAAGGCCGATTACGCATGTCATGGGTAATCACCGCGTCGTCAAAGACTGTTGACCCGGTCCATGAACCGCTTGACGCGGTCACCATCTACCGGGTTCCACGTCACGCCATCAACCTTGAAGTGCGTGCCAACGATACAACCATCTGCAAGTGACAGGATGTCCTTGACTGTTTCCAACGTGACGCCGGTATTGGCAAAAACAGGAACCTTGCCTTCTAGCGCTTCTGCTACCCGCTGCAAGTCGGACGTATTTACGCCTTGCCCAGTCAATGCGCCAGAGACTAGGATTCCGTCTGCCAGTGACGAAAAAACTGCACTGCGGGCGCGCAGTTCAATGGGTCGGCGGTCGAGCGAGTCGGCAAATTCGGCATTGATGTTGAACAACAGCTTTAGATCGTCGCGACCCACGTTGCGCCTTAGTCTCAGAGCGGTGGCGGCATCAGGCTTCCAGAGGCCCATGTCCGAAGCGAAGACACCCGTGAAGATCTCTCGCACGAATGATGCACCAGTGGCCGCGGCGATCGCCACACTGGCCGTAGGATCCCAAAGCCAGTTCACACCAAAAGGAACGGTCAGCATCGGTTTGACAGCCGTTATCACCGCTGTCATCGCGGCCACGCCTTCGGCGGGTGCCTGCAGTTGGTAGGGCCGGTCGTTCTCGTTGCCAAACATGATTGCGTCAACGCCCCCAGCCTGCAGGCGCTCGACGTCTGCAATAACGCCATCGATCAGACCGTTCATGCCGCGTTTAAAGTCGTACAAAGGGGTTCCAGGCAGAGCACCTATGTGCGCCATGCCTATCACGGCTTTCTTGCGAGAACCAAAAAAATCATACAGCATTGAAACGTCCTTACTCGCTTAACTTCGAACACATTCGAACACTGTATCACTCTTTTTATGGTTGTACCAGTCGAATGCTGCCGCAGAGCAATTCAGACAATAAGCGTGCAATTGGTGGGCTAAAAACACTTCAAACAGGTCAGTGTGCAAAAAGGGTTGAATCATTTGACTGACTAAAAAAGTGGTTTTGCTTGGCCACGGGCTTCACTGCTTTTGCCAGAAAGCCTTTGTATTTGGATTCCATTGCCTGTCAAAACGCTCCAGCATCAGGGCATCCCGACCACCTACCTTCACTCTTAGTGAATCTTCTGAATGATCGTAAGCGGACAACTCTTTTGGAGCTTTCAATCGCAATCCTTCATATCAACGCTGAAAATTTCTGCTTTGCCGCCTCTAGCTCTGGCAATAATTTTTCCAAAATGGCGGGGATGTCCATTCGACTGGTGGCCACGGACAAACTGATGGCAGCAATCGTTTGTTCCTGACGGTTCTTGATCGGAACCGCGATCGAGCGCAGTCCGAGTTCCAGTTCTTGGTCGCACAAGGCGTAACCCTGATGTTTCACCAGTTCGATCTGGCGCATCACATCCGTCACCTGGGTCAAAGTTTTTGCCGTCAGCGCAGGCCGTCGCATTCGATTGAGAATAAAGAGCGCCCAGTCTTTGGGGTGCCCTGCCAGCAGCACACGCCCCGTAGCGCTTGCATAGGCTGGCAAACGGGCGCCAGCACTCAAGCCCACTGAAAGGCTTCTGCGGTGGGTCGCTCTGGCAACGAACACCACATCTTGTGCATCCAAAACCGCCATGGACGCTGACTCTTTCGTTCGCTCAGCTGTCATTTCCAAGATGGGTTGAGCCAATCGCGTCAATTCGTCGCTGACTACAAATGCAGAACCCAGGCGCAAGGTGCGAGCAGCCAATTGAAATTGACGCCCTTCCTGGTGGGCATAACCCAATTTGCAAAGCGTGTGCAAGGAGCGGCGTACAGATGCCTTGGTGTTGCCTGTCACCTCTGCAATCTTCGTGAGTGTCGCGGATCCCCGCAGTTGGCCAAAGGCTTCAATGATCGCCAGCCCTTTTTCCAATGCAATGACGTAGTCCCTGTCGACCGGCGAGTCGGCGGGCTCAGAGCCTGATTCATTGATTAAGGTCAAAACGCACCCCACATAGTTCGCACAGCGAACATTATGTTCGTATTCATTGATTAAAGTTAATGCGCTGCATAGACTCGTCCTGCAGCGACTCAGACCCGTGTCGTGCCCCAGAACCTAAAGATAAGAGGAAGACATGAACAAGCCATTGAATTTTCCGCGTCGTCACGCATTGGCTGCGTCGTTAGCGCTTTGCCTGGGTGCATTACTGCCCTCCTACACTTTTGCCCAAGCCGACAGCGCCTCCAAGCCCTTGCGCATGGTTGTTCCATTTCCTGCAGGCGGAACTGCTGACGTCCTGCCGCGCATCCTGGCAGACAAAATGCGTGAAGCTTTCCCAGCGGGAATCGTGATTGAAAACCGCACCGGCGCAGGCGGCAATGTGGGTGGTGAATTCGTGGCGCGGGCAGAACCAGACGGCAACACCTTGCTCGCCTCCCCACCTGGTCCCGTGGCGATCAACCACAACCTCTATAAGACCATGTCGTTTGATCCCACCAAGTGGGTGCCCATCACAGTGATCGCCACTGTACCGAACGTGTTGGCAATCTCGAACAAAGTCCCAGTCAACAACCTCACCGAATTCATCGCCTACCTCAAAGCCAACCCAGACAAGGTGTCCTACGCGTCGCAAGGCAACGGGTCTACCTCGCACCTGACGGCTAACTTGTTCATGCAGTTGACGGGCACGCGCATGGTCCACATTCCATACCGCGGCACGGCACCAGCCTTGAATGATCTGGTCAGTGGGCAGGTTGACGTTTTCTTCGACAACATTGCCTCATCAGCTCAATTTCATACCGCTAAGCGCATCAAGGTTCTGGCTGTGGCCGATACCCGGCGCTCGCGAGCCTTACCGGACATCTCCACGTTCAGTGAAATGCGTTTACCTGCCATGCAGGCGGTCACCTTCTTCAGCGTTGTCGCACCGCCCGGTACACCCAGCAGCGTCGCGCGAAGAATTCAAGGCCACCTTGCTGCGGCCATGGCGCTGCCCGATGTTCGCGAAAAGTTCGCAGCCCAAGGCGCTGAGCCTGGCGGACAGACACCTGAGGAGACTGGCGCGTTCATTCAAGCCGAGTCAGCCAAATGGAAAAACGTGATCAGTACGGCCAACGTGACTTTAGATTGACAGCCACCATGCAAGAAAACAAGCCCATCCGATGGCCTGAAAATCTAAGCCGTGTGCCCTATTCGGTTTATGCCGACAAGCAAGTACGGGCGACTGAAGAGAGCCACATTTTTCAAGGTGATACGTGGAACTACCTGTGCCTGGATGTCGAACTGGATGAGCCTGGGAAGTACCGCACCACATTCATCGGTGAGACGCCCGTGGTTGTGGTGCGTGATAACGATGGCGAGGTCTATGCTTTTGAAAACCGCTGCGCCCACCGAGGTGCTCTGATTGCCCTGGAAAAATCAGGCCAAGTTGAAAACTTCCAGTGCGTCTACCACGCTTGGACTTACAACCGGCAAGGCGACTTGACAGGCATTGCCTTTGAAAAAGGGGTTCGGGGCCAGGGCGGGATGCCGGAGCATTTTTGCAAATCCGATCACGGCCCGCGCAAATTACGTGTTGCCGTGTTTTGTGGTTTGGTTTTCGGCAGTTTCAGTGATGATGTGCCGCCGATTGAAGAGTATCTCGGTCCTGAAATTTGTGAAAGGATCGAACGGGTTTTGCACAAACCCGTGAAGGTCATCGGTCGCTTTACGCAGGCGCTGCCCAACGACTGGAAGCTCTACTGCGAAAACGTGAGGGACAGTTATCACGCCAGCTTGTTGCACATGTTTTTCACCACCTTCGAGATCAACCGCTTGTCCCAAAAAGGCGGAGTCATTGTGGATGAGTCAGGCGGCAACCATGTGAGTTTTTCCATGATTGACCCGGCCGCAAAGGATGCCTCTTACAAAGAGCAAGGGCTTCGCTCGGACCACGATCGGTATCGGCTTAAAGACACCAGCTTGTTGGCTGGCTTTGATGAATGGCACGATGGCATCAGCCTGCAAATTTTGTCGGTGTTTCCGGGGTTTGTTTTGCAGCAAATTCAAAACTGCCTTGCCGTGAGGCAATTGCTGCCCAAAGGGCATGACCGCAGTGAGCTCAACTGGGTCTATCTCGGCTTTGCTGACGATACGCCCGAGCAGCTCAAAGTGCGCCTGAAACAAAGCAACTTGGTGGGACCTGCCGGCTTCATTTCCATGGAGGATGGTGCCGTTGGCGGTTTTGTGCAAAGAGGCATTGCCGGCGCGCAAGACATGCAGGCGATCGTGGAGATGGGAGGCGATATGGTCGCCACTGGTGAAGGACGCGCAACCGAGACCTCTGTTCGCGGTTTTTGGAAAGCCTACCGGCAGCATATGGGTGTGACCGAATGATCGATTTACTGAGCATCATGGCCTTTCATGCGGCCTATGCGCAAAGCATTGACAGTGACCAATTGGAGTCGTGGCCTGACTTTTTTACGGCGGACGCTTTGTACCGTATCACTCACATTGAAAACGAGCAAGAAAACCTTCCCGCTGGCATTGTGTGGGCAGACTCCCGAGCCATGCTGCAAGACCGTGTGGCGGCACTGCGTGAAGCCAACATCTATGAACGCCAGCGGTATCGTCACCTGATCGGTATTCCGCAGCTGCTGTCGGCGAGCGCCGAATCAGCTGAAGCCTCGACGCCCTTCATGGTTGCGCGCATCATGGCCACAGGCGAGACCCAACTGTTTGCCACTGGTGTTTATCGTGACCGCTTCGTGAAAGTCAATGAGCGACTGCTTTTGGCCGAAAGGGTGGCTGTCTGCGACAGCACGGTGACCGATACTTTGATGGCTTTGCCCCTGTGATGGCCGGGCTTGACGCACGCGACTCATGTGTCGCTTTGACGGCAGGTGACCCCAATGGCGTTGGACCTGAAATAGCACTCAAGGCCCTAGCGGCTCTGACACCTGAGCAGCGCAACAGAGTGACGCTGTTTGGCCCTGTTGAGGTTTTACAGAAAACTGCCAACGTTTTGCATTTGCAAGATGTACTGCACTCCATCACGCTCGTCTCAGCGGGTGAAATGTCTGCACAATTTCACGTTCCCGGCAAGGTGGATCCAGTCGCTGGACGCAGTGCCATCGACAGCGCAACGGCTGCCATCCAGGCTTGCCGCCGTGGTGAATTTGACAGTGTCGTTGCAGGACCCCACCATGAAACAGCCATCGCTCAAGCCGGCATTGCCTTCAGCGGATACCCCAGCCTGGTTGCCAGCGTGTGCGAGCAGGCCAGTGACAGCGTCTTTTTGATGCTGGTTGGAGGCGGCTTGCGCATCGTGCACGTCACTTTGCATGAAAGTGTTGAAATTTCCTTGGGAAGAATGCGAACCGAACTCGTGATCGCTGCCACCCAAGCGGGTGTAATGGCCTGTCAACGCCTTGGTGTCAGCACCCCTCGGGTGGCGCTGTTTGGCATCAACCCCCATGCTTCCGAAGGAACCCTCTTTGGTGAGCATGATGTCAACTGCACAGTCCCTGCTGCACTCGCGCTGAACCAAACAGGACTTAGCGTGACTGGCCCCATGGGCGCCGATGTTCTGTTGGCCAACCATGCAACGCAGCCCCATGATCTTTACGTGGCGATGTTTCATGACCAGGGCCACATTCCCATCAAATTGCTCGCACCCCAAGGGGCCAGCGCTTTTTCTATCGGGGCTGATGTCTTGCTGGCGAGTACCGGGCACGGCAGTGCCATGGACATTGCAGGCAAAGGCCAGGCCAAACCCGATGCTTTACTGCGCAGTCTGCGCATGCTGCTGGGCATTGCCTCTGTTTCGCCGAGTACTGCGGCAGTGTCATGAGCCACCTCATTAGAATCGCTGACTCCGAGGTCAGTTTTCCTTGTGAGTCTGACCAATCCATTTTGGATGCAGCGTTGAAAGCGGGCGTCCAGATCCCCTACTCCTGCAAAAAAGGTGTTTGTGGCAACTGCGCCGCGAACATTGAAAAGGGAGAATTTCAACGCACACTGATTTGGCCTGATGCCAAGTTGACGGGGCAAGAACTGCTGTGCCAATGCCGCCCACAAAGCGACATGGTGGTCAAACCACCGCAATGGCACCAATCGATCCCAGCAGAGACCAAAAGGGTGCAGGTCAAGGTCTACAGGAATGTGGCAGCAGCCCCCGATGTGAGCTTGTTGCACTTGAGACTTCCGGCAGGCCAGCGGATCAAGTTTCGTGCGGGGCAGTACTTGAACATCGTCTTGCCAGGTGAGCAACGTCGCAGCTACTCGATGGCCAACCCGCCACACGAAAGTGATTCCATTCAACTGCATGTGAGGCATGTGGAGGGGGGGCTTTTCAGCGGGATTGCACACCAATTGAAGCCGGGAGATTTCTTGGATGTGGAGTTGCCATTTGGTCAAGTGCAGCTCTCACAAGATGACCAAAGCCACTTACTCTGCGTCTGTGGTGGAACCGGTTTTGCCCCAGTTAAGTCATTACTTGATGATCTTGCCAAATACAAGTCACAAAGACAGATCACCCTCCTTTGGGGCGCAAAGGACGCTGCTGGTCTTTATATGCTCGACCCAATTGCAAGGTGGAAAAAAAGCTTGCCACACTTCAAATTTCAAGCCGTCGTTGAAACTGAAAGCGATGCGCTGACCCTGGGTGCATTTCACGGACGCGTAGATGTTGCCCTGTTCGCCATGGGGTCAGAGTCAACGGTCAAAGAGGTCTACTGCTGCGGGAGCCCGAATATGGTTGCGGCTGTGAAAAAGGTTTGCCTGAATGATTTGAGCATTCAGGCGGATAAATTGCATGCGGATGTTTTTGTCACGCGCCACGACACAAGCACTTAGTGACAATCCATCAAGGCTCAATTCTTTTAGGTGCTACTCATCTTTTTTGAGTTCAGCAAACTTTAGCGGCATGGTTGGTTTGCCACGCTTCAATTTCTTGATGGTCACGCCCTGCGCTTTGACATTGGCCCGCCGCAAGTTTCTGTCGGTAACGATTAATCAACTGTAATTTTTTCATCCTTGACGATTTTGGCCATGGCAGGAATTTCAGCTTTCAGCCAGCTGCTAAATTGATCAGGCGACATATTGTTTGGCTCAGCCCCCAAAACGACCAAGCGCTCCTTGATGTCTGGCAGTGCCACAATTCGAGCCACTTCAGCATTGAGCTTATCAACAATGGCCTTGGGTGTACCAGCAGGCGCCAACAAACCTTGCCAGCTACCGGTCAGGAAGCCGGGCAGAGTTTCACCAACCGTGGGTGTGTCTCCCAACTGCGCGTTGCGCTTGGCACTGGAGACCGCCAGTAGCTTTATCTTGCCTGATTTGACATGCGGGTAGCTGGCCACCATGCCATTGAAAGTTACATCAATTTGCCCTCCAATCAAGTCGGTCATGGCTTGCGCCCCACCTTTGTAAGGTACATAACCCCATTGAATGCCGCTGCGCTGAGCAAAAATAACCCCTGCTAGGTGGGCCGCACTTCCCATGCCAGCGGCCGCGGCAAAATTAACTTTGCCGTTTTGAGCTTTGGCATAAGCCACCAATTCACTGGTGCTGTTTGCAGGAATTTTGGTGCTCACCAGCAACAGGTGGGGGGAGTAGCCAACCATGGCCACAGGAGCAAAATCGGTCAATACGTTAAAGGGAAGTTTGTAAAGTGCAGGACTGATCACCAGGTTGCCTACATCCATCAAAACCAATGTATAGCCATCTGGAGCAGACTTTGCACCTGCATCGGCACCCAAATTACCGCTGGCGCCGGGACGGTTCTCAACCACCACCGACTGACCCCATCCTTCGGTCATTTTTTGACCTAACAACCTGGCAAGAACGTCCGAAGTTCCACCCGCAGGAAAAGGAACTATTATTTTTATAGGCTTGCTGGGGTAGGCGCCCGCGCTGCTTTGGGCCATAGCAGGCATGGCCAGAGCGAACCAAAGAGCGGTCATGCCGCAAGTGATGAGTTTGAACATAAGACGTCCTAGTTAAGTGGCTTGGCGGATTAGATGGTAGATTTTGTATCAACAGGCAAACAATGACAAAGGGGCAAACCCTCAGACAACAACTCCCAGAAGGCTGGGGTGTGAACTGAATTTGGCAGCGCCCATGCAACGCTAACAATTTTTTGAATGTTGCACCAACAATCTTTTTTAAAACTATCCCAAGGTGAACTTAAACCTGCGGGCCGAGCCGCTCAATGAGGGTTGCCAGTTCGGCATACTCGAATGGCGTTACGTCAGACAGCGGCGAGCGCACTCGGCCTGCGCTGCGTCCGACGATGTCCGCCCCTGCCTTGATCATGCTGACAGCGTAGCCAGGCTGACGCGAGCGAAGTAGTCCGTAAGGCACTAGGAAATCGCGAGTGAACTGTTGTACTGCGGCGTGGTCATCGGCCAAGATTGCCCGGTTGAAGGCCATTGCACTTCGGGGGATGAAATTGAAAATCGCCGACGAATAAACTGAAATGCCCATTCCAAGGTAGGCTCCTGCAAAAATTTCAGCAGTGGGCATCCCGTTGATATAGGCCAACCTGTCACCAAGCAATGCCTTGATCTTTAGAATTTCTTCGATGTCTCCAACGCCGTCCTTAAATCCGATCAGGTTCGGGCAGTCGTCGGCGATTTGCTGCAGCGTTTCCGCTTTGATGCGCATATTGGCACGGTTATAGACGACCACGCCAAGTCGAGTCGAGCGGCAAACCGCAGTGATGTGGTCCTTCAGGCCTTGCTGGGAGGACTCCGTCAGATAAGGCGGAAGCAGCAGAAGACCGTCAGCGCCAAGTAGCTGCGCCTCACTGGCGAGGGCGATGGCCATCTTGGTGCCGTAACCGGTTGCGGCAATGATCGGCACAGCGTTGCAGGAACTAGCCACGGCCTGAGCCACCACTGCGCAGTATTCGGGGGCTGTCAGCGAGAAGAATTCACCCGCGCCGCCGGCGGCGAAAAGTGCCTGAGCGCCATAGCCGCCGAGCCACTCAATGCGATTGGCAAATGAAGTGGCGTCGAACTCTCCAGCGGCGTCGAAGTCGGTTAAAGGAAACGAGAGCAGCCCTGAGGCCAAACAGCTCTTGAGTGCATCGGGGTTAAGGGTAGTTTTCATTTGGTCTTATTTCTGATCGATATTCAGTGGTGTTACAGCGTTAGCGTTTGTCTCATGCGATGCCTTGTGAGGCAGGTGGAAAGCGGAAAATCACCCAAGAACGGATAGGCCTTTAAGCCACACCATGGGCCAGTATGAACCTTTGACCTTGCCCCTGAAAAACGTACTGCTTAGCTGATGGTTAAAAATCAGTTCAAGGAGAACGAAATGAGTGAAACGAGAAAACGGGCCAAGTACACGCTGGAATTCAAGATGGAGGC
>Ga0247837_1008091_pt1 | contig 13432 bp, 7 predicted proteins | sample LaCtaG_2_FD_187115 | JGI IMG/M metagenome (GOLD analysis project Ga0247837, IMG submission 187115) | Freshwater microbial communities from meromictic Lake La Cruz, Castile-La Mancha, Spain - LaCruzMarch2015_14.5m | ecosystem: Environmental > Aquatic > Freshwater > Lake | place: Spain: Castile-La...
GGGTGTATAGAGGAGTGAGGCTGTATTGAAGTGTGTTAGGGACAGACACTAGGTATACTTGAAAGAAAGTGGTCAAGTTGGAAACTCTTAATAGGACCTTGCAAAAGGAGACATCGAGCAGTTCAGCTGTGTACGGCCTTGCGATGGGCAACTCAATTTCCCTCACTTCTCCAGCCATATCTGCAAGAAACACTGAACAGCCTCCCTCAAAATGGCTTTCAAAGACTAATATTGACTCATTCTCCCAGCGCAATTTCTCTAGTACGGTATGATATCCGTGTATTCCGTTAAACTTGCCGTTCCGCTCAGGCACTAAATCCACCAGTACTCGATGTGAGTTGTCAGCTAGTGAGTAGAGGCACAGAACTACAGAGGTGACGTAACTAGTGGTGTGCGGGACTCCGTAATAGGCAATAAACTGCCCATTAGGACTGTAAATCGGATGAAAAGCTGCCATGAAGCGACTCGGAATCGGGACTTCGACCAAAGTATTAGGGAGAATAAGGCGGTACAGGCTAGTGGGGCGATTCATATTGGAAAAAATCCCTTGCACATAGGCTTCATTTATATAAGCCACCAATACCAATTCTGCTCCTGAAGGTGCGAATTTAGCTTGTGCTGGGAAAGTTCCCTTCGGCGTTTCTATCTCAGCCACGCTATTTGCAAGGACGTTGTATAGCCATAGTGTGGGTCTGGATACGTTTTCTAGGCCATCTCCCAAAGTTTCTCTATACACGAACCCCATTCCTTTGCCTTCCTTGGCCTCCTGGTCCCAGAAGGAAGCTGTCTTCGGTCTCTTGCACTCCGCAGCATACAAGACCCAGGCTTCGTCTTGGCTCCATTGTGGCTTGCCTAGTACTGGCGCTGTCACCACTGCCCCATGTTTTCCACTCACTTCCAACGCTTGTACCAGACTTCCGTCTCGATACACTTCTAAAGTACTCTGCGAGTCCTTCGTCCTGGTCACCAGTCTGTTTCTCCTGGAGGGTGACAGACCTGAGGGCTGCGCATAGTCAGTGACAAGAGAAACGACTTCCCCCGCAGTCACCAGCTTTGCCTCAGTTCTAGACTGGCCAGAGCCCGGGTCCTGATGTGCAAAGCACACCAAGGCACTACTCTCACTGAGCAGCTCCCCACTCACAGGAACTGTCTGCAGTCTGACCACCGCCGCAAACCGCTCCTCCATATTACCTAGACCTCTCCCAGTCCCAGCTGCTTCTTCAACTGCTGTGTCTGGTAGGCCGCCTCCTTCACAGCGTCGCCAATCTCTTTGGACTCTGCGAAGAAAGCGACTTCCTCGCTCTCGCCTTCTCTCTTGATGGACAGTCCTTCTTGCTGCGGGAACCAGGCAATCTCCTTCTTGGCGAGCTTTTCCTTGACGTAGGACTCGACCCCTGTCAGTTCCGTCTCCTCCTTGTCCTCCAAGTAGCCGATGAACTGCACGTACTTCCACTCATTGTGTTCGTAGTAAGTGTGGTAGTCGAAGCTGCGGCCTGTCGCCCGCTCCACAGCGTCTCTTTCCAAGCCACATATGAAGCACTTTGTAGAGCGGTCCAGGCTGTTGCGGGTGTTTTCCTCTCTCAGCACAGCGAAGGTGTCGATGATGATGCCCTGGAAGATGTTGATCATTATCACGATGATGATGATGTTGTAAAGGTTGTCGAAGAGCAGTCTGGAAAGCTCGACGTCGCCGTAGGGCCAGTCAACTAGAGCGCCTCCAATGCCTCCATTCACCTTAAAGCTATGGTCGAAGGTGACAATGGCGCACGTGATCAAGTCGTCGCAGTCCCCTTTATGATAGGAGTCGTAGAAGTAGGCGTAGCCAATGATGCTGAAGTAGTAGACGAGAATGAGGGAAAACAGCGAAGTCACCAAAAGGGCCTTTTTGGGGATAGTAACGGACTTAATGACATTTTGAAGGGAAGGGTAGCGGTACAAAATGTCCAATAGATGAAATGCGAAAAACAAGGGAGATGCAAAGGTGCCGAATACTGCAAATAGCAAATAAAGCACATAAAACAGCACGTCAATTTCCCCTAACAACAGTGATACCGCATAGTAGAGCTTCCGCCCGTACAGCCACACCCTGCGCACCCAGCCCGGCCTGGGCACTGGCACTGCCACCTTCCTCCACCCTCTGCCCAGCAGCAAGGGACCAACTTTTATGAGAAAAAACAGCACTATCACGCTGGTTATCACGATTTGCGCCACTCCCAGCGAAATGAACAACTCCTGCGTCCCTTTGAAAGAGAGTCCTGCGCCCGACTGCCGCGATTCATAGTAAAACAGCGAGTACTCCTTCGTTCGCTCCGTCGAATACGTCGAAAAACTCGCCAAAATCAGAAAATTGAGCAACAAAGTCAGCCAAAAGGACAAATCCTTCCACAAAGACACATTCCTCGCTATCATCCCCACTATCCAAGACGCATTAATGACCCTTTGCAGGCGGTACTCATGCTTCATCACTTCTATCACCTCTGGGGCCTTGTTAACCAGGCACTGCAGCTTGTTTTTGTCGCTGCTGCGGTCTACTTTGGAGTGGAAGTCTTCGATTATGTCGGCGGTGAGGCAGTGGGCGTAGGGAGGCAGGGGGAAGTAGACCCGGGAAATGCTGTTGTTGAAGATTATTTCGATGCTGCCGGTGTTTTCTTGCAGCATGGTGTAGGCTTTGGACAGCTTTTCCTTCTTTTCGCTCTCTGAGAGCTCAATTCTAAACGTGCTTTTCTCTGAATGAATCAGCTTTTTGGACACCTGCGAGATCGACTGCACGCTTTTCTTGACAATGCCAAGGCCCAGCTTGCTCAAGTCACCAATGACTCTGAAGGCCATCATGTCCTTCTGCAGACTGTGGGTGCTCAGTTTGGGCAGTTCTTCGTTGATTAGCTGCTTGTTCTCTGGGTCGTCCGTATCTTGGAATTTCCTCATCAAGTGATAGATGAAAAAGCCGTTTTCCAGCACTACCTCATACCTACCAGGGTGCAAGTCCTGCTCATTATCACTCCTCGTGAAGTCATACTTCCTGCTCTTTTCCGCCCTGCCGAACAGGCTCAGGTCCTGAGTGGCCGAGGTGAATTCCCGCTCGTAGCCCACATAGATCCCTACTAAGTTCTCTTTCAGGATTTCCAGATTGATGGCTCGAATGATGCGAGTGATGATGGAGGAGTCCGTGCGGCCTTCCATTAGACTGTGGACGGTTATCAGACATTTGTACTTCAGGTGGGCGATCATCCAGCCGGTTAGGTACTTCTTCTCACTTTCTGCCTCCGGAAAGGCATTTCCCTCAGTCACTAGACTCAGGTACTTCAAAGGCGTGGGCGCACTTTCATCATAACTCATCAACGAAGTCGCAATTTCCAAAAACGGCCCATCAATAATCGCGTTCTGATTCGCCACACAAGGGCCCTGAATCGCCTCCGTGAGCGTATCGAAACATTGACTCATCACCAGGAACGTCCGAAACAGCATCCTCTTCATAAGTGCGGCCAGCAGCTTGACCGTGGCAGTCACCAGGTCGATAGAGGTCCTGGAGTTCGTCTGCTGTCGCAGGTAGTTCTGGAGGTTGGAGTTGTGGTTCTCACAGAAGAGCTGCAAAAGACGTAGACTGGTGCAGAGGTGGTCGATACTGCTGAGGTCCTTCCAGTCGTATTGGATGCTGTCGGAAGCCAGGAGTTCGGAGTGGTGGGACAGGACAGTGTGCAGTCGCTCTATGAAGTTCTTGCTACTGGGAGTGTTCACGAAATACATGTGAAACTCATTCTGCACAGTTTCATTCCCTTCGTTTAAGTAGTCAACTGACAGCTTTATGAGCGCTTTATACACCTTGGGGTCGAGCTCCTTCTCAGACAAAAGGCCTAAAATCACCCTGGTGGCGCCGTAGCTGTTAAGCTCTTCCTGTCGTTCCTTCAAATGCTCTTTGTCGGACTTGATCAGGTAGCTCAGCATTTTGATGAGTTTCAAGATGGTGGAAGTCGGGGCATGTTGGGTCGCACTGCCACGGAGGTAGTCAATTAGGGCTTTTAAGAGATGCGAAAAGTGCAAAGTTTCGTCCAGTTTCTTGCAGTTTATTAGCGCTTTTATGAGCGCTTCGGTTTCCTTTTTGCACTGCTTTTTGGCCTTTTGGCTGCTGAGCAGGTTGCCGCGGAAGGCTTCCCATTTCATTTTATTTGGGGAGTAAAATTCGTCGATGTCAGTGGTGATCGCCTGGTCAACAGGCAATTCCTCGGCATTCACCCTAAGCAAGGACTCCAAGTCACCAGATAGATTGAAGAACTTGAGGACTTCTTGGGCTGCCGTCCGCACCTCCTTGGCCACAACCCAGCCATGAAATTTCCTCAAGTTTCTCGAGAAAGCCACAGCGAAATCCCTCAAAGCGACATAGTCCGCCTGCTCCGCCGCTATACTTTCATTAGAAACTCTCAGGTAGTTCTTGGCGTAGTGACTAATCACCTTGATAAAGATGGAGAAGTAGGCGGTGTAGTCGCTTGGCAGAGTGCTGAGACTGTACAGCTGCTCTTCTTGCAGCTGCACATAGCGTAAGAACTTGACATTGCCTGCTAGTTCCTCATTGAGTTTCTCCGTTTCCAGGTAAATGTTAAAGAAGAAGTCGAGCAGAGGGATTAATAGAGCCCGCCAGGACTGGTAATCCGCAATTGTAGCATCTTCCGCCCTTTCCAACAAGTCGAAAACCGTATTCAGAGGAATCGCCTTTTGGCACTTGGCTTCGTTCAAATAGACCCGCTGCGTCCCATATCCGCACAGCATCAGCACTTCGAAGAGTTTCGCGTGGTAGAGGAAAGGCTGGTCCTCGTAAGGAGCCAAGGCCTGGTCATGTGGTGGGGCAGGGACGAAGGAAAACTCATGTTCCGCCTCGTTGCCCAGGTAAAGCAGGTACTTGCGAGTTTCATCAGAGGATAGGAACAGACTGAGGACTGTGCGCTGATTGTCGGGGATGGGCTGGCCTTTGGCCACTTGGACTTGTTGGAAGAGGTGGAGGAAGCGAGGCTGCCGGCCGTGCTGGATTATCAGCTTGATGAATTGCTGGAGAGTTTCCAGTTTGACGTTCGTGCACAGTTCCTTGTTATTATGATAAATCGCGCAAATAAGCGGTATCTGTCCGACCTCAATACTCAAATGACTCGTGAATATATGCAAATACTGATGTATACTGCCCTGATTCCTAGCATTGCGCTCCACCATCTTCCTCAGCACTCCATGACAGAGCGTAAACAGGGCCACTATTTGCTCCCTAGCAGCCACTACGTCCCTAGCCACTGCCAGGTCCACCACTTCCGCGAGGGAGTGCATGCCGTCCCGAATGAGGGAAATCAGCAGAAGGTGGACGTCGAGGAAGTAGAGCATGTCTTGGCGGTCTCGCATACGTCGCTTCATACTCTCATCCTCAGGAGTCAACATAGCGTCCAAATACTCCATAATGGCCATCACTTTATGCAGCTTTTCCTCCTCTCTTTGACGCATCAACTTATCCGTCTGCCGCCAAAACTTCAGCCAAATTTCCGACTGCTCCGAAAATTGCTTGAAAATTACGATATTTTGCTTGGTCGATTTGAAAATTTCGATATCGTCCTCTTGAGTAACAACGTGTAATTCCGCTAATCTGCCCAATAACTCTCTTCTTTGCGAGTAAAGGCGGATTAGAAGGCTGATAACGAGGGTTTGGAGCTGGTATTGCTTAGATTGGATGAAAACTCGCACTAAATCGGCCACAATGCGTCCCTTAGCGTCCAGCAATTCGTCCAAATCGGGCACTTCCATGATCAGCATTTTCCGAAAAGTGCCTTTTTGGCTGGAGTCGAAGAGCATTTTCTTGATTTGGTGTTTTTGATGTTCCATATCAGTCCCTTCCGTATATTTTATAGGCAAAATCGGAGGGAAAAGCGTTTTAAAGGTCTTTTTCGTGACTTCCTCCTCCTGACTGTGCACAAACCACTCCACCACATTGCTCATCAGATAATCCAGTCTGCAATCCACCGCATAATCAAAGACTTTGCAGACTTCAATCTTCATATCCAGTTCGTAACTGCCCTCTTCCTCCTCTTTCCCAGGCTTCTGCAGTACAGACTCCACGTAGTTCTTGAGGTTTACAGCGGCTCTCACGATTGGGTCTGCGAGGGAGTAGGGGTCTTTCATCACTTGGGCGATGAGGGACTTGTAGGTGAAGGCTTTGCGCTTGGCTTTGGACTGCAGGCCGGAGAGGTGGCGGGAGGAGAAGGTGCGTAGGGATAAAGACTCTACGCTGCTTTTAGTCAGAATGCACTGCAGCGCTCTGAGAAGCCGAGCAAAGTCCATGTTCGTTCGCACGTAGGACTTGTGTTTCGGACTAAGTATGACTTTCCTCGTGCCGAAATCCGTACATTCAATGCTAAAAAGTCCGAAAAGTGCCATCTGATAAGCCATTTTCACCAAATTGTAACTAAACTCCGTGAACTCTGGAACCTCCCCCATACCATTGAAATACTCCAAAATGGCTTCTTTCAGTTCCAACATAGTGGAGTTATCACTATTAAACACCAATTCATCCTCTACTATAGTCTTTGCCTCAGGTATAGCGGTAGTCACAATGGCGCCTATAGAGCCTCCGAGACTGCCTCTGACAGCCCCTGCTTTTCTGATGGCTGAGGAAAAGCTGGAGGCGATTTTGCGGATTTCGGCGGTTGTTTCGGTGGTTAGGCCGAGGCGCTGGTCGATTTCGCGTCTGCGGGAGGTGAATTCGTCTTGTCGTTGGAAGATTCGACACATTTCGGGCTTTTTGAGACGTTCTCGTGGGTAAGCGTCTATGTAAATCGTGAGCATAAGCTTGCAAAACACCGCCCGCAGCGACAGCGATATATGCATATTCCACATGTTTTCCTGTACAGCCGTAATGGGAAACCAATTCCTAATAGTTTCCGTGCACACATAGTTCCTACTGCAGCACATCGCAGCAAACAACTCCAGCATCTCCTTAAAATAGTCCAACTCCTTCGCATAGCCAATAACTTGTCCGTCCACAAAGCAGCTATCCAGCGGAATGCTCTTCTCCCCAGGCCCCTCTGCTGCCTTAAAGAACACGAAAAGTCGCTTGCGGTCTTCCTGCGTCATAGTGGTGATGATGGTTTTGCTGTAAGTGTCAGGGTTGTTGAAGAGCTGCTCGTGCACTTTTTCCTGGTTCACGCTGATGCCGAGTCCGTTGTGGGTGCAGATCACGCGTAGAAAGCGTAAGAGCTGCGGACGTCTTTCACTGGAAAAGCGCTATGTGGGGTTTACTCGTAGGAGGTAGGCGAAGTACTTGATTACGCTTTCTTCCCGCTCGTTTACGAGTATTTCCATCGAAGCTAGGTCCAGCCCTTCACTTTTATGCAGTAAAATCAGCAGTTCCTCGTTATTCTGCACAATTGTCTGCATGCACAAAGTCGCATTCCGCAGGAAAGGCGCATGCTGCTGCATCACTGGGAACAGGCGAAACGCGACCTTTTTATTGTCTCTATTGTCAGTGCACATCACAGATATCAGTTCATAGGTGAGCTCCACAATGTCAGCCAAGTCCTTCGCCTCTGATTTCTCGAAGTCTTGCTGCAGACGCTGGAACTGCTGGCCCGGGGCGTAGTCTATGGACAGAAGAGTGGAGTAGATCCGCTGGGGGTGGACAGACTTATGCTTGTCACTGCTTCTTTCACTTGCTTTTTCCAACAGAAACCGGGATATGCGCTTTAGCTCGAACGGCCCTGTGAACGCATACTGCAGAATGTCCCCGAGTGCGTTTAAAAAGTGCTGTTCGCGGAGGATGTTCTGCCTGCTGGACTCCACTTGGCCGTACTTGTGGGTGAGAGACATCATGCTTTGCAGTTTGTTGCAGCAGAAAAGCATCAGGTTTTCCATGCATTTCCGCAGTAAGGAGAGGTACCTTTTGAACTCTCGGTTTTGAGCGATGAGTTCGGAGGAGGCGTTTTCAGCCTTTCGCTTCTTCAGGAAGGTCGGGAAATGCCTCAAAATGGGCAAACTATGAATCAAAAAGAGAGTTTCCCAAATGATGGCTTGGTCACTCCTGGATATCTTAAAGATCGAGCTTTCCAGCTCATTGCCACTCAAGGCCGGATACACCTCATCGTTCTTCTCACTGTTGTGCACGAAGCTTTTGGAAGCCATGTGCTCCATCTTAAAGTACTCATCCCGCTGCAAACACTTCGCCTTCTTGCGAGAATTGATAGGCTTAAAACGCCATAGTGTACTTTCCTCAGAGTGACGCACTAGGGTCAAGCGGGCTGTATTTCGCTTAAGCTTGAGACTGTTGACGATGAGGGAAGTGATGCGGTTTTTCTTGGCTTTCTGCTTGTCTCCTTGGCTGCCGGCTAAGTACCAGCCGGAGCAGATGTGCCGCAGTCGGAAGCCGACTCCCAGTTCGATGAATCCGCCGGTTTTGTACGTCTCCGCTTCGATTTTCCACATGCCGTTGGAGTCGTAGAGGTTTTTGGTGAAACTGACTTCTGCGCTTCCGTCTGACTCCAAAGTGGCGATAAGGCAGGTTTCCGCCTCGGACTGAGTGAGCCAGACGTGATCGCCCACACACACCAGGTCTGAGTTTTCCTTGATGTACGGCATAAAGGGCATTACTTGCCAGTCTGATGGACTTTCAAGTGACCCATTGATTTCCAGGTCCTCACTCGCAGCCTCCAACTTCGAAAGCCGCTTTACCCGACTCGCCCTAAACCCTTTCCGAGCCATAGCAGCTTTTTCCGGGTTTTCAGGACTGCAGTGCAAAAAGACATACTTAGCCAGCTCCGGCACCATTACCGTCAAATGCACCTTTTCTCCATAGCGAATATTCCCGTCGCCTTCCCGCTGGTACTGGTATATCGGCTCGATTTTGAATAAAGAGTGCTCTTCACTGAAGTTTTGCAGGGAAATGCGCAAACTGTCTCTCTCGCTTTCCGCGTTTTCCCTGCCACTGACAGTGATGTACTTGTGCGAACTGATATGTTCGAACTGCACCACAGTCCCAAACTTCACAGGCTCACCCTTCAATTTGGCGTAATTTTGAATGTTGGTCCTGAGTTCGTCCTCTAGGTTATCATCCAGGGCGAAGATCCTTTCCCTCATTTCCCCTCGCATTTCCTGGCTTGTCTTCTTCACACTGTTCAGTACTTCTCCCTGCACTACGTATGAGACTGAGGGCAGGACTCGAAACACAGCACTGATGAAGTCGGTGCCTGAAGCTATTGAGAAGGCATGCAGACGCAGAGAGTCGTCGATAAAGCCGCTGGAAACGATATAGGAGCCTTCAGATAAAGTGAGGGAAATGCAGGCGCCGTAGTGCAGCAGGCCTTTGGACCGGTCCCAGACTTCTTCCATTATTGGCAAGTCGAGACAGGGGTAGCGGCCTAGGGAGTGGAAGGGGCTAATGGCAGTTCTGAAAGGGACTGATAATGGAGGCAAGGACGGATATGCAGGAAGGCTGGTGGAAGAAAGAGGTTAAATACAAGTTGGACAGTTATTGGTTCGAAAACACTTCCGATGCTGAGGAAGTACCGGGCCCTGCAGACCCTCCAGACCCTGAAATCCTGTATTTGTCCATATCCCCCGATTCACGCAATTTCACCAAACTGCCGAATCGCCTGCTTCTGCGGCTCCTCGCCTACCTCACAGTGAGGGAAGTGCTGGTCCTCACTGCTGTCTGTTCCTACCTCAGCCACACTCGCTTCAGTTATACCTACCTGAAGTCGCTGGAATTGAAGCCTTCCGGCCCTCTGCATAGTCCGAATTTCCAGTTCCGTCGACGGGAGTTTATTGATTGTTTAAGACGGAAAGCTCTCAGTAAGGCGATTCCCAACCCCGCCCTGCAGCATGCAGTAGTAGCCACGAACAGGGCTCAAAATGTACTGAAAGTTGAGGTCGTTGGAGGACGTATGGTCTATTTCTCGGAAACTAGTGGGAGGTTGATAGTGTGGGAGATTCGGAAAAACGCCCAAGTGACGATTTATAACCTGGAATGTATCAAAAACGTCCACTCAATCTGTCTCGAAAAGGGGAAAATCGCCTTAATGGGTAAATTCGGGCTAGAAGTCAAATATTTCCCCTGGGAAAGTCTGCTTTCCGCCGATATTACCAGTCACCACTACAGCTGGAACATCGAAAACAACGAAGGCACAGTCTACTTCTACTCCCCGTCCCACCTCATAGTGGCCATCGCCAGCTACCATGTTATGGTCTTTTCCGAGACTTTGCAGCTGCTAAGAAGACTCAGAGACACTGCCTGGCCCTTCAACTTCATCCAGTCCTGCAAGATCCACGCTGATTTGCCCTACTTAGGGATCGCGGCGGAGCGGAAAATAATGGTGTACGATGTTAGTCTGTTAGACAGAAAAAGACCTGTGCATGAGTACGAAATGCCGATTTTATGTGACTATAAACTGTACTCAATCGTAGTAACTGAGCCTTCGAAGTCGAAATGTTTCCTAGTGGTGCACAATTCTCGCAGAAGTAAAGACGGAGTTGTGCTCGTGAATGGGAAAGTGCTATATAAAGCCAGTGGCGATTCAACTGTTTTGGACCGGTATTTGTTCGTGTTTTCCCAGTTTGAAATGAGAGTGATTCAGTTCGAATTTACAGTTTCAGGGCCGAAACAGGTCCATTCCTTCAGGGTTTACGAGCGGTATTTCGACTCCATCGTGGTCTGCACCTATGAGCGATGCATGATTATCGCCCGGAAGGAGCATATGAGAAACAGCTTTTACGCGAGTTTGTATGACTATAACGGCTGGCAGTTTTGCAAGTTTTCACTCACGGATTTCTACCCGGAAAGTGCAGTTTCGACCATCGATACGATCGCTTTGTATGGGAGTTATTCAGAAAAAGCCACGAAAATCCTTATGCAATTTAGCTATTTCCGCACTGATCCTACTCCCATAACACTGCGCCAATATATCACTTTCGAACAGCAAAAGGCCGCCTTAGTCGAAAGAGACCTGACTAAGGAAGCAGCCGCCAGGGACGAATTCTTCAAAACCCGCAGAGAAGCGCACCGCAAAGAGCTTTCCACCAAGCAGGAATACGAAGATTTAAAGCAGTCCAAGTACTGGAAGCCTTCCCGCCGAGGAGAGCCTGCACTCACTTTAGACGAGGACTTCAGTCTATGCTGATAAGAGAGGTTTAGTCATTGCTAGGGCTGGGAACTAGGCTGCTGCGGCAAATGGGGCAGTTGGCGTTGATGGCGAGCCACTTCTTGATGCAGTCTGGATGGAAGAAGTGGCGGGGGTCGCAGGAAAGCACTATCACGCTATGGGAACTTTCGAAGTCGCAGGCGCATATAGCGCACGTGGTCTGTTCTTTATGCACCTCAGGGTTGAACTTCTCCTCTTTGAGCGACTTCAGCAGGTCTTCATTCGCTGGAGTCTGCCCTGGGTCCAGGAAAAAGATGATAACGAGGATAAGGAAGGGCAGGGAAACGCAGGCGGAAACCACTATTGCAAGTGGGATAAAGGCGTAGCCGTACCCTGCAAAGATGTACACACTGCAAAGGTCCACTAACAAAGGTGCGGCCTCGTAGCAGTTCTTGCACTTCCAGTACCAGAGGTTGCCAGGGATCAGCCAGACTAGGTAGGCGCTGAGTGGGGAGTACAGGGTGAACATTAGGTCCAGGGTGAAGACGGAGTAGGGCACTTCGAGCACGAGTCTGTGCTGGAGTCTCTTTATGTAGGGAATTTTGGAGAGCAGAAAGACAAAATAGCACAAATCCTGCAGCAGCACTCCCGCCAGCCACATCTTCAACGGCTTCCTCGGCTCCTCCTCCCTCCAGCTGAGCACCACCGTGCCTGCGACCACCTACATGTCTCCAACCTTGGCAACCGACAGCACCAGCCCGAGCACAAACACTGTATGCGAAGTGTAAAAGCAGCTGGTAGCCAGCGCCCTTGCATTCGCTTGGACCTGACTGATGTGCTGATTAGAAGGCAGCAGAGGGGCTTCTTCGCTGGCCATTGCAGAAACGACTATTGGACTAGGGATTAGCTATTGCTGACGCTCATATCTGTCCGGTCTTCCAGGATGATTTGCGTGGTTTTCATGAGATCCATGCTGTCATTCAGCCCCTCAACTCGCTTGCCTTCCATACAAACCATGCAGCTCTAGCTGCTCCTTACCTTGTTTCCAGAGAACCAGTGCTGTGCACACTCAGAGTGGTAGACGTGCAGACACTCCAGCACTTGGACGAGGGACTGGGGCATGAATCCGTCCAAACAGACAGGGCAGACCTGGTTGAGGTGAACACTGGGGTCAGAGTCACTGAAGAGGATGCCGGGCTGCAGATAGGCCATTTCCAGTGCTTCGTTGTTTGGAACTGGCGAAGGACGGAAACGCCTGTATATGAAAACGCCCACTAGCGATAGCACTACGAGGGAAAAGGAGACTGATGCAGCGATGATAAAGAGGTGAACTGGAGACATGGACTGAGAGTTGTCTGAGTGAATTGTACCGCTTTCCGGGATTTCAATGTCGAAATCGACACTCTGACTGCCATTATTCCTTAGTGAAATCAGCACAGGATAGTGCATTGGCCTCAGGGTGAACTCCGTTTTGGTCTCATTGAAGTCCACATAAAGATCCGCTTTTCGCATAGACGGCAGTCCAGGCCTGCATGCAATTTACCCATATCCAATACAGCAATCGACAATCGCTTTCGAACTTCGCATCTTTATATCAGTTTGCGTTCCTGGAAATGCATTAAAGTGATGCCAAGAATTAGCCTTTAGCGACAGGTAATTGTCTCCCCCTTGCAAAGTCTGAAGTCGCTCAGTGCACGCAGAGCCGAAAAAGCCGATATGGCAAGTGCACACCAGTCCCACGCAACCGTGCTTCTCAGGGCAATACGCAGGACAGGGAGTAACAACCACCGCCGCTCTAAGCTTGTAAGTCAGTCCGCCAGAGGGGGAATAGACAGCGATATAGTAGACATGAGTGTCTGATGTAACTTCGAAGGCTAGGTGGTGGGCTTGTCGGGTGAAGTTCCACCCGTCAATGTCCATTAGACGGCCTTCGAAGTCGCCGTTGCGCTGCAGAGACGGGGGTTTCCAGGACTGCATTAGGACTGCGAAGGGGCTCCCGCCCTCCCCTGTAACCTCCACTTCCACTCTCATATTCGTCAGTCCGTTCTCCAGCCGATAGTAGCCCCACTCCTCCGTTTGATTGACCAGCACAGTAGTGCCCAGCTTCAGTGTGGCTTCACCTGCTGCTAGCGCTACCAGCAAAAGCCAAATTCCATTCCTGCGTCGCACGTCCATTTGAAATACCTGGCGAGAAGAGGCAAACAGGCTTGAAAGCGGCCTAAGGAACTGCAGACATGCAGCAGCACTGTGTTAATGTAGACTATATCTCTGCTTATTCTAGTTCCTGCAAGGGACAATTCCCCTGCAAAGCCATGAGAATGCCCAGAGATAGGTACATA
>Ga0247837_1008093_pt1 | contig 13431 bp, 12 predicted proteins | sample LaCtaG_2_FD_187115 | JGI IMG/M metagenome (GOLD analysis project Ga0247837, IMG submission 187115) | Freshwater microbial communities from meromictic Lake La Cruz, Castile-La Mancha, Spain - LaCruzMarch2015_14.5m | ecosystem: Environmental > Aquatic > Freshwater > Lake | place: Spain: Castile-La...
TTAAAATTTGCAGCTTGGGCTCAATCAGGTGGAGTTCAATACCTAGATTGGTACAAAAACTTAAGCGGATACCGCAATGCAGTTAAAATTTATTAGTATTTAGATTTCAAATATAGAAAAGCCCCAATGCAAAGTTTGCATTTGTTTTTTGTTTTTAGAAAGTAAAATTTTCAAAACTAAATGCCAGTGATTTCTGAAAACAAAATGAATTCTTGTCAGGAGAAGGTACGGTTTATGACAGTAACCGAGCAGTTTGCTTATGTAAGATAATGGTTAGCTAGCGTATGATAACGGTTCATGACAGTAACATGAATTCTTGTCAGGGGAAGGTAGCGGTTTATGACAGTAACATAATGGTTTGCTTGCGTAACATAATTGTTTATTTCAGTTTGCTTATATAAGGTAGTAGGTTAGAGTATCCTGATAAATAGTTTTACTCAAGTTAATATTCAATTTTGTATTCAAAATCTAATTTTGAATAGAAATCTTGAATACTTATGCTATAAATGTTTAGTAATCTTATTAGATAATTTAAACTTAGATTCTGTCCTTTTTCCTCTGCCCAATAGTATCAGCGGTTTAAATCATTATCAATTGCAAATGTTTCATAGTTGGAATAATCAGTTTTAATTCAAATTTTCTAAGTTTCCAACCAATTTTATTAAATACTACCTCATTTTTATTAGTCATAAACTTTAAAATGATAAGTTGTAAATTAGAATCATAATAAAATAATTTCACTTAGCATGATGATGAAATTTATGTATCAAATTCAGATTTTATTTATTTGTATATAAGTTAGTTATATAAATTGTAAAAAAAATAATAATAAATACTTTGAAAATACCAATTAAATTGTGTTTAATTTGTGGTGTTAAAAAAAATAACGTTATGAAACATTTAACATTTCAAAATATAAAGTGCATTTCGATTGTAACAGGCTTATGTTTTTACATATTAACTATTAGTTCATGTAATAAATCTCCCAATAATTCAAACAACTATATAAATATTAACCCGCCAGCAGGTAATTATTACAGCACGGTATTTTGTAACATAAACGATTCTAATTGGTGCGATTGTTCTGTTGGTGGAGGGCCACGTGGTTGGAAATCTAGTGGTGTAACAGCTGACTATTATACCAATAGTGGTGGTACACCTCTACAAATAGAATCTAAAAACGTTTGCAGTACTAATTTAAGTGATTTATTTATTTATTTAATACCATTTAATGGTATTGGAAAGTACTATTTAACCAAACAAAATAATGGTTGTTACGCTGGTTATGCAAAAAATTTAGAAGGAATTTACTTGAAAAATTATGAAACCAATTTTGACTATAATGGTATTGTTGAAATTACAGAATTTGATACCATAAAACGGGTTTTTTCAGGGTCTTTTTATTTTGATGCATTATACTCCGACAGCAATCAAGTTGCTAAAATAACAAAAGGAACATTGGTAAAAGTAAAATATAATTAACAAAAAAAATCAAACATTATGAAAAAAACAATTTTATCCATTTCAATTTGCCTATTAGCAAACATTGCTTTTAGCCAAAATTTTACATTTACTGCCTCCAGGCAGTTTCAAAGTAGTAACGCTTCTGGTGATTATACTATTATTAGTAATAATGCAAACACTTTAAATCAAGTGGACAAACCAATTATTATAGTAGAAGGCTTTGATAATTCAAATGAAATAAGCGGCTCGATTACTCATAACATGTATAGTATTCAGCCAACAAATTATTTGTCTTATCAATTAAGGGATTTAGGTTATGATATAATAGTATTGAATTTTACAAACCATGGCGATTATATTCAACGAAATGCGTTTTTAGTTGAAGAATTAATTAACAGGGTAAACACAAACAAACAAGGAAATGAACAGATTACAATTATAGGTCATTCATCAGGAGCTATTATTGCCCGTTATGCACTTGCCTATATGGAAGCAAATAATTTAACACATAACACCAAACTATTTACTTCTATAGATGCACCAAACAAAGGATTAAATGTTCCGTTAAGCTACCAGTTTTTAATTAAAGAATTTGGAGGGAATTCATCAGCTTCAGTCGCTATGTCAGCATTATTTGGAATTAGTGGGAACATGTTTAATCAGTTGGTTAAATGGAATACTAATGGAAGCGGTTTTATAAATAGCCCTACTACTCAGTTTACAAGTTTTTTTAATGAACTAAATACTTTAAATGGAAATGGTTTTCCTAAATTGTGTAAAAATATTGCTGTATCAAATGGTGCTAAAAATAAAGTTTATCAAAGCAATAAAACTGGTACTCCTGAATTAGCTTTATGGTGGAAATTTTGGACACCTGGAAATATTGTTGTTAATACAGATGCTGATAAAATTTTTATAAATACTGGTAACGCTAGAACATTTTTTGATCCTTCTTTACTAGTCGATCCACCACCTCCTCCTACAACCCAATTCATACAAGGACATACTAGCGCATTTTTTCTTACAAGCACTGATTTTGCCATTCCACTTTCAGTAATTCGTACAATAAATGGAATGGATGTTGCACCAGGCGGATTTACCAATTTCTTTAGTAAATTTGATGATTTTGTTAGAAATCAAATCTATACATTATCCAATGAAACTCATGAATATGGAGGCACTATACCAAATACTTGTTTTGTACCAACAACTAGTGCTTTGGGTTTGTCAGATAATTGGTTTTATGAAATTTTATCGGATGTTGATGTTTCATGTAAAATTCCTTTCGATGCTTATTATGCACCTATGGATAAAAATGATAATTCATTCTCAGTACCCACAATTGCTTCAAACTGGTTATTTAATCAAATTATTATGGTGAATAATACTGAAGATATTACAGCAAATACTAATTACAATTTTGGTGTAAATACAAGTGATATTATTTTTAATAACGTAAATGTAAAAAACAATGCAAATTTTTATATTAACAAGCAAGATTTTACAGATAATATTTCAAAAAACAGCTATTACGGTAACGCACAAACTTACACTAAAGACAATTCAATTTTCACACTTGCAACTTCTTGTAAAAAAAATGTGAATATTACAATTGAAAATGGTGCTACACTTCAATTAGGAGATAATTTAAGAAGTGGTATTTTAAGGATAAATAATGGCAGCACTTTAATATTAAAGGGTAATTCAATTACAACTATTAAAAACAATTCGAAAATAATAATAGCAACTGGAGGCAAATTAATTTTTGAAGAAGGAGCTAGTATAAATTTACAAAATTCAAATTCTATTATTGAAATTAAAGATGGTGGAAAAATTGTTATAGGAGCAAATGCCACTTTTAACTATAGTGGAAATGGTTATTTATTGTTTGAAGATAATTATCCTTATAAAACCAATATTATAGCAGGTGGTGCAAATGCTAAATTTTCTATTGATGGAATAGACAGAAAAAAAGTTATTGAAGTAACTGGAAATGAAGCACTTTATCCAGATGATGCATTGGCTTTATTTGAAATAAAAAACGCAAAAATAGTATTAAATGAAAACACTAGAATAATTGCTGGTTGTCCTGTTAAAATGTCTTATGTTGATATTACATCAAATCCTAGTTTTCCAAGTTTAAAACACAGAGGATTACATTTATTTGGGCAAAAAGCCGATTTGAATTTACTAACAGTTGTAAGAGGAATAAGAGGAATTACAGCTTATAACAATGTAAATGGTAACGATTTAAATATAACATCTTTTACTGCTATAGGTTGCGAACAAGGGCTTTGGGTTAACGATAAAGGTGTGAAAATTTTTGGAGGAACTTTAACCAATAATTCCAAACAAGGTTTGTTTTTAAATGCTCAATCAAGGCCAAGTGAACTATGGTCAATTAATGCGTCTAATTGTTTATCAGGTGCAGATGTAATAGGTAATAAAGGTGCATTAGCTAGGTTTTATTACCCAAATTTACAAGGTAACGGAAGTGGTATTTTTGCAGAAAATTCTACTATTACTGCTAATTGTGGTTATATAAAAAATAACAATAATTATAATGTTTACTTAAAAGACAATTCTTTACTTGACTTAGACCCAGCTCATATATCAGGAGTTGGAATGATTGATTTTTCAAGTACTGGTAACTATGCTATACCTTATGTTATAAAGTTAGATAAAGCTGCTCATGGTCCTTATTTAAATAATTCAAAATCAAATCTTGTTTCTGGTAATTGGAAAATTTGGGGTGATTTAAGAGATATTTCAACTTTGTTTTCTTTTTTATATTCAAATATTACTGTTAATAATAATTATTGGAGTCAGCCTACAGGTTTAAAATTGCCTATTTATAATTCTGACTATAAAGTAACATACACATTAAGAAGCTTTCCTTTTAACAATCCGTCTGTTACAAATTTGGATTACGAAGACCATTTCCCAAATTCAACAAGTCCTAACATTGGGAGCTGTAATCCTTTCAATAACACAACAATGTCAATAACTAATGGGCTAACTAACAAATATGCAGCCGATGGTAGCAATTTAACAGAAGTGCTCAAATCAGGCGTTGATAAACTATATGGTGCAAGCCCAAATATTACAGGTGCTGTTGCTGATTTTAAAACAATTCTTCAAACATCATTTAATTCAACTGAGTTGTATAATTGGACAGTACCAATTAATTACACTTTAGATAAATTATATGAAGCAGTTGCAAAAGGTTTACAGGATAGCACTTATACTTTATTAAATGCAGACAATTCAGATGCGGCTATTTTTACTTCTACAATAGCTATCTATAATACTTGGATTAGTAATTATAGTGAAAACATTCCAGTTAAATTTTCTGTAAAATTAAATAAAGCATTATTTTACAGACTGTTCAACAAAAGAAGCTTATGTCTTTCTCAATTAAATGATATGTCAGCAACAGTAGATTCAATGGATATGAATTTGTTAGAATATTACAAATGTGTAGTTGACAAAGAAGTAAAAATGGCTAATAATGAAATAAATAGAGAAGATTATTATGTATTTGATGCTTGTGTGGCTATGTTGAATATTCCATCCGATAGAAGTATACCTGCAGTTACTTTGGAAAAAAACAAAGTTCAAATCAATAATGAAAATAATACAATTGTAAATTCATTAACTGTATTCAATTTATTTCCAAATCCTGCTGCTAATCAACTTAATTTAGCATTCAATGCTACAGGTAAAGAAAATTATACTATTGAAATATTTGATATTTTAGGAAAAAGACAATTTTTCATAAATAAAACATCAGAAATGGATAATTATGTAACCATTAACACAGAAAATCTTTCAGCGGGTAGTTATTTCCTTAAAATGAATGTTGATGGTATTTACAAATCAGAAAAGTTTGTAATAGCAAAATAGTTTATATCTAAAGTTAGATAGAAAAGCACTTAAAGACAAAAAAGAAAAGGCTTCCTAAAATAATGGAAGCCTTTTCTTTTATATATTTTTTTTATTGATAAGTATGATTCATGAATACATTACTTTTAGAATAAATAAAATATTTTCACTTATTCAACTAAATCTCTACAAATTTTTTAAAATTATTTAAAATAGCTTGCCAACCAAATTGTTGCATTTCTATTGGGTTTTCGTCTTCGGCTTCAAATAAAGTAGTAATGGTAGTTTGCCCATTATTGGTACTAAATTTTACACTAGCTTTTCTATCGTCACCCATGGTATATTCAATTAATTCATTGGGAATAATATGCGTATAAATCCCCCAAAAATCAAATCCAAAACTTCCATCTTTGGCTTCCATTCGTGAAGAAAATTTACCACCAACTACCAAATCATTTTCAGCTTTGGTAGTGTGCCAATCTTCTGAGGCAGTATTCCATTTTACAATATCGTTCGTATTTGTCCATTTGCTCCAAACTGTTTCTACAGCTGCATTTACAGTAGCTTCTATGGTAATTGTTTGTTTATCTGTCATTTTATTTGTTAGTTTTAAGTTTTTAGTACTTAGTTTAATAGTTTCCCGATGCATCGGGAGGTTGATTAATTGAAAGTTTTTTTATACTTAAACACTTATCAACTCAATTTACTTTATTAACCTATCAACTCAATCAGCCTACTTCCTATCAATCATCATTTTATCAATAATTAATTCCATGGCTTCGTCTAAAATTAAGTCGGCATTGGCTGCATTTTTACCTAAGCTTTCTTTGGCTTTTTGGCGTGCATCTTTGCGTGCTTTATTTTTTGCTTCAGTTTCCGTCAATTCATTTTTATAAGTAGTTTCATTCACCGAAACATACTTATCCAACTCCGCTTTTTTTACCGATTCAATGTCTTCTAACAAATATTTATACTCGGGGTTATTAGCCATTCTTTTGCTGTGCAATAAAGAAACTTGGTTTAAATTATTGCTAAAATTTACATTTTTAGCATACGAATCTTGGTTTATACTATCGTAAGGTAATGAGAATTTACTAGCATCTTCGCCATATTCTTTACTAGCAAACACACTTGGAAATTCTATATCAGGAATTACACCTTTGTGTTGGGTACTTCCGCCACTAATGCGGTAAAACTTGGCAATGGTAATTTTAACTTGTCCCATTTTTTTATCACCAAACTGCATGTATTGGTCAAGGTTTGCCATGTTTTGAACAGTACCTTTTCCGTAAGTTTGTTCACCAATAATTAAAGCCCTTCCATAATCTTGCATGGCTGCAGCAAATATTTCACTGGCACTGGCACTAAAACGATTAACAATCACTTCTACTGGTCCACTCCAAAGAATTTCAGTGTCTCTATCATTTTCCGATTTTACAATTCCATAAGCATCTTTTACTTGCACCACTGGTCCAGTAGTAATGAATAATCCAGTTAAATCAATGGCTTCAGTTAGCGAGCCGCCTCCATTATTTCTCAAATCAATAACTATGGCATCAACTTTAGCTTCTTTAAATTCACCAATTATTCTTCTTACATCTCTGGTGGTGCTTTTATAATCTTTTTCACCAGCCGAAGCTCTAGCAAAATCGAGGTAAAAAGTAGGAATATCAATGGTTCCAATTTTATATTTCTTGCCATTTTTCTTTATTTCTTTAATCGTACTTTTTGATGCCTGATCTTCTAAAACTATTTTATCTCTTACTATTTCAATAATCTTATTTTTCTTAATTGTTATATCAGCCGATACAATTTCTAGGCGAACAATGGTTCCTTTTTTACCTCTAATTAAACCCACTACATCATCTATTCTCCAATCCAACACATTAACCATTTCTCCTTCTTTACCCTGCCCTACCGCAGCTATTTTATCGTTAACTGCTAGTAGCTTACTTTTTTCGGCAGGACCACCTTTTACCAACGAAGTAATTTTGGTGTATTCGTTATCGGTTTGAAGTGTAGCGCCAATACCTTCCAAACTTAAACTCATAGTGGTGTTAAAGTCGTCAGCTTGTCTAGGAGCCATGTAATTGGTGTGAGGGTCAGTAATTTCAGTTAAAGCATTGGCATAAAAACTAAAAACATCTACCGTTTTTGTTTTACTTAATTGTTTGTATAAATTATAGTATCGTTTTCTTACTATTTCAGTACAAACTTTATATTCTTTTCCATCGGCTTTTAAAGCCAGTACTTCATATTTTACTTTATTTAACCAAAGTTTGTCTAGCTCACCAATTGAATTTGGAAAACTGATGTCTTCTCTTTTGTATAAAAACGAATCTTTACTATCAAAACTCATTTCAGTTTTTAGTAAATCAAAAGTGTAGTTAATTCGTTCTTCCAACCTACTTTGGTATTTGTTGTAAATTTCAAAACCAGGATTAGCATTTCCGTTCAATAAATCATCGTCTAAAGTGTATTTATATTTATCAAATTCAGTAATATCTGATTGTATAAAATACAAATGCAATGGATCTAAATGCTTGATATAATTGCTTAAAAGTTCTTCCGAAAGTTTATTGTCAATGGGTATTTTTCTATAATGTAAATTGGTAATTACCTGACCAATTAATTTAAATAATTCGCCTTGATACGGTTCAGGATTGAAGGTTTTTAAAACTATTTTGGTAGAATCGTTGGCTTTTATTTGTCCAAAAAAACTGAATAGAATGGTTATTGAAAAAATTATCTTTTTTATCATGCTTGCAAATAAGCAAGCTAAATATAAAAAAACAACATTTTTATGATAAAATTATTTCTTTAATTTTATAAATGGCAATTTTTAAATAATATGGGGCACAAAAAAGGATATAAAAATATGTTATTGGGAAGCTGTTTTTGTAACAAATGGAAAAGCTTTGAAATATTTTATTTATAAAATACATGTCATAAAAAGGGCAGACACAAAGGTCTGCCCCTACATTGATGATAATGAATTTATAATTTAAAAAAACTGCTAGTAGCCAGAGGCTAGAAGCCAGTAGCTATAACCAACTACTTACTTGGTTTCACAAATTCGTTTTATGTTTTCTAAACCTTTTTCGTAATCTTTACCAACAAACACACCCATTAATAATCCAAACCACTTGGCCATTCCTTTATTTTCTCCATCTAAAGTCCAAGTAACTTTGGTGCTATTATCGCCTTCGGGCGCTAAAATAAAACCAGCAGTACTAGCATCCATTCCTTCAAACTCAAGAATGTATTTGTTCGATTGATTTTCAATGGCCTCAGTTAAAGTAAGTTTTCCTTTCCCTACATTACTTTCTTCACTACTCCACGAATACCAAGCTCCAACACCAAAGGTTGAATCACTAAATTTCCATTTTGTGTTTGGATCTAATCCATACCAAGGACTCCATTTTTCCCAGTTTTTTAACTCAGTAGTTAGCTGGTAAATTTTATCTGGAGTGGCATTTACCGAAATAGATTTTTCAAAATGCCATTTTTCGGCCAAAGCATAAGAACCTAGCCATAATGCTAATAAAATTATTGCAATTGCAACTAAAATTGTTTTAAGTATTTTCATAAATTTTCAAATATTGTGTTATCAAAAATATCTATTGAATTTTAAAAAACAAATTTTTTAGTAATAATTTTGAAAATAGTGTGTTGGTAAATAGTGTTTTAGTGCAATTTTACTTGAAATAAATATTGTTGAATTATACAATGAAGCGAGTTTTTATAACATTATAAAAACAAATTTGAACTGATTGCTGTTGGAAAGTTACACAAAAAATAGTTTGATAATGATTAGATATTATCAATATTTGAAAACCTAAACAAAAAATACAAATGGTAACTAAAGCAACAGATTCAGAATTCAATGAATTAATTCAAAATAACTCAAAAGTAGTAATAAAATACTTTGCAAATTGGTGTGGAACATGTAGATTATTTGCTCCAAAATACACTAAAATTTCGAACAAAGAAGAGCATAAAGATATTTTGTTTTTAGATGTAAATGCTGAAGAAAACCCTGAAGCCAGAAAATTTGGTGGAGTAACTAATTTACCCTATTTTGTAGTAGTAAAAAATGGCGAAGTATTAATGGCCGATACTACTGCAAAAGAAGAGGGTGTAGAAAAAATGATTGGTTTATTGGTTTAAATTTAGCTGAAATAATATGAAATTACCCGTTATAAAACATTTAGTTGAATCGTATTCAATTGAAGAATTACAATTAGCAGAACAAAATTTATTGGACGAAAAACCATTGAATATTATTGTAGAAGGTGAAGATGAAGGCGAAAAATTAACGCACATTTTGGGAGCAATTGATGTTTTGGAAAGGGTTCAACTAGATAACAAAGATAAATCAACTGCATTACGCGAATTTTTTCAACGTGTTCGTAATTCAATAAGTTAATATTGCGGTTACAATACTAAAAAATGAAAGTAGTAAAACCCGATTATAATTCAAATAAATCTAAAAAGGAACAAGTTGAGGAAATGTTTGACAATGTAGCTTCTCGCTACGATTTTTTAAACCGTTTTCTTTCACTAAGAATTGATACCATTTGGCGCAAAAAAGCCATTGCTCATTTAAAAAGTATAAAACCACAAATAGTTTTAGATGTTGCTACAGGCACTGCTGATTTGGCTTTAGAAATAAACAAACAGTTAAATCCTGCAAAAATTATTGGCTTAGACTTATCGGAACAAATGCTAGCCGTAGGCCGAATTAAAGTTGCAAAAGCCAACCTTACAAATAAAATAGAAATGGTTAAAGGCGATAGTGAAAACTTAACTTTTAACAATAACTATTTTGATGCAGTAACTGTTAGTTTTGGTGTTCGCAACTTTGAAAATTTAGACAAAGGACTTAAAGAAATAAACAGGGTTTTAAAATTGGGTGGTAAATTGGTTGTTTTAGAATTTTCAAACCCTAAAGCTTTTCCAATCAAACAAATTTTTGGATTTTATTTTAAATTTATACTGCCAACTATTTCACGTTTGGTAAATAAAAAAAGTGGAAATGCCTATAAATATTTACCCGAAAGCGTAAAATATTTTCCAGAAGGAGAAGAATTTTCAAAACACTTGCTAAATTGCGGTTTTAACAATATCATTGTGCAACCCTTAACGTTTGGAACTTGTACCATTTACATCGCTCAAAAATAGATTCAGTTAAATTTTATAACAGATATATTATCTGTATTTTAGCTATTGTTTTATTGCATAATATTGCAACAAAAGCACAACCAAACTTGCCTCAATATGATGCTAAAAAAGTTCATTTTGGATTTACTTTGGCTACAAATATTGGAAGAATGCAAGTAGAAACTCGACCAGATTTTTTGGCCGTAGATTCTTTAAGAAATGTTTCAGTTGTTAATTTCCCTGGAATTGGATTGGGTGCAATTACTAATTTTAAACTAGGAAAATATTGGGATATTCGGTTAATGGCTCCAGTTATTTCATTTGTTCAACGAAATTTGGTGTACGATTTTGATAACTCACAAAAAGTTGTAAAAGTAGAATCGGCATATTGCGATGGTTCATTATTGATCAAATACAAATCGGAACGAAGAAAAAATACTAGAGCTTATGTGGTTGCAGGTCCTCGTTTTAGTTTTGATTTTGGAAGTACAAAAGACCGAACAAGGGGTTATCAGAATCCTGTAGTTTCTTTAAATCCAATTACTTTTGGTTGGGAAGCAGGAGTTGGAATGGATATTTATTTTGAATATTTTAAATTTTCGCCCGAAATAAAAACTTGTCAAACTTTTGGAAATGCTTTATTCCGAGATAACTACCCTTATACACAATCTCTTGAAGCTGTTTATCCGCAATTGATTCAAATAAGCTTACATTTTGAATAATACCTTCCTATATTGTTAGAAGCAAATAGAATTTATTTTGCTTTACTATTTAATTACCTAAAATGAAATTTACGATTAATAACACCGATGTTAATTCAAAGGCACGCGCAGGTGTTATTGAAACCGATAGAGGTCCAATTTTAACGCCTATTTTTATGCCTGTGGGAACACAAGGTACAGTTAAAAGTGTTAATCAAACTGAATTGGCAGAACGGATAAAAGCACAAATAATTTTAGCAAACACTTACCATATTTATTTAAGGCCAGGAACTTCAATTATAAATAATGCAGGTGGTATTCACCAATTTATTAATTGGGATAAACCTATGCTAACTGATAGTGGCGGATTTCAAGTTTTTAGTTTAAATGAAATAAGGAAAATAAATGAACAAGGAGTTGAATTTCGTTCGTATTTAGATGGAAGCAAACATTTTTTTTCGCCAGAATCTGTAATGGATATTCAACGCCAAATTGGTGCTGATATTAACATGGCTTTTGATGAATGTACTCCATATCCTTGCGAATATAATTATGCTAAAAACTCCATGGGTTTAACACATCGTTGGTTAAAACGTTGCATTGATAGATTTGATGCAACCGAAGATTTATATGGTAAAAGTCAAACATTATTTCCAATAGTTCAAGGCTCTACTTTTAAAGATTTAAGAGTTGAAAGTGCCAATTTTATAGCCGACCAAGGTAGAGAAGGCAATGCAATTGGTGGTCTTTCTGTAGGCGAACCAGCCGAAATGATGTACGAAATGACAGAATTGGTTTGCGATATTTTGCCAAAAGATAAACCACGATATTTAATGGGTGTTGGCACTCCAGAAAATATATTAGAATGTATTGCTCTAGGAATTGATATGTTTGATTGCGTATTACCAACTAGAAATGCGCGTCATGGTTTTATATTTACCAGCCAAGGAATAATAAATATAAAAAACGAAAAGTGGAAAAACGATTTTTCACCTTTAGATGATGTTTTCACTCCACAATATTCAAAAGCTTACTTAAAGCATTTGATTAAATGCAACGAGTTTTTAGGTGCTAGTATTGCAAGTATTCAAAACCTATCTTTTTACTTATGGTTGGTTGCAGAAGCACGTGAACATATTATAGCAGGTGATTTTATGAGTTGGAAAAAAAGCACTTTGGAAGTTATAAATAGACGTTTGTAATTTTAGAAATAACAAAAAAATCCGCAAAATCATTAGAATTTGCGGATTTTTTGTTTAACGTAATATCATTAAATTATAATTCCCTATCCATTGTCCCGACTGGGTTTTATTCATCATTTCTGGCTTAGGTTCAACCCACTTTTTACCATTAATGACAAACTTAAATTCGGAAATTTTCTTGTTACCAAAAGCACTTAAAGGCATTTTTAGTTCATAAGTTTTATCTATTTCTTTCATTAAGAATTGTTTGTTTTTAGGTTCCCAATTATTGAAATCTCCAGCTACAAAAACTTGTTTAATTTTGTGCTCCGAAATTTTTTGTCTCCAACCACTCATACCATCTGTTGTTTCACCAAATTGTGAAAGAATAAAGGTGAAAACTATAAAATCATTTTCAATTTTGTATCCAATTTTGTCTTCAGGAGCAATGATTAAACTATCTTCAAAGTCTGTGTTTTGTAAAACTTTACTTAAAGCAAGAGGTGGTTCAGGTATGTTTTCCAAAACTTCTAGGTTAAAATGATCTATCCAAATTTTACCTTCACCTTTTATCATTGCTCCAATTACCAAGTTTCCTGAAATGTAATTTACATTCAAATAACTTTCTATTATTTTATAATCAAAATTTCCTTTTAAATTAGTCCTTTTATCATCGTTATTGTTTGCATTATTGTTCCAAATATCATCCAATTGATTTTGCTGACAAATAATAAGTGAAGCAAAATCTTTTACATTTTCTGTTTTTATATAAGCAGAAAGTTTAACTCGTTTTCCTAAATAATTGCTTACATTAATGGTTTGTATAGCAGCCCCCGAGCCATAAATTTCCTTTCCTATCGATTCAATTACAAGCGCATTTGAATTATTTATACCTTCGTTGGGTTTAATTTCCATGGTGAAACTGCCAGCCGATGTACCACTTTTTACCCAGGCTTTTGGTAAAATTTGTGCTGATAAATTTACTTTAAAAAGTAAAAAGGTAATGCTTAATAAAATTGTATTTTTCTTAATATTAT
>Ga0247837_1008094_pt1 | contig 13428 bp, 9 predicted proteins | sample LaCtaG_2_FD_187115 | JGI IMG/M metagenome (GOLD analysis project Ga0247837, IMG submission 187115) | Freshwater microbial communities from meromictic Lake La Cruz, Castile-La Mancha, Spain - LaCruzMarch2015_14.5m | ecosystem: Environmental > Aquatic > Freshwater > Lake | place: Spain: Castile-La...
AAATCAGTGCATTTGTGTGAGTCACTATTACCTGACAAGCCCTGCAGATGGCACTTGTACGGAATGCGACATCAGCTGTTTGGAGTGTTCAGGCTCTGCCAGTACTCAGTGTACGTCCTGTAAGGACATTAACAACGTCGCTGTTGCTTCAACAGGCGAGCCTTGTCTCTGCAAACTTGGATATCTCCCTATTGGCGTATCTTCTGCTACTTGTACGCCAGGTTGTCATGAGACCTGTCTCACGTGCTCTGCATTTTCCGATTCTTCCAAATGCGAATCCTGTGTTGCAACTCATGTAGTTGCGGTATCAGCTGCAAGTCCAGGCATCTGCAGTTGCGAAGATGGCTATTTCCCTCAAAACACACCTACAAAAATATGCACTCAATGCGACCTTTCCTGTTCTCGATGCGTAGACACAGGTCCAGCCAAGTGTATAGTCTGTAAGGCTTCCGATACCAACGCAGTAGACACTACCTTGGGAGGCACTTGCACCTGCAAGAATGGATTCGTTCCTTATACAAGTCCTCAGGCTAACTGCACCCCGTGTTCTGGGTATTGCTTAACGTGCACTGCTGCAGGTGCATCTACTTGCGCTACCTGCAAATACGTAGGCACTCGACTTATCACAGGCGGCAAATGCTCCTGTCGTCCTCTCTACGTGCCAGCCACAAACGCTGAGGTCAATTGCACTCCCTGCCATTCTTCCTGCGCTTCCTGTAAAGACAACACTGATTCTGGCTGTGTCATTTGTGTGTCTACAGGGGCTAGGGAAATCGGTGGAGTGTGTACGTGCGCTGGCGCCTATGTTCCTCAGACCAAAATGTCGACTCCCTGTGTAACTTGCTATGCTACCTGTGCGGCCTGCAATGGCCCGAACAAAGATAATTGTCTCAGCTGCAAGTCGCTGGGTGCTTCTGCGCCTTCAGGCGGAGGAGAATGCACCTGTCAAAACGGATTTGTGCCCGGAACAACCGCAGGCTCAGCCTGCAGTCTTTGTCATGAATCTTGTGTGACTTGTATTTTAGCAGGTGAAAGTGGATGTCTCACTTGCATTGCTATAGGAGCATCAGCACCAATTGGGGGCGGCATGTGCACATGTCGAAGTGGCTTCGTGCCGCAGAACAGTCCTACTATTGACTGCAGTGTGTGCGATATTCACTGTGAAACTTGCTCAGGTCTCGGAGACACAGGCTGTCTGACTTGCAAAGCACTAGGCGCCTTGGTGCCCTCAGCGGGCAGCCAATGTGCCTGTTCCGCCCAATATGTGCCCGAAGTCAACGTTATTACTGACTGTACACCTTGCCATTCTTCGTGCGCTACGTGTAATGGAGATGGAAAATACAAATGTTTGACCTGTACTGCCACAGGAGCGGCTGCGGATGCAGGCGGCAGTGAGTGTACTTGTCGCGGTGGCTATGTCCAAGACCCTTTAACGTCTACATGTGTAAAGTGTTTCGCTTCCTGCGCAACTTGCATTTCCGCTGGCGATTCCGGGTGCGTAACTTGCAAAGCTATCGGCGCAACAGCCCCCAGTCCCAACGGCCTCTGCAAATGCTCAGGCGAGTACGTTCCAGAGACCAACCCTACCAGTGACTGTTCTCGCTGCGCTCCTTCCTGTGCTACTTGTGGAGCAGCGGGAGATAGTGAGTGTTTGACCTGTATAGCAGCTGGAGCTACTGCACCGGTTGGTGGTGGACTATGCTCCTGTACAGGTAGTTATGTGCCGCAGACTAGTCCGACTCTTGCCTGTGTGCGATGTGACCCTCCTTGTTCGAAATGCTCTGAGGCGGGGTTGGATAAGTGTCAGGACTGTGAGGCGGCGGGGGCTACGGTCGTGGGCGGACATTGCTCGTGTACAGGCAGATACGTCCCTGTCACGGACGCCACTACAGCTTGCAAACTCTGTCACGCTTCCTGTCAATCCTGCCTAGACGAGCTCGCAACTACTTGCAAGTCCTGTGTGGCTGCCGGAGCAGAGTGCCTTGCAGCTGGAGGCCTCTGCAGCTGTACCTCCCAATACGTGCCTGCTGTTAGTCCTACGACTGCCTGCAAGCTGTGCCACGCTTCGTGTGAAACTTGTGATGGGGACGGAACAGACTACTGCACGGATTGCTTTGCTGTAGGAGCACTGCATGATGCTCCGAGTGGAAAGTGCACTTGCGGGATTGGGTTTGTGCCTCAGGACAGTCCTGCAACTTGTGTGGAGTGTGACCCTGCTTGTGAGGTCTGTACTGGGCCTGCAGCGACAGACTGTCAGGGCGTTTCCGAAGTGGCGGAGTTCATCAGGTACGCAAAGGCACTAAACGGCTTTCTACCCTACTCGACCCAAACTTCCTCTCTGATTTGCTACCGCTTCCGCAGGGTCGTGGCTTCTGCAGAGCCCCACTTCAGCACTCTCCTAGGAGGCCTGAACAAAGACGCCCAGGGCGCCTGGCACCTCACCAACGCTCAATGCAGCACTTTCCTCTCCTCCGAATGGGACTATGTCAACTACTGGATGAAGGAGTTCTTCCCCACTTTCACTCCTCAGTCCGGCGCCACTCAGGCTGAAATCCTCACAGTGCAGACTATGCTTCGAATCTGGATCTTCCACTACGGAAGTGCCAGTTTGCACTACAATGACGACTGGGCTGTCGTCAAGGCCACATTCAACACAGTGAACTTGGACTGGACCCGAGTCTTGGCCTGGGCTGGCACCACTCCCGGCTACTACGACGGTACGACTACTCACAGTCTGCCACCCAAATTAGCGGCCTGGGTGCAGGGAGACACGAGCGACTTGTTTGCCTTCAACACCTGGACTACTCTGTGTGATACTGGCAGTTGCGGCTTCAAGACGCAGTGCTGCGACACGCCGAAGTTCTCGGAAAGTCCGTGCTGCAAGAACTAGGCCTAAGATTCAGACCTTTACATAGATAGAGGGTTGGAGGCTGCAGTTTCTGCGGGTTGGGAAGTTTTCATTTCCCAGTAGTTTGCAGGCATTTTGGCCTATCAAGGGCTGAAAAGGCAGTGAATAGGCAATTTTGCACTAGTAGAAGCGGCCAATATGCGAGGTAAACAGTAAGGAGTGAGTTCCGGACCTAGCAGGAACTGCCCTGTTTCACGCAGGCCTGAGCCCACTCCCGCGAGACTTCCAGCGCAAATCACCTCTCAGACGCTAATTCTGGGCAGAACCGCTGTTTCTGCCCTAGGCTGCACTGCCTCCGCTCTCAGTTCCGCCCTCCCCAGCCCTGCCTCGCCTGGAAGTCCCCAAGCAGACGCAGGAAAGGGGAAGAAAAGCTGAAATCAACCGAGAGGGGTACAATCAGGCGGGAATGGAAGGGTGGCAAGGACCTCATTGAAGCAATAGAAGACAGCCGCGGAGCTCCGAATCCAGGCATTAGACAAAGGCTGGCAGATATAGTGGAGATATGCACTTTGGAGAGGGAAGCTCACTGACAGACTCTCACAGGCCGAGGAAGGCGCCCACTACTCCGAAATAGCCGATCATAGAGCGGAAATTGGACTCGGCGGCTGTTCGGAAAATGCAGTCCTCCCAATCTACCCGGCTCGAAGCGCGAACCTGCAGCTTCAATGACTCCGAAAACTCCACCCGCAAATCGTCCCTCCTAAGCAGAAGCTGCACTAGCAGTGCTACCAATGCTTAGATAGACGAGGGGGACTGGAGCTGCCTTTTCCACTAGAGATGTACTGTCGGACTTCGAAGGTGCGGCAGGAAGGCGCGAGGAGGAGGGAGGAAATGGAGGAGAAAAAGAAGCCGAAAAGCCCTTTCTGCCAAATAAGCGTCCAGACTAAGGACCTCCTTTCCCCGGATGGATAGATAGTCTAAGTTCCCTTAGCATTCCCACTGCTTATGTATTTGTACTGGCTCGCTGCTCACAGCCTGGCACCGCTCAGCCTTTACCTCCTGGATACAACAATTTTGAGCCTTTGCGTTGCAGCACTGGTCTCCGGTTTGCAGCTTGGTCTCCACGTAGAAAGTGTAGACGCCTTGTTGCAGTAGTGTTCATTTCCCTCTGAGATTGCAGCATAGATCCACTTGAATAGCTACCATTCCTTTTAAAAGCCTAATTCTGGATGAAAGCATAATTTCCTCTTGGGAGGGAACTGTGCCACAGGCCTGCTTCCCTACGAGCACTCTCCACTCTGTGGGAAGCAGGGCCTTGACCATCAACTCCCTCTCCTACGCTTGGGGCAGGGTCAGAGGGCTTGGGTTGGAGGGAAATAAGTCTGCGGGTGAAGTAGATTGCCTTGAACTCGGGTCAGTGAGGATGTCCGCCAGCTCTTTCCGTGCTGTCTTGTAGTCTTTCTAGTTGCAGTAGTTCCTGCCAGCCTCAGGCGTATATCGGCTTCATCCCTATTACAGCCTAGTGGGAAACGGAGTAGCGGTAATTTGAATGGAGGAGTTCTACACCCCTAGAGGCTCTGAGGAGTGGGAGACCTGGCAGTGTGCCTACCCAGACCTAGTATCTCTGCACTCCACACTCACAGCACTGCTCGCACACACCCACTCCGGCCTCCCCTCAGACACTCTGCTTTCAATTGGACTGAAACGAGTCCGTCTGCAGGTGTCCGAACACTGTCCCACACTTCTCTCAGTCCCCAAGCGACTCCTAGCCCTGCAACTGCCCTGCGTCTGTGGGACTTCAACCCCCCAAGCAGCCTACATTTCCCAGCTGGAAAACGAGTTAGAAGCCCTGCAGACGCAGAGTGCACACATAGAGTGTCCGTGTGGAGGCAGGAGGGAGGAAATGGAGGGGGAAATTGCGCTCTTTAGGAGGTCAATGCCGGCTGCGATGCGGCTAACGGTGAAAAAGGCGCAGTGTTTCTCAGTGAAGCAGGTAAAAGAGCTGAAGGAAACGCTAGTAGCGCTGGAGCTGTGCAAACAGGAGTGGAATCAGACGCTTTTCGCTGTGAAATCCACACTGGAAGCTCGGCTGCGCCTCAAAGAAGAGCTAAAGTCCTGCAAAGCCCAGCTGGAGCGGGTCTATTCCGGCCTAATTGAGGTGTCCTCAGCCCTCGAAAGCCTCAAAAAGGGCCTTTCCAAGCCTATTCGCCGAGTCAATCCCTTCGGAAGTGCCAATATTCCCCACAGAGTCGAGTGCAAAGAGAACACTGGAATCTGGAGTGAGGGGTTGGAGGGGATATACCAGCGGGTGCGTAGTTTACTGATTAAAACTCCGCTGTAACTAATATATTTCTGCTATTATATGCAAATTGTTGGGAAATATTCGCAGAAAGGGACAAGTTCTTTCGAGAAATTGGTGATTGTTGCAGAAAGAAGGAAGAATTGGGCAAATTTAGCAGTAATTGCTATCCTTAGTGACTAAGGGATTCGGAGGAAATGAGCTGCAAAGGACTCATAGTTCCGCACTATAGTGGTGATGACAATAAGGACGCTGGTCGGCACAGGACTGATATGTCTAGTCCTCGGCTCTCTCACCCTGTGGAGCAGCATTTCCCCCTACGTAACTTCTCACTACTCCCCGCCTCCCAGCCGCAGTGAGTGCCTGCTAGTGCCCGCCCTGAGTCTGACCTCCCTAGTGCCTGCCAACTACCTGAGCACCTTCCTAACTCAATCCCTGGGCTGCAGGTGGTAATTGGCAGACAGGACCATCGCGATGGGACTGGTGTTGTATGTGGGGGCAGTCGTTGTGGCCTCAGAACAGAGGGACTATTGGGAGTTTGTGTGGATATATGGAGGGTTTGGAGGCTTTGGAGTGGGGATTGCGGTAAGGAGTAGGCAGTTTGTGGGGGTGTATATGGCCTGCTGGAGTCACTATCAAGCGCATAGAGGCTTTGTGAGTGCTTATATTGGGGCTGCATTTGGATTGGGACCGGCCTGTTTTTCCCTCCTTTCAGCCTATATAGCCAACCCCACTGGCTCTCTGCCCTCTTTCCCCCAGAACTTCCCTCATTTCGGTGCTTCGGTGTCTAGACAAACCCCACTTATGCTGCAAGTCCTCGCAGTCCTGTATGCTAGCATGGGCTTTCTCGGATTCCTGCTAATCAAGGAAGCGCCAGTAGTCCTGGTCCGAGGGAACTACGCCCACGGCCGTTTCTTTATCACAACTACCCAGTTCATAAAGCTGCCCATCGCCATATCTCTCGCCTACCCTCTGCCCCTATACCTCTCCAACGCTCTCAAAGGCTCCCTCTACTACCGATTCCGGAATGACTGGGGCCTGTCTCTCATAGCAGTGATAGGCGCTATTAGCTGCGCTAGTGGACGCGTCTTTTACGGAGAGTTGTTCCAGCGAGTGAATTTCAAAGTGACCTACTCCGCCTTACTCCTGACCCAGGCTTTGCTGGCCTTCACTCTATGGGACTTAGTCGAGTCCTGGGAAGCTCTGGGCCTGTGGGTAGTCGTGGCTATGGCGGTGGAGGGCGGACACTACTTGTTACTGCCTGCTACGTGTGCGGGCTTCCTCACGGGAGTGACGGGAGGGTCGTTGTTTGCGGTGGTGCACGCTGCGATGGCGCTGGCGGCCTGGGAACTGTATGCCTTGCTGCGGGTGTGTCCAGAGGGTATGGTTTGGGTAGTGCTGGGAGGGATGTCCATTGCGGCCTTGCTGCTGGTTTCCAGCATTGAAGAGACGTATAGCACCAAAGCACAGGCGTGGATGCGCGCACTCGAAAGTCCCATAAACATAGAAGCATAGACAGGAAACCGCCTGCTCAGCAGGTCCATTAGCTAGAGACTATCGTGCACTCATGGAAAGAAGCCAGTCTGCAAGTCCTCAAACAGGAACTCACTCTCCTCGAAGGCCTGCTTGCCAGCTACCAAGCTATGCGTGCCCGCTGCGGCCTGGGCTCTACGGAGTCGCAGGTAAGAAGGGGGGAGTCTGCAGAGAAGAAGCGGGGAGTCAGGAGGAGCAGCAGGGTGAGTAAACGTCCAAAGAGATACGGAGAATAGGCAGTGTAGGCATTTAGGAAGACGCTTTCAGACGTCCGGAGACGTATTGCTCGAGATTAGTGACCTTGTTGCCTTTGTACTCGGAGGGTCCGACCATCACAGGCTGTCCAGACCCTGTGAAGGGGGAAGTTTCCTGGGTCATCATGAGCTTGAGGGAGCTGAGAGGCTTGCCTCCAGCCTTCACCTCCATTCCCCCTAAAATCTGAATGTCATCCAACTGCTCCTGCACTGAAAGCGGCAAATTCGCCAGCGGAGGCAAAGCGCCTTGGTTCGCCTTCCTAAACTTCCCAGGGTCAAAAGAGCTTTTCGAGTTCGCCAGACTCTTAATCTGAGGCAGCTCCAGGTCCTTATCCACTGTAGGCACTCTCACTACCTCAGACCGAGCCTTTTCCTCCTCCACCCTGATGTCCACAGACAGTTTCCGTCTGGGGTAGAGGGCCGGGGCTTCGAGCTCCACAGAAGCGTCTGCTTCGTTGGACAGTTGGTCGACTTTCCCCTGCAGTAGGAGAGCGACTGGGGCTTCAGGCATGACTCGCGCGGAGGACCGGGTAGTTACAATTACAGTGTGGGCGGATACTCCTGGGGCTGTTTTGTCTTCGTCTATGGTTCGACCCATCTCTGGCGCTTTCTCAGGCGCTACTACAGCAGTACTTGTATTGCCTTCCTTTGGCGCAACCGGCTTCTTGGCGGCAGTACACCCCATCCTGTATTAACTATCCTCCAATCCCTCTTCCAGCAGGGACGAAACTCCCAATATAGTAACTGTTCCTTGGCAGACGACAGGTGGGGAAGGGTTACTACCTAGGCGCTGCGGGCAGTTTGCAGGATCTGGAATAGGGCCGAGCCCACCACCACCACGAGGAAAAAGGCCAGCATCACAGGGCCCACCGCCAAGGACTCGTCTTTGGACTTCTGTGTGAGGCTTACAGTCAGGGAGGCTGGCACTCGCCCTCTGCGGTCGATATTGCCAGAGTAGACCTGGTTTCTAAGACGCATATTGGCCTTCGTCTACGTGGTCCTTACCATTCCCACAATTATATAGCTTGCCTGGGTCTGAGGGAAGTGCAGGGAGTGGTTCTAATAGGGCGAACCCTATACACCAAAGACGGAACAACGCTGGAATTTGGTCTTTTGCGCAATGCGAAGCTACTTCTATGTCGTGCGAGTGGGGCGGCGGCCTGGGATCTACCCGACTTGGGACGAAGCCAAGGCGGAAGTGCACCGCTTCCCTGCTGCGGAGTATCAGAAGTTCACCTCTTTCCCCCTTGCCTATGAATACCTGCGAGTCCGCTACTCCCTGTCTCCTACAGTCCAGACCCCCAAGCTACCCTTCCTTGTCCCTACAGCAGTCCCTTTCATTCCTGCACAGGAAGAAAGCAAGGGGGCAGAGCCTGGACAGGTGGAGGAAGGAAAGACAGGGAAAGGGGAGATGTATACAATGTATGCAGATGGAGGGTCGAGAGGCAACCCCGGAGTGGCTGGCAGTGGCTTCGTCATTTATTCCCCAGAGGGACAGAAGGTAGTGGAAGGCGCAGTCCCTCTGCCTGTCGTTGCCACTAACAACGAGGCCGAGTACACTGCTCTCCTCTGCGGCCTGCAGCAAGCCCTGTCCCTCCACATACCCAAACTGCGGGTTCTAATGGACTCCAAGCTGGTAGTTTACCAGACCAAAGGGAAGTGGATGGTCAACAGTCCCAATTTAATACCCCTGCATACACAGGTGCGGGAGGAAGTCGAGAAATTCGCGAAGTTCTCGATCGCCTATGTGCCGAGAGAGCAGAATACGGAGGCAGACGCACTGGCGAACAAAGCCATGGATACAGCCACTGAAGGAAGTAGTCTCCCTAAGTCTAGCTGACCCTGCGCTGTATTATACCTAGTTAAAGGACTGAAGACCTGCTTGGCGCAGGCTAAGGAGCGCTGATTCGACCGCAGATATATTCACCGCTATCAGCTTTTCCACGTCTCCCCCACACATTTCCAGCAACTTCCTCATCCTCCGCACATCTACTACAGCCGAGTCTCCGTCTTCCTTGCAACTTGCGAATTGCCCGAAGAACTTGAAGATGCTTCTCCCTCTTTCATCCAGTATTTGCGCCTTGGAGAAGTAGATTCTCTCAGTGGCTTCTCGGAGACGGGCACTATGGATGCCAGTCCCTATTTCAAGTCTCGAGAGGAGGTTGTGGTCTCGAGGGAGGAGGGTGAGGGAGGACTGGATGTCGGAGAGAGGGATAGAGGGGGGAAAGGCGGGGAGAGAGGAAAGGAAGCGAGTGCAGGGGGAGAGGGTATCGGGTGGAAGGAGGGAAGACGGGTTGGAGGGGTGCAGAGTGTACATATTCCTGACAAACTGAAAGTAGGACAGGAATAGGAGGAAAAGTAGGTAAAACGGCCCTAGTAAAAGCCACAGTGGAAATGTGCTTATTTGTCGTTTTCCTATCAATTCCCACAGTACGTATATATAAGCTATAGCCGAGGCTCCGATGCAGTACAGTAGAAACAGCACAGAGCCGATAAAAAACCAAATTTGATAGCTAAGCACTACAAATAGGCCATTCAGACGCTGTGCCGCTGCAGGACAACAAGCATAGATAGGAACTAGACAGATAGTAAGGAAATTGAGGGGAGAGGGAGCCACTACTAGTGCCCCGAAGGGCTCTTGGTAGCGAGTTTGGGTATAAGATTGGTACATCAGGGACACGTAGTCAGCAGTTACAAGGGGCACCAGGGCTTCGAAGCTGACCGATAGGACTCCAACTAGCAGGTTTAGCAGTATTATAGTGGACACAAACCCCCACGCAATCGCTAAAATCGACCCCAGTTCTATCCTCGAAGTGAACACTTCCGAGTCAATCCCCGCCACACTCCATTGGAAAAGTGTCCTAATACTGAGCTGTATGCTCCCAAACTGCTCCAATTCTCTGCGGAAGAGTACTACGTAGGTCAGTGCAAAGGACAGAACTGCCAGCAGGTATAGCAGCAAATAGACCATAATGTCCTTGGTCACGAGGAAGATCATGCGGATCCATGGGCCGAAGGTGCGGGTTCGGGTGAGAATTGCACTCATGCGGAGACAGAGGCAAAACATCATAATGGCGTATAGGTATTCCTGCACTTCCATATTGGTGCTTGTATCACTTTCCCTGCTTACAGAGTCGCTAGATAGGATATTCAGCGCAAGGGACGATAAAAAGAACAAGAGCGACAATACATCCAAAAAGCGCAGGCTAAAAGCCTCCTTCAGCAGTCGCTTGTAGGTGAAATGCTGGGCTGTATTGAGGACTAGCGCCCCTGCCATTATCACAACTACCCGAGAAAGTGCCTTTTGCGTGTCCATTTGGTCCCTTAATTGCGACATATCGGTGGAAAGCAGCAGTTCTGGGTCTTCCATTATTCTGTGGATGTCCAAATAGAGCGATAGTTGGCTAATCAGGATTCCTAGTAGTCCTATGAGTAGGATGGTTTCGACTAAAAACCGCAAAAACCCGTTTTTCTTCCAATAATCCAGCTGAAATATGGAAGTGGGGAAACTGGCGGTGAGGTATTCCCGGTGGACTGCGAAAATAGGGGTTTCCCAGTCCTCGAAGTACCAATTAGCTGCGGAAAGCAGGGGAAAGCGGGGGTGGCCGAAGTCTCCGCCAGTCCACAGCTCTTGCACGATGCTGGCTACTATTTCGCTTTTCAGAAGTTGACGGTAGCGGTTGGTTTGTCTGGTGACTATGTCGAAAAGACACAAAGGTCCATATGCTTTCTCCACATACAGTACCTTTAGCCGTCGATAGTCCACATACTTCCCCTGTATACTATCCGCCAACAGCATCAAATCCTGTGCAATTCTCAGCAGCAAATCCTTGTAATGTCTACTGAATTCCCCCAGTCTCATACAAAGCTCCGCAGCAGCTACGCAGAAAAGCAACGGATTCCTACTATTTGTCACAGCGCTGAATTCGACATTTGTCTCCAATAGCGCTTTTCTTAAAGTCTCGATTAAAGCCTCGAATTCGAGCGAGTTCCAGTCGAATTCCTTGACAAGGGAAAGGAGGAAAAAGGCGGATAGGCCTGTTTCTGGGTCTGGAATGAGTGATATCAGCTTGTGGATTACCTTGTAAGAGCGAAGCGCTTTGGGGGTTTTGGTGCTGAGGGACTTGTAGGCAGCAGTGATCAGGCGAATGGCGGGGTTAATCTGCTGATGTTGGAGCAGGGCAAGGATCAGTTCGGAGTCAATAGTGGCTTTTGCCAGGTAAGTGTCCAATAAGTCCAAAAAGCCCTCTTCCAGGAGTACTTGGATTAGGGCGGAAATGGAGAAGTCGGGGTGTTGGCTGGCAAATTGGCAGAGGCCTTGGCGACCTTGGGCGATAGCGGCCCAGTGAAGAACTTCTTGCTGGGTCAGAAACCGCTGTTTCGCTGGAAATCGCTGTTTTGCTGGAAGTCCTAACTCATCTCGCTTTAGTACGGTCTGGACAAGTACAGGCACAGCGGCAATTATGCGGTTAGGACGAATAGGGACTTTGCGAGTATAGAGGGAGTAGAGGAAACGGAGCATGGCCTGCTCCCCTGCTCTATGCATTAGGTATAACGGCAATTGCTGCTTTAGCATCTCCACACAGCCACAGGCCAGATCCTCCTGTCCCGCCTGTATGCAGGCCTTGAGGCAGGCCAAAGCCAGTTTCTGACTATCGACTTCCCTACTGGTTTCCCCGATATAGGACTCTTCAGCTAGTCGTTCTTGCATTTCAGTCACAATTGAGTTATTGCTGACTTTCAGGGCTGCCAGGAGTAGAAGCGCTTCTCTGCCCTTCCAAGTGCTTTCCCGTCCCCACCTCACAGTCTTCCCATCTCTCGCATGTTGCACTTCTTCACAGAGATCACTCCACTTCGCGTCTGTGTGGGGAGTAGACGAGGCTCTGCTCGAGTTTAGAGGACTGAGCTGGAGCAGGGCCGCGTCTTCGTTTGTCCCCCGAGGCTGAGGCTTGGTCATGGCAGTTGGCTTGGGCGGTGATATGGGGTCCATTATTTGTGTTTTTTTTTAGGATAGTAAACGAATGCAGAGCTAGATGAGGAAGGGTCTTGGAGTGGGCGGCTGGATTAGGGAACAGCGAGGTGCTTTTCGAAGATATAGGAGTCGTTGGATAGAGTAACACTGCTCTATGTGTCTAGGGATGCAGTTACAAGGAATTGCTATGTTAGAAGAAGTCGATGAGCCTTGTCTTTAGGTAATTTGCGTGTTTCCTGGCTCTCCTACCGCTGTAAGGTCTGGAAATGCACTTTCGTGCCTTCGGCAGTGCACACAATCCAGCCAAATAGACTTTGGCTAAAGAGAAATAGCCCAGGAAAGGGGAATGCAGGTCAGTCCTTTGTTAGAAAGCGACTGCACAGTCCACACATACCCTGAGAAGCTGGGAAGCAAAAGGGCTGTCAGCACGAGGGCTTCCCTGGCGGTCCCCCACCCAAGTACTAACCTCGCCTTATGCCGCTTAACTTCAGAGTTCGGATGGGATCTGGTGCGTTAGGCATAGTATGGCCGACAGCGATAGCCCTGAGCAGCGGCCTTTATCAACCCTTCATACCTCCTTCCCACCCTCCCCAGCACTCCTATGTCCTCTGTCCCCTCTCTCTGCATAGTAGCTGTGGGTTTCTTGGGCCTGACGCTGCGGGACTGAACGGAATCGGAGTCACATAGTGGGCGAAAGAGGGAATTGAAGCGGAAATAGGCGACTTAGCGACTAGACTAGGTAAAGGCGACCCGGAGGTCTGCCTTAGCCCGGTCACTGCAGAGTTCTGATGGGATCTGGTGGTCGGCTAGAGTTCATTTAGGTCCACTCCATTTTACCAGTCCTAGGGGCCTGGGCCTCAGCCCAAACCGCGCTTTGGGTATAGAAATGCGCTTCTACTTGGCTATATCGCCGCGGATCTGTGTTTTCTCCTCAGGAGTGTGCTCGTTGACAAGGCTGAAAGTCCTCCTCAGAGGCTTGGCCTTCCCACGCTGGCCACTAGATCTAGCAGGTGCTTCACGCACAGAGAGTTGGCTGCGAGGGTTGTGTCCTTTATAACGAAGGCGAAGGTTCATTGATCCCAGGGATCAGTGAGTTTGGTGTCCTTAGCGGCTTCTACTCCCCAAGGATAGTGGTGGTCTGTATAGTGATTGAGGGACTTCAGCCTGTGGGTGAGTGCGCGCTGATATAGGGACTGGCAGTATCCACCAACATACTTACTATGGGCGAATTATCGAGGCCAGCCGTCTCTAAGCTGCTAGCGCTGCCTTCCCTATGCAGCAGACTAGAGTAGCTCCATAGGTGCAGCGACTCCCTGAGCACATACATTTGATGACTCGTTATACATACGTCATCGAGGTGATAGTGGAATGCAGGGAAATCTCTTTGCTATAATACAGTTATCTATAGGGAAATTAGTTGCAACGGTTTTTATGGGACTTTCTCTATAAGCCCTATAAGGCTAAATTCAGTTCTTTACTTAGTATTTAGCAGGAGTGCAAAGTGATAGGACCACTTGGCAAT
>Ga0247837_1008105_pt1 | contig 13410 bp, 9 predicted proteins | sample LaCtaG_2_FD_187115 | JGI IMG/M metagenome (GOLD analysis project Ga0247837, IMG submission 187115) | Freshwater microbial communities from meromictic Lake La Cruz, Castile-La Mancha, Spain - LaCruzMarch2015_14.5m | ecosystem: Environmental > Aquatic > Freshwater > Lake | place: Spain: Castile-La...
TAAAGGAGTCCATTAGCTCTATCAGTCCTTTCCTAGACGTCCACTGCCTGCATAAAATCCATACCTCTGGAGACTCAGAAAGCCCATAAGGGCAGAAGTGTCTATATAATGGAGTCTATTCGTAGGAATGCACTCAGCCAATATAGCTAAACCAGAGTCCATAGAAACCGCAAGGACCGTCTTTAAATCCCTGCAAATCACTCCAAATCGTATATAGAAATAATCGCACTTTTCCCTTCAAAGCCTCAAATCTACCAACGTCTCTATACTTCCCTTGCCCTTTCCAAGGCCTCGCAGTCCTCAGCCCGCTCCCACAGCCCTGCAAGTCCCAAAGATCCCAGCGAGACTGCCGGGATTTGAAGAATCATTGAAAAATGCGCACGTGGCACGATAATATGTTTAGAGGAACAATTGCATTGCTGGGCAAGCTGCGAGCCCTGGGAGCGAATAGAAGACTGGAGACTATGAGACTGAGGGAAGTGGCCAGTGGGGAGCAAAGAAGGATGGGGAGTGGGTCTGCATGGTACTCTACAGCTTGGCTCTGCTCGGTGGCAGGCGCCCTGCTCCTCACCGAGTCCTACAGGCACTCTCACAGCTGTGGGATCATTGCGTACCTGGGGGACGAGCCAATCGCTGCCTCGGTGATAATGAAGGCCCTCGACATCATGCAGCCGCGGGGGTACGACTCCGCAGGCATTGCCACTATCCACAATAAGGACGAAATGAGAGTTACGAAGTACGCAAGTGACGCTGTAAAGGTTTCTGATGCACTGGACAGACTGAGAGTGAACATTTCCCCCGCGCACGACGCAAGCCACATCGGAATCGGCCACACTCGCTGGAGGACACACGGCGGCCTGAGCGACGTGAACGCCCACCCTCACTGCGACCATAAGAACCGCATCGCCCTGGTCCACAACGGCACTATCACCAACATGGAGGAAATACTGCGCCTGCTGCTTTCGCAAGGACTACAGCCTAAGAGTGAAACGGACACAGAGATAATTGCACTGCTCATAGGGTGGTACTTAGATGAAGGCAACCCACTCCTGGAAGCCACGAAATTGGCTCTGTCCAGGCTGAAGGGCACTTGGGGCATAGCGATGGTCAGCAAAGAAGAGCCTGAAAAGATCATTATTGCGAGGCAGGGCAGCCCGATGCTGGTGGGGATTGGGGAGAGGAAGTTGTTTGCGGCTTCGGAAATATCGGCTTTTGCGCACCACACGAGGGACTATATATCGCTGGAGGATGGGGAGTTGGTAGTGCTTGACCTCAACAGCATGGACCACCTCGCCAAAACCCGCATGGAAACCGCTGACGAAAGCCACATCCACGAGTCTCTCGGCAAGTACACCCACTGGATGCGCAAAGAAATGGAAGAACAGCCCAAGTCCATGGCGCGAGCAATGAACTTCGGAGCGAGACTATCCCGAGACTCAGCCAAACTAATGGGCCTGGAAAAAGGCAAAGAAGAACTACTGAAAATAGAGAATTTGAGCATTATTGGGTGTGGAAGTTCCCTGCATGCTGCTATGTTCGGGGTGACGATGTTCAAGGAATTGGGACTTATGCACACTGTGTATGCGGATAATGCATCGGAGTTCACGGAGAAGAGTCTACCGCGACATGGAGCAGGAGTGATTGCGATTAGTCAGAGTGGGGAAACGAGGGATGTGATTATACCGGTGGAGCGATTGGTGGCGCAGGGTGTGCCCTGTTTGTCCATTGTCAATGACATTGGGTCGCAGCTGTCCAGACTTACGAAATGCGGTGTCTACCTCAACGCAGGCAAAGAAGTGTCCGTCCCTTCGACCAAGTCCTTCACCAGTGCCTGCATCGTTCTGACTGAAATCGCCCTGTGGTTCTCCAAGGGCATGAAGCCTGAAGACACAGTGCGGAGACAGGCAATGGTGGACGCGCTGATGAGACTGCCGATGCTCGCTGGGTCTGTGATTGAGAAGTGTCAGCCGCAGATGAAGGCCATTGCGCTGGAAATTTTGGACCAACACCACATCTTTGTCCTCGGCCGAGGCCTGGGCGAGCCAATCGCCAAGGAAGCCGCTCTCAAGATCAAGGAAATCGGGTACATCCACGCCGAAGGCTACCCGGCCTCAGAGCTCAAACACGGCCCCTTCGCCCTAATCGAGCCCGGCACTCCCGTCATCCTCCTAATCCTCGACGACGAACACAAGGAAATGATGAATCTCGCCCTAGCGGAAGTCTTCTTCCACGGCGGGAAGACAATTGTGCTGACCACCGACCGCAAACTCGTGACCGAGAAGTACTGTTCCCATATTGTGGAGGTGGAGGACGCGGGGGTGATGAGTGCACTGCTGATGACGATTCCCTTGCAGTACTTGGCCTACTTCATTAGTGTGCTCAAGGGGAACAACCCGGACAAGCCCAGGAACTTGGCAAAGAAAGTCACAGTTAGCTAAGACGCCCTTTTTAACTATAGGAATCGGAGTAGAGCAGCAGTTCCTCGGGAAATCAGGCTTCGCTGAGGCTAAAAGGACGCAGAAACACGCTCTTATGACCATCTTCTAATTAACAAGTGCAAAACCATCTCCTGCTTCCCCTTTTCCTCGACAAATGGCTTCGTCCTTTCCCTATTCACAGGAGTCGAAGACTTCTACTAGTGTGAAATATGGTTGGAGGGTGCTATAATGGGGAATTGCTGTAGGAAAGGAGGCCTGCCGCCTGCCCAGGCCCCTCTCCACCCTCTAAGCGCACTGCCTCCCCAGCAAATCTCCCTCCTTTCCGACCCCAAACAGCCCACCAGTCCCTCCCAGCCTGAAAGTGACGCCTTCCTGCCCAGTCCTCGCAGCGAGTTCCAATCTGCGTCCATAGAAAGCCCGCCTGCGGAGCTGTTTGGCTTGACGCTCAGTAGTAGAGAGGACAGTCCGCCTCCGGAAGTCAAGGACAGACTGGCGGCCAGCCCTGCGCCTGCTCCTCTGCAGTCATTAGTACTGCCGAAACTGCAAAATAAGCAGATTTTCACGAGGAAAGTCCTATTTCCCAACAGCACGAGAGACGTCCTCGTGAGCTTCGCCTCCCTCGCAGAGTACAAAGCCTACTTCCTCGCCCTTCTCGACCTGGAGCTTTCCGCAGTGCGCGCAGATGTATCCAAGCGTCTGGCAGGCGGGCGTGCCTGGGAGGTCGAGCGGCGCTCAGGCCAGTCCATCTACCGGGTACAGGCCAACTCAGTGGACAATTTCGCCTATGGCGACCTATTCATCCTCGCCAATCGCTCGGGCTCCGCGGAAAGCGTGGCAGTGACAGACATCGACGACAAGGGGAAGACGTTGGAGTTCACAGCGGACATAAGCGGAGGGGAAACTGTGGAATTCGTGCAGTCTTTAGCACATATAAGGATGACTTCCCAGCTGTGTAATGTGTCGGAGGAACATGCGCTGCTGCCGTTGGTGCTCGGAGACCCTGCGGCTAGCAATGAGTTCCCGAGTCCTTATGCGGCTTCTCAGGTGCTGGATTCTGCACAGCTTTCCGCTATATCGCAGGCACTTAACTGCAGACTTACACTGGTCAGAGGCCCTGCTGGAGCGGGGAAAACGCTGGTAGCGGCTCATATTGCTCAGGCACTAGCAAGGTCTGGAGAGAAAGTATTGGTATGTGCGCCTTCTAACGTAGCTGCAGACCAACTTGCAATAGCCCTGAACTCCCTGGAAACAGCTGCAATTCGCCTCTACTCCGCCAGGATGGAAGAAAAGGGAGTGGCTCTGGAGACACAAAGTCTGCACACACTGCTAAGAGACAGGGCGGAAATCGAGTGTCCGGGCGACATGCAGAGCTGTCCCCACAGGCCCACCAGAGCACAGCTGCAGCTCTGTCTTAGTCCAGAGCTGTACTCCTCCCTGTGCTCCGCCCTCATTGGGGAGTGCCAGGTGCTGGTGTGCACCTGCCTCAGTGCCTGCGACCCGGATATACGGGAGGTCAGTTTTAACACTGTGGTCATTGATGAAGCGACTTCGTGTATCGAGCCAGAGGCAATGGCGGCTGTATTCGCAAGTGACTGCAAGCGGTTAGTGCTGCTTGGGGACCCTCAAGGCCTGAGACCCAAAATAGCCTCAGAGGAAGCGGCCCGCAGAGGACTGGAAACGAGCCTGATGGAGAGGCTGGATGACGGGTCTGGGTGTGTACTGACAGGGCAGTACCGGATGAACCCGGTGTTGGCCTATTTCCCGCTGGCTTGGTTTCATTCCATTACGCCTAAGGAGGGACTGCCCAGACTGGCCAGGACCGCGACCCCGTTGGATGTGTTCGCACGGAGTCCTTTGGTCTTCGTCAACTGCAAAGGGCGGGAAGAGCCCTACGAAGGCACCCTCTCCAGACGCAACCTCTCCGAAGCCCGTCTCGTCGTCTCCTACCTGCAAAAGCTGCTCCTCCAAGGCTTCCCTCTCGACTCCCTCGGCATCATCACCGCCTACGAAGGCCAGCGCCGCACCATCCTCGACCTCATCCGGCGCAAGGTTAAGTCCAGCGCCTACATCTACGACAAGGTGGAAATCGGCACTGCGGACCTGTTCCAGGGCAGGGAAATGGAAGTGGTGGTAGTCAGCTGTGTGCGGGGGAACCTTACAGGAGGGGGGTTTTTGAAAGATGGGAGTAGGGTTAATGTCGCGCTTACGAGGGCGAAGATGGGGCTGGTGGTTGTGGGGTGTGCGGAAGTGCTGAGAGGGGATGAGACGTGGAGTGCCTTTTTAGACTATGTAAATCAAGTCGGAGACTGGGTCGGGCCTAAGGAAGTCCCGAGCAACAAAGCGAAATCCGCCGTCCGCTTCAGTACTTAGCGAATTCCTATTATAATGCTTTTTAGCCGCTTTTGCCTGCTCTAAACCTGCGAATAGTGCATGGAAACACAGGCTTACAAGAGGAAAATCGAGGGAAAATGTATGAGTTTCGGAAAAAATCGCATTTTTGACCGTACAAAACACGTAAATAGTCCTAATTTCGCTCTAACTTCACTTACACAATAGCCTATTCCTAAGCACTAGGCCGGGGCAGGTCTGGTAGAGGACTAGTGGAGTGGGGAGTGCTGTGTCTGCGAGCCAAGAGACTGCTCGCTTGGATGGACAGAAGACGAGGGGCAGATCTGGCCTTGGAGTTGTTAACCTGCTCGCGCTCGACTGTGAGGGAGTGCGAGTTGGAGCGGCGCACAGGACCGACACAGGGAGACTGCACAGACTCGATTAGCGGGGCTGCAGGCAGAGGCACCACACACTCCACTTGCACACGCTGTTTCCCTAAGCTGCACCCCATTCTAATCCTTAATAAAGCGACTGGCTTTCCCCATAACTCCCAGAGTCCTTCGCTTCCCAGTACCCGCCCAGGTACCTCCACTCGCCTTCCCTCGGTTCGAACCACCTGGGCTTGTAGTCCGCCTTTTCCGCTTCTCTCAGCTTGCGAGCGGCCCGCTGCTTCTCCTCTATTCTCACTTTCTCTGCTGCGGCGGTCTTCAGGTCGCCTGCTTCCAAAGCTCGGAGGTCGGGCCGGTATCGACTGTCTGTGCAGACTATTGGCTTGGGGTACTGGTCTGGGGATATATTGAGCTGCAGGGCGAATTGAGGGAAGAAGTAGCTGCTTTCAGTGCCTGCGAGAGGGGCGGGGAGTTCCCAGGCCAGGACTTCGCTGTGTCCCTGAGCGCTTTTGATGATGAAGTGGTCACTCCAGGTCCCAGAGATCTCGTACCGGGCAGTGTTGCGCGGGTCTAAAACTGACCCTTGCACCTGGTTCGGGCTTTTTTCGAACCAGCCCAGTTTCTGCATCGTGAGACGACAGCGGTCATTAGTAGTCATATTCATCAGGTCAATAGTCCCATGGTTGTCCACATAGGCCTTGCCAGTTAGTAGGTTGTGCACAGTCGTAGTGACTTTGTTCCACACAAAGTGGTCAGAGTGCCTTTTGAGCACTACGTGCAGGTCTCCAACAGGGTTGATCTGCATAAAAGTGCCTTTAAAACTACTGTGGAGCGCTATATTCGCCCAGAAGGTGAAATCCTCATGGTCACAATGCAGCGCGGTGATATCCGGGTGGCGACTTACTTGCTCACAAATAAGTCTCATTCCTTCTTGCTCTAATTCGAACGTTTCCCCTAATATCGCTTCGAAGGGCTTCAGACAGCGGTTAAGAGTGCTGGAGTAGGCGGAAACGGCGAAGCAGGCGACGTAGGCCATTCGCATCCACTGGTCCTCACTCTGGTTTGCCTTTAGAAGCAGGGATGTGAAGGTCAGGTCCTCAGCCAGGCGCTGCAGTAGACTCAAAGGCTCGTGGAAACTCAGCGGAACTGCGATTTTGCCCAACTCCTTCCCTACAGAGTCCTTCAGCACTTTCCACAGACTCCCCCGAGCCTTAGCACTCCGAGCCACCGGCAGACACTTCCGAACCGGCACCTGCTGCAACTCCTCTCCACCCCCATCCAAAGCGTCAAAAAACAAGTCCTGCCCCTCCTCCGACCCAAAGCTTCTATCAGCCCTGTCTCTGGAAGTGTCCTTCCCGGCCCTAGTCAAAGCCGTGTGCTCCTCTTCCACCAAAGTCAGCACCTCCGCCGCAGCAGTTTTCAAGCGAATCGCCACATCTGTGAGTTTCCCCACTCCTGGGACTTTGTCAAACTGCGGAATCAGGTCTTCCAACTGAGCCTGCAAGTCCCATATGACACTCACTTTCCCGGCTATCAGCGACAGGGCGCTTTGGCCTTCTAGAGCAGGTGCGATGGTCAGCATGTCTCTGAGTTCTTCCTTGCGGACTTCTTTTTGTAGCAGTTCCTGGGCGGCTCGGAGTGCGTTGAGCCACTGCAAGGCGTCTTCTTGCGTGTTGGTCTTGAGGTGGAGGACTGTGGTGCCGGAGTCGACGATGATGCGGCAGGGGTTTTTGCTGTGGGATTGGACTTGGGCTATATTGAGGTGGAGAGCGCCTTTTCTAGCCTGGCCTTTCTCCTTGCAGTACTGCAGTACCCCATTGTGCAGGACGAAATATCGCTTCTTCCAGCCATAGACGTAGTTCGTCCACTTGTACATATACCCTTCCATTAATACTGCTATAGAGATGTGCAACTTCAGGTAGACCGAAGCGAAATCGACCAATTAAGTCGATTTCATAGTCGAATTCCGCTAATTTCTATGCAATTTAGACTGAAAAAAGCCTCCACCCTTGTAATTCCAATAGACTCCGCCATCGATGCACAGTACCTCCCACCCAGAGTACCGTCTGATCTCCAAGAAGGGCGAAGGCACTTTCAGCGAAGTCCTCAAAGCCCAAAGCATCAAAACCGGCAAGTTCGTCGCCATCAAATGCATGAAAAACCACTTCAACTCCCTCGACCAGGTCAACAGTCTCAGGGAAATCCAGGCCCTGCGGCGGCTTTCCCCACACCCGCATATAGTCAAATTGATTGAAATCCTGTAGTAAGCTGTATGCAGTGACGAGCCTACAGGCCGTTTAGCACTGGTTTTCGAACTAATGGACCAGAACTTGTATGAGTGGATCAGAGGGAGACGACACCACTTCCCGGAAAGTAAGGTGAAGCTGTACATATACCAGCTGATGAAGGCTTTGGAGCATATGCACAGGAATGGCATTTTTCATAGAGATATAAAGCCGGAAAATGTGCTTTTGGCTGATGAGATGCTGAAGTTGGCGGATTTCGGGTCGTGCAGAGGGATTTATAGCAAACAGCCGTTTACGGAGTATATATCAACGAGGTGGTACCGGGCTCCGGAGTGCTTACTCACTGATGGGTACTACAGCTACAAAATGGACATTTGGGGAGTCGGCTGTGTCTTCTTTGAAATACTGACATTCATACCCCTCTTCCCAGGCGAAAACGAACTCGATCAGATCCACAAAATCCACAATATACTGGGAACTCCACCCGCAGACCTACTAGCGAAGTTCCAGACCCAAGCCTCGCACATGACTTTCAACTTCCCTCCAGTCGAAGGCACAGGCTTTGAGCGTCTGGTCTCCCAAGCCTCCCCCGAAGCCAAAACTCTCATGCGCAAGATGCTGGCTTACAACCCTGACGACCGCATATCCGCCCGGCAAGTCCTAAACGATCCCTATTTCCGCGACTTGCGTGAAGCAGACCAGCCTATCAAGCTCGCTCCCTCTCCCGGCCTCACAGGCAAATTGATCCCCACAGACGGAGATAACCCTACCAGCAACGACGAATCCATGCGTATGTCTGAAGCCGACGGAGTCACTCCCTTACCGCCCATCAAAAACCGCCCGAAAATAAGCAAAAAGGTGTTTCCTGGAGAAGTGAAGTTCCCTCACAACTCCTCCAACAAGTCTATCACTGTCGATGTCAAGCCCGTCATCGTCAAGAAGCCGGGGAAGACCTATGTGTCGCCCTATGGCAGGAAGTATTTTAAGAGTTAGTCTTGTTCGCAGTGGAGTGTAGATCTGCAGTAAATGCGAGGATTTAGAGGGGGGATAATTACCATTTGCATACACAAAATCGGACTCTGGGAAGGAATTGATGGAATTCCTCTAGGCTTTTCCCCTATGAACAAAGCGAAATCGTCGATTTCCCTAGTTTCATACATTTCTATTTCCTATCCTCCCACAGTTCCCCACTCCCATAACCCTCAGCCTTAGTTATCTTGCAGAAGTGCCCACCTCAGCCCTTTCAGCATGTGCGTGTCCTTAGTGGCCTAACTGCAAGGCCCAGAGTTAACAATCATGTCTCAGTCCTATCGGTCGCTCGGCAAAAGCTCGCAACCAGAGTCCGAAGCCGCAATAATTGAAGAGAAAATCGTCAAGTCCAGCGGGGAAGTGTCCACCCGCCGCTACAACAAGGGGCGGTTCCTAGGGAAGGGCGGTTTCGCCCGAGTCTACGAGCTGACCAATTTGGACACGAAGCATGTTTCAGCAGCGAAGATTGTGCCGAAAGCTGCGCTTACGAAGGCGCGGCAGAAGCAGAAACTCATGTCGGAGATCAAGATTCATAGGGCGTTGCACCATGCGGGGATTGTGGGCTTTGAGCACTTCTTCGAGGACGCCGAGAATGTCTACCTTCTCCTCGAGCTCTGCCACAACCAGACACTCAGCGAACTCCTAAAGCGACGCAAGCGGCTTACAGACCTAGAGGTGCAGTGCTACGGAGTGCAGTGCATCGCTGCACTGAAGTACTTGCACGCGCACCGCGTCATTCATAGGGACTTGAAGTTGGGGAATCTGTTTTTGAGTGAGAAGATGGAGCTGAAGTTGGGGGATTTCGGACTGGCTGCGAAGTTGGAGTTTGATGGGGAGCGCAAGCGGACTATCTGCGGAACTCCCAACTACATCGCCCCCGAAGTCCTCGAAGGCAAGCAAGGCCACTCCTACGAAGTGGACATCTGGTCCCTCGGCGTAGTCCTCTACACCCTCCTAGTGGGCAAGCCGCCTTTCGAAACATCCGACGTTAAAACGACCTACAAACGGATAAAAATGAACGCCTACAGCTTCCCTGACCACATTCAAATCGCCCCAGACGCAAAAAACCTCATAACTCGCATATTGCATTCCGAGCCCACCCAGCGTCCTTCCCTAGACGATATACTCGGGCATGAGTTTTTCCACCGAGGAAACACCATCCCCAAGTTACTGCCCGCCAGTACTCTCGCAGTCCCGCCCTCTAAATCCTACACTGAACAGTTTGTGTCTAAGGAAGCGGAGCGGCCTTTAGCGGATACTCAGCCCGCCTATATGCGAAGTCCGAAAGAGGACGATCGAAGTTCTCGCAGAAGTACGCTGACTTCTGCGAAAATGCTTAGAAGTACGTCACAACCGCAGATTTTGGAGCCGATTCAGACTGATAATCCAGCTTTGCCGGGGAAGTTGGGACCGACTGTATGGGTAACGAAGTGGATTGATTATACGAGTAAGTATGGACTGGGGTATTTGCTATCCAATGGATGCACGGGGGTGTTCTTCAACGACTCCACGAAGATGGTGTTGGACCCACTTGCAGGACAGTTCACGTACTATGAGCGGAAGGGAAACGAAAAGCAAGAAACAGCCCAAACGCACGCAATTAACTCCTATCCGCCCACTTTCGGTAAGAAAGTCACCCTTCTCCAGCACTTCCGCAACTACCTCGACACCGGCAACCCTCCACTGACCCCCGCCAACCCGCCTATTCCCTATGTCAAAAAGTGGACAACCACCGACCACGCCATAATCTTCCGCATGTCGCACAAAGTCGTCCAAGTCTGCTTCCAGGACAAAACGGAGTTAATTCTCTGCAGTGAGACCAAAATGGTGATTTACGTGTCCAAATCAGGCGAGCGCCAGACCATGACTCTGAACAGTGCGATGGAAAGTGAGAACGTGGAGATGACGAAAAGGCTGAAGTACACGAAGGACGTGCTGGCTCGCATGCTGCAGGGACATGGGAACACGGGCGGGACTTCTGAGCGTAGGAGCGGATAAGTTGCGGCTAGATGTAGTCCGTTATGGGCGGTATCGGCTGGGAATAGGCACTTGTCCATTGGTTCAATACAAATGCTCACTGAGCCTGATTGATAGTCATACCACATATACCTGAGACTTGGGTTTTGCATGCGTTAGTGGGAGTATGGATATGGGAGACGGTTAGCTAGAGAAGAAGGCAGCAGTGACTTCGGTTGCAGCTTGCTCGACTGCGGACTTCTTGAGAACTAGGAGAGTGGCTACGAGTTCGTCACGGGCAGGCTCGTGACTCCACAGACTTTGGTAGAACTGCGAACTGTCAGTGCCTAAGTCACTCTTTGCGAGTTTGTCAAGCAGCGTAAAGCTGGACAACGGCCGCAATCTCATCAAAAACGCACTCAAATTCCCCTCATTTTGCAAGCTGCGCATCACTCTTTTCAGCGTGTCCGCTGCAATGGACGCCAACACAGTGAGCTGATTTGTATGCGAAAGCGGCGGCAGCAGTTCCGCTATCAACTCCGCATCCCCGCTTTCCACCGCAGTGACCTCTTCCCGCCTACATAGTCCTCACGTCAAAGTATGTGTGCTGCAGGTCTGGTCTACCTTGTTGCGCACATGTTGCTCCACTACTCTTCTCAGGGTCGCTCTGAGCAGGTAGTTGTCGAGTCGCTCGCCTGCGAAGTCGCGGAGGACTTGCTGGTCGAAGCCTTTCCACCAGAAGCTGACGGCAATGGTGTTGGGCTGGCTGGTGACTTCGTGCCACCAGCCTTCTGGGATGAAGAGAGCTTCTCCCCTGTGCACTGTGACTACGAGGGAAGCGGGCGGTAGGAGAGTTCCGGGCGGAAGTCCATTGTAGGTCTCTCCAAACAAGGGGTTTGCATAGAGAATTGCAGCGGAAGGCCAAAGTCGCACTCTCTTCGCCCCATGCACTACACACAGAATTCCGTTGTAAGAGTCATAATGCGCCTGCGACACCGCCTTCCTAACATTCAGCCACAGGTTCACCTCCAGGCCAGTCTTCCCTTCCGCCATCTCCGGGACTTGCAGGTCTGTCATGAGCGGTAACAAGCCCAGCTGGTCCTGTGTCATCTTGGGGGAAACGATGGGACACTGCGCTAGGTAGAGAGTCCAACCTTGGGCTGCCAACTGACTCGACCCTTATGTGCCTCTTACCGTCAAAGTCCAGGAAGTCGTCGAAGCTCATGGAGAGGTACTGCTGGGTCTGTGCGCCTGTGAGCTGGCCGCCTGGGGGGAGTGCTGCTACGTCTAGCGGCGGGGCAGCGGCTGTTAGACTGGACAAGTAGCGCCAGGGGGGAAGCCAAAGCCGGAGTGCCCGCCAGTGCTTGAGCTCGCCGAGGACTAAACACGGCTTGGCGGCTAGCTCGAAGTCGTCGAATTCGCTCAGTGGGTGGCGGGTTTTGGAGGCCAGGTCTACCAGTTCGCGAGGGAGTAGACGCTGCAGACGACGTAGCTTCCTGGTCTCCATTATATTACTAATGCGTGTTTGGTAGGCCACAACCCCAGAAAAGATCAATTTCTCGGACTATCAGGTCATCATGCTTTTCTTTGCACAGTGATATTTTAAAGACAGACTACTAAATAAGCTCTCTGTATGTACTGTCTTTAGAGAAAGGATGATTGCAGGCTATACGATGTTAGAAACATATATAGGTTTGCAGCACCGACACAACTTTATCCCTTTAGCAGTTCTTTCGAATGCTCACTAAAAAGCCAAGTATCTGTCCAATATGCTAATTGGGCCTCTAAAATCACCACTGTGCTCCTAGTTTGATGCACTTGCACTAATTTCAGTCCTGCTTTTCTCATAACTTCTTCGAACTCTGCTTGCGATCGCTCTCTGCCAAGAATCCCCAACATTGTCATGTCCACAAAAGCCACATGTGCATGAATGGGTGGGAAGTCATACAAGTGCTCAATGATTAAGACGGAAGGAGGTTTTAATGTAACTTGCTGAGTTGCCTGAAGTGCAGTAGCCACCTTTTGTAATATTTCGATGGCGTTTTCGTCACTCCAGTCATGCAGGATGTATTTCAGTATATAGTTATCTCCGCCTGATGAGACACTTTCAAAGAAATCCCCTTTTACCAGCGATATCCGTGAATATACATCCGGGTAAGAAACAGGCAAAAACCGCTTTGCGCCTTCAATTCCCTTTGACAAGTCCACCAAAACTCCCTCGAAGCCTGCATGCTTCGAAGAATCTCTGCCACTACATGACCAATCCCCCTCCAACGTCCACTACTGTGGCGTTAGAATGTCGACTCCAAGGGAAGTCTTGCAGGATTCTGGGGAGTATAGCATTCGAGGCGCTTACCATTGCTCGGTCAAAGTTGGATTTCATTTTCGTATGTGCGGGATCTTTCATGATTTCCCACACGTCTTTATCACTGTCAAACGCTGCACTAAATGCTCGTAAGGACGGGTCGTACATAGCTTCCAAGTACTTCTGAAACATCATAGTAGTCTCAAAGCTCACATGCACGAAATACGCATGTAGGGACTTGGGGTGGTCTTTGCGGAGATACTCTGAGGCTGCAGTATTGGAGTATGCACCGAGGTCAGTCCTTTGGAAAAGGCCTTGCACTGCTAAGAACTTCATTACTCGCTCAGTGCGATCTGGGTCGGTGAAGGCTTGTTTTGCTATTTCTACTGAGGGTAATGGTCCTTTGGCTAGTAGATCCGCGATTTCCAACTCACAGGCAATATACAAGGCTTTGGAAGTTGCGAATCCTGTCATTGTCATCATTAGCCAAATAGGCGCAGGAGTGATAGCAGCCAGGAAATCCACCTCTCAAGCCATATTTCCAGTTTAAAACAGCCACCAGCTGGGCAAATCTTCAGAATTGGACAAGTTGTAGGCCACTAAAACAGCGAAGAGCATTACGATTACTCCCCACTTTAGTTCCATTATTGAAGTTGCTTTGCGATTAGAATGCAGCTTTGACTGATTGACTATATACACTAATTAGGAAACAGGTCATT
>Ga0247837_1008110_pt1 | contig 13402 bp, 8 predicted proteins | sample LaCtaG_2_FD_187115 | JGI IMG/M metagenome (GOLD analysis project Ga0247837, IMG submission 187115) | Freshwater microbial communities from meromictic Lake La Cruz, Castile-La Mancha, Spain - LaCruzMarch2015_14.5m | ecosystem: Environmental > Aquatic > Freshwater > Lake | place: Spain: Castile-La...
TGTTGATTTTAGAGTCACTGCAGACGCCCCTTATGTCTTTACGGTTTCCTTTGAAGTCATGACTCCATTAACCAATGTGAGGCTTGAATTAGACTTAGGAACCCTCGGTGGTGATAAACTCTCTCTACCAGGAACATTCTTAATTTCAGAAGTCCTAGTCTACGCTAACTACAATAGCTAAAGGAGGCGATAGATAGTGAAACATAAAGCAAAATTATCCGTGGTTGCTTTGTTTGTCCTTGCTGGATGTGGGGGAACCCCATCCAGTAGCGGCAACACGACAACGAGTGGAACGCTTCAGCCGATTACGTTGTCTTATGCCGATTGGGGTAATCAAGAACTCAATCGAAGAATGCTAGATTTATTTCAAATACGATACCCACACATCACCGTTGAACTTCGTCAAGATATTGTTGGTGCTGGGGCTCAGTTTACAGGAAACCTCGTGACGGCTGCACAAGCTGGATTACTACCAGACGTCTTTGCCACCGATAACGTTCCCACCATCATCAATGCTGGGTTAACGTTAGATGTTGCGGAATTCTGGGATGCCGATGCGGATGCGCAATTAGTCTATGACAACATTGCCCTTGCTGGTGTTTATAATGGCAAGCGCTATGCGGTTCCTTCGTTTCAATTCTTAAAAGGGATTTTAATTAACCTTGATATTTTTGAACGGGCTAACCTTCAAACGGTTGCCGGAAAATATCGCATTGATAATGATGGATATCCTGTCAAAGATTGGAAATTTGACGAATTCATCAATATTGCTAAAGACATTAAAAATTATGATTTAGTGAACACAGAAAACTTAGTCGTTGGCATGGACACTTGGTATGGATCCCCTGACTTCCAACAAGTGTGGCCGATGATGCAAAATGCAGAAACCCAATACGACACGTGGGATGGTGAACAATTTAATTACACCTCACCCGACTGGATTAGTGCGATGCAAGCTAAAGTTGAGCTTCATCAATTAACCAATGGGACCACCACTCGCTTTACCCCAGAAGATTATGACGCTGAAGACAATGACGAATTAAGAACTTACATGATTCAAACAGGATACGCAGCCATGGATATCGAAGGCTCTTGGCAATTTTGGGTCATTAAAGATGCGATTGATAATCGTGACTTTGAATTAGGTTTCTGGCCATATCCTCAAGGTGATGCTGGTTTATTTCCACCAACGATTTTAGACTTCCAAGCAATCTCTGCTCAAACCGAACATCCCGACGAAGCATACTTATTGGCAAAGTGGATGACGTATGGTCAAGATGGCTGGAACGCAAGACTCTCCTTACTTGAAGAAGATCGTGAAGATACCATTGCCGAAGGGCTTACCCCAGAGTTCTTGGATCGATTCCCGATTGCGGATTATCCAGGAGTTTGGACAAGAGTTGAAGGTTTAGTTGAAGGAATTCAAGGCATCGACGCAATCTTTGATCGTATTGAATTTTCTAAACCAGACTTAGACAAGTGGTTACCAGGATATAAAGATTTCTGGGCATGGGCATATGCAGAAGATAATCCATTCAAATTTGAAAACCTAGTCTTAGAAGGACCTAACGCTGTCCCAACCTATGCGGAAGCATGGCAAGAACAAATCAATTTGTTGGTGAGCGCTCAGCTTGAAGCCTTAGGAACTTAATCCTCTTCAAATGGAAGACCTCTTCACGAGGTCTTCCTTCTTAGGTCAACTAAAAAAATGAAACTAAACATCCCTTTCTTTAAAACAAAACAATCTGGCATTTGGCTGATTGTTTTTGTTCTGGGTGTCTCGGGTTTCATTTTTTTAATCGATCAAGCTCCGGCCCCGATGAATCAAGCGTTTGATACGTATGGGATGTTGAACCCAGATATTAATTACGCTTATCAACAACAAATTTATGGCATTCCTACCTACACGGCCAAACAAGAATTTTATCAAGAGGCTGGCGTTCCCCAATCGGATGCAACCACCTCCTATCACTCGACCACCATCCAAGGTCAAGCGGTCTCTACTCAATCGGATGGTTATGAAGAATTTGTGTCAGGTTATGCTTTTCCTGAAGATGTATTTTTATTGGATGCTGAACATCCCATTGAATTTACTTATGAAGGACAATCCAGTGGCTTAATCTCTTTTTCTCTTGATTATTTCTTACTCGATGACAACACCGAAGACACCAAAATCAGTTTGACCATCAATGACGATTTACCATTTTATGAAAGCCAAGCGTTGATTCTTCCTGCCATCTGGCAATTTGCAACCGAAGAGTTTGCCTTAGACCGTTATGAAAATGAATTACAACCCTTGTCGGTGAAACAACGAATTTGGCAAACCCAAACCATCCGCGATATGCGAACACTGCATGCTTATCCGTTTGAATATTATGTGGAACCCGGTGATGTGATTGGTCTACATTTTGTCAATGCTGATGTTCTTATTGGCCGTATCACGTCTCTGAATGTTGTACCTTTAATCGACTATGATACTTACGTTGAATCCCTTCCCAATGCTCAAGTGGTGGACACGTTAAGCATGATTTCAAGTCGCTCAATGACCACTCGAAGTGACGCTTCCATTCGCTTAAGAACGGAGCAAGACGTCAGTGCAATGTATTATGACACGCAATTTTTAAGATTGAATACGATTTTTGGCGACAGTTGGGAACGTGGTGGCCAATCGATTAAATATGAAATTAATATTACGACCCCGGGACTGTACGCGTTGTCCTTTCGTTACCGGCAATATTTACAAAACGACATGATCACCGCTCGAAGTATTTACATCAATGGGGAAATTCCTTTTCAAGAATTTTTAGCAATGGCGTTTCCTTACACGATGCAATTTAGAAATCGCACGTTGATGGATGACGCCGGTGCTCCTTATTACGTTTACTTAGAGGCTGGGATCAATACCATCGCCTTAGAAGCGGTGAATTATCCATATCGATTTGCCATTGAAACCTTGCAATCCGTCATGCAACAAATTCAGTCATTATCTTTGGAAATCAAACGCTATACCGCAGGAAGCAACGACTTGTATCGCGATTGGGAAATTGAAACTTATTTTCCTAATGCGAAAAATAATTTACTGGCATGGGCTGACCAACTCGAGATCATGTATGAGCAATTGTTGGTGGTGTCCATCAATCAAAATCCTTCTCAACTTGCCAACGTTCGTGTCAGTATTGCTAGGTTAAGAACCTTTGCCAATCAAATCAATCGTCTTCCTGGGTTGATGGTTCAATTTGCTGATGGGGATTCTAGTGTCAACCAAATGCTCGGCGCGCTTCTACAAGACATGATGCGATCTTCTTTAGAGATGGAACGGATCATGGTTCATGGCGAGGTGTCCTTGCCAAGAGCCACGGCAACCTTCTTTAGTTCCGCTTATGAAAATAGTGCACGACTGATCTTATCGTTTATTAATAATCCATATTCGGCAACACAAATGAATGAAGAGGATCTTAACGTTTGGGTCAATTTTCCTCGTCCTTACATTGAAATCATGCAATCCATGGTAGATCAATTTTATCCAGGGCAACGCCAAGTCAAACTTTCACAAATGCCGGATGAAAATAAATTAATTCTTTCTAATATTTCCGGGCAATCTCCCGATCTCGCGGTTGGGGTTAACCATTGGATTCCTTATGAATTTGCCTCGCGTGATGCGGCATTGGACTTAAGGCAGTTTGAAGGGTATAACGAAGTAGTTCAACAATACGCCAAAGGAGCAATGATTCCTTATGTGTTTGAAGAAGGTGTGTATGGTTTACCATTAACTCAAAACTTCTGGGTGACGTTTTATCGCCGCGACATCATGGCCTCCATCGGCGTGGACACCATTCCACAAACCTGGGATGACGTCATTGGGTTATTACCATTGTTACAAAGCTACGGATTGAATTACTTTTTACCTTTATCCCAATTTTCTGGATTAAAACCATTTGTGGCAACCTTGCCTTTCATTCATCAATTTGGTGGTAGTCTTTATGCTGAAGATGGCATGAGCACAACGATCAATGCTGAAGAAACACTCAAAGGCATTACGTTAATGGCAGAGTTATATACGCTTTATAACATTCCAAAATTTGTAGCGAGCTTCTATAACCAATTCCGTTATGGAACCATCCCGATTGGGATTGGAGACTTGGGAACGTATTTACTTTTATCCAGTGCGGCCAGTGAACTCGATGGCTTATGGGGCATGGATTTGCATCCAGGTTATCGCGATCCCATCACCCAACAAATCAATCGCTCGAGTGCGACCGGGGCTCAAGGATCGATGATTTTAGAAAATACCAATTTACCCGATGATAGTTGGGAATTTCTTTCGTGGTGGATGTCGACACCAATGCAAGCGTTGTTTGGTCAAACCTTACAAAGCACGTATGGAAGAACCTACTTTTGGAATTCAGCAAACCTTGAAGCCTTTGCCCAATCAAGCATGCCTCAAGAATATAAATCCATCGTCTTAGCTCAATGGGAGTTTGCTTTGGAAGCAAGTCGCATCCCTGGCACGTACATGGTGGAACGGGAATTATCCAATGCATGGACCAATATCGTGTTCCAAGGCATCAATCCTCGGCAGGCGATTGATGAAGCGGTACGGATATCCAATCGAGAAATCATTTATAAGATGGCGGAATTTGGTTATACCCTTCAAGGACAAATTCTAAAGCCGTATCTTGTTCCGACGATTGACAACATTGATCGGTGGTTGGTTGAACATGATTAACCGACTTCTCGATCGCATGAATCGTCCAGCGTGGTTTGTTTTTCCTTATTGGTTTTTATTTACGATTTTTATTGTCGTTCCTGTGATTGCGGCCATCGGCTTATCGTTTACCTTTTTTAATTCCATTCAAACCCCTACCTTTGTTGGGATCAATAATTACATTGAGTTAATTACCCTCGATACTGTTTTCATGAGATACGTTTTACCAAACACGTTACGCTTTGCCTTTATCGTTGGACCGGTAGGCTATGCCTTGTCATTCATGGTTGCTTGGATGTTATCGCATTTACCCAAAACGCCTAGAACCATTCTTGCGATTATTTTTTATTCCCCTTCACTCACGGCAGGGGTTGCCATGGCGGCGATGTGGCGTATTATTTTTTCTGGGGATGCCCAAGGTTATTTGAACGCGATCATGCTTGATTTAGGATTGATCGTGGAACCGATTCAATTTTTACAAAATCCCGATATGCTCATGACCATCATGATTGTCGTCTCGTTATGGAGTTCGATTGGGGTCGGTTTCTTGGCGATGTTAGCTGGGATCTTAAATGTTGATCGGACCTTATATGAGGCTGCGTATATTGATGGGATCAAAAATTGGTTCCAAGAAATTACTTATGTGACGATTCCTTCGATGAAACCTCAAATGATTTTTGGCGCGGTCATGGCCGTGGTTGGAACGTTTCAAGCTGGTGCCATTGGCGTGGCATTATCCGGAACCAATCCAACGCCCAATTATGCCGGTCAATTGATTGTGAACCATATTGAAGACTTTGGATTCATTCGCTACATGATGGGTTACGCGGCAGCTATTTCTGTGATTTTACTATTGATGGTGTATGCCATCTCTAAAATCACTTGGAAGTTTTTGGGAGAAAAAGAATAATGCCATCCAAATTTTTAGGAACACAAATCAATCCCGATCGTTTCCATAAAGGACAACTACCGTTTTTTATTATTCTGATTGCCTTTTCGATGCTGATGATTTTGCCGATTTTATTTATCATCAACCATGCCTTCAAACCGCAATCAGAATTGTTTGCCTATCCACCGACCTTCTTTGTCAGAAATCCAACCTTTGATAATTTCTTGGAACTTGCGCGGTTAGTCTCCACCTCGGGAATTCCTTTTTCTCGGTATGTTTTGAATAGTGTTTTCATCACTACGATTGGTGTCGGCTTAGCCATCTTATTCACTTCCTTATCCGCCTATGGATTGGCGAAACTTCATTTTAAAGGCAAAAAGTTACTGTTTGAAATCAACACAATTTCGTTAATGTTTGTCCCGATTGCGGTTCAAATTCCTCGCTATATCGTCGTTGCTCAATCGGGCATGATCGATACATATTTTGCGCATATTTTTCCTTTGATCACCATGCCAGTGGCAATGTTTTTAATTAAACAGTTCATCGATCAAATTCCTAATGACTTTATTGAAGCAGCCCGTATTGATGGGGCGAGTGAAATGCAAATATTTTTTAAAGTCATCATGCCGATGATTTCTCCAGCGGTCGCCACCGTTGGTATTCTTGCCTTCCAAATCATTTGGAACGATACCTCAACCTCGACATTGTTTGTCAATGATGAAAGTTTAAGAACCCTTGCCTTCTTTTTACAAACCCTAACCTCAGGGGTTGGCAATACGATTGCCGGACAAGGGATGGCCGCGGCTGCATCCTTGCTTATGTTTATTCCTAACCTGGTGTTGTTTGTGATCTTACAAAGTCAGGTGATGTCGACGATGGCACATTCGGGGTTAAAGTAAGATGAAACGCTGGATTTACGCCATCATCTTTGTTTACATCGGGTTGCTTTTTCCTCAACGCAGCACCTTGGTTGGGTTAACCGATAATGGCTTACCTTATCAAACGTATACCTATGCTTCGAGTCGCCGCCAACTCATTCAAACCCAGGATGCTTATTTACCATTATCATTAACGCAAACGTTAGGTGATTTTACTTTGCTCTCCCCACAAGATGTTTATGTGGATACCAATGACATCATTTACGTTGCCGATAAAGGAAGTAAATCGGTCATTCGTTACAATTTACAAACCGATGAAGCGATTGAAATTGGAAAAGGTGTCCTTAATGTCCCTACTGGCATCCATGTCGATAGCTTTGGTAATCTTTATGTCGCTGATTTTGGTAACAAGCAAGCCTATCAATTTGAATTCAGTGATGACACCTACACGCTGATTGAAACGTATGAAAAACCATCAAACTCACCTTTCTTTGGTGAGGATGATCCCTTTGATCCAACCAAAGTTGTCACCGATCGCGGGGGGAATGTTTATTTATTATTATCGGGCAACGTCAATGGGTTAGCACAATTTAAAAATGATGGTGAATTTTTTGGTTACTTTGGTGGTAATCGAATTCCAGCGACCTTTGAAAACACGGTTCGTTCTTTATTGTTTGATGAAGAAACCAGAAGAAACTTTTTTCAAATCATTCCTAAACCTGTTTACAATATTTGCGTTGATCAAAGTGGGTTGATCTTAACCACCACCAAAGCCCAAGATGGTTATTTAAAATTAAATATTGCCAATGTCATCTTCAATCAATCGGTGTGGGGTTTTGATACCGTTGAAGATTTAGCCGTGGGACCTTTCAACACCATTTATACCTTGACCTCGGAAGGTTACATTGTTGAGTATGATCCAAACGGATCGGTCCTATTTTTATTTTCAGGTCCAGACTCGATTGGTCAAAAAGGGTTATTTAAACAAGCCAAAGGTATTGCTGTGGATTCACGAAACAATTTATATGCGGTCGATGAAGCCACCGCCTCTTTACAAATTTTTATTCCAACAAGTTTTGCCAATTTAGTCCATGAAGCGATTGATTTTTATTTTGATGGCAACTATGGTGAGTCGCTCATCCCATGGCAAAACGTCTTGAAAATGAATCGCTTATTTGATCTTGCTAACCAAGGGTTAGGAGATGCTTATTTTGCTTTACAACAATATGAAGAGGCATTAACCTACTATCGCTTAGCAAGAGACACACGAGGTTATTCCAATGCGTATTGGGAAGTAAGAAATCAGTTTTTACTCGCGAATGGAAATATGCTTGTCTTGATGGTGCTCGCCGTCGCCCTTGTGTTTGCCTTTAGAAAATTGATTCCTGGATTTGCTTGGGTCCAAGGTCAACTCACCAGTTTAAAAGAAAAAACAAAAACACCGAAGTGGATCTCAGAACTTCGTTTTCCATTTCAAGTGTTTGCCAAACCAGTGGATGGCTATGACGACATCAAACGATATGGATCGTTTTCCAATCGGAGTGCTTGGCTATATTTAATCGCTTTCTTTCTGACCTATCTGATTTGGATTTATGAAACGAATTTTTTATTCAACGGCTTGATTCCTTCCGAAATCAACATTGTTGAACAAATCATTGGTGTCTTTGTTCCTTTTGGTTTATGGGTCATCAGTAATTATTTGGTATGCTCTATCCGCGATGGGGATGGAAAATTAAAAGAAGTATTCCAAGCATCTGCGTTAACGTTCTTACCGATGATCATCACCTTCCCGATCTTGACAGTGATCTCGCATGCTTTGACGTTAAACGAAAGTTTTATTTATGACTTAATCTATGGCATTGGGGTAAGTTTCACGGTGGTGTATTTATTTATCATGGTGAAGGAAATTCATTTTTATGATTTCAAACCCACCTTTAAAAATATATTCATTACGATCTTTACCGGCATCATGTTGATGGCGATGACCTTGATTGTGGTTTTCTTGCTGGGAGAAGTGTATCAATTGATTGCCGATATCATTCAGGAGGTCAACAGCCGTGTTTAAACTTGCACGCGTTGCCATTCCGATGGTCTTACTACCGGTGTTGATTGTCAGCACCCAAAACGATCCTACGTCCATGGTGTTACCACGTGTGGATAATTTTGCCTTCATTGAAAACCAACTTTTAAAGAGTTCACGTTATACCCAAATGGAAGAAACCGATGAAGCCATCCTTGCTGAATTTGAAGACACGTATCGCTTACGATATCTTCCTAGTGAACTTGAAACCTTAGGGTTTACAAAAATGTTAGAAAACAATCAATTGAATTTATATTTTGAAAAGGATTCGTTCTCTTTGATCTTAGAAGATAAAGCCAGTGGTTATATGTTTTCTTCACGGCCTGAGTTTCAAGGGTATTCACAAACCAGAGAAGATAATACCGCCAATCGTAACTTGATGAATTCAGGATTATGGGTTGAGTCGATTCGCACCAATAACATCAGTAACAGCGCGATTCGTGTTGAATCCCTCTACACGATGGCCGAGGCAAGTTATGCCACCTCAGGTTCACAAGACATCAATGACATTGATATCACGTTACCTTACGTTCTCACCCCGAATAGTTATAAGCGCGCCTTGGTCAACGTTTCCACCGCGCCTAAAAACGCAAACGCCTTTATCTCAACGGTTCAATTAACCACGTATGGATTTTCTTTTGAAGTTGAGATTGCTTTAGAAGCTTCTGGTTTTTCTGTGCATTTTAATCCGGACTCGGTTGACGAAACCAATGAACAGTATGCAATGTTGGGATTACAATTCTTTCCTTATTTTGGTTCTGCTCGAGAAGACGTTAATCCAGGATATTTTGTCATTCCCGATGGGGTTGGCGCGCTTGTGCGAACCAATCAACGTTATGACAAAACGTATCAATCGGATTACTATGGATCGGATTTAGGGTACTTAAGAACATCGGTCGCAGATTTATCCTTACCCATTTACGCGATCATGCATCAAGTGGATGGCTTTGGTTTTTATCATGAAACCGTATCAGGGGCCGAACACGCGACCTTGTTGGCGAATTTTTGGGGAAGAAATACACGATATAACCGCATGACCAACCGATATAATCTTCGACGAATTTATCGTAACATCATCAATCGTGCTGGAGACGGTCGCGATGTGATGCCAGAAGAGATGATCACTGAACCTTACCATGGCAAGTACCAAGTCTTACTAGGGAATCAAGCCAATTATGTTGGCGTTGCTCGCGCCTATCAAGAAAGTTTAACCAACCGTGATGCCTTACGTTTATTAGAACCAACCAAGACACCCTTACAACTTGCCTTCATGATTCATGAACAAGAACCGACCTTTTTTGGCACAAGTCGTATCACCATGACAAGCATGGAGTCGGTAAAGTCGATGAAGGATGAACTCATCTCTGAAGGTATCGAAGATCAAGTGGTGGTGTTAAAAGGGTGGTCTGGGGATGGGTTATCGTATCGCCAACCTTACGCATTGAATCATCCCAATAAGAATGGCCTTGACCAATTGATTAGCTCTACCAAAGACCAAGGTAACTCCATTTATTTAGAACAAGATTATCTTGTCAGTAGTGAATTGTCTTCTCGAGTTTCGTTTAATCGCGACGTGGCTAGAAACTATTCAAAACTTAACATGAGTTATCCTCTTAACCGCCTTGATAATCAACCGATTGATGAATATTATCTTTATCCAGATGTGGCTCAGTCGATGTTTGATCGCGACCTAGGTGCCATCAACGCCTTAGGTGTCAGTGGTCTATCATTACCCCATTTAGGGAAAACGTTATTTAGTTATTATGATGATGCTCGCTTTAGTCGCAGCGAAACCTTGGGCATTGTCACTGCCATGGCCAATGACCTTCCTGGAAGTGCCATGCATCGTCCTTCAGCATATATGTTTCCTTACTTAAATCATTATTTAGATATGCCGATCACCAATAGTCAATTAGACTTATTTACCGACCTTGTGCCATTAGTTCCGATGGTATTAAAAGGCTACATTCCTACCTTTACCCCTTACCTCAATTTTAATGCCCTTGGAAAAGAACGCCTTTTACAAATGATTGATTTTGGCGTCAATCCAAGTTATCTATTAACCGAACAACCAAGTAGCACCTTACGTTTCACGTATAGCAATCGTTACTTCACCACCGCTTACGATGACTTTAAATCTGATATCACGTCCGTGTATCCCTACATTGCTGGAGCCCTCGATCATGTATCGGGTGCACGCGTGACGAATCGAACGATGCTCGCCACTGGGGTTAGCTTCGTGAGTTATGACAATGGGGTTCGCTTGTTGATTAATTATCGATCGTCGCCTTATACCCATGAACAATCCACCGTTGAAGGTCTAGACTACGAGGTGATCTTGCCATGAAGAAGATGAAGTTATTCTTTAAACGATTATTCCAATTTTTCACCCACGGGTTTGTTCGATTTGGTGAATTCTGGCAAGCCAAGATTCAACCACCACTTGATCGAATCACTTATGTCTTACGACATAATTTCATATATCGTGAAGAAGGAAACATCATTTATTTCTTTCACATATTGAAAATAAAAGTCACACGTAAAAGACGACATGCATTGTACGGTTACTTATTTATATCATCCTGGTTGATTGGCATTAGTTTCTTTACGTTATATCCTTTATTTTATTCTTTATACCTAAGTTTCCATGAAGCGTATTACAACCTCCAAGATGGCATCACCACGACTTATATTGGCTTTAACAATTACATCAATATTCTTCGTAGTCAAATTCTGATTCCTTTATACACCAACTACTTGGGTCGGATGGTTGTCGCTGTCCCGATCATCATTGTTTTCTCGATCATCATTGCCGTGTTGGTGAACGCCCCCATCAAATCCAAGAGTTTATGGCGTACCGTTTTCTTCTTGCCGGTGATTATTTCTACTGGCCCTGTCATCAATGAACTGAACGCCCAAAGCGCAATCACCTTACCTAATTTACAAGCGAGTGGTATTTATAGTTATCTTGCCAATAACCTCCCTGCATTTTTAGCAGATCCTTTAACCACCGTCATCAATTCCATGTTGATAATTCTTTGGTACGCGGGAATTCCAATTCTTATTTACTTAGCAGGATTACAAAAAATCGATCCAAGTTTGTATGAGGCTGCCAGCATGGATGGGGCATCTCCTTGGATGCGTTTTTGGAAGATCACCTTACCTTCACTCATGCCGTTTACTGGGATATCGATTGTTTATGTGGTGGTCTCGATGTCGCTGTTTGTTGAACCCGCTGGTCTATTAGATTTAACCCGAACCCACATGTTGGTTGGTGCTCCTGACTCTGCGTTTTGGTTTGGCTATGGGTATGCCGCCGCGATGGCGTGGATTTACTTTATCCTGATGGTGTTATTGATCTTATTGTTCACACGTATCACCAAAGAAAAACCTGTGAGGATCCAATAATGAAATTATTGAATATCTCAGTGGCAAGACAACAAAAGTTAAGAAAAATTTGGTTAGGAAAAAATCTCACCGATGGGTTAGCGTATCGTTTGGTGATCTATTTATTGCTCATCAGTTTTAGTTATATTTATTTATATCCATTGTTGTTTATGGTGGTCAACAGTCTTAAGTCAGTCGATGATTTAATCAATCCAGGTGTCCAATGGATACCCACGGCGTTAATTTGGGAAAATTACGAACGAGCCTTTCAAGTTTTGAACTTGCCTCAATCGATTATTGATTCTACGGGTTATGTCTTAAGAGTAAGTGTTGCTGCGACGTTATCAAGTGCCTTGATTGGGTACGGATTTGCGCGATTTGATTTCCCCTTTAAAAAATTATTTTTTGCGATTATGTTAGCGACGTTCATTCTTCCCCAACAAGTGACCATGGTCGCCAACATGATCATTTACCGAGAACTAAATATAATTTCTTCGGAATCAGCGATGTTATATCCTGCCTTGACTGGTCAAGGCATTAATGCGGCGATTTATATTTTAATTTTTTATACATTCTACAAAACCATTCCAGGCATTCTCATTGAATCTGCTGAAGTGGATGGTGCCGGTCAACTAAGAATCTTCCGATCGATTATTCTTCCCTTAGCGATTCCTTCGTTTGTCATTGTCTTCTTGTTTAGTTTTGTCTGGTATTGGAATGAATCGTTTATTACTGGACTTTATGTCGGGGATAAAATTACCTTACCATTATGGTTACAAGCATTCCGATCTTCGTATGAATCCATTTTTCCGCCAGGGACTCCAGGGGCGGAATTGAATGAAGCCATTTTATTGGCAGGTAACATGTTAACCATCCTCCCTTTATTGCTACTGTATTTCTTTAGCCAAAAATTATTCACCCAAAGCATTGATCGCACGGGAATCACAGGAGAATAAGATGAAAAAAATATACGCCTGGACCTTGTTAACTTTAACCCTCACCGCATGTGTTGACCCCACTGGAAGTTCCAGTAGTGCAGGAGTTCCTAATGGATTACTCCCCATTACTCCTTTTGAAGGGTGTGGCGGGCAAAGCATTGATAATCAATGGGTATGCACATGGTCCGATGAATTCAATGGCGAGGCGTTAAACACCGAACATTGGAATGTAGAAGTGAATGGGGATGGTGGTGGTAACCAAGAAGCACAATATTACCGTGCAGAAAATATCACGGTCGATGATGGGTCACTCAAAATTACTGCGAAGAAAGAAAATTATTTAGGAAAGACGTACACCAGTGGTCGAATCAATTCTCGATATAAAGTGAATACTCAATTCGGTCGAATCACGTTCCGAGCCAAGATGCCAGGTGGCCGAGGAACATGGGCAGCCGTGTGGATGCTTCCTTTGTTGAACCTTTATGGGCAATGGCCAAATAGCGGAGAAATCGATATTTTAGAATA
>Ga0247837_1008112_pt1 | contig 13395 bp, 9 predicted proteins | sample LaCtaG_2_FD_187115 | JGI IMG/M metagenome (GOLD analysis project Ga0247837, IMG submission 187115) | Freshwater microbial communities from meromictic Lake La Cruz, Castile-La Mancha, Spain - LaCruzMarch2015_14.5m | ecosystem: Environmental > Aquatic > Freshwater > Lake | place: Spain: Castile-La...
TCATAGCATTTATAATCCCGAAAACATGGAGGAAGAGGTCGATTGTCATAAAACTAGACCATAGTTTTCATAAGATCGGCGATGTTGATGTACCTCAAAAGGCGTTTGACGATAACAAAGTTCACGTGGCGTGCTGTTTCCAGATATGGGAGCGTCGCGACGTTTTAAGAGTCGACGAACCTCGACGGTATCCCGTGGATGGTTGGGTGTTTTCCACGGTTGACGATGCCGATTTTGCCATTAAAAAGTCGTGCACTCGTGCGGGTAAATTACATGCATTAAACGAATTGACAAAGCCACCGAGTAGCTATTTCTTTATCAAGATAACGTCTTCGGATAAGCAACAGGTTCGCGATGTGTTCGATAAATGTGTTCCTGAGTTTATGAAGTCTGCTCTCAACGTATGTAACAGGGAAAGTCTGGCTCAGGGCGAGGTTGAAAAAATATATATTAAATATTATATATGACAACTCCTCGTGGAAAAGCACGTGAAGAAAAGAGAGGTGAATATATATTTGCTTATAGATTTGAAAAATGGTTGGATGATAATAATATACAACGTCCATTCAAATTGATGTTCGAGGATTCAAATGGAAATCGTTCCGGAGTGATAAACGACGTGTATAAAATGCGAGTATTAACCGATAGATCTAAACCCAAAAACCCTGGCAATGCTCATTCTCCTCTCAAAAAAAAAGATCTCGAAGGAACCGGGGAATCTACTTCTAAATCCGACTTGGCATTGGTCGATTCACAAGGTAATGATATTGCTTGGATTTCTCATAAATATCACAAGGATGCAGACGAGAAAGTCAAGGATTCGCATGCTCAATATATGCATGTAGGAACTAATAAAAAACTAAAATATGAGGATGCATACGAAGATGTACAAGTATTCAAAAGAAAGATGCTCGAATGGTCAATACAAACCGGCGACGATCCGACGCAGTTATGCTGGCCAATTAGGAATGATAAAATAGCGTTATATATGTGGGACAATGTCAAAAGTAAAAATTTGATTGGAATTGCAATTTTTGGTGTGAGATATGGAGATGCTAAATACGGACGTCAAAACTGCAATGTGATATTATATGGAGATCCCGTGGCCCGTATGGAAAATGGCATCGTGCTATTGAGTTCTCATAAAGAATCGATAGTAAATGGTTTCATTCCCGATAAATTTAATGACGACAAACAAACCGTGATATTTATGACGATGAATGATGCTGCCTCCAAAACCACCGTTATTAAGAATGGTAAAACATATGCAATTGATGGAGTTGGAATCTGGATTGTATACAAAGGGAAAAAATCTACAGAAGCCATACAAATTGATGATATGACGAAATTATCCAGAGTGGTGTCAAAAGATACGTGTAGAGGAAAGAGAGTGTCTAAAAATAAAAAAGAAGATCAAATTAAAGGCGCTCGAACAAATAAAAAAGAAGATCAAATTAAAGGCACTCGAACAAATATAAAACATGACGGCTATGATGTTTACTTTGATGACAAATTAGAAAATCCGTACGCGGCATTTTATTATATAGATAATCTCAAAAAAATAAAAAAAATTGATTATTCGACGATAAAAAACAATCCTACGTATTTGAAGGTATTACAACAATATAATAAAAATAAAATTCCTTCAGGAAAAATGATAAATCCGAAAACTGGAAGATTTGTCAAAGGAAATCCCGTTAAATCATTGCCAATAACTGCATTTTTAAAACCCTTCAGATCATCACCATCCAGATCGTCTACCAATACATCGCCGTTAATATCAGCAATATCTCCTCGTCAACTCCAAGGATTGTATTCGCGACCATCGATGAAAACCGCAAGATCATCAACTCCCGCAAGATCATCAACTCCCGCAAGATCATCAACTCCCGCAAGATCACCAACTCCCGCAAGATCACCAACTCCCACGAGATCGCCAACTCCCACAAGATCGCCAACTCCCGTCAAGTCGATGGCAAATATAAACACCGGGTTTTATCACATTTCAAAACTAGACACTCGCGAGATAAAGTCCAAAATACATTACATACCTCTCAAGAAAAAGTTTTATTACATTTTATCGGATGGTCGTAAAAAATTGATATTAAACACCGACATACATAAGTATATTCCTGAAAATAGACTAAAAAACTTTATTTGACATGTCATTTGACCCTGGATATGAAATCTGTATAAACACTGGAAATGAAGACGATTTTTAATTAAAATGACCAGAATTAACCTTGTTCCCGTGGGTGAACTCGCTAACCAACACGCCATGGCGGAGTGGAGAGAGATCAAAATGATACCCAGATCTCTGGCACGTTCGCTGAAGACTCAATCTATAGAAAAGATACTCAATAAGATACCGAAGGAGTTCTGTCTAAACACAGGTTAGTTGATACTTTTCCATACACGTTTGTATGCTGTTTTTGATTTTTCAGTTTTGCATTTCTTGATTATAAAACATTAATTATATGTTAAATTATTGTGTTATGCAGGTCATGTATTGTTTTTTTACGACAAGGGTGGATATCTGAGGAAAAGATACGAGCAACTCACAGAGGAGCTCATCGCCAGAGAATACAACATCAACCGAGATGCCAAGTTCGACCCCGATGACGTGATGTATTCTCCGGATTGGAATGGAGACTACAAACCGGATGAGCGGGCACTTGCTATCATCAGAGAGCGCATCGCAGAAAAGATCGCACTTCGACCTGATTTTTATAAATGGCCAACAAAGAATTAATATCTGTAATAACATATGGCACAGAAAACCGTAAAAATCGTACTGAAAAACGAAGGATCTTTGGAAAAATATGGCTACCATGTTAAAGATACTCGCGATACTCGTCGCGCAGCACTCAGGAAAGCAATGGCAGATCGTAAAAGCAGGGATGGTCTGAACAAACTCATTGGACGTATAAATGTCTTGAGTATATATTTCAAAAAGAGCAACCCGCTGTACGCGGCTCGCGCCAATGAAGACGAAAGTTTTATTAGGAAATATCGGGAGAAGAAATTCCCACTGAAGAAAAAGTAGATGTATCAAAGTGTGTTTTGTCGATACGGAAGATATCATATCGTCAAATCATTGATAACTACTAGAGACGTAAAATAATGTCATAATTTAGTATGACTAGATGCGTTATTTGTCAGAAGAAGGTCGGAGTCCTAGGATTCGCGTGCAAGTGTGAAGGAACTTTTTGCGAAAAACATCGATTGATGGAATCGCATCAGTGCCCGACTCTATTGGTGAAATCTAACGTGGTTTTAATCAAGATTGTGGCTGATAAATTGACCAATCGCGTGTAATATATTGTCACCGTAAAGTATTTAAACAAAGTATCTATTCGTGTTTTATAAAATGTTATCAGACGAAGAATACAATCGTGATATTTATATGTCCAATATGCTTAATGTAATTTTCGATTTCGATCTGGATAATTCTAAAACTCCTTTGAAATACTACTGTCATAAAACTGGAGACTTATTCACGTTTCCAAGACATACCATTGATGTATTTGGAGATAAAAGAAATGATAAAGATGAACTATTGTCAACTGGCCAAGCTCATTACAACGTGTCCTGTATAGTGGATGCTGATGGCGTGTGTCACAAAATATATACACATCGTGCTATGTGTTCGACGTTTAATGGAAAGCCAATTGACGAGTTTACCGCTGATCATATCAACAGAGATCCCAAGAACAATTGTCTTTGGAATTTGCGTTGGTTATCACGCGGAGATCAGAATCGTAATCAATCCATTCACAAGTCTCGTATAGATAGCTGTCCCATTATTGGAACGCATATAAGCTCGGGAGAAATTGTGAGTTTTGAATCTACTGTAGACGCCAAAACTAGAGATTTTGACACGGGGAACATATCCAAATGTCTGAACAACAAACAGAAAACTCATAAGAATTACATATGGTCATGCCCCCCAAGTCTACCAGACCTTCCTAACGAAGAGTGGAAATTACTAAGAGAGAGTAAACCATACAAAATATGGATTGGAAATATGAATCGCCTTACCATAGAATTTTGCCATGGCTATAAGAAAAAAATATTTTCATACGAATTATCAACTAGCAAAGGATACCCGAGAATTGACGATGGTGGTAGATCAATAAAGTTTCACAATGCTGTTTGGAAACTATTTAGAGGTCCCATTACAGATGGTATGATAGTCAACCATATTGACAACGACCCGTTAAACAATTCACTGGATAATCTCGAACTAACTGATCATTCTGGTAATGTGTTCGCTGCTCACGACACTGGTTGTTTTGACGGCACCAAGACACAACGACAGGCGGTAATTATAGACGGAACTGAATATACATCCCCCATGGATGCTGCTAGAAAACTGAATCCGATGATTACCGATAGGAAAGAGATTGATAAGATATCGAGTAAATATCGCAAACGTGTCAAGAGTTCTAATTATCCTACATATACGTTTGTGTAATAACTTAAAAAAAATAAACTTATATGATAAGTAAAGCTTACCATGTCAGGCGGAATTGCGCAGCTCGTAAGTTACGGTGCTCAGGATGTATATCTCACCGGAAATCCCCAGATCACGTTTTTTAAGTCCGTGTACAGGAGATACACGAACTTTGCGCTCGAGAGCATTCAGCAGCAATTCGACGGGATCGAGGACTTCGGCAAATTCCCGACGGTCACGATTTCTCGTAATGGTGATCTTTGCGGCCCCGTGTGGATTGAGGTCACTCTGCCGAGCCTTCAAGGGTACAACATCACCCCTACCCCACCAATTTCCCTGGGGTCTACGACGCTCACCAACACTACCAACGTGGCTGCACTGAGTAACGTATTCACGGATGCCTCCGGTAACTACTGGCAGTCCAACAATGCCGGTGTGTATTCCAACCTTATTGCGGCATATAGCAATGTGGATGGATCTTATTACACTTCTAGTGCCAACGTTTCTGACATTGGGAATACGTCTAAGTATGTCGCCAACATTATCACATGGCCCTACATGAACTTTGTCGGGAACGGATTAGTGAGTAATGCTATTTCCAACGTGAGCATCCCAACTTCTAACTTGCGCTATGTCAATGGAGTGGGTCTGGCACTGTTTAACTCTATCGAGCTCCAGCTTGGTGGTCAGCGGATAGACAAGCACTACTCCAACTGGTGGGACGTGTGGACTGAGCTGACGGAAACCTCTGAGAAATTAGCGGGATACAACAAGATGGTCGGGCGTTACGATCCTACATATTACAAGAACAACTGGGACCTCAGCATGGCTGCCGGAGGAACCTACTACGTCCCGATGAAATTCTGTTACAACAGGAACCCTGGGCTGTATATGCCTCTGGTCGCCCTTCCATATCACGAACTGAAAATGAACTTTGACATCAACACGTATTTGAATTGTGTGAAGTGCAATTACCCCATCACCAGTCTGACTTCTCAGAACGGCGCGACACCCCTCGCGATAACCAACATGAAGCTATACTGCGACTACGTGTTCCTAGATGCGCCCGAACGCATTAGGATGTCAGAGATCCAACACGAATACCTGGTTACTCAGTTGCAGTGGCAGGGGTCTGAGCCCGTTACTTCCCCGACCGCCCCATCTGGTTCTCAGAACCGTAAATTTACTCTAAACTTCAACCACCCCGTAAGGGAACTTGTTTTCGTTTACCAAGCTGCCAGCACGTATGACTCCGACCCCGTTGACGGTAATAACATTTTCGACTACGAGATTCCTCTACCCGTCGGCAATGGAACTGAGGTGTTCGAAGAGGTAAAACTCATTATCAACGGTAGTGATCGCTTCTCTGCACGCCCAGGTGCCTATTTCCGTCTAGTGCAACCCTACGAACATCACGTTCGCGTGCCAAGCAAGTCAATATATGTATACTCGTTTGCGTTGGAAGACGCCGACTCCAAGCAGCCTAACGGGTCTGCCAACTTCACTCGGTACGATTCGGCGCAACTACAGGTCGTGTTGAATGCCAGCTTGCCAAGTGGACGCGTTCAGATTTACGCCCCCAATTTCAACGTTCTTCGCATAGCGAGTGGTATGGGGGGTCTTGCTTTCGCCAGCTAAACACTTTTCCAGGTGCGATCATAAGCAGACTAGATTTGACGATATGATCTGTTTAGCTTTCGCTTCATAATCATAACAAAGCATTGTTCGTTAATTAGTTTGTCGATACGAAAACATCTCCATATCGACAAATATGTAAGACAAAATTAAGATTTTACTTGGCGATCAACGTGGCTGTAAACCCAGTATCTAATCCGCCGATGATAGTCTGAGTATTGCCCATAGTCTGAGCGATGGAAACTGTGATGGAATCGGTGTTGGATAACTGCACGATGTAAGACCCTGATGTGATGTAGTTATGCGACGCGCCTGATGAGTATATTTGCGTCAGAGTCTTGTGTCTAGATCCATTTTTGAGCAAATGAACCTGCATTTCACCAGATCCCGCGGTAGGTCCCCATGCACATGACCCATTTACCTGATAATATCCAGCAACCCCTGGCGTGTATGCTCTAGTAGCCAAGCTGAACCCGCCGCTAGTGTCATACACGACGTTAGAGTATAATGGAGTCGTGTTACCAGTGGTGCTTATCGTCTGAGTTGCCAAGTTTCCAAAGTACACCGAAAACGCCGGACCGTTGGGAATGCCCGTCAGCAACGCTCCGTTACCACGGAAGTAATTTGCCGACACGTTCCCGGTGACGTTTACTTGCCCAGATACGATGACGTTTCCAGGGGCCGTCACGTTACCTATGATGTCGATGTTTCCCGTGGACGGCAGACCGGTATTCCACCCACTACCAAGCTGGACGATGTTCAAGAACGTTCCTACGTCGGACCGTATTTGTTCGCCAGAACCTGCTGTCATACCCACTGCAGTTCTCAGACGATAATCCGTGGTCGTCGAAGGAGTTACTATGATATCAAGAACAGGAGCGGGAGTATTGGAAGATGTGAGAGACGGTGGCAACGTTTCCGACGATGGGCCAATTTGAACACCAGTGGTGCTGTTGACTAGTCTAAATGCGTAGAAGTAGTTGGACGCCGCTTGCCATCCTAATTGCGCAGTAATGCGGTATGTGACTCCGCCCTCCAGAGTAAACACCCCCGTGGTAGAGTTATACGTGATACCGTCACTCTCGCGAACCGAATTCATAATGACGTTGATGTTGGACCAGTTTCCAGACGAGATGGTTTGATTTGTAGCCCGCACTGCCGCCAAGTATCTAGCAGGAGGAGCAATGCCTTCTAGGAACGCGCCGTTTCCGACGAAATATTCGGCCGACACATTCCCGGTAGCGATAACGTTGCCCAGAATATCCGCAGAAATTGTGGTCGGAAGTGTAGTCGAAACGCCTTCCAAAAGTGCACCATTACCGAGGAAATACTCTGCAGATACGTTTCCGGTGGCGGTGACATTGCCGAGAACATCCGCAGTGACGGTGGTCGGGAGCGTAGCAGTTACACCGGTCAGCAGCGCGCCGTTACCCAGGAAGTATGAAGCTGTCGCATTGCCACTTAGAGAGAGATTCGTCGTGACACGGTTGTTTAAGTATTCCAATGCTTCAGACAGCGAGTTTCCTCCCGGAACTGTTCCAACATTTGCAGACAATTCTATGTAGTCGTCGGAGTAATCGCCATAAGCCGCTAAAACATCATTAGTGCGTCCGAATACAGTATTCACCGGGAAATTTGCGCCTTCGAAATTCAACCAATTTAGGTCGACATTGGATGGTGATGCGGTTAGCAGATACGAGTTTCCGTCATCCGATTGTCTGACGAGAGAACCTATGGGTAGATCACCCCCGCCTAGAGCAAGACGAGCTGCCGTATCTGCGACATAACCCTGTGGTACAGTGAGATATCCGTCGAGATATTGTTGCTGTATATAACCTGTAGAGTCTAACGTTGCGACACCTGACATGTTCGCACCGTTACCTACGATGTAAGCAGCCTCCACGTTTCCAGTGGCGGTGACATTACCAAAGACGTCGGCGGTGATCTCAGACGGGATAGGGACATCGGTCAGCAATGCGCCATTGCCGATGAAATACTCGGCAGACACGTTACCGGTAGCAGTGACATCGGTCAATAATGCGATATTCGCGATGACATAATCCGCAGACACGTTACCGGTAGCAGTGACGTCGGTCAATAATGCGATATTCGCGATGACATAATCCGCAGACACGTTACCAGTGGCAGTAACGTCGGCCAACAATGCACTGTTGCCAAGGAAGTACTCAGCAGACACGTTACCAGTGGCAGTGACATCGGTCAATAATGCGATATTTCCGATGATATAATCCGCAGACACATTCCCGGTGGCAGTGACGTTACCGAGGACATCGGCGGTAATCTCCGAGGGAAGAACATATGTTTCGATGCCGCTCAACAGGGCACCGTTACCTAGGAAATACTCCGCAGACACGTTCCCGGTGGCAGTGACGTTACCGAGGACATCCGCGGTAATCTCAGAAGGCAGCACGTATTGTTCGATGCCTGTCAGTAGGGCACCGTTACCTAGGAAATACTCCGCGGACACGTTACCAGTGGCAGTGACGTTACCGAGGACATCGGCGGTGATCTCAGAAGGCAGCACGTATTGCTCGATGCCGGTCAACAAAGCACCGTTACCTAGGAAATACTCCGCGGACACGTTACCAGTGGCAGTGACGTTACCGAGGACATCGGCGGTGATCTCTGAGGGCAGTACATATTGCTCGATGCCGGAAAGCAGGGCACCGTTACCGAGGAAGTACTCAGCGGACACATTACCGGTGGCGGTGACGTTACCGAGGACATCGGCGGTGATCTCTGAGGGCAGTACATATTGCTCGATGCCGGAAAGCAGGGCACCGTTACCGAGGAAGTACTCAGCGGACACATTACCGGTGGCGGTGACGTTACCTAGGACATCGGCGGTGATCTCTGAGGGCAGTACATATTGCTCGATGCCGGAAAGCAGAGCACCGTTACCGAGGAAGTACTCAGCGGACACATTCCCAGTGGCAGTCACGTTACCGAGAACATCGGCGGTGATTTCAGAGGGCAGCACATATTGCTCGATGCCGGAAAGCAGAGCACCGTTACCGAGGAAGTACTCGGCGGACACGTTACCGGTGGCAGTCACATTACCGAGGACATCCGCAGTGATCTCGGAGGGAAGCACATATTGCTCAATGCCGGTCAACAGAGCACCGTTACCGAGGAAGTACTCAGCGGACACATTTCCGGTGGCAGTGACGTTACCGAGGACATCGGCGGTAATCTCCGAGGGAAGCACATATTGCTCAATGCCGGTCAACAGGGCACCGTTACCTAGGAAATACTCGGCGGATACGTTTCCAGTGGCAGTGACGTTACCAAGGACATCCGCGGTGATCTCAGAGGGCAGGATATATTGCTCAATGCCGGAAAGCAGAGCACCGTTACCGAGGAAGTACTCGGCGGATACGTTCCCGGTGGCAGTGACGTTACCGAGGACATCGGCGGTAATCTCTGAGGGCAGCACATATTGTTCGATGCCGGACAACAGGGCGCCATTACCTAAGAAATACTCGGCGGATACATTTCCGGATGCAGTCACGTTACCAGTGATATCCACTGCCAAGGACGTGATATCTCCATTTCCTACTATGCTGGTGCCTCCGATGGTATTTACATCCACCCCAGAGAGTAACAGAACGTTTCCAGTGCGGCCAAATACACTCATAACCGGGAAGTTTGCCCCGGTGAATTCCAACCAGTTTGCATCTACACTAGCGGGCGTGTCCAGCAGTAGATATTCTTGATCGATATCAGTCTGTTTCACGATAGTACCAACCTGGGCAGGTAGAGCCAGACGAACCTCTACGTTCGCAACATTGCCCATGGGCTTCAATGTATAACCATCGAGAACCAAGTTGAACCCGTTACCAATGAAGTAATCAGCAGTCACGTTCCCGGTGGCGGTGACGTTACCAAGGACATCCGCTGCGATTTGAGATGGCAGAACGTATTGTTCGATGCCAGTCAACAACGCACCGTTACCTAGGAAATACTCAGCGGACACATTACCGGTGGCAGTGACGTTACCGAGGACATCAGCGGCGATTTCGGAGGGCAGAACGTATTGTTCAATACCGCTCAGTAGGGCACCATTACCAAGGAAATACTCTGCGGATACATTTCCAGTTGCGGTGACGTTACCGAGGACATCGGCGGTGATCTCAGAGGGAAGAACGTATTGCTCAATGCCGGAAAGCAGAGCGCCATTACCGAGGAAATATTCAGCGGACACGTTACCGGTTGCGGTGACGTTACCGAGGACATCGGCGGTGATCTCAGAGGGCAGCACATATTGCTCGATTCCCGTCAACAGAGCGCCATTACCGAGGAAATACTCAGCGGACACATTGCCCGTGGCAGTGACGTTACCGAGGACATCGGCGGTGATCTCAGAGGGCAGCACATATTGTTCGATTCCCGTAATGTACGCACCATTGCCGAAGAAGAACTCGTTAGAAGTGATGTTTCCGGACACCACCTGACCGGAGTTCACATTTCCTATGTATGCCTCCGCTGTGATTAGTTTTCCTGTGATAACGTTGCCGTCTACATTCACATTGTTTGAAACATCTACGTTTCCAGATACGAGAATATTGGTGATTTCTAAATTTCCAGAAATATCAGTCAATACACCGGTCAACAGAGCACCATTACCGAGGAAATACTCAGCGGACACGTTACCGGTTGCGGTGACGTTACCGAGGACATCGGCGGTGATCTCAGAGGGCAGCACATATTGCTCGATTCCCGTCAACAGAGCGCCATTACCGAGGAAATACTCGGCGGATACATTTCCAGTAGCCGTCACGTTACCGAGGACATCTGCAGTTATCTCGGATGGCAGCACGTATTGTTCGATGCCGGTCAACAGAGCACCATTACCGAGGAAATACTCAGCGGACACGTTTCCTGTGGCGGTGACGTTACCGAGGACATCTGCGGTGATTTCAGATGGCAACACGTATTGCTCAATGCCGGAAAGCAGAGCACCGTTACCGAGGAAATACTCCGCTGATACATTTCCGGTGGCAGTGACGTTACCGAGGACATCGGCGGTGATTTCAGATGGCAACACGTATTGCTCGATGCCGGAAAGCAGAGCACCGTTGCCGATGAAATACTCTGCTGATACATTTCCGGTGGCGGTGACATTGCCGAGGACATCGGCAGTGATTTCAGAGGGCAGCACATATTGTTCGATATCGGTCAGCAGTGCACCATTACCTAAGAAATACTCCGCGGACACGTTTCCTGTGGCGGTAACGTTACCAGTGATATCAACTGCCAAGGATGTGATGTCTCCATTTCCTACGATACTCGCACCACCTATCGTGTTCACATCTACGCCGGAGAGTAACAGAACGTTCCCGGTGCGGCCAAAAACGCTCATAACCGGGAAGTTTGCTCCGGTGAATTCCAACCAGTTTGCGTCTACGCTGGCAGGTGTATCGAGCAGCAGATATTCCTGGTCGATATCGGTTTGTTTCACGATCGTACCAACCTGTGCGGGTAACGCCAAACGAACTTCTACATTTGCAACATTGCCCATGGGCTTCAACGTATAACCATCGAGTATCAGGTTGTATCCGTTACCGATGAAGTAATCAGCAGTCACGTTTCCAGTGGCGGTGACGTTACCAAGGACATCCGCTGCGATTTGAGATGGCAGAACGTATTGTTCGATGCCGGTCAGCAAGGCGCCATTACCGAGGAAATACTCGGCAGCCACGTTTCCAGTCGCGGTGACGTTACCGAGGACATCCGCAGTGATCTCGGATGGCAACACATATTGCTCAATGCCGGACAACAGGGCACCATTACCAAGGAAATACTCTGCGGATACATTACCGGTGGCGGTGACGTTACCGAGGACATCTGCGGTGATTTCAGATGGCAACACGTATTGTTCAATACCGGTCAGCAACGCACCGTTACCGAGGAAATATTCCGCGGATACATTCCCGGTGACATTAACGTTTGCTGCGTTAACCGTGGTTACGTTTGCGTATACTCCGGATAGATTACCTATGATGTCAGTCGGCAGAGGCGTCTGGCCTACTCCTGTAATGACAGAAGTATTGCCTAACACGTATGCATTTCCATTTGACTGAATTATAACTGCTCCTTTAACTGTGACATTTCCTCTTACTTCGTTTGTAAATAACGTTGTTTTTAGAAACGTGGGGGGTAGTTGGGACATGGGGTTGTTCGCGATACCTTATCGAAATATTTTTTTCCCGTATCACGTATATTTTCGTTTGACCCGGGTGAACATATTGACACTCTAGGGTATTTAATGTTGTGTCACGTATGAAAGATATCGCAATCGCGCGAAGTTTATTTAATTCGAAAAGTCTGTGTAAAGAACTTCGAAAGAAATGTTTTTGAAAATAATTGGATATGATGACATGATATGACTAGCTTGCATAAGCTAATCCACCCATGCCGCTCATGATGCGCAATACGTTGTAGTTTTTGGCATAGATGTTGAGGGCGGTCAGGGAGGTGGCGGTGTTTGCGGTGATGGTCTCGCTCTGGTACAGGGCGTTGGCGAGTGCGGCGGGCTGCGCGGTGGCATCCACGGAGCAGGTCTTGTAGGTCAGGGACAGAGTGGCGTTATCAATGCGGGAGAAGTTGCAGGTGCCGGAGGGCTGGCGACCGGCGGGCTTCAGGGCGAAGGAGTACAGGTAGACGCCGGCGGGCACGTTGGTGCCGATGGTCTGGTAGGGCTGCACCTTGTTGAAGTAGGAGCCCTTGCGGGTGGAGAAACGGTCCTGGCCGTTCAGCTGCAGCTTGGCGGAGTCCAGCACGGCGAGGGCCTCGTTGAAGCTCTCGGTGTTGGCGGTGTCACCGTAGACAGGGTTGGAGTTGACGGTCAAGTTGGCCAGAGCGGTGTACTGGCCGTAGCTGGTGGCACCGGGGGCGTTGAAGTTCCACGCCAGGTACTTGGTGGGGTGGTTGAGATTCCGTATATACCCTCCCTTTCGGGATATTTTGCGACCACCGGCGCGAGGGACTAGACTATATCTTAAGCATTTTCGGGCTGTCTAGGCCGTCATTAAATACCCACTACTATTTAGTCGTTGAACCTTCCTCGTAGACTTGACATTGCGTCCTTAGAGGCTTGGCTGCGGATTGCCCATTGTTCATCCAGGAGCTTTTTACCGTACCTGAGATTGTTGCTCTCAGCCACCTCAACCTTTCGGTCAAGGTTTGGTACTCTAGACTATTTAAATCTTCTATCACAATGAAGCGATGAGCAGATATGAAGCAGTTGAAGAAGTCGTGAAGATAGATACTATTTGATTTAC
>Ga0247837_1008116_pt1 | contig 13392 bp, 10 predicted proteins | sample LaCtaG_2_FD_187115 | JGI IMG/M metagenome (GOLD analysis project Ga0247837, IMG submission 187115) | Freshwater microbial communities from meromictic Lake La Cruz, Castile-La Mancha, Spain - LaCruzMarch2015_14.5m | ecosystem: Environmental > Aquatic > Freshwater > Lake | place: Spain: Castile-La...
ACTTTGCCGCGGTTTGGAACAGTTGGAACGCAAGGCGTCATATCATTAAGCCAAGTCAGTACAACTTCACGATGAACTCTGTTCCCGAGGAAGCCCCTCTGCCCTACGGAGAAGTGATGGCAGGTGATGATGCTGTTGTCGATGACAGTAAAAAGATAGCCGCCACCCCAACACGATTTCAGGTCAAGGCATTCTCCAACTTCCTTGCATCGAATGTCACCGTTCAATCACTCTACGGGGCTGCTGTTGGATTTACCCTTTACTTTGCCATGTATGGTATTCGTAAGCCCTTCAAGGCAGCAACGTTCGTGGATGAGAATGGCGAGAAGTTATTGTGGTGCGTTGTTTTTAATTAGTTGTGTTCACATCATGAAAATAGATGCGCTCACGTGATGTTTAATTCTCATACCTAGGTTCGGTACAAGTATGACCTTGAAGACGACTTTGATTCTCTTTCAGCTAATGGGATACCTGACTTCAAAGTTTATAGGAATTAAGGTGACCAGTGAAGCCAAAGGAAAGCAGGACTATATCTTGGCAGCACTTTGCTTATTTGCACAAGGTTCACTTGTTTTATTTGGCATTATTGGTACCTACGCACCCAATTGGTCTTTCATACCTATCTTCTTCAATGGTCTACCTCTTGGAATGGTCTGGGGTCTTGTTGTGTCCTACTTTGAGGGTCGTAAAGGTTCAGACTTCATGATGGTGTCATTGTGCATTTCGTTCATCGTTGGTTCTGGCGTGGTCAAGGATATTGCCCTCGTCCTCCTTGATAGAGGATTCACCCAATTTTGGGTCCCCGCGATTGAAGGTAGCATGTTTGCTTGCGTTTGGTTTTTGTGCATTATTCTGTTAAACCAGCTTCCACCACCGAGCACAGCAGATATTGAACTACGAGGAGAACGCGTTGCTATGAATCATCAGAAGAGACTTGCATACTTCTTACTTTTTGCACCTGGCTTGGTAGCGCTGTGGGTCGGTGCTGCACTCCTCACGTCCTACCGTGATTATCGTGATTCTTTTTCTGTAGAGATTATTGAGGATATGGGTGTTGAAGTGGTCCCTGGTATACTATCAAAGACGGAGTCTATTATTGCTGGTGTGTTGCTGATCCCTATCGCAAGCTTGGTCTTCGTGAAAGATAACAAAAAGTCATTTGCCATCGCAATGTCTTTCCTTGTACTTGGCGCAATCATTTTGTTGGTGTCAACGACTCTTTATATGGCTGCTCCTTATGATGGGGTGAAGTACTACATTATATCAGGACTTGGTTCTTACCTTGGTGAGTACTTTTGCTGCTCAGCTGTTCTTGTCAATGAGTTCATACATTCGATGCTAATTCTTCATTCATTACTTGTGACCATTCTAAAAGGCTACGTGCCTTACAACTCTGTTCTTTTTGAGCGTCTGATTGGTGCACTTGGTGAACAATGCACTGTGTCCTACTTGGTTAGTACCCGTTGTTAAGAGATCTCTACAAACAGTTCGACATATTTTCGCTAAATCCTTTCCATTTGTTCTCACCTGAATTTTAGATGTCTGTGATGGATGCGTTAGGCTATCTTGGAGTATTTGCAGTCTTCTTAGTGGCTGAGTTTGCACCAGCATTCGACAATTACCTTGTCACATACAACATCCTTGGGCAAGTTTTTGGATGGGCGATGCTTGGTCTTTATATCTTTGCTGCATTCTACTTTTCTATCAAACTTCGTCATGACCTATCTGACAATCTTGAAATGGCCTCCGATATGAAAGAAGATCCAATGAAGAAGGCTGAGAAGACAGAACGCCTTGAGGAACAGGACTCTTTCCAAAAGAGCCAACAAACCGAATCAGCGACTAGCGTTTTGGATCCAGGATATGCGTCCTTTGTTAACAAATTGAAGTAGTTGATATTACTGTAGAAGCTCTTTGGATTCATGTGAACAAAAGTGAGTATTATTGTATAGAATGTAAAGCATGCATGAAAGCCATCAATTGAGTAGTTGAAGAGGCAGGTCATATGTTAGAGAATGTTTTGTGTATCAAAGTAGTGGTTAAAGTTTTCATTATAGAGTTGTTATTGTTTCTTTTTTGCTACATCTGTTTTACTTATCTAACTTTTACATCCGAAAGTAATCCTGCTTTTCTACTCGTGCAACAATGCATGATGTGTCAAAGACGAGCATGCAAATTGAGCGGGTTGAATTCAGGTACTCCTCCTTCTCCTCCTCTACTCATGAATGATTTTACTATATCATCTGACATAAGCGCCGTTGAATTATGTAGTGCAACATGTTCCAATCCATCCGACACAGAATGATCACGAGAGTAATTCAACGATGACTTTGTTATTGTTACAGCAATGGGTGAATTCCGGCAAATTCTTTCACATATATCATTTGCTGTATCCATAAGACTATCGTTGGTCAGGGATATACGGCTCACGAAGCCAAGTGTTAGTGCCTCTTGCGGCGTAAAGTCATCTCCAGTAAAACATAATTCTCGTACACGTGAAGTAAATCCAACAAGTTTTGGAAATCGTTGTAATGTCCCAACATCTGCCGCTAACCCTAGTCTTACCTCACGGATGCTGAATTTGGCAGTTGGACTACATACCCGAACATCGGCACAGCATGTCAAATCAATACCAGCTCCTATACATGCCCCGTGAATAGCAGCTACGACTGGTACTGGACAATTTTCTAATGATGTGAAGGCTGCTTGCATTTGTAATATTTGTGAACGAAAGGCAAGAGATTTGCGTACTGCATCATCCTCACCCGCGTCATCTCCTACTTTTTGTATCCCCGAGAAGAACTTGGTATCAGTAATATCAATACCACCACAAAAACCATTCCCATTCCCAATTAACAACATGCAACGACATCCATCACCAATGGTCCCTAATTGGCCGAATGCACTGCCAATTTCTTTCCACATTTGAGAATTGATTGCATTGAGCTTGGTTGGACGATTTAATGCCACCACTGTCACATAAGAAAATGATGGATGGTAGTATATTGACAAATGTGCGAATTGGTCATCCAATGGATGTTGTTGCGGCATCGATGACAATGATGAAGACGGCATATTCTACCATAGAATAACACAGTTCACTATCTCCTTTGGCGGCGTAGGAGACCAGTATCTAGTACGTAGATACACCAATCCAAATATTTGCAAATATTTACGCTGTAGATACTTTCCTTTCAACCAACACCTCGCTCGCCCTCGCTCGCAACGCGCGTCGTGTCGACCTATCGTATCTCTCCTCTACTAGCTCTTCCGCGTTGAGCACACCTCCCTAGCACCATGGTGTTCTACGAGTGCGTGATGACTGCGAAAAATACAGCCCGTGAGAGTTCTCCTTCGTTTTATTGTCGTTGTTCTGCGATTTCAATTATTGTTCGGTGCCTCCAACCATGATTGAGATTATTTCCCACTCACCACAACACACATCGCTGAAAATCAATATCATGCACTATTCTCATTATTCCAGACTACAACGCGTTGACCAAGTTAATGAAAGAAATATCATTAAAAATTGTAAATAACGGAGGGATAGTCCGATCAATTCAAAATCATGGCGTACGTCAATTACCACACCGCTTCAAGGCCAAGTATGCCGACTCGGAGGGGAATCGATATTATGAAAAAGGTCGATTCATATCTGTATTTTACGACGCCAATCCCACCGTAATGAAGCAGGTACATAACATATTATCATTGGATGATCAAATATTACGAACTACACATTTGAGGGCATCGAATAAGTTTGGGGAGGTGAATAATTTGAAGTTAAATAAGAATCCTTACATTCAGAAGGTATTGGAAGAGATGGGACTAAGTAATAAGAAGTAGACGTAAATCTCAGAATGAGTGTATTCTAGCGATTTAATTTGTTTCATGAATTCACTCTTATTATACGGTATCGGCAGAGTTGAAATTCTAACAAATAAACGGTTTGTTTTATATATATCTACTAAAACATCTATGGAGTCTCCATTCGACGAACCAACATAAATACAGAAAATCTTTCTATATGGTCCCAACGGAGCCCATGTCTATTAATCATTGACATTGCACCACACATCTCCATATTTCTATCTAAACAACAGATATTACCAGTGACATTCGATGTTTCTAAATGTAATGCAGACTGGTTGGACGACGGTTAGGTGGCCGGGTACCATCTTTCCTTGGTGGGACCGGTAAGCAATTAGGTCTGAAGTCACCAACCTCCTCCCATATTAACTCTTGCAATCGAATACGATGCAACTTTTCACCCTCGAAGCTAAAGTCGAAGAATTGTTCACAAACTGGCTCATCCTCCTCACTGTGTAAGTGTGCCATGAAGGGATGCTTCAATGCCTCCTCGACAGTTATGCGCTTACGTGGGTGGACCTGTAGCATCCGTCGGAGCAGGTCCACACACTCGGCCGATGCATTTGGGAACTGCTGACTTAGTGGTAGTACAGGCTTGGTTTGTAGTTTGCGCATGAAGCGACGGGCCTTCTCGGATGTTACGAAGTCAAGATCCTCCTCGGGAAGTTTACCAAGCTTGGATGTTATGAGGGTGAGCTTCACAAATTATATAATGGGGCAGAAAGCATTAGATGTAAGAATAAGAATAGAAACATATATATAATGTGTCGACAAGACCTATCCTCACCTGATCAATGTAATCTTCGCCAGGAAAAAATGGCTTTCGTGCTAATAATTCAGCCAATATACACCCCGTACTCCAAATATCCACCGGCTTGTCATATTCATGACAAGCAAGCATAATTTCAGGAGCACGGTACCATCTAGTGACCACGTACTCTGTTAATAGATGACGCTTATTCGAATCTTTCATTTGTTCACTCCCATACACCCCTCGTGCCAAACCAAAGTCACAAATCTTCAAATCACAATTCGAATTGACCAACAAGTTCGATGGTTTCAAGTCACGATGCAATACATTCGCCGAATGGATGTACTTTAATGCACGCAATACCTGATAGATGAAGTATTGGACATGATCCAAACTTAAACTTTGCTTCGAGTATATTATCCTATACAAATCGGTCTCCATCAATTCACTGACAATGTATACATCCATGAAGTCATCAACATATCGTGCCATGGGAGGCATCATATCAACAATGTTAACAATATTCTCATGCTTAAAGTGTCGTAGTAGCTTAATCTCACGTAGGATACGCTTGGCATCAATTTCATCTTGGAATGCCTTGGGGACCATCTTTATTGCCACACGTGTATTCAAATGTGTATCATTCGCCGATATGACCACACCGTAGGCGCCTGAGCCAATAACACGTGTGAAGGTGTACTTGGTATCAACCGTGAATGTATGATTCCCAGCCTTGAATGTGTGTGCACTGTACGGTGATGAACTTTTGTATCGATTGAACCCACTTTGACTGGCGGTCGACCTGCCACTGTTAGGCATGATAATCTCGGTCCCATACTCGGACGAGAGAGAGGTATCATCCATGGACATGGAGTTGCCACCGTACGATGTAAAGGCGGCAGTCGTGGCCGTGGCAAGACTATGATCATCCTTCGATACCATCTTGGCGATGGTACCACGACTTTCATATGACAATGTACCCCGAACATCTTCGTGGTGATCATTGCGTTGTTCTGCACGTGGATACACTCCTCCCGGCTCGGCATATGGATGATGCTGCTTCGTGGAGTGATGATGCTGAGATGATGCATGCTGGGCAGAATGCTTCGATGGCTTTGAATAGTGCTGGTAATGCGACGACATCTTTACTAGCGATCAATGATGATCGTGGACAGTCAGTCAGCCCGACTTGTTTAATGACGCCGGTTCGGAAGTAATTATCTTGATTAGATTTCAAGCGGAGTTGATTACCAAGCCTGTTATTTTGTTGAATGAATAGAGTCTTTCCCTATGCCTCGGCGGCAAGCTACGATATCTTCGCCATTTTTTTGTCTTGTATTTCTTTCCAGTGTTTCAGTGTTGTGTGTATGACTTCAGGTCAAACATACAGGACGTTCCTAGCTAGAAATCATAATTTATAATTATTCTGTCAGAGAAGTGATTATTTACTTTATCTAAAGGTAGTGTGGTAACTGCCCTATTACCGGTGTTAATAGAGGTGTATACACGTACCCGAAACAGTTTATCAGACCCAACTTAATACGTTGGAATGGTAGAACAGTGTTCTAACCGATGAGCGCACGGAGATGCGAGGGAATGCGTCGATATGATCGATAGTCGAGCAGCCTGTGTGCATGCGACGACTGATCATTTTCGAATCCCGAATGTGGGTGAAGTCACAATCTTTCGAAGGATTGGTGACTGCACCCGAATTCTATTAATATTTCTTAATATCAATTCAAAACTAAACTAGATTACTCTAAATGCTTTAACGCCGTTGAATCCGAGGGGATTGTAAACGTTGTAATTAGTCAAGCTTTGCTCTTCCGCATGAAGCTTTTCGATCGGACCGACGGGTTGCGATACGATAAAACCTTGATCTACACTTCATTACCATGAAGTGCCTGCAGCCGACACTTCGATTGCGTCGGGCTGGGTAATAAACGAGGGATGCCGCCGCCACCATGATCGCCCTGCATCACAATCCTCAACGGTAGTCATGAGCCACAAATCATGAGCTCCCTAGCAAGGAGAAAGTTTCGCCTATTCAAATTCGAATGATGGTTGCCCAAAGAAGGAACTCTAGAAATGAATAGGACGAAAAATGAGTATTGATTCCTCTGTGAATCAAGAATCGCTTTCGGCGAAGAAATCGCTTCTGGCGAAATTCAAAATAAGTATGATAGTGATTCCTCTGTGAGAGAAGTTCACAGAATCATCGTTGGCGAAATTGTCGCCAACACAGAAACGAATGTGCGCATCTTCGGATGAGCACAGTTAAGGTTGCCATAAATTCTTCAAAGTTGAATTGAATTTGCCTCCGCTGCCTACGAAAAGAAAACCAAATCAAAATGCCTCTTACCGCACCTCAAGCCCTTCTATTCTGGACCGAACAGGCTCAGATGGCGCTCCCTGATCGCACCCGCCTCAAGTTAGCGGCGGAGGGTTTGACGACTCCGACGGACTTCATTGATTTTCCCGAGAAGGACGATCTTGATGCCCTCATCTTGAAGTGTCTCAAGCCGGCGAAGATTGCCGGCGGCGCTGCGGCGAATGCACGACCCCGGGAGATCCTACAGTATGAGATCCCCGCGAGGTCGGCAGTACGATTAAACTGCGCACGCCTCATCATTAAGTACTACTTGGAGGTGGGACGTGTGGTGGAGGCCGATGATATGTTCTGGCCTGTGCTCAAGAACTTCATGGAGCATTGGAAAGCCATGAAGGAGAAGAAGTCGGCGCCTGTCGGAATCCCTCCGAAGTTGAGCAAGGAGCTGGCGGTACACAAGTGGGTTGAGCAATTCTCCCAAGACTTGGAAGAGGTGTATGGTGCCCGTGATGCACCGTTGACATATTTGACGAGGACGAATGTTGCCACGCCGGCGAACATTGCAGCTGCCCCACGTGCTGTTGATCAGCCGTATGCTGAGATCTACACGTCGATTCAGGAGGAGATGAAGTTTTGTCTAAGCCACACTCACAATCTGATGAGGGCTGACAATGCGACGCTGTTTCATCGGATTGATACTGCTGTTGCCGGCCATGATGTTTCTGCCACGATTGCCCCGTACCGCAAGACGCAAGATGGTAGGGGAGCATGGCTATCTATTAGGGACCAACATGCTGGAAGGCATATTTATGATAAAATCGTCAAAGATGCGACGTATGTGCTAACAGTACGAAAGTGGACTGGAGCTGCGTCGATCACTATGGCTCAGCACATTGGTGCCCATCGAAAGTCGTACATTGCCTTGACTGAAGCAAGTGCCCATACGCCCACTGAGATACCCAATCCACGTCAACGCGTAACATATGTGTTGACCTCAATTGAGACAGTGGATCCCAAGGTACTAGCAGCAATGGCTGCCGTGGAATTGGACGAGACGAACATGCGGATCAATTTTGAAGTGATGGCAGCCTACATGCTGCCTCATTGCCCCGTTGCTGCCAAACATGGCAAGAAAAATGCGTTAGGTGCCAAGATTTCTGGCACAGCGGGTACCGTCCTCACTGGGAAGAAGGGAAAGTCAGGTGTAACACTTTGTTACCACGAACCCAAGCTGTTTCACAAGCTCCCGAAGGATCAGAAGGCTGAATTGTCAGAGTGGAACAAAGCCAATCGTGAGAATGGTGGTGGTAAGCGCAAGGGTGGTCCTCCGGGTAAAGATACCAGTAGGAGGGTTAAGGCCAAAGTCGTCAATGAACAAATTGCAGCGATGAATGCATCGCACACGGCTGATTTGGCTGTCATGAAGGCTCAGCTGGACTTGATGGGAGTATCGAATGCTCCACCGGCCGATGCAGTGATTAAACCATCCGTTGGAGCCACCGTCGGATTCGTTCCTGCTCCTGCAATTTTGCTGCCAGGATTGGTCGAGACAGCTCGCGTTGCCTCGGTGCACTTACAGTCTATCCTAAAGAAGAAGGCTGGCAAGTCGGCCGCCCCCTGAGGGCTCGGCCGCTCTCATGAAGTGATACCACGAATTCATGAGGGCATAGTGCCTATATTTCCGTCGGTCAGTGCCTTAAGCGTCACGATCGGAGGAGTGAGCACGGGATCATATGGTAGCTTGTCAGTAACTGAGCTCGATAGCCATGCAAATATGGCCGTCGCAGGACAAGATTGCACCATCATATCCACCAGTGGCCAGTATGCCAATGTCACCCCGTTTTCGTCTGACCTGCCAATGATGGAGAGGGTTGAAATTGGTGATGTTGCGATGGCATATGACTGCCCGTATATGGGACGAACTTATGTTCTGATTATGAGGAATGCATTGTTGATTCCAACGATGGATCACAATCTACTGCCACCGTTCCTAATCAGAGAAGCCTCACTATTCCTCGACGAAACTCCGAAGTTCCAGTCGACTAATCTGTCGCGGAACAATCATACCATCTATGATGAGGAGACAGGGATGAGGATCCACTTGCAGTTGTCTGGGACTTTCTCCTACTTCCCTACTCGAAAGCTAACTGAATATGAGGAGGAACATTGTGATGATTATCCAATTGTGTACCTCACTCCCGACAGTGATCGATGGGACCCTCAATCTAGCCACTACGCTGAAGCAGAGGCTGCAATGATTGATCATGACGGAGATATTACCCAACATGATAGGAAAATGAGGACTGTATTTGATGAAGCTGACATCGCAGAGATGTATGCTGAGACAGAGCCGTGTACTTGGAAGGTATTTGAGGATATCGTTGATACTATATTTCTAGACAATGATCCCAACCCCTACATCGTCGACCCAGTGGCGGATGATGATGACGATGACGAGATCAAGCTCAACCACGATGGTATTCGGGCACAGCTTGCAAGCCTTAGTGTTGTACATGAGCCTTCACTTCTTTCGGCTAGGATGGCTGATCGGGCAAGCATTTCTCATCTGTCAATGGCCGTGGGAAGTACTACTTATAATGACGAGTCGTGTGAAGTGTTCGAGAGTATGGAGTCCATGACTTTACGTGCACAAGCCGACGCCACAGTTCCAATATGGGATATCAATGCGTCCGCGATATCTGCTGGTCGCTCCACTGGGGTGACACCGGAACACCTGTCGAAGATTTGGCGGATCCCATTTGATGATGCTGCCAGGACTTTAGAAACGACAACCCAGTTGATACAACAGGACCCGGACTCATCACTGTCCCGCAGCGCTGGGACAAATGACAGGGCTGTGAGGTATCGGAAGATCAATTCCATTTTCTTTACTGACACGATGTTTGCAACGAAGAAGGCAGTGAGCTTACGCGGCAACACATGTGTGCAATTCTTTGCTTCGGATAAGGATTATGTGGGTGTCTACTGCATGAAGAAGGAATCCGAGTACCTCTATGCATTGAAGGAGTTTTCCAAGGAAGTTGGTGCGCCTGACGTCCTCATCTGTGATGGATCAAAGACTCAAAACCAGCGTGGGGTGAAATTATACTTGACTCAAATTGGAACTACGCTCAAAACACTGGAGGCAGAGACTCAGTTTGCAAATCGAGCAGAACTCATCATCGGACTTTTCAAGGAAGCCACACGTAAAGACATGCGTGAATCTGGCTCGCCGATTGTGCTATGGGATTACTGTTTGGAGAGACGGGCGTTGATAAGCCAAGCCACCAGCAAGAAGCTGTTTCAATTGCATGGATCAAATCCACACACTGCAACTTTTGGGACTCAAGCTGACATCTCAAACTTGTGCCATTTTGGTTGGTATGAATGGGTGTATTACAGAGACAAGAGTGCGTCCTACCCGTTTCAGAAGGAATGCCTCGGACGATGCCTTGGACCTGCTAAGAATGAGGGTAATGTAATGGCGAATTGGGTGTTGAATCAACAAGGCAAGGTAATCCCTCGCCGCTCCCTTCGTCGACTCACCAAGGATGAACAATCTCAGTCGAATGAGGTTGAAGCTGCCAAGCGTGCTGCATTTAATGCTGACATCACGTCGAAACTTGGAGACTCGATCAAACTCCCAACCACACCGCTACCTGAAATGGACGAGCCAGATTGGAATTCAGAGCCATATGGAGACGATGAGACAGAGACACCCGAGCCATTTGAGGCTGATCTTGTGGATGCAGCAGGAAAACCGATTATGATGCATTCTTTAACTGATGCTCTAATCAATGCCGAAGTGCTATTGTCCAAGGATGATGCAACTGCGATTGCAAAGGTTGTCCGTCGATCTGTTGATTCCAGTGGGAAAGTAATTGGGGAGTGGAACGCCAATCCAGTCTTGAACACACTTGTGTATGACTGTGAATTTAATGATGGAACGATTAGAGAATACTCGGCCAATGTAATTGCTTCTAACATATATGAGGAAGGAGACGCCGACGGATACTCATCGTCATTGCTCAACACGATAGTTGACCACAAGTCCTCAGGGGAGGCAATCAAGATGAAGGATAAGTATTTCCAGACTCGGAGTGGTACCAAACGAATGCGACAGACTACAGTTGGTTGGTCGTTTCTGGTACAATGGGGAGATGGATCACGCCAATGGGTAGATCTCAAAGTCCTCAAGGAATCCAATCCAGTGCAAGTCGGTGAATATGTCATTGCTCGAGGGCTACAAGACGAGCCTGCTTTTGCTTGGTGGGTACCGTACACTATGCGCAAGCGTGACATAATTGTGTCTGCTGTTAAGGCACGAGTCAGACGGACCACACACAAGTATGGCATTGAAATGCCAGCGATCGGTAGGAATCGAGATGATGTAATACGCAATGCAGAAGAGTTGGATAAGAAGAACGGAGACACCTTTTGGATGGATTCGTTGAAGAAAGAAATGGGAGACCTAATCATTGCTTTTGAGATCAAAGAGAATGGTGAGAAGGCGCCCCCTGGTTGGCATAAAGCATCAGGCCATGTCATCTTCGATGTCAAGATGGATTTCACACGGAAAGCACGATGGGTGAAGGACGGCCACAAAACTCCTGACTCGACTACGTCGAGCTATGCTGGTGTGGTGTCACGAGAGAGTATTCGGATAGCCTTGACTTATGCGGCCCTCCTTGGGCTTCCTGTCATTGGTGGCGATCTCAAGAATGCGTATCTCCAAGCCCCAAGTTCTGAAAAGCACTTCATTATATGCGGTCCTGAGTTCGGAATTGAAAATGTGGGAAAAGTTGCCTTGATTCGTCGAGCGCTATATGGTGGAAAGGTGGCTGGAAGAGACTTCTGGCATCACCTACGAGAATGCATGGGATTTCTTGGCTTTACTTCCTCTCTGGCAGATCCCGATGTTTGGATTAGACTGTCGAAAAGATCAACAGGGGAGGAATACTATGAGTATGTCTTGCTCTATGTCGACGACGTTTTAGTGATATCAGAGAGAGCCGAAGCAATTCTTAGAAAAGAGATTGGAAAGTACTGGGAGATTAAGGAAGGCTCGATTGGTCCTCCAACCAAGTATTTAGGAGGTAAGCTACGCGAAGTTGAGCTAGCAAATGGAGTGAAAGCTTGGGCATTTGGGTCACACCAATATGTCTGTGCTGCGGTCAAGAACGTTCAAGAACATCTTGAAAAGAAAGGCCTCAAGTTACCTTACAAAGCGCCAAATCCTCTGTCGACAGACTATCGTCCAGAGATCGATGTAACGCCGGAGTTAGGGGAGGCTGATGCCTCGTATTATCACACTTTGATAGGTGTATTGCGATGGATTGTAGAGTTGGGCCGAATTGACATTGATGTTGAAGTAAGCATGATGTCATCTCACTTGGCATTGCCGAGAGAAGGACACCTCAAGGAGCTGTATCATATCTTTGCATACCTGAAAGCTCATTCGAATGCTGAGATGGTATTCGATCCAACACCGATTGTGCCTGACATGAGCCTCTTTGTCCGAGAAGATTGGTCATATTCTGCGTATGGGTATGAACAACTCAAAGAAGAGCTGCCTGTGAATATGCCAGTCCCACATGGTAAATCGTTTACGATTCGTGTCTTTGTTGATGCTGATCATGCTGGGGATTTGGTTACTCGTCGATCGAGAACAGGTTTCATTGTCTTCCTGAATAATGCACCGATTTATTGGAGCTCGAAGAAGCAGACTTCAGTCGAGACAAGCACCTTTGGAAGTGAATTTGTTGCTATGAAGCAAGCTACCGAATATGTTCGAGGCTTGCGCTACAAGTTGAGGATGATGGGAATCCTAGTTGATGAACCAGCGTTTGTATTTGGGGACAATAAGTCCGTGTTATGCAACACTACAATGCCTGGATCAACGTTGAAGAAGAAGAACAATGCAATTGCGTATCACCACGTTCGAGAGGGTGTGGCACGTGATGAGTGGAGGACTACGTATGTAAATACCGATGATAATGTGGCTGATCTATTGACGAAGCCATTGAGTGGTCCAAAGCGATGGAAGTTTGTTCGAATGGTGTTGCACCATTTGTACCCTGAGAAGGAGATCTAGATTGGCATTACACGGGAGGAGATTAACGTACGTTCTTGCTAGCCACAAGGACGGTAACTGCCTGCCCATTTTTTTGTGAGTTTACACCCAAGTGGTGATGTTGATGAGTTGAAGTCTTGGACTTCTGTTGACTCAGTGTTTTTCATTTAAGAGTATGATAGGCAATCCAATGTGGTATCCATAGAGATCAGAGTGATTTAATCCCGCATTGGTTTGAGGGGAGTGTTTCAGTGTTGTGTGTATGACTTCAGGTCAAACATACAGGACGTTCCTAGCTAGAAATCATAATTTATAATTATTCTGTCAGAGAAGTGATTATTTACTTTATCTAAAGGTAGTGTGGTAACT
>Ga0247837_1008117_pt1 | contig 13392 bp, 9 predicted proteins | sample LaCtaG_2_FD_187115 | JGI IMG/M metagenome (GOLD analysis project Ga0247837, IMG submission 187115) | Freshwater microbial communities from meromictic Lake La Cruz, Castile-La Mancha, Spain - LaCruzMarch2015_14.5m | ecosystem: Environmental > Aquatic > Freshwater > Lake | place: Spain: Castile-La...
TACAAATTTCTTAACCGCAATCCCGTTGACCGCGTTGTAATAGGCGATGGCATCCAACTTCGGAGCGTAGACGTTGTACCGGCAGTCGAAGACGTTGTGGGCAGACGCGGATGTCCCTCCCTTTGATCCGTCGGGGTCCGGATACAACAAGCCGAACCACGAGACATTGGCCCCGCCTCCTGCGAAGAAGTTCGCAAACTTTTTGATCAGCTCCGACGCGACCGTCTGCCGCTTCATGCCTTGGCTGTTCAGGCCCAACTCCGTGGACCAGATCGGCTTTGCAAACCCATACTTTTTGAACATCGCAGGGTATTGTACCTGTAGAATATCGCGAACTTTCTCAGCGGGTTCGTAAACATGGAAGTCATAGGCGTCGCACCATTCGCCGAACCCCGCCTTGAAGTACTCCTCGTTGGTCGTTCCCACCGAAGTTCCCACCACATAAATGTTCGGATCGACTTTCTTGATCTCCTCATAAAGCGTTCGGTAGGCGCGAACATCCACCAGCACGTCGTTGCCTTTATTGTGCGGTTCGTTGCCGAGGTTGATAATCATCGGCTGAACGTCTTTGTACTTGGTGAGGAAGTTGCGAATGCTTTCCCGCAACGCGTTTTCATCCCATTTTTCCCACTCCGGACCCCGGCGCTCGATTCGCATCGCCATCGTGGTCGTGAGCACCCCCAGTCCCTCCTGCCGGATCAACGGCTCCTGCGCAAGATTGGCGGGGAAGGGCGGGTTGAAGTCCCATTTGACCGAGCCCCCCACCACCCGAATTCCCAGGCGCTTCGTGAGCCTAATAAACTCGGGAAATACGTTATCCCAATTCCGGCTGGTGAAGGGAACCTTCGCGGGCTCATAGGCGTTCGTGGCGGCTTCCGGTAGCACAGCGAAGGAGGTAAAGTTTCGGTATGGGGGTGAGTCCTTGCGAAGGATTTCGCCGTGCAGTTCGTAGTAGCGCCCCTCCTCGATCGGTTGGCCCGCGAGGTCGAGAGTTGCCGCATATGCGAACAGATCGTTCTGCCTAGCCTTCTCGTCCAACCTTACCGTAATGGGCTCCGCTTGCTCCGCGCCCCAGTAGTCGCGCAACACGCACGAGACGTTGAGGTCTTCCTTGGGAAGGGGGCGTGTCGAGAGCAGGCTAACGGTGAATGTTTTCGGATCTCCGGGAAACAGTAGATTCCCTTCCTGCGCCGACGAGAAGGTCAATCGTTGAATGGTTTCCGGCTTCCTGTCGCTGGCGAGCGGAGCGACGATGACTTCGTCGATCCAGAATTTCCCGGGGGTTTCTTTATTGATCGCTGCGACAATTCTTGCTGAGACGACACCTGCTGGAACGTCGACGATTCGCGCGACCGGCTGCCAGGGATTATTGTTGACCTGCTCCACGACGAACGACTTCGCGAGTACCATGCCGTCCGTTCCGAGCATCTCGAGGACGACGGTGCCGTTGTAGGAGTTATCCTGAGAAACAAGGCGCGACCTCGACGCGATCTTCACTTCCCATGCGCCCGGAGAGATGGGGAAAGTGGGTCCGACGACGGAGACTTTCTGCCGGAGGTTGTTTTCCGGCAGTTCGAGGAGCAACGACTGTTTCCCCTTGAAAATTTCTGTGGAATCGAGGGTGACTTGACCCTGGCCGGGCCAGAGCTTTGCCGCATCTGCTCCTTCAAAGTCCGCACGGAATGCTTCACGGTTTGGCTGGGAGTTCCCGGTTTCTGCAACCGCACCGCTCATTGCCGAGAAAATCACCGCGAGGGCGATCGATTTTGCCACGACCTGAGTGGCGTCTTTGGGATTTAGCATGGGGAAAGGGGGGATCGGACTCCGCAGACGCGCCGCCCGAGGGTGCAGGTTGGATCCGTCGGTCACGCCGCCGGAGGGGCGGTGCTTTCCCGGACGAGCAATTCCGGCTCAATCATCACACTTCGCATCGAGGCGTCGTCGCTGGTCAGAAGAGCAAACACCCCGTGGGCGATCTCGTCGGGCGAGGTTGAGAGCGTCGTGAGAGAAGGATGGATCATCATCCCTGCATCAATTCCGCCGATTCCGATAACCGAGATATCTTCGGGAACCCGGTGACCCCGTTGTTGGAGCCATTTGATCGCGGCGAGCGCCCCGACGTCCGAAACGGCGAACACGGCGGTCTGCGCCGCCGGACCTTTCATTGCCTCTTCCATCGCCTTTTGGGCGGCGTCATAGGCGTCGTCCCAGAGGTGGGCGCCGGAATAAATGATCCGTTTGCGGAGCTCTGGAGCCTCTCGCGAGGTCCAGCTCTCAAACGCGGCGATGCGCTCCTGCACGCTCTCCTTCTCCTCAGGTTCGTTGACAAGCAGCGTGATGCGGCGGTGACCCAGCCCCACCAAGTGCTCCATGCCCCGGCGAATCATGGAGTCATTGCGCCCACCGACAAACTTGTTCATCTCGCCCCGAAGGATCGTATCGACCACCACGAAGTCGTAGCCTTTATCCCCGAGTGCAGCGGCCAATTCCACCGTCGCCCGCGGCGAATTCTCCAGCAGCACGACCGACCCCTCGTGCGAGGCAAACAGGAGATTGTTGTACGCATTGAGCAGGCGGTCGCCACGGTGCGTGTAGATCGGGTGCATGCGAATGCCGCGGTTTTGACACTCCGCATTGAGCAAACCGAGGAGCTTCGCCACACTTGGCGAGGTGTAATCTGGGAGGAAGACCGCGAGATTCTTCAGTTCGGCACCCGGAGGTTGCTTGCAGACGATCGTACACCGCGCCTGCCGCTTCTCCAGCATCCCACGCGTCGCCAAATCCGCCAGAGCCCGGCGGACCGTTCCCTGGGATACTCTCAGATTCGTCACCAACTGCGACTCCGAGTAGAAACGGCTTTGATCGTCAAAATGCTCCGTGATCAGCCTCTCCAGCGCCTTCCTCAACTGAGCATGCAGCGGAAGATCGCGATTGGAATCCAAGACAATCTCCCGGAGATAGTTGGTCTCGGGTTCAGCGGCGGTGGACATTCGGAAAAATCAGACAACGACGAGCTTCTGCAAGTAAATCCTTCTTTGAAGGAGATTAAGTGTTGCGTCACGGAATCCGGGGCGTCAAATGAAATCGGCAATCCGTGCAACTATCGGGAGTTCGACGGTTTAATCCGCATCCGCAAGGAAATCTGCCTGATCCGAGTTCTTGTTTTCGTTGCTGTGAAGAATCAGGGAACATTGCACTTGCACACCTTCGTCTTCCGGAACATTCATCTCCCACAGGCACTTCTTTATAGCGGATGACATCCCCCCACCATTCTGCGAGCGCCTCGCGGTTCCACGGAACCCCGACCTCCGCTCCTTTCGCTCGATGATTGAACTCATCGGCGGACCCCAGACCGGACAGGTACTCCAGCGTCGAGGACCGGACGGAGGCCTTGTCGAATGGCGTCTGAGTTCCACGGAACGCGGACCCGTCACCTGCAGTCTTTTCGACCGACGCGGCGAGGTCAAGGGCTGGCATTGCCGCTTGGGACGGATCGCGGAAAACAACGAGCGCGTCATGACCCTCTCGCGGATCCCGACCGGTGGGCCCTATCGCTTAAGGATCTCATGCGGGGCATTCGACTCCGAAATTGCAGACCTGTATGTAGGCGATGTCTGGGTCCTTGCAGGTCAAAGCAATATGCAAGGTTACGGCAACATGACCGGCGCGAGCCGACCCCACCACTCCGTCCGTGCATTCTCGATGGCGAGGGAATGGAGGATTGCCGCGGACCCGTTGCATGTCCCGCAGGAATCTCCGGATCGTTGTCACAGCTTCGGCAAACCTTTCACCCGTGAGGAGGCCGAAAGGCATCGAAAGACGACAGAAAAAGGGGTGGGTGTAGGTGCCTTCTTTGGGCGCGAAATGTATCGTATTTCCGGTGTTCCTCAGGGCCTGATTTGCACCGCGCATGGCGGAACGACGCTTTCTGAGTGGGATCCGAAGGCGAAAACTACGGATCATTTGTATGGATCGATGCTCACCTCCATTCGCGCGACGGGTCAGCCAATCGCCGGAATGCTTTGGTTCCAGGGAGAAAGCGATTCGAACGCCGAGGCGGAGCCGGAGTATACCCGACGCATGCGCGACCTTGTGTCCGCACTTCGTCGCGATGTGAGGCAACCGAATCTCCCCTGGGTCGTCTGCCAAAGCGCGCGGGCCTTCGGTCGGAAGAAGCCTTCGGTCCACTGGAATGCGATTCAGAATCACCAGCGCCTGTTGCCGCGTTCGATTCGAAACCTCGATGTCGTTGCCACCGTCGACCTACCGATGGATGATCCGTTGCACTTGGGCTCAGACGGCTTCCCCCGACTGGCCCGTCGCATGGCCGATGTCGCCGCGAGACTTGCCTACAGCGATTTCAATCGAAAGCCCACGCCGCAACCGGGACGGATCCGTTCGACATCGAGCGGCTTGTCTCAGTTTGTGGACGTATCGGTTAGGCATGTGGAAGGCGAACTCCGGTCGGCGGGCGAGCCGCATGGGTTTACGATAGAGCGTGCGGATGGAACGCCGTTGGACGGGCCCTTCAAAATCACACTTCGAGGCGACACCGTGCGACTGCATCTCGCGGGCCCTCCCCCTCCTGATTGCCTCGTCGCTTACGGGACGGGGCACACGCCCGTTTGTAACCTCGTCGACGCAAGGGGTCACGCGCTGCCCGTGTTCACCGCGCAACCCGTCATTCCCGATGCGGCATGGCTTCCTTTCGTGACAAAGTGGAGGGTGAGCGACGTCCTACCCGAGCGAGAGGGAGGCGTCCTGGCACTCGACCCTACAGAAATGGAGACACGTCCAACTCGGGAAAAAGCCTACGATGAATCCGGAATCGTGAACGAGCACGACGCGTGGCAGCATCAGCGGGGACTTTGTTTTTTTGTCTCCCTTCTCCGGATCGACGAATCAATGAAGCTTGAAGCAAACATGGGCTATGATGGTCCGTTCCGACTTTGGGTTGACGACAAACCGGTGTTCACCGACCTGAACGGCATGAACCCCTGCCTCCCGGACCAGAGCCAAAAGAAGTTGTCGTTAAGCGCGGGGGTCCACAAGATGCGCGTGGTGATGGACCTCAATGGCGGCCTTGCTTGGGGATTCCAATTACGCTTCCGCCGATGTGATGTCACGCAACGGCAGATTGCCTCTGGGGAATACATCAAACCCGTTTATGCGGTCGGATGAAACCATCTTGCGAGTTATGAAAAAGCAGCAAACGGACTGGAAAGTCCGTTCTCCGTTCCAACTAATGAAAACGACCCTCCTCCTTGCGATTGCCATCGCTTCCATCGGCTCTACGTTTGCCCAGGCAGACCCGGACTACTCTAAAACAAAGCCGGAAATGTCCGCGGTGATCTCCAAGCTGGAGGCCGGTGTTGCCGAAGGCCAGGCCTCCATTCCGTGGCGGCTCTTTGTTCCCGAGAAAGCCAGCAAGGAGAATCCTCTTCCGCTCGTGGTATTCCTCCACGGGGCCGGGAAGAAAGGGAATGACAACATCGGACCCATGAGTCTCGCGTGGAGTTTCATTACTCCGGAGGCGCAGGCAAAGAATCCGTGCTTTGTGCTGGCGCCGCAGGTACCCATCAATCGCCTGTGGGTATCGTACAATCTTAAGGCCATGGAGTCCGTGGATACGGAGGTCGTCGAAATCACTCCGGAAATGGCAGCGGCGCTGGAACTCGTTGACGAGATGCTAAAGACACGGCCGATCGACCCACGGCGGGTGTACGTGGTTGGCCAATCCATGGGCGGTTACGGGACATGGGACGCCATGGTGCGCCGCCCGGATTTGTGGGCAGCGGCGGTTCCGATCTGCGGGGGCGGAGATCCGGCGAAGGCGGAGAAAATCAAAGCCATCCCCGTCTGGGCATGGCACGGCGAATCGGATACCATGGTCCCGGTCACAGGTTCGCGGAAAATGATTGAGGCGTTGAAAGCCACCGGCGCCCAACCCCTTTACACCGAAATTGCCAAGGGCGGACACGGCGTCTGGATAAAAGCGTTCGCAGATCCCAAACTTTACGATTGGCTGTTTGCCCAGAAAAAGCCCTAACGAAGAACATTAGAATCTTAAGCTTTCCACTCTTCCACGATGTCCCGCCAAACGAATCAGACCCCCAATGTGCTGGTATTCTTTACGGACCAGCAGCGTTGGGATTGCTCCGGACTGCACGGAAATCCGCTGGACCTCATGCCGCAGTTCGACCGCATGGCCCGCCAGGGAACGCATGTGGCGCGTTCATTCACGTGTCAGCCCGTCTGTGGTCCCGCGCGTTCCTGCTTTCAAACGGGTCAATATGCGACCACTTCCGGGTGCTTCCGCAATGGGATTGCCCTTCCTCCGCAGGTTCCCACTCTGGCCAATACTTTCCGTCAGGCAGGCTACCAAACGGGGTACATCGGGAAATGGCACCTTGCGGACGAGAGCACCCACGGACCCGTTCGCGAGGAGCAGCGCGGAGGGTATGAAGAATGGCTGGCGAGCAACATCCTGGAATTTACCTCAGATGCTTACGACGTCCGCCTGTATGACAACGACTCCAAAGAACATCGTCTACCGGGCTACCGCGCCGACGCCATCGCGGACGCGAGCATCCGCTTCATTGACCGCCACCGCGAGAGACCCTTCTTCCTTTTTAGTTCCTACATCGAACCGCATCATCAGAACTGGACGAATTCTTACCCGGCCCCAGACGGTTACGCGGAACGCTACCACGGACGCTGGATGCCCCCCGACCTCGCCGCGCTGCGTGGCAATGCACATCAGCACATCGGTGGGTATTACGGGATGGTGAAGCGCCTCGACGAGGCTCTGGGTCGCGTGCTCGATGCTCTAAAAAGCCTTGATCTCGCACAAAGTACCGTCGTGCTGTTCACATCGGATCACGGGTGCCATTTCAAGACGCGCAATGACGAATTCAAGCGCTCGTGTCACGACGCCTCCCTGCGGGTGCCGACGGCGTTTGCGGGCCCAGGATTTGAGGGAGGCGGTCAGGTGCAGGAATTAGTAAGCCTGATCGACCTGCCCCCGACTTTGCTTGATGCAGCGGGGCTGCAGATCCCCACGACCATGCAGGGTCGGTCCATCCTCCCACTCCTTCGCGGAGATCGCTCCAACTGGCCGGAAGAAGTGTTTGCCCAAATCAGCGAAAGCGAGGTGGGCCGCACGATTCGCACGCGCCGGTGGAAATACAGTGTAAGCGCGGAAGGACGCGATCCTTGGAAGGACGCCGGTGCGGACACCTACACGGAGACACATCTGTACGATCTCGATTCCGACCCCTACGAACTTGCGAATCTCATCGGCTTGTCGTCGCACCGCACGGTTGCAGACGAACTCCACGACCGACTCCTCAGGCGAATGCGCGAATGTGGAGAAACCGAACCCCGCATTCTTCCCGCTCCACCGCGCCCTTCCGGCCTGCGGGTCACGTCTTAAGTTAAGCAATATGGAAAAACACGATCTGGACGAACTCGCAAACGAAATCACCGCGGCAAGTCCGTGGATCCCGACGATTACCGAAGAAATGTCCAAGGTGGTCATTGGTCAGGCCTATCTGGTCAAACGCCTCCTCATCGGTCTGCTCTGCGATGGGCATGTCCTGCTGGAAGGCGTGCCTGGTCTCGCGAAGACCACGACGATCAAGGCGCTCGCCAACTGCATCCACGGCGAATTCCGTCGCATCCAATTCACCCCGGATCTCCTGCCCTCCGACATCGTCGGGACCCTGATCTACAACTCCGAGACACGCGAGTACGTCGCGAAGAAGGGTCCGATCTTTGCCAATGTCGTCCTCGCTGATGAGGTCAACCGCGCTCCGGCGAAAGTTCAAAGCGCGCTACTCGAAGCGATGCAGGAACATCAAGTGACCCTTGGCGATACGACATTCCCCCTGCCGGAACCCTTCCTCGTCCTGGCAACGCAGAACCCTGTGGAACAGGAGGGAACGTACCCCCTCCCGGAGGCACAGGTCGATCGATTCATGCTCAAGGTGGTGGTCGACTACGGCACGCTCGAGGAGGAACTAAGGATCATGGACATAATGGCGACCTCGGGTGCAAAGCCAAAGGCGCTGCCGGTCGTCGACCTTCAAACGATCATTTATCTTCGTACCCTCTGCGACCGAATCTACGTTGACGATGCTCTCAAGAATTACATCGCCCGCCTGGTATTCGCCACGCGTAATCCGGAAACCGTTGACCCCAAACTCGCCGGACTGATCCGCTACGGCGCCTCGCCGCGCGCATCGATTAACCTACTCCTGGCGGCCCGTGCGCACGCCTTTTTGGAGGGCCGTGCGTATGCAACGCCGTTCGATGTCCGGAGCATTACCATGGACGTGCTGCGGCACCGTCTACTGCGCACGTACGAGGCCGAAGCCGAAGAGGTGAGCAGTGAGAAGCTGGTTAATTGGATTCTCGAAAAGGTCGCCGTCCCCTGAGACCTAAGGCGACCTCATTCCCGTGATTCCCCGCGATTATCTTAAGAAGATCCGCCAGATCGAGGTGCGAACCAACCGACTGGCCCAGGAAATGCTGGCCGGCGCGTACCACTCGGTATTCAAAGGCCGCGGAATGGACTTCGAAGAGGTACGCGAATACCAGATCGGAGACGACGTCCGAACGATCGACTGGAATGTCTCCGCACGCACGGGGAAAACCCATATCAAAAAGTACCGGGAAGAGCGGGAGCTAACCATGGTGATCATGGTGGACCTTAGCGCCTCGGGCATCATCGGCACGGGGACCCAATCCAAACGAGACCTTGCGGCGGAAATCGCGTCCGTCCTTGCCTTTAGCGCCACGCGAAACAGCGATCGCGTCGGACTCATTCTCTTCACGGACGAGGTGGAACACTATGTCCCGGCGCGTAAGGGTCGGTCTCACGTGTTCCGGCTCATTCGTGAGATTCTTTACTTCGAACCGCGCAATCGCTCGACATCGTGCGAGAACGCACTGCATTTCCTTAATCATGTCTTTCCCCGTCGCGCCATTGTATTTCTGATCAGTGACTTTATAGACGAAGGATTTGAGAAGGCGTTGAAGGTCACCAATCAGAAGCATGATCTCATTGCGATCCACATCTCGGATTCCAGTGAGTTTCGGCTTCCCCGCGCGGGTTGGGTGACGCTTGAGGACGCGGAGACCGGGGACCTGGTGGAGGTGAATACCAATGACCGATCGGTGCGCGAACGGTATGAGCGGGCAGCAACAGAGCGGCGGAATAGCCGACGCAGCATGGTGCGTCGTGCGGGACTCGACATGATCGAGGCGGAGACGGGTCTCCCTTATCTGACCGACCTCAAGAAGTTTTTCGAACGGCGTATCAAGGCACGCGGGCAATGAACGGGTCATCCTCGGACATCATCGAAAACCTTAACTTGGTGACTCCGGACGACCCGTGGCTTTGGGTGAAAGTGCTGGTCATCCTCGCGGTCCTCGCCGCGCTAGCGGGCCTCGTTGCCTGGAGATTGGTCCGAACTGGCAAACTCCCGTTTTTCCAAACGCCGCCCATTCCGCCGGAGAAGTCGGCGCTCGAACGCCTCGCTGCTCTTCGGCACCTCATTGGCGAGAATCGATTCTCAGAATTTGTCCATCAATCCTCCGGCGTCCTTCGGGAGTACATTGAGGCGCGTTACGCGTTGCGCGCCCCGCGACTCTCCACCGAGGAATTTCTCTACGAGGCCGAACAGAGCCCGACCCTCGATGCTGCGCGCCGCTCGAGGCTCAGTAAGTTTTTGTTTGCGTGCGACAACGTAAAGTTCGGTTTGGGGTCGCTGGACATTGCCGGCATGGAGGCCCTTTACCATGCGGCCGAAGGCTTCATCGTCGAAACCAGTGCGCCGGATCCTGCGGAGGGAACACCGCGATGATCTCTTTTGGTGCGCCGTGGTGGCTACTGCTGCTCCCCGTTCTTGGGTGGTGGGTCTGGAGGCTGGGAAATGCGGCACCCGCGGCAGCCATCACCCATTCATCGACCGGACTTCTCGTTGGTCTGGGTACGCCGCCGCGAAACGGACCCGGTCGCGTCCTGCGCGCTCTGCGGGTACTCGCGTTGATCCTGCTCGTGATCGCGATGGCCCGACCGCGGGTGCCTCAGGGGGAACGCCCGGATCCCGGCAAGGGGATCGATATCATGATGGTTTGCGACGTTTCCCAGTCGATGGATACCAAGGATTTCAGCATCGGCGCCCAGAAGGTGACCCGGCGGGAGGCCCTGCTCCAGGCCCTCTCGTCCTTCGTGGACGGACGCAAGAACGACCGCATCGGCATGATTGGCTTCGCCACGTACACCTATCTGCTAAGCCCGCTAACGACGGACGGAAATTGGATCAAGGACGTTTACAAACTCGTGGTGCTAAAGAACGGAACCGCGATCGGCGATGGCATCATTGCCGGTGTCAACAAACTCGAGGAGAACGCATCCAGATCCGAAGTCATGATCCTCGTCACGGACGGGCTGAACAATGCGGGAAACAGCCCGATGGACGCCGCAGAGTATGCAAAACAACGCGGAGTGCGGATTTATGCGCTCGAAATCCTGGACCTGCGTCGAATGCAGGCCGCTGCGGCGGGGAACAGTCCACTGAGTCAGGTTGCCACAAAAACGGGAGGTCAGTACTTCCAGGCATCGGACACCGCCGCGCTCATGCAGATTTACCAACAGATTGATCGGATGGAAAAGCGGGAGTTTGACAACAATCGCTACATGCTCTTCCGAGAGTTGTATCTGTGGCTTCTGGCGCCGGCGGCGCTGATTCTCATTTTCGAACTCATTGCGGGAAACACCTTCTGGATGCGGCTGCCATGAAATTTGCCAACCCTCTTTTCCTGTGGGCCCTTCCGATCCTGTTGTTAGGCGGGGCGGCACTTTTCATGGCGTCCCGGCGTATGGGCGCTCGGAAACTGGCGGAGTTCGGACCTGCCGACCGCCTTTCGCGGATTCTTCGCAGCGTCAATCCCCGCGCACGGTTGGTTAAATTCGCCATGGTCACCGCGGGACTGGCCCTCCTTGCCGTTGCCGCAGCGCGTCCGATGGTGGGACCTCGCGGCACGGACGCGGAGCAAACGGGCACCGAGTTTTTCATCGTTCTGGATGTTTCCAAAAGCATGCTCGTGCGGGATGCGGAGCCCAATCGACTCGAAGCAGTCAAGGCCTCGCTCCTCGAGTGGCTGAAAACCCGCCGCGGCGACCGGATCGGGCTCATTGTGATGGCGGGCGACGCCTTCGTTCAGGCTCCGTTGACAAACGACTACACCGCTTTGCGGGAGGTGCTGGATCAGTCGGGGCCCCAATCGCTCTCACGCGGGGGAACTAACATCGCCGGTGCGATCGAAATTGCCGCGTCCGCTTTTGCTAAAACAGAGGTTAAGCAAAAAGCCATCATCATTGTTAGCGATGGAGAAAACCTCGAGGGCAACGCCATCGAAGCAGCCACGAAGGCTCACACAACGCAGAACATCAGCATCTTCACGGTCGGCGTTGGTTCCGAAGACGGCGGACCCGTTCCGGAGTTCACCCGCGGCAAAAAGCAGGATTTTTCGAAGCCACCGGCCGCATTTGTGAAGGATGAGTACGGCGTGCAGGCGCGGAGTCGACTCGATGAGCGAGCCCTGCGCTCGATCGCCACGGCGGGCGGAGGTCGCTTTATTCGCTTCCAACCGGACGGCGACATTTGGAATGCGCTTTACACCCAGTCCATCCAACCGCTGGCCCGTCGAATGGAAACGGTCGACCTCAGCAACTACGATGACCTGTTTCAGATCCCACTCATTGTGGCGATCCTCCTTTTGGCGGCGGAAATGGCCGTTTCCACCCGTCTCCGTCAACCCCTCAAGCCCACACCAGCGGTCACGCTGCCCGAAGCAGGATCGGCCGCGCCGGCCACAAAAATGAAATCCTCCCCGCCCGCGCGAGGACGGGGCTTTTCCGCTTCCGCAAGTCTGCTCGCATTCGTTTTTACACTCGCGACCCTGCACGGCGCACCAGAGGTCCTAAGCATTGCCGATGCGGAAAAAATGATCCGCGATGGGAAAGCTGACGAGGTCGCAAAGACCCTTTGGATGACCGCTCAACAGCATCCGGAGGATCCTTATCCTCTCTACAACTACGGCATCGCCGCTTACGCCTCGGGAAAATTCAACGAGGCCATTTATGCATTCTCAGAAGTGTCCTCCTGCCGGGATGAAAAACTGCGTGCTCTGGCACTCACCCAACTGGGAAATGCGCAGTACCGTTTGGGCAAAAACCTACTGAAGAACAAGAACGGCGAAGGAGCCATTATCGCCTGGGAGCGCGCCGTCGAGTTTTACGACGCCTCTCTCAAGCAACGGAAGGATTCCGTCTCCGAGCACAACCTCGCCATTGCACGGAACGGACTCGAAGAAACCTTGATCGCAGAGGGCGAGAAGGCACTAGGGAGAGGCAAGCAAACGCAGGAACTGAATCAACGTGCTTCGAGTCTGACGAGCGCGTTCGACAAGTTCGAGAAAGCCCTCGCCTTCTCGCCGGACAACACCGTCGCCAAGCTCAAGAGCGACGAGGCGCGCCGCCTGCTGTCGGAAACCCTTCGCGATCAAGCCCGCGAGCTTAAGGCAAAGGCGGAAAACATTGATGCCGCAAAGGACAAAAGTGGCGAGAAGCAAAAGGCCAACCTCAAAGCGAGTGAACTCTACGAGCAGGCGGTCATGATCGATCCCAACAACAAAGAGCTCGCCGCAGAGTTTGCCGAATTCAAAAAGACGGTCGCGAACGACTTCGTTGAACGCGCCGAAGCGAATATCACGGAGGCGGCAGCGCTCGATGAAAAGAAGGGACCCCGCGAGCCCAAACTAATGATGAAAGAGAAGCGTCTTTCCGAAGCGATCGCCAACACGGACAAAGCGCTCGCTTATGATCCAGACAATGCGAAGGCCAAGGAACTGAAGGCCGCCGCGCTTCAGGATCTTGAGAAAACCCTCCTGGAGGCCGGAGATTCAAAGAAGGACAAGGGCGACGAAACCTCAGCAGCCGGGAAAGCAGAAGTCGCGGCCAAACAGTATCAGGGCGCGATGGAAGCCTTTCAAAAAGCGGACGCGATCAATCCCGACAACGCCACGACGAAGGCGAAGCTGGCGGAAGCCCAATCCAAGCTCGCAGCGGAACTCGCCAAGGTCGCCGCCTCAGAAATCGAAAAAGCCGCTGACGCTCTCGGAAAAGCTTCGGCAGACACGGCAAAAAAACCGTCCGATCCCGCCGCGGCCGAATCCGCAGGCGCTGACCCATCGTCGGGAGCGAAACCGGATCCATCCAAACTTCAGTCCGCGATCGGGCATCTCGAGAAGGCTGCACAGAGCGCGGGCCAGTCGGAGGCACTGGATGCCGGAAAGAACAACGCATCCGCGTTGCAGAAAAAA
>Ga0247837_1008119_pt1 | contig 13386 bp, 14 predicted proteins | sample LaCtaG_2_FD_187115 | JGI IMG/M metagenome (GOLD analysis project Ga0247837, IMG submission 187115) | Freshwater microbial communities from meromictic Lake La Cruz, Castile-La Mancha, Spain - LaCruzMarch2015_14.5m | ecosystem: Environmental > Aquatic > Freshwater > Lake | place: Spain: Castile-La...
CATCAGCCTCGCCAGTTGGCGCGCCACGACCGACCGGCTCACCAGTTTTGAGGCATCATTTAGGGCTCTAGCCCCCGTGGAGTATGCGCAAGCAGCTCCTAAAATAGTAGCAAATAACGTACTCACTGCGGAGGAGTTAACGGTCACACTGCCACGTGGCGAGGTTTTACTGGCCGGCACCGCCCTGCACGCGGCGCCGGGCGACCGAGTTTTACTGCAAGGACCCTCGGGCTCGGGCAAGTCCACCCTGTTTCGCACCTTGGCCGGCATCTGGCCTTTTGCCAGCGGCCAGGTGGCGCTGCCACCCGACACCATGTTCATCCCCCAACGCCCCTACTTTCCTAATGGGCCGCTGCGCGACGCGCTGGCCTACCCGCAGCCCCCCAGCGCCTACACCGATGTGCAACTGCGCGCGGCACTGACCGATGCACTGCTGCCGCAGCTGCATGACCAGCTCGATGTGGCAGACGCCTGGAGCCAAAAGCTCTCGGGCGGCGAGCAACAGCGCCTGGCAATTGCCCGTGTGCTGCTGAAACAACCCACCTGGATTTTTGCCGATGAGGCGACGAGCGCACTAGACGAAGCGACAGAAAATTCCATATATAAAAGGCTTCTAGCCCAGGTAGAACGTGCGCAAGGCGCTCTTATATCCATAGCACACCGTCCCAGCGTAGCCGCCTTTCACAACCGCCGCTGGACGCTAGAAAAACAAGCCGAAGGCAGCCCGGCACGTTTCAAAATTACCAACACTTCAAGCTGAGAGCCTGGGTGGCAGGGCGTTCTGCGTAGGTAAAGGAGGAGCCCGCGCAGCGGGCGGGGGACACGAAGCAGAACGCCCTGCCACCCAGGCTCTCAGCGACCCGCAGAGTAGCGCCCCCCCGGAGTAGCGACTACCCAGCCTAGCCAAGCCCCTGAAACCGCTCAAACCCCCGCGCCCGCAACTCACAAGCCGGGCAAGTGCCGCAGCCATAGCCCCAAGCGTGGCGGTGTTCACGGTCGCCCAGGTAGCAGGTGTGGGTGTGCTCAATGATCAGGTCCACCAACGCATTGCCGCCATTGGCAACGCCAGACTTCTCACCCAGGTCATGCGCCATGGCCCAGGTGGCGGCCTTGTCGATCCACATCAACGGGGTTTCGATCAGGTAGCGCTTGTCCATCCCCAGTGACAACGCCAATTGCATGGCCTTCATGGTGTCGTCGCGGCAATCGGGGTAACCGGAAAAATCGGTTTCGCACACCCCGGTGACGATCACCTGCAAATCGCGCCGGTAGGCCACCGCTGCGGCCAGGGTCAAGAACAGCAGGTTGCGCCCCGGCACAAAAGTGTTGGGCAGGCCGCTGGCTTCCATTTTGAACGCCGTGTCCCGGGTAAGAGAGGTTTCACTGACCGCGCCCAGCACCGCCAAGTCCAACAGATGGTCTTCGCCCAGTTTGGACGCCCACTGGGGAAACTGGCGGCGCAGCTCGGCCAATACCTTCAGGCGGGCGTCCAGCTCCACGCTGTGGCGCTGGCGGTAGTCAAAGGCGATGGTTTCGACGCGCTTGTAACGCGAAAGGGCGTGGGCCAGACAGGTGGTGGAGTCTTGTCCACCCGAAAACAGAACGAGGGCTGTGGTGTGCATGCCCCAATTATCGGGGGAAGCCCCGCAGGGCCTGTTCAGATGTTCTCGGTCTTCTGAATCTTGCTGGGTGTGTAGACCAAGGCTTCCTTGGCCAATTCACCCTGCACGGCCAAGGGGCCGCGTGGCGCTGGCGTTGTGAGCTGGTTTTGCACCTGCTCGATTTGGATGGCACTGGCGCTGGCCGTCCACATGGTCTTGAGGTGGTCCATCAGCACCTGCGACATTGGCTTGGGTGGTGGTGTCTCCACTTTTTCCGGCACCGGCCGATGAATCGTCCAGTCCTTGGGCGCCGTAGCAGCCTCGGAGCCGCGCTTGGCCGGGTCGGACACGCTCTCGTACACCGGTTTTGCCTCGCTGGGCTTGAGTTCCGGCTTGATCATATTGATCACGCTGGGCACCGGCTCTAAGGGTGGACTGACATGGACCGCCGGATTCACCGGAGCAACGGGCATCACCCTATTTGCCCCAGCCGAAGCCAACTCTGCGCCGGCGGGGCGCAAATTTGGGTTTCGATCGATGGAAGGCAATTGCATTTTGGTTGGCCTGGCGGCCCCTCCGGTTACTTTTATGAGTTGACGTACGTTTCTTAACGGCAGATTTAGCGGGTTATTTAGGCCTATTTTCAAAATACTTGAAAATAAGTGCTCCAGAACCCGAATCTTCCACCCAGAAATTGCACCGATTTGGTGCAAAAGAAACCGAGATTGCCTCGCGGCAATCAAAAATACGCCGTAACCGGCTGCAAAAGCCCTAGCTATTCACACTTGGGGGCGCACACCGCTTGGGATTTCCCCAGGAACTTGCGGGTGGTCAACTGGGACCGGGGCCGGTGCTTGCCGCACAGGAAGCAGGACATGGTGGATGCCCCTACATATGCGGTGGATGTGAAGGGGGAACCAGACACTTTGGACTTGTATCGGAGTCCATCATCCAGAATTGCTGACTTGGTAACGGGTTTGCTCATATCCCGATTTTATCGCCTAGTCGCTGATGGCCGTGAAATTACTCCACGGTCACGCTTTTTGCCAGGTTCCGGGGCTTGTCTACATCCGTGCCACGGGCACATGCGGTGTGGTACGCCAGCAGCTGCAGTGGCACCACATGCAAGAGAGGCGACAGCTCGCCGTAGTGCTCGGGCATACGGATTACATGCAGGCCTTCGCCCGACTCGATGCGCGTGTCGGCGTCGGCCAGCACGTACAAAACGCCGCCGCGGGCACGCACTTCGTGCAGGTTGCTCTTGAGCTTTTCCAGCAGTGCGTCGTTGGGCGCGACGGTTACCACCGGCATCTCGCTGGTCACCAGGGCCAGCGGGCCGTGTTTGAGCTCACCCGCCGGATAGGCTTCGGCGTGGATGTAGGTGATTTCCTTGAGCTTCAAGGCCCCTTCCATGGCGATGGGGTAGTGCAGGCCACGGCCCAGGAACAAGGCATTTTCTTTCTTGGCAAAGTCTTCCGACCAGGAAATGATTTGCGGCTCCAGCGCCAACACGGCTTGCAGTGCGGCAGGCAAGTGGCGCATCGCCTTGATGTGGCGCATCTCTTCAGCCTCGCTCAAACGGCCCTTGGCTTGGGCCAAGGCCAGCGTGAGCAGGAACAGGCCGGCAAGTTGGGTGGTAAAGGCCTTGGTCGACGCCACACCAATCTCGACCCCGGCACGCGTCACATAGGCCAGGCTGCATTCGCGCACCATGGCACTGGTGGCCACGTTGCAAATGGTCAAGGTGTGGCGCATCCCCAGGCTCTGTGCATGGCGCAGGGCGGCCAGGGTGTCGGCGGTTTCACCGGACTGGCTCAGGTTGACCACCAAGGTATTGGGGTTGGGCACCGAGTCGCGGTAGCGGTATTCGCTGGCCACCTCCACTTGCGTCGGGATTTTGGCAATGCTTTCCAGCCAGTACTTGGCGGTGCAGCCGCTGTAGTAGCTGGTGCCGCAGGCAAGGATCAGCACCGAATCGATCTGTGCAAACACCCGCGCGGCGTTGGCGCCGGGGGCGTGGTTCATCTGCGCATCGAACAACTCGGGCACGATGCCCTCCACGCCTTCCAGCGTGTCGGCAATGGCGCGGGGCTGCTCAAATATTTCTTTTTGCATGTAGTGGCGGTACGGCCCCAACTCGGCCACGCCGCTGTGGGCGTGCACGGTTCTGACCGGGCGCTGCGCAGGGGCCACGGGCTTGTGGTCTTTGTCGACCAGCCAGTACTTGCCCAGCTGCACATCGACCACATCGCCTTCATCCAGATACACGATTTGGTCGGTCACGCCGGCCAGGGCCATGGCGTCACTGGCCAAGAAGTGCTCTTGCCCGTCTTTGCCCACGCCCAAAATCAGCGGTGAGCCGGCGCGTGCGCCGATCAGCCGGTGTGGCTCGTCCTTGCAAAACACGGCAATGGCGTAGGCACCGTGCAAGTGCCCCACGGCGGTCTTGACGGCTTCAAACAGGTCCCCGTCGTACAGGCTGTCAATCAAATGGGCGATGACTTCGGTGTCGGTCTGGCTGTCAAACACGTAGCCACGGGCTTTCAGGCTGGCACGCAGCTCATCGTGGTTTTCAATGATTCCGTTGTGCACCAGTGCGATGCGACCGGGGCGCTGGTTGGCATCTGCCCCGGTGCCATGGCTGAAGTGGGGGTGTGCGTTGTGCATGGCCGGTGCGCCGTGGGTGGCCCAGCGGGTGTGGGCGATGCCCAGCGTACCTTCGATGGAGCCCGAAGCCACTTGCGCGGCAAGCTCTGACACGCGCGACGTGCTGCGGGCGCGGCGCAGGCCGCTGAAACCGGCTGCGCCAGCCGATGCGCCGTCTTGGGCATAGACCGCGACACCACAGGAGTCATAGCCACGGTACTCCAGCCGCTCCAGGCCTTGAACCAACACGGGAACGATATTGCGGGTAGATACCGCGCCGACGATGCCACACATAGACTGACTCCTGTGAAATGAATGAGCGGATGTTATGGAGAATTGACTAAAATTAAAGATTGATATTGAAATATATTTGATATTAAATTCCACTCATACAAAGCCATGGATTAATAGTTCAAAATTGATACAAATATGAAACCAATCCAGCTAGAACCGATTGACCTGCAGCTTCTAGCCCAATTGCAGCAGGATTCCAGCCTGAGCAACCAGGCCCTGGCCGAGCGGGTTCACACCTCTCCCCCCACCTGCCTGCGGCGGGTAAAAAGGCTGCGTGACGCCGGGCTGATTGAGCGCGAAGTGGCCATTCTGAACCCCGAAAAACTGGCGGCCACGATTGGCTTCGGCCTGACGGCCATCGTGGAAATCACGCTGGACCGCCAGGACGCGCAGGCGCTGGACTTGTTCGAAGCCAAAGTGGCAGACATTGCGCAGGTACAGCAGTGCTACCGCGTGTCACCGGGGCCGGACTTCTGTCTGGTGGTGCATGCGCTTCACATGCCGGACTACCAGGCGCTGGCGCAGCGCCTGTTCACCAGTGATGCGAATGTGCGTAATGTGAAGGCATTCTTCAGCATCAAACGCAGCAAGTTCGGGGCGGAGTTGCCACTCAGTGCGGCATGAAATAACTACAATACACCCATATACATCAATATGGGTAGCCTTATGAAAACGACCATTGAAGTCTCTGATGCGCTGTTCAACGCTGCAAAAGAGCTCGCACAAAGCAGCCAAACCACCCTGCGCGCATTGATTGAAGACGGGCTGAGGCGCGTGCTGGCAGATTCCCATGCCGTGAAAAAACCAGCGTTCAAACTGAAGGATGCCAGCATCAAAGGCGGCTCCATGCTGATCTCAAACCCCAGGCTCTGGCACGAAATGGAAGAAGATCACGCCGTTGCACGCACCACCAAGTGGTCGGCATGATTGCGGTTGACACCAACATTTTGGTGTACGCACACCGGGCAGAGTCTGCGTTCTATACACAGGCTTATGCATGCATCAAAACGCTGGCCGAGGGTCGGCAGGCTTGGGGAATTCCCGTGAGTTGTTTGCACGAGCTTCTGTCCATCGCGACCAACCCAAAAATCTTCAACCCTGCCAGCACCTATGCGCAAGCACTGACACAGGTGGACGCGTGGCTTGCGTCCCCCCGAGCCCATGTACTGCACAGCGGCGCACAGCACTGGCATGTGTTGTCGGACCTCACCCGCAAAGCCAAGTTGCAAGGTGGTCAATTTCAGGATGCCCGCATCGCGGCCATTTGTATTGAAAACAGCGTGTCCGTGCTGTGGAGTGCAGACCGTGACTTTGGACGCTTCAAAGCCCTGAAAACAGTGAATCCGCTGGTCTAAAACGCAATCCGCACACAACAGCCGCCGTCCACTACACCCTGCGCAGACACCGTGCCGCCGTGGCGCTCCAGTATCTTGCGCGTCAGCGCCAGGCCCATGCCGATGCCGGCAAAGTCGCGCTGGCTGTGCAGTCGGGCGAATACATGAAATAGTTTGTCCTGCGCGGCCGGGTTGAACCCCACTCCGTTGTCGCGCACCACGATGGTGGCACCCTCGCGCTCCACCGCAATCACAGCGGGTGTGCGCGCCGCAGAGAATTTAAGCGCGTTGTCCAGCACATGCGCCAGCGCCTGGCGCAAAAGCGTAGCGTCCGCCTGCACAACCGGCAGATCGTCGGCAATGCGCCACTCCACGGGGCGCAGCGGGTGTTTGGCTTGCAGGTTTGCGCAAATGTCGCTCACCATGGGGGACAGGGGCACGGCATCCGGTTGCAGCGAAACCGAACCCAGGCGCGAATACTCCATCAGCCCATCCATCAGCACACCCATGTGCCGGGCGGACCCGGTGATGGTGGCCAAGTGGGCCTGGGCCTGCGCGTCCAGCTGCGGGCCCGCGTCCTCCTGCACGATTTCGGCAAACGCCAAAATATGCCGCAAATCGGCCCGCAGGTCGTGCGAGACGGTGTAGGTGAAATCTTTCAGCTCAGCCCGCACCTTGGCCAACTCGGCCTGCAGTGCCGCGATCTCAGAGGCATGGGCTGTGGAGACATCATTCATGGCGCGCTTACCCGCGAGGCGCTTTCTGGGGCCGTGACCAGTTGGCAATACTCACCTGCTTGCCACGCGCCACACTTAGCGCCCCGGCCGGGGTGTCTTTGGTCAGTGTGGAGCCGCCGCCCACCGTTCCACCGGCCCCCAGCGTGATGGGGGCCACCAGCACGCAGTTGCTGCCCACATGCACATCGGCTTCAATCACGGTGCGGTGCTTGTTGGCACCGTCGTAGTTGGCGGTGATGCTGCCGGCGCCATAGTTGACCCGTTCGCCCACGGTGGCATCACCCAAATAGGCCAAATGGTTGGCCTTGGCGCCTTTGGCCAGCGTGGAATTTTTTACCTCGACAAAATTTCCAATGTGCACCTCCGCCCCCAGCACCGCACCGGGGCGTAGCCGGGCAAACGGCCCCACCAAAGCCCCCGCACCCACCCGCACCCCCAGCTGTTCACCGTCGATATGGGTAAAGGGGTGAATCACCGCACCAGCATCAATCACCGCATTGGCAATCACACAGTTAGCACCAATGGACACGCCCTCGCCCAGGCTCACCTGGCCCATGAAGACACAATTCACGTCAATGCTCACATCGTGGGCACACAGCAGGTCGCCACGCACATCCAGCCGTGCCGGGTCGGCCAGGCGTACGCCCTCTTCCATCAACCGGTGGGCCTGGCCCAACTGGTAAGCGCGCTCCAGCTCGGCTAGTTGCACCGGGCTGTTGACACCTGCCACCTGCACGGCGTCGGTAATCTTGTGGGCCACCACCTCAACCCCATCGGCCACGGCAAATTTCACAATGTCGGTCAGGTAGTACTCGCTTTGGGCATTTTTATTGTCCAGACGGGCCAGCCAGCGCTTGAGCTGGGCCGCCGGCACCGCCATGATGCCGCTGTAGATCTCGGTGATCTGGTGCTGCGCCACGGAGGCATCCTTGTGCTCCACAATCGCCTGCACTGCGCCGTCCGCCAAGCCAGCCGCCCGCACAATGCGGCCATAGCCGGCCGGGTTGGCCTGCTCCAGTGTCAGCAGGGCCAAGCGGGTGCCGCCACTGGCTTTGATCAAATGAAACAGCGTGTCGGACTGCGTCAGCGGCACATCGCCCGACAGCACCACCACCACACCATCGTCGGCCAGCACGGGCACCGCCTGCTGCACGGCGTGGCCGGTGCCCAGCTGCGGCTCCTGGCGCACAAAATTTAAGGCAAATTCGGCCGCAGCCCCCGTAGAACCTGCGCAAGCTGCTTCTACTTCGATAGCACCATGGCCGGTAATCACCACCACTTTGCGCGCGTGCAAATCAGCCGCCGTGTCCAGCACATGCTGCAGCAAGGCGCGCCCGGCCAGCAGGTGCAAGACCTTGGGCAGGCGGCTCTTCATACGCGTTCCCTTGCCGGCCGCCATAATCACCACGTCAATCGCGGACTCCTGCGCCGCACCACCTTGAATCTGATTTTTTGAAGTCACTGGCATGCCTCTTTTGGACGGTTTCTGTTTACGACCTGTTGCGCGTGTGAGCGCCCGTTGGTTCGCCATTATCGGTGCGCTGATGGTCGTTTTCGCGCTCAGTGGATGCAGCTCTTTGCGCTTGGCGTACAACAATGCGCCCAACCTGTCGCTTTGGTGGCTGGACGGTTACTTTGACTTTGACGGCGATCAAAGCGAGCGCATGCGCGCCGAACTCCAAGGCCTGCAAAAGTGGCACCGCGCCCAAGAGCTGCCGCTGTTAGCAGAGGTATTCAAGAACCTACAGGCCTCTGCAACGCAGCCGGTGAGCGCGGAACAGGTCTGCGGCCTGTACACCTATCTGCAAACCCGGGCCCAAGCGGCGAGCGACCGGATGGCCCCCGCCTTGGCCGCGCTGGCCCCCACCCTGCAAGCCCAGCAGCTGGACCACATTGCGCGAGAGTTTGACAAGCGCAACCGCCAATGGCGCGAGGAGTGGATGGACGGACCCCCCGCCGAGGTGAGTGAGCGGCGCGTCACCCGGCTGGCGGATCGGGCCGAATCGTTTTATGGACGGCTGGAGCCGGCACAGCTCGCGGTGCTGCGCACCCAACTGGGGCTGGCGGGCTATGACGCCGCCCTGCACTACCGCGAAATGCAGCGCCGCCAGCAAGATGCCCTACAAACCCTGCGGGAACTGCGCACCGGTGCGGTTGCACCCGCCCGCGCACAGACCGAGCTAAGTGCCCTGATTGGGCGGTCCTTTAAATCACCCGACACCCTGTTCCAACAATACATGGCCCGCTTTACCGCGCAAAGCTGCGCGGCAGTGGCTGCCATGCACAACAGCACGACCCCCACGCAGCGCCAGCGGCTGGCCCAGACGCTGAAAGACTATGAAGCCGACGTACAAACCCTGATAGCGCCGTAGCCCACCACGCGCACATCCTCAACCCATGGCCCCCGTCCACTCCGAGTTCGCCCAGTATTGCTGTGATTTGCTGCGCAGTGCGGGGCCCTGCGTGGCCAAACGCATGTTTGGCGGCTATGGAATCAGCACGGACGGCCTGACGCTGGCGCTATTGGTCGACTTGGGGCAAGGTGAAACCCTGTGGCTCAAGGCCGACGCGCTCAGCCAGGGGCAATTTGAAGCCGCCGGATGCGCGCGCTTTACCTACACAGCCAAGGGCGTCCCGCGGAGCGTGAACTACTACAGTGCGCCGCCCGAAGCCATGGAATCGGAAGCGGTAATGGCACCGTGGGCCCAACTGGCGCTGCAAGCCGCGCTGGCAGCGCGCAAACCGGCGCGCAAACCACCGGTCAAACGGGCCAAACCACCCCGTAATCGTTAAGAATCGCGTCCAGCGGCATGTCGTGGGCTTCGGGTTCGAAGTCGGGCACAAACCCGATGCCAAAACCCAACCCCACCGTCACCGGTTTGGGTTGCAAGGTGGACAACATGCGGTCATAAAACCCGCCGCCGTAGCCCAACCGGAAGCCCCCTGGGCCATAGCCCACGCAGGGGGCAAATAGCAGGGTCGGCACAATGACTTCGGTGTCTTTGGGCTTGGGGATGCCGTAGGCGTCTTCCTCCATCGGGCATCCGGGGTACCAAGCGTGAAAGGTCATGGTTTTATTCACCTTGTCGACCACCGGCAGGCCAATGCGGCGCGGCTGGGGTTGCTCCAGCAACTCGCCGTCTTCCTTCCAGCGGTGCAGAGCTGGCAGGGGGTCGAACTCACCCTTGATGGGCCAATAGGCACCAATCACGATATCCGGGCGCCCGACCAGCCAAATCCGCATCACCCGCTGCAATAGGTCGGCGCGCTGTAGCCGGTCGGGAAGGCTCAGACGTTGTTCAAGCAAGGCTTTACGCAACTCTTTGCGCAAAGTCTTCTTTTCCATGGCTTGCTTTTCATCCGAATTGTTCATAATCACCCTATGCAGTTTTCAGCCATTTTGACATCGATAGCGCTCTTGGGTGCCATGCTGTGCGCCCCTATGGGCACCGCGCAGGCTCAAGGCCGGGACAACGTCCGGGCGGACGCCGTTATTTCCGACATGGCGCAAGCCTTTAAGCAACGCGACCGCAAGCGCTTGGGACAATTGCTGCCCCAGGTGCGTGGCCATGTGCTGGAGCCTTGGGCCGCCTACTGGGATCTGTCCGTTCGGCTGGACGAGGCCAGCACCAGCGAGATCAACGACTTCATGTCGCGCTTTGCGGGCTCCTACCAGGAAGACCGCCTGCGCACCGAATGGCTGCTGCATTTTGGTCGCAACCGCGACTGGATCAGCTTCAACCGCGAATACCCCAAATACCGCATGAACGATGACCGTTCCGTGCGGTGCTATGCCCTGCTGGCGGACCACCTCAGCAGCGGCGCGAATGTGAATGCACAGGTGCAGGACACCTGGCTGTCGCTCAAGGATGCCGAGGAGGGTTGCGCCAGCGCTGCCGAACAGCTGGTGAAAGACCATTCCATGATGCCGCATGTGGCGTGGCTGCGCGCCCGCTTAGGGATGGAAAACGACCGCCTTCGCGTCGCCACCCAGGCCGTGGGCCTGCTCAATGACAACTGGAACAAGACCGTCAACGCCATTTACCTGAACCCGGGCAAGTACCTTGACGACAAGCTCACCGCCATTCAGCCCAAAACCCGGGAGTTGGTGTCGCTCGCGCTGATCCGCCAGGCCTACCTGGACCCGGAAGAGGCCGCGGCGGAGGTGCAGAAGCTGCGCTGGAAAGCCCAATTGACCCAGGAAGAACGCGCCTGGGTTTGGGGCGTCATTGGCAAGCGTGCAGCCCAAAAACTGTCGGACGATGCGCCCGGCTACTTTGCCAAGGGCCAGGCAAAGTTCATGCACGAAGACCACTTGGCGTGGATGGCCCGCGCGGCACTGCGCGCCGGACGCTGGGCCCAGGTGCAAGAGGCGATTGACGCCATGCCCGAGGCTTTTCGCAGCGACTCCACCTGGGTCTACTGGCGGGCCCGCGCCCTGATGCAACAGGCCAAAACCGAAGGCGCCCGTGCCGAGGCCCTGCGCCTGCTCGAAGGTATTGCCGGTGTACGTGGCTTTTATGAGCAACTGGCGCTGGAGGAAATCGGGCAACGCATCAGCGCTCCCACCCGCCCCGACGCCCTGACCCTTGAGGAAAAAGACACAGCGCGCCAAAACCCGGGGCTGACCCGAGCGCTGTACGCGATTCAGATCGGGCTGCGCTCGGACGGCGTGCGCGAGTGGAACTACAGCACCAACCTGCATGTGCGCGGCGGCATGGACGACCGAAGCCTGCTGGCGGCAGCGGATCTGGCGTGCCGCAACGAGGTGTGGGACCGCTGCATCAACACCAGTGAGCGCACCAAGGGCGTGGTCGATCTGGAGCAGCGCTTCCCCATGCCGTTCAAAGCTGCGGTGTTGGCGCGCACCAAACAAATCGGCCTGGACCCGGCCTATGTCTATGGCCTGATCCGTCAGGAGAGCCGTTTCATCATGGACGCACGCTCCGGCGTAGGCGCTGCGGGCCTGATGCAGGTCATGCCAGCCACTGCCCGCTGGACTGCCAAGAAAATCGGCCTGACCGACTTCCAGCCGCACCACATTACCGACCGCGACACCAACATCGCCATCGGCACCGGCTACCTCAAGCTGGTGCTGGACACCTTTGGTGGATCCATGCCCATGGCAGCCGCAGCCTACAACGCCGGCCCCAACCGCCCGCGCATGTGGCGCGGCCAAAGCGGCGGCCCGGTCTGGGAGGCCGCGATCTGGGCCGAAAACGTGCCCTTTGCCGAAACGCGTGATTACGTCAAAAAGGTGCTCTCCAACACCACCAGCTACGCCGCACTCATCACCGGGCAATCCCAATCGCTCAAGGCCCGACTGGGCAGCGTCGGGCCCAAAGATGCCAACCTGCCGGACATTGCACTTGATCTGCCCTGAGCATCAATTGCACCTACATTCATCATCAAACCCAGTGGCTTAGCGCCCTACCATGGGGCCTTCGTCAACCAGGAAACTCCATGCTCAAGCTGTACATCGGTAACAAAAACTACTCGTCCTGGTCCATGCGGCCGTGGGTGCTGCTCACGCAGGCCGGGATACCTTTCGAAGAAGTCATGGTGCGCTTTGACTCCTTCGACGCCGACTCCACCTTTAAAAAGACCCTGACCGCGCTCAGCCCCACAGCCAAAGTACCCTTGCTGGTGGACGGCGATCTGGCGGTGTGGGACACGCTGGCTATTGCCGAGTATGTGGCCGAATACGTGGCCGAACAGCACCCCAACAAACACCTCTGGCCCACTGATCGCACCGCACGGGCAACCGCACGCAGCCTTTGCGCTGAAATGCACAGCGGCTTTACCGCGCTGCGCAGCCATTGCCCGATGAACATCGAGGCCGATCTGGCAGACACGGGCGCACTGATCTGGCGCGACAAGCCGGGCGTGCGCACTGATGTGCAACGCATCGTGTCCATGTGGAGCGCCTTGTTGCAAGAGCATGGCGGCCCCATGCTGTTTGGCGCGTTCACCGTGGCTGACGCCTACTTCGCCCCGGTCTGCATGCGTTTGACGACCTACGCCCTGCCGGTGCCCGCCCCGATTGCCGCCTACATCGAACGCGTGTGCGCACTGCCCGGCGTGCAGGCCTGGATAGCGGGTGCGCTGGCCGAAAAGGACTTTCTGGACTTTGAAGAGCCTTACCGCATGAAGCCTGGCAATAAAACCTGACGCTTGCCGTTCATGAAAACCTACCTGGTCGGCGGTGCGGTGCGGGATGCCCTGATGGGCCTGCCCGTGCAGGACCGCGATTGGGTGGTGGTGGGTGCCAGCCCGCAGCAGCTACTGGACCAGGGCTATATCCCGGTGGGGCGGGACTTCCCGGTGTTTTTGCACCCGAAGACCAAGGAGGAATACGCCCTGGCCCGCACCGAGCGCAAGACGGCGCCCGGCTACCACGGCTTTGCGGTGCACGCGGCCCCGGATGTGACGCTGGAGGAAGACCTGGCGCGGCGCGACCTTACTATCAATTCCATAGCTGCTTGCGCACACCCCACGGGGGCTACAGGCACTTTTGACCTTAAAAATGCCATAGACCCCTTTGGCGGTAAACAAGACATTGCCGACAAGGTGCTGCGCCACGTCACCCCGGCGTTTCGCGAAGACCCGGTGCGCATCTTGCGGCTGGCCCGTTTTGCCGCCCGCTTTACCGATTTCACCGTGGCGCCGGACACCCAGGCCCTGATGCGGGAAATGGTGGAACACGGCGAGGTGGACCATTTGGTGGCCGAACGCGTCTGGCAGGAGCTTGCCAAAGGGCTGATGGAAGCCCAG
>Ga0247837_1008122_pt1 | contig 13383 bp, 10 predicted proteins | sample LaCtaG_2_FD_187115 | JGI IMG/M metagenome (GOLD analysis project Ga0247837, IMG submission 187115) | Freshwater microbial communities from meromictic Lake La Cruz, Castile-La Mancha, Spain - LaCruzMarch2015_14.5m | ecosystem: Environmental > Aquatic > Freshwater > Lake | place: Spain: Castile-La...
CATGGGCTGCTGCACCAATTTTCTTGACCTCTGCAGAAAGACCGGGCTCGCCGGAACGCTGCGCCGGGATCGGACACTGTGGTTCATCGGTGCCGACGGCACGCGGGCCGCCTGCACGCCCGCGCAGAGCCTGCCTGCCCCGCTGCATCTCGCCCCCCTGCTCTCTTCGATGCGGCATTTCTCGTTCGTTGAGAAGGCGCGGCTCGCCATGGGCATGCTGCGGATGGCGCGGTGGCGCGGTGCCGATGATCCCGCAGGGCTGTCGGCCGGCGCGTGGCTGCGGGAGATCGGGCAGCCGACCAGGGTGATCGAGCTGTTCTGGCAGCCGGTGATCGAAAGTGCGCTTGGGGAATCGCTCGATCTGGTCAGCGTGCCAGCCGCGAGAAAAGTGGTGCGCGATGCGTTTCTCGCCAACCGGTCGGCGGCAGACTTGTATGTTCCTCTCGAGCCCCTCGGCACCCTGTTTGGCGATCGCCTGGTTGCCTGGCTCGAGCGCGAGGCCGTCGAGATTCGCACCGGGTGTGCCGTCACCGGCCTCGAGCGGGATGGCAGCGGAAACGTACGTGGTGTCGTCCACGACGGCACCATATTGCCGTGCGATGCCGTGATCCTCGCCGTGCCGTGGAAGCAAGCCGCCCGCCTCGTGCCCGACCTCGTGCCACCGGCCGACGAGCGGCTGACGGGATCGCCGATCACGGCCATTCATCTGTGGTTTGACCGTGACGTGATCGACCTGCCGCACGCCGTCCTCGTGGGCCGGGTGTCGCAGTGGGTGTTTCGCGGTGACGAGGCCGCGGGCCGCGGCTATTGCCAGGTGGTGATCAGCGCCTCGCGGGGCCTGCTCGGGGGAGACCGTGCCGCACTCGTCGAAACGGTCGTCGACGAACTTCGCACGGTGTTTCCGGCTGTCGCCTCCGCCCGGCTCGTCGAAGCGCGGGTCGTCACCGACCCCACTGCCGTGCTCTCGGTGCGCCCCGGTGTCGAAGCCGCCCGGCCTCCGGCCCGCACCCGCGTGCCGAATCTGTTTCTGGCTGGCGATTGGACGGCCACCGGATGGCCATCGACGATGGAAGGAGCCGTGCGCAGCGGGCGGCTCGCCGCAGACGCGCTGCTCGCGTGGTCTGGCCGTGACACAGCGACGCTGACGGCCGACTTGCCCCGGTCCTGGCTCATGCGTTGGCTGGCGGGCTGAGCGCGGGCAAGGCGGCCACATCGTGCTCGAGGGCATCGGCGAGTGTCCGCGAGTCGATGACGGCGCGTTCCCAGAGCCCCCACAAATCACCGATGGCAGACGGCCGGCGCCCGACGGTCCGGATCGCCAGGCCGATCCGATGCCATGGCGATCGAGCTTCGGCCAGCCGGGTGATCTCTCCGGGGAGCGAGTCTGCTGCGGCGTCGGAGACGACCCGCAGGCCGAGGCACGGGAGCCCGGCTCGCCCTGCCTCGCGGGCCACGGCCCAGGTCTCCATGTCCACGATGTCGGCGCCGGTGTCCTCCGCCAAGCGGTGTTTGGCGTCGATACCGTGAATCACTTCGTCGACGGTGACGATGTCATGCCCAGACTTCGCAGCGTCGGCGGTCGACTGCTGCAGAACTACTGGCTGATCTCCCGGCCGAAGCGCGCGGCAGGGCCGAATCAGGCTGCCCCTGACCAGGTGCGGATTCAAGCCGCCCGCAAAGCCAGCGGAAATCACCAGCCGCGGCCGGTGGCCGTCGATCAGCAGGCGACAGGCGCGGGCTGCCCGGGCGACTCCCGTTCCCCCCACGACCCAGGCGATGGGATGGCTCCGGAGCGACCCGTGCCACACCGTGAGACCGGCAGCCTCGATCGTCGTGACAGCGTCGACGCGGTCTGCAAATCGCCCGGCCTCGATCGGCAGGGCGAAGACGACGCCAGCCACCACCTGCGGCCCGTCGGTTACCACGGCAACAACCAGGCGAGTGTGTGCAACGGATTCCATCGGTCGGCAGTGTCATGCCGCCGGCAGGCTGCGCAGCCGCAGGGCTCGGCCGGCACCATCTGCACGTCGTACTTGGGCACTCGCTCCACCGTCTCTTCCCAAGCGGCCTTGAACAGCCGCTTCTTCACGATCACGTCGCCACAGGGCGGGCTGCAGCGGCACTCCGGCGGCGGCGCGTGCCAGGAATCGAAGCCGCGTGTGCAGGCATACTCACATTTGATCGAGTATTTCGGCTTCTTGGTTTTGTTTTCGTCCCACGTGGCCTTGCAGGCCGGCACGCATGCCTGACGGCAGTCGTCGCCGACACACGAAACGTGGCCACGTAAATCTTCGGCAGCGGCGAGGTGGAGTCCGCCCGCCCATGTGGCGAGTACGGTGAATGAGCATCTGACCAGATGACGCATGGCGATGAATTTCTCCGAACCACCTGGGTCAAAAATCAAAGGCGAGGCGCGTGCCGAGACCGTGAATCCCGCCGCTCCCGTTGTAACTGGGCGACGGAACGATCGCCCCCGTGGAGTCCTTGGCCCAAGGCGTGCTGGCGAAGTCGCGGTAGGTGAAGTCGTAGTTGAAGTACACGCGGGCGTTGGGATTGAGCAGCCAGTTGAGGCCCAGCGTCATGCCGTTGAGCACGCCGCCGTTCACCTCGCCGTCGCTGAGGCAGAGATAATTGTAGCGCACCCCCACCTGCCAGGCGCCCTCGCTCACGCTCAGCCGTCGGCCGGATCCGCCGCCACGGATGGCGTAGAAGTTGTTGTGGGGAACGGGTCGGTCGAAGCGATATTCGATCTTCGAATAGGTGCGGCTTTCGCCGGTGAGGAAGTACAGCACTTCGGCGTAACCGCCCTGGTAGTAGACAGTGCCGACGTTCGTGCCCGGCTTTGGCTGGTAGCCGTTGGTGACGAGCGGGCCGGCGGCGGTCGTGCGCGCGTTGTAGAGCCACGAGCCGAAATATTCCGACTGAAACGACCAGGGACCGTTGTTGCCCACGAATTCCAGGCCGACCATGTTTTGCCAGGAGCCCTGCAGCACGCCCGAGTCTGCGTAGATCGAGTTGAGGGGGCCGGGTGGGCCGTTGCGGATGTCGCCGCGGCTACGAAAGCGAATTGCCGCAATCTCCGGACTGTTCGGCAGGCCGGTGGTTTTATCGAACGACGTATATTGCCGCCGCGGTTCCAGCGTACGGCCTGACAGGCCGAGGTGGAGCAGTTTGCGCCCTTCGTCCTCGAAGACGGGAAGGTACACCAGCCGACCCACCGTCATGCTGCCGCCATTCGAGTTGGAGAATCCGAAGGGGTTCGTCACATTCTTGAACTGGCCGACCTGCCAGCCGAAATCACCCTCTTCGTTGCTGTTCAGGAGTTGGATGCCGGGAGCAAAGCCGTTGTTGAACGGGGCCTCGAAGGCATCCTGGCTGTACGACCGCTCCATGAAGTTGAGCCACCGGCTGCTCATGAGGTGCTCGTAGCCGAACGGATCTTTTTGGTTGCCGACGCGCACAGTGCCGAGCAGCGGGATCTCGCGCACCTGCAGCCAGAGATCGGTGACGGCTGTGATCGGGCCGGAGTCGCGTTCTGTGGGAAACGTTTCGTTGTTGACGTTGAGTTCGTTGGCGAAGTCGTATTCCGCAGCCCAGTCGTACATCTCGTACATCCGGCCTTCCATGCGGAATCGGGCCCGCCGCAGGTTGACCGTGTTGGCGAGCGACGGGTCGAGCCCTCCCTGATTCGCCGGCTGCGTGGGGCCCGTGCCCGCTGAGAACGTGACCGCATCCACCTGCGTCCGGCCACCGATCTTGACGCGAAAGTCTTTGTTGCCCGACTCGGCCTGAAAGCCGTCCTTCCAGGTGTCTTTGAGGGCTTTGTCGGAGCCGATCTCATACGGCTCCGGGGCTTTCACGTCGAGCTTGCCATCCGGCTTGGCAGCGGGCTTGTTGTCGGCCGCATTCGGCGGCGGCAGTGCCTCCGGAGCGGATTGCTGCTCGAGTTGCCTGAGGCGTTCTTCCAAGGCGGCGACCCGCTGCCGATCTTCCATCACGGCAGTCGAGACGGCCTCCAGCGTGTCGAAGCCCACCGCAGCACTCGGCAGTTCGATCGTCGCGCCGTCGCGGGATTCGGCGATCAGGAGCAGGTCGTCGGCACGCAGCGCAGGTCGGCTGCCGAAGGCTGCAAGCACGACCAATGTGACTACGCCGGGCGCCCACAACCGCCCCGCTTCGCGGAGGATCTGCGCTGTCGGGAGTGTGCTGGGGGAATTCACGGAAGCTCTTTCCTGCCCGGATTCCCTTTCCCTATCGGCAAGGTCCCTGTGCGCGCTTGACGGTTGCGCAAACTTCGACGACCACGCCAGGATCGAATTATCGGCCGGCGAAGGTTGGCGGGCGGGGCCGCGCGGGAGGGGTGGGCAAGAGGGCGCGAGTGGGCGAGCGGCGGGCGAACAGATAGCTCCCGGCTGGTTTCCCTGGCAATTGTGGGGGAAAAGGCCGCTTCCGTGCACGTGAGGAGCGGTGGCGAGCGTACCAGCATGGTACGATCCGGGCGTCGCATGGGTATTTCATGAACCTGAAAATCCGTCTGCCGAGCCCGGTCGGCGCTCCGCCGGGCGATGGCGTGCCTCGTGGTGACCTGGCCGGATTCCGTCGGTATCTCCGGCAGGACGCAACGTCCGGCTTTCTCGTGTTTCTCGTGGCGTTGCCGTTGTGCCTCGGCATCGCGGTCGCATCGGGATTTCCGCCGATCGCCGGCGTTTTCACCGCGATCGTGGGCGGGCTGCTGGCCACCTTCATCAGCGATTCCGAGTTGACGATCAAGGGACCGGCCGCCGGTCTGATCGTGATCGCTCTCGGGGCGATGCAGGCGCTCGGCTACACGGGATCCGATGCAGCAGCGGATTTCCAGGCATATCGCTGGCTCCTCGCCATCGGTTGCGCGGCCGGCATCGTGCAAATCGTATTCGGCCTTGTGCGGGCCGGCGTGTTGGGAGATTTTTTTCCAACGGCGGTCGTACACGGGATGCTCGCCGCCATCGGGTGCATCATCATCCTGAAACAGGTGCCTGTCGCCCTCGGGCGGACGGCCGCGGCCGAGCCGCTGGAAATCCTGCGCAAGCTGCCTGAAACGGTGGCCGGCATGAACCCGGCGATCGCGTGCATCGGTCTCGTGAGTCTCGTGATCCTGTTCGGTATGCCGGTCATCAAGCAGAAGCTCGGCAATGGATGGCTCACGGCTCTTCCGGCACAGTTGGTCGTGCTTCTGGCTGCCGTCCCGCTCGGGATGGCCTTCGATCTGTCGCGAGAGCACGCGTACTCGTTCGCGGGGTGCGAGCATCGGCTTGGCCCGACGTTTCTCGTGGGAGTGCCAGCCAATCTGACTGCCGCCATCACCGCCCCCGACTTTTCGGTGTTTTCCGATGCTGGCCGTCGTGGGACGGCGATTTTTTGGGTGCTTATGCTCGCGATCGTGGGAAATCTCGAGTCGCTTCTCTCCGCCAAGGCGATCGACATGGTCGATCCCTGGCGGCGCAAAACCAACCTCGACCGGGACCTGGTGGCGGTCGGGGTCGCAAACGTGGCTTCCGCCTCGATCGGCGGGCTGCCGATGATTTCCGAAATCGTGCGGAGCAAGGCGAACATCGACAACGGAGGCCGGACCAGATTCGCCGACCTCTGGCACTCCCTGTTTCTCGCGGGGGCGATCTCCTTCATGCCGGGACTGCTCGGCATGATTCCATTGGCCGCCCTGGCGGCGATGCTCGTCTATACGGGCTGCCGGCTCGCGTCACCTCGAGAATTCGTCAACGTTTACAAGATCGGCCGGGAGCAACTCGCCATCTTCACGGCCACCCTCGTCGGAGTCCTGGTCACGGACCTGCTCGTAGGCGTGCTCATCGGCGTCGCCGTCAAGTTGTTCATCCACGTGGCGAACGGCCTGCCGCTGCGGTCGATGTTCAAGCCATTCCTCGAAATCAGCACGTTGGATGAGTCGACGGTGCAGGTCGACGCCCGCGGTTCGGCTGTCTTCACCAATTGGCTGCCGTTCCGCAGGCAACTGCGGCAGGTGGGCATACAGAACGGGCACAACATTGTGCTCAATCTCGAAGGCACAAAACTTGTCGACCATAGCGTGATGGCAGGCTTGCACGAACTCCAGGAAGAATTCACACAGGCTGGCCTGTCGCTCGACGTCGTGGGCCTTGAGGGCCATCGCCCCCTCTCGAGCCATCGGTTCGCCACCCGTCGGCTGCGGTCGGGCTGAGGCGCGCCCCGACGCGCAGGTCACTCCCACTCGATCGTGGCCGGCGGCTTCGACGAGATGTCGTAGACCACGCGGTTCACGCCCCGCACCTCGTTGATCACCCGGCTCGAAATGCGGGCCAGGAGGTCGTAGGGCAGGTGGCTCCAGTCGGCCGTCATGAAGTCTTCCGTCTCGACCGCCCGCACGGCGAGCACGTCGTCGTAGGTGCGGGCGTCACCCATCACGCCCACGCTCTGCACCGGCAGGAGCACCGCGAACGCCTGCGACACTTTTCGCATCAGCCCTGCCCGTTCGAGCTCCTCGAGCACGATCGCATCGGCCTGCCGAAGCGTGTCGAGCCGCGGCTTCGTCACTTCGCCGATGCAGCGGACGGCGAGGCCGGGGCCGGGGAACGGGTGCCGCCACACGATCCGCTCCGGCAGCCCCAGCTGCAGCCCGAGGGCACGAACTTCGTCCTTGAACAGGTCGCGGAGCGGCTCGATGAGCTCAAACTGGAGGTCTTCGGGTAGTCCGCCCACGTTGTGATGGAGCTTGATCGTGGCCGCCGGGCCGTCCGGAGCCGCACCGCTCTCGATCACGTCGGGATAGAGCGTGCCCTGGGCGAGGAACCGCGCGCCGGTGATCTTCGCCGCCTCGTCGGCGAAACAGTCGATGAACGTGCGACCGATGCGGCGCCGCTTTTCCTGCGGTTCGGTGACGCCCGCGAGCACGTGCAAGAACCGCGCTTCGGCCGGCACGACGTGGAGATCACTCTGGAAGTGGGTGGTGAACTCGTCGATCACCGCCGCCGCCTCGTTTTTCCGGAGCAGGCCGTTGTCGACGAGGATGCACGACAGCTGGTCCCCGATCGCCCGGGAGAGAAGGGCCGCCACCACCGCGGAATCGACTCCGCCGGAGAGCCCACAGATCACGCGGTCGGGGCCCACGCGGCGCCGCACTTCGTCGATGGTCCGGGCGGCGAAGTCTTCCAGCCGCCACGAACCGCTGCATCCGCACACCGCCGTGAGGAAATTGGCGAGCATTGTGCCGCCGGCCGGCGTGTGGGTCACCTCAGGGTGGAACTGCAGCCCGAAGACGGGCAGCGTGGCATGCTTGACCGCGGCCAGAGGGCACGTCGGCGTGCTGGCCAGCGGCACGAAATCGGCCGACACCCGGTCGACCTGATCGCCATGGCTCATCCAGACCTCGGTGGTCCGTGGCACGCCGGCGAACAGGCTGTCGGCGGTGAGCACGTCGCAGGATGCCCGGCCATACTCCCGGGCCTGCGCCTGCCCCACTGTGCCACCCAGAGCCTTGCACACCAGTTGCATGCCGTAGCAGATGCCGAGCACGGGAATGCCGAGGCGAAAAATCCCCGGATCACACTGCGGGGCGCCGGCTTCGTAGACGCTCGCCGGCCCGCCCGAGAGGATGATGCCCTTGGGGTCGAGTTCACGGATTCGGTCGGCGGTGATGTCGTGCCGCACGATCTCGCAATAGACGTTTTGCTCCCGGACCCTGCGGGCGATGAGCTGGGCATACTGCGACCCGAAATCGAGCACGAGCACGCGTTCGGACTGTGGGGCCGGGCCAGCAGACGGCGCGGGGCTCGAAGGGGCGGCTGCGGACGGCATGGCGGAGCACTCGGAGGGACGGAAAAACCCGGGAGTATAGAAAATTCCTGGGTGGGCGTTCTATAGTGCCGCGAGATCCCGCATGCATGCGCTCCTCACGAACGACGACGGCATCTTCGCACCCGGCCTGGCGGCCATGGAGCGGGCCATGCGCCGCCTCGCCACCGTCAGCGTCGTGGCGCCGTCGACCGAGCAGAGCGGCGTGGGGCATGCGATCACGTTTTTGACGCCGCTGACTGCCAAGGAGATTTTCGACGGCAGCAGGAGCCGCGGGTGGGCCGTCGACGGCAGCCCGGCCGACGCGGTCAAGCTCGGAATCTCCCAGTTTTGCCCGCAGCGCCCCGACGTGATCGTCAGCGGCATCAACGCCGGCCTCAATGCCGGAATCAACGTGCTCTATTCGGGCACCGTGGCCGCGGCCGTGGAAGGCGCGTTTTTCGGAATCACGAGCATCGCCGTGTCGCTCGAGTACGACGAACACGCCGACTTCGACCGGGCCGCCGAGATCGCGATCGACGTGATCCGAGAGTTGCTCGCGCGCACCCCGCCCGCCGGCAGTCTGTTCAACATCAACATCCCGACGCGGGCGCTCGCCGGGGCGCCCGTGCTTCGCGTGGTGCCGATGAGCACCGCCCGCTACGGCGAGGCGTTCGAGCGGCGGGTCGATCCGCGCGGCCGGCCCTACTACTGGGCCACCAACGATCCGCCGCCCCCACCATCGCCGAGCGAGTCGGACGTGACGGCGCTCGCCGCTGGCAACGTCACGCTCACACCGCTCGATTTCGATCTCACGCGCCGGGTCGCGATCGACGCGCTCGCCGAGGGGCCGTGGCGGATCGGGCCCCGAGGCTGAGCCGGCGTCAGCCTCCGAGCCAGAGGCTCACGCCCAGGCCGAGGGCCGCGACGCCAGCGAGAGCCACGACGACCCAAAAGCCGAGTGGCAAACCTGCCACCTGCTTCTCCATCAATACTCGGAGCGTCGCCCCGAGGCCGCCGCGGGTCGGTTTGTGCTGCGGCGCCTTCGGCGCATAGCTCCGCCCGCCGCCCTTGACGTGCGGCCCGCCGGCAGGCCGGCTTCCGGGCGAAGCGGCCGAAGGGCCGAACGACAGGCTCGAGAGGTCGACCGCATCGTCGGGCCGATGCGGGGTGGGAACGACGGGCGCTCCAGTGGCCGGCCGCGGCGGCCCGCCCAACGCACCGCTGCCGCCGGATCGCACGGCGCGGCCCGCACTGCTGCTCGGGCCGCTGCGCATCACGGTGCCGGGCGGCAGAACGCGGGTGGCGTCGGACCCGGCCGCGGGGGTGCGGCGGAGCGGCCGCCGGGGTGGGTCCTGACGGCCGGAAGGCTTTGCTGCCGACGACGCCAGCCAGGCTTCGAGCGCCTCGGCCACCTCGCGGGCTGTCTGCGGCCGCGCTTCAGGGTGCTTCTCCATCATCCGGAAGTAGAGTTCGGCCAGCGCCGGCGGCACGTCGGCCCGCTCGTCGAGCAGGTTCGGCGGCGGCTCTTTCATGTGGGCCCGGATGCGTTCGGCGAGCGAGCCCTTTGCGAAGGGCGCCCGGCCCACGAGCAGATAGTAGAGCGTGCAGCCGAGGGAGTAGATGTCGGAACGCCGATCGGCCTTGTGGCTGTCGCGGGCCTGCTCGGGGGCCAGATAGTCGGCAGTTCCCAGCACCTTTTCGTCGTGTTCCCGGGTCAGCGAAGCCTGCTCCTCGTCGTCGTCGAGTGCCAGGCCGAGATCGAGAATCTTGATCGTGCCGCGCTTGTCGAGCATCAGGTTGGCAGGCTTGATGTCGCGGTGCACGAGCCCTTCTTCGTGCGCGTAGTGCAGGCCCACGGCGGCTTGCCGCACGTAGTCGGCCGTGTCGCGCACGTCGAGCGGGCCCTCCGCCTTCACCTTCGCATGCAGGTCGGTGCCCTCGATGTATTCCATCACGATGAAGTGCACCGCGCCCGAGGCCTCGAGATCGAACGCCCGGGCGATGTTGTGATGGCTGAGCCGATAGGCCACCTGGGCTTCGCGTTCGAATCGCGCCAGATACGAACTCTGCTCGACCCGCTTGATGGGCAGCACCTTGATCGCCACACGCTGTCGAAGCGTCGGGTTCTCGGCGAGGTAGACGCTGCTCATGCCGCCCGCCCCGAGCAGGCGGAGCAGGCGGTATTTGCCGAGTGTGAATCCCTTGCTCTTGCCCTTGCGCAGCTGCTCGAGCTGCCATTCCGTGAGGAGCTGGCCTTCGACGAGGGCCGTGGTCAGCGACTCGGGCACGGGGCCCGATTCATCGCGCAGGGGATCGGCCAGGGGAGCCAGGCTGTCTTCGGGCACGAGCCCGCTGGCGCGCAGCACCCTGAGGAATTCGGGCAGGGTCTGGACGGGAGGTGGGGCGTCGCTCATGGTGGATCGGTCGTCTCCGATTCACTCAATCGTACCGTCCCGATGCACATCGTGCTGTATTCACGCCGCGGTTGCCACCTCTGCGAGCGGGTCGAGGACTGGCTCGCCTGCCATGCTCCAGACGGGGCCGTGATCGACGTCGATGCCGTTCCCGAGGCAGCGCGGGCCTTCGGGCTCCGTGTTCCAGTCGTGGAAATCGACGGCGTCGTCGCGCTGGAGGGGCTGTTTGACGAAGGGCAGTTCGTCGCCGCTACACGCCCAGGTTGAGGCCACGCCGGTGCAAGGCACCGATCAGGCCCGCCGCCGACTCGAACACTTCGGCATCCCAGCCGCAGGCCCGGGCGGCTTCCACGTGGGCCGGAATGTCGTCGCAAAAGAAGATCTGCTCCGGGGCCACGCCGACCTGCGCGGCTGCGGCTGCGTAGATGGCGGGCTCCGGTTTCACGGCGGACACCTCGTGGCTGAGCACCGTCACCGTGGCGGTGCCCGGCAGGATCGCATACCGCTTCGAAAGCAGGTGCTCCCAGTGAATGCCGCACGTGTTGGAGAGGATGCCGATCGGCACGCCGGCTCGTGTGAGGCCGGCGATCACCGGCAGCATCGCGACGTTCAGCGTGAACATGTCGCTGGCAGCGGCGGCCAGGAGGATTGGGTCGGCCGCGGCGCCGACGTGCCGGGAAAACTCGGCGTGGAAGCCCGGCCAGTCGATCAGTCCCTTCTCCAGCCGTTGCTCGAGTTGCGTGGCCGCGAGCGTCGCCTGCACGGCCTCGACCGGCACGCCGGCCACTGCGGCCATCTGCCGATGGGCACGCTCTCGATCGAACATCACGATCACGTTGCCGAGATCGAGAAACACGAAGGCGGGGCGGCGGGGCATGAGTGGTCGGGGGGCGAGGGGCGGGACGAAGGCGCTTTGAAAGCGGTGCCTCAGATACTATTCTGCCCCAAGCATCCCCGAAAAGGTCTCCGGCCGGCGCCTTGCCGCGATCGGAGCGAACCTCGCCCCCGAAGGAATCCCAGGCATGGCAGTCCTCAACCGCTACAGCTCCCGTATCACGCAGCCCCGGTCGCAGGGCGCCTCGCAGGCCATGCTCCTCGGCACCGGCCTCCAGCCCTCCGACCTCGACAAGCCGCAGGTGGGGATCGCGAGCATGTGGTACGAGGGAAACACCTGCAACATGCACTTGAACACACTGGCGGCAAAGGTTCGCGAAGGCGTGGTCGCGGCCGGCATGGTGGGGATGCGGTTCAACTCGATCGGTGTCAGCGACGGCATTTCGATGGGCACCGAGGGGATGAGCTACTCCCTTCCCTCCCGCGACATCATCGCCGACTCGCTCGAGACGGTGATGCATGCCCAGTGGTACGACGCCCTGGTGGCGATCCCCGGCTGTGACAAGAACATGCCCGGCTGCCTCATCGCCATGGGCCGGCTCAATCGTCCGGCACTGATGGTCTACGGCGGCACGATCAAGCCCGGGCACCTCGCCGATGGCACGGCGCTCGACATCGTGTCGGCCTTCCAGTGCTACGGCGAATACGTGGCCGGCCGAATCGACGACACGCGGCGCGGCGACATCGTCCGCCATGCATGCCCTGGAGCCGGAGCCTGCGGTGGCATGTACACGGCCAACACGATGGCCACGGCCATCGAGGCGATGGGCATGTCGCTGCCAGACAGCGCGTCGATCCCCGCCGAGCACCCCGACAAACTCGCCGAGTGCTTGCGGGCTGGGGCGGCGATCCGCCATCTTCTCGAAATCGACCTCAAGCCGCGCGACATCATGACCCGCCGCGCCTTCGAGAATGCGATGGTCACCATCATGGCGCTCGGTGGTTCGACGAACGCCGTGCTGCATCTGATCGCGATGGCCCGCACCGTGGGCATCGACCTCACGCCCGCCGACTTCCAGAAGACCGCTCGCCGGATCCCCTACCTCGCCGACCTCAAGCCGAGCGGCAAGTTCGTCCAGGAAGATCTGCACTCGGTCGGCGGCACGAGCGGCCTCATGAAATACCTGCTCGACAAGGGCCTCATGGACGGCGATTGCATGACCGTCACGGGCAAGACGCTCGCCGAGAATCTGGCCACGAGCAAGGGGCTCGCTCCCGGGCAGAAGATCATCCAGCCGGTCGAAAGCCCGCTCAAGAAAACCGGCCACATCACGATCCTTCACGGCAACCTCGCGCCCGGCTCGGCCGTCGCGAAGATCACGGGTAAGGAAGGCTCGAAATTCAGCGGCCCAGCCCGCGTGTTCGACAGCGAGGAGGCGATGCTCGCCGCCCTCGAGCAGGGCGGCATCAAGCGGGGCGACGTCGTCATCATCCGCTACGAGGGGCCGAAGGGCGGCCCTGGCATGCCGGAGATGCTCACGCCCACCTCCGCGCTCATGGGCGCCGGCCTCGGCAACGACGTGGCGCTGATCACCGACGGCCGGTTCTCGGGCGGCTCCCACGGCTTCATCGTCGGCCACGTCGTGCCCGAGGCACAAGACGGCGGGCCGCTCGCGCTCGTGCACGACGGCGACAGGGTGGTGATCGACGCCGAGACCGCCTCGATCGACGCCGAGGTCTCCGAAGCCGAGTTCGCGAAGAGGCGGGCCGCCTGGCAGGCCCCGCCCGCCAAGGCCACGCGCGGCATGCTCGCGAAGTACATCCGCTGCGTACAGCCGGCCTCGAAGGGCTGCGTGACTGACGAGTAGCGCGACTCACTCGCGAACTCCGTCCCGCCCGGCTCTGCCTCTCATAGCCCAACCCGGCTCGGGGTCGCCTCTACCATCTCGCCGGACGCTCACTGCGCCCATCCTGGGCTTCACTCGCTCGGATTTGCCTGCGCTCCGGCCTCCTGCCTGCGCTGGTCAAATACGCCGTCTCAATGGTAGGGGACAACCCCGATCCTCCCCCTTTGTAACCAAGCCAGTTGAGGAGGCTTTGGGCTCCCCGTGTCCCGGAGACGGCGTAGCTGACCAGCGAAGCCATGGATGGCGCAGCGCAGGCAGGTCCGAGTGAGCCGGAGCCTGGAGGGCGGAGGTGAACGTCCGGCGAGGGGATTCGGGGAGCCCGAAGCCGGCGCGCGTTCAACCACCCGAACGTCCGGCGAGACGGTACGGGGTAACCCCGAGCCGGCGCGGGCGAGTGTAGCTGCGACTCGCTATACAGAGCG
>Ga0247837_1008126_pt1 | contig 13377 bp, 2 predicted proteins | sample LaCtaG_2_FD_187115 | JGI IMG/M metagenome (GOLD analysis project Ga0247837, IMG submission 187115) | Freshwater microbial communities from meromictic Lake La Cruz, Castile-La Mancha, Spain - LaCruzMarch2015_14.5m | ecosystem: Environmental > Aquatic > Freshwater > Lake | place: Spain: Castile-La...
AGCGGAGGCAAAGCTGTGCAGGCAGGAAAGAGAGCATTGACTCCTCTATCCTAAGGAAATAGGACTGTCTATTAATAGCTGGAAATACTACTACCTGTTATTTGGGAGTAGCGTTGCTTTCAGTATAAATGGAAAACTCATGCACTAATATGAAGAACAAGGCGCTATTCGTCCCGAAGAAAGGATGCTAATGTTTGCTTCTCAGGAATCAAATAAGTCGACCTTGAGAAAACTTGACCCTTCAGTAGCCGTAGATATCTAACATCGTCCTGCGCACCTAGAATGCCAGTGTTCAAGACTCAGTGTCAAGTCTAGTACTTCAGTGCGAAGGCACTCTAGATCTGCCGAGCAGCAAGCTTAATGTCAAGTTGCTATACTGCCCTCGTAGTTTGATGGTCGGAAATGTATTAGATTCTATGAAGGAGGTCAGGTCAGTAGCAGTTAAAACTGAATCTGTCACTGGCAGTAAGCTGTTTGTGGGTAGATCATTTGCCCCTTTACTAATGGTTGTTTTGACGCTGTCGGTAGGTATGTGTGTGGCAGCAGGAGTGGAGTGGAGCACTGGCCTGCCCATCGGCTGGGTTCTCCTCCTACTGGTAGTCGCCTTCGTCCAGTTCAAGTCTAGTTCCGGAGAGGCAGAGCAACTTCTGCAGTCAGTCTTGGAACTCAGCTCCGATCACTATTGTCTGTATCAGAACTCCACAATTCAGCTCAGTTCCCAGTCCCTACAGACGCTCTTCCGAGACTGGGGCAATGAGAAGTTTTGGCAGTCCCATCTGAATGCAGAGGATTTTCGCAACTTTGGCCAGGCTGTGCAAAGTGCACTTGCTGGGGAAAACTCAGAGTTGAAAGTGCAGCTGCTGCATAGACCAGGCGTCCTGGTTTCCCTCTCTCCTCTGCTAGATGCCTGCCAGGGTACTCAGGTGCCTGCGGAACTGAGCTTCCGCAAGGTCGCCTGGCTGCAGCAACCGGCCGTACTGGTGCGCATCCATATCTGCAGTGTCCGCACTCGGGCAGTCCAGGACTTCGCACAGACTCTCAACCACGAACTACGAACCCCACTCAACATCATAATTGGCACTTGTGACCTCATGCTAACAGAACACTCAACAAGTGCTCAGACAAAGCGAAGACTGCATCTGGCCCGGGAATGCGCTTCGACCTTTCTCGCGACATTGAGCAGTCTGATGCAGCAGTGCGAACTTCGCTGGGGACTGGCAGTGCCATTGCATGTTCCTTTCGTGCCTGCTCGTGTGGTGGCAATGGTAGTCAGCGCTTCTGAGAAAAAGCTCCAGGAGCATGGAAATCACGTGGAAGTGGCGACTTCAGGCTTGCCGGATTTACTATGGGGAAGCGCCGCGCAGTTAAAGCAAGCTCTGAGTCTACTGCTCCGGTCCTGCTCCATACTCGTTCGAAACCAACTAGTGGCACTGCACCTCTCTGCTAATGTCAGCGAGCACCGCTGTGAACTCCGCGGCAGTCTTTCCGCTCGCGATGCTCCTTCTCTAGAAAGCGACTACCAGTCCGCCCTCCACCTCTTCAGCCTGCCCTTCGTAGACCAGTGCGAAGACTGGACGGAACGCCTGGAGAAAATCGAGTCCAAGGCTTTGCTGCACTTAGCAGTGGCGAGGGAAGTGTGTCGTTTGCTGCTTGGAGACTTGGAGGTGAAGACTGCGGAGGGCGGACTGCTGTGGGAGTTCACACTCAGCTTCTCCACATGTAAGGAAGTGATACTCAAACGCAAGGAAGGGCTGTTCCCGGAACTGGAAGAGGTGCAGCTGGGACAGAAAGAGAGTTTCCGCATGCAGGAAGAGTCGCTGGCTTCCAACTCTCCCTCGCCTGCCTCCACTCCAGTCTCAGAGCCACTAGCAAATGCACGCCTACGCAAGTCCATACCCCACTTCGCAGCCAGCTTCAGTACTTGGACTAGTCTGGTTGTACCCCAAGCACCTACTCGTTCACTGCAACTACCCCTACATGCCGGCGACAGTCCACCTTCTAGTGCCTGTTTCCACGACCTCCCCCTTGTCTTGGTGGCGGACGACGTGCCTTTGAACTCGCTCATTCTGCAGGAAATGCTGCGGCGCCTGAACGTGGCTGCAGAGACAGTGAGCAACGGAGCAGAGGCAGTGGCGCAGGTGCAGCTCTGGGAGCCTGTGCTGATCTTCATGGACTGCGAAATGCCAGTGATGGACGGACTCGAAGCCACCCGCTTACTGCGCAGCATGGGAGTCAGTGTGCCTATCATAGGCGTAACTGCCAACGGCCCTGAGAAGGAAGCGGAGTGTTTGGAGGCGGGCATGTCCCACTTCCTTTGCAAGCCTGTGTCCTACCGCAGGCTGGAAGCGCTGGTGGGGTCGCTGCTTTAGTGCTACATCTCATTTATCACATTGAGTAAACGCTGCACCTTGTTAGCCGGCGCACTCTCCACCAGTTGAGACCCTGTGAGACGGTACAGTTGCCGCAGTAGCTGTGAAGTCTCCATCGCTACGCGAGGGTCCTCCATCGCTGAGAAAGCCAGAGGCAACAGATGCCGTCGTACCACAGCCGCCTTTCTGCGCTGCAGCTCTGGAGCCACTGCAGTCACTAGGGTCAGAAGTTGAGATTTCACTCGCACTCCTGCCGAACTGACCGCCGCTGCTAGAGCCGAGGCACTATAGAAGGGATCCACATGCGCACAAAGCAAGCGAATGCGCTCGGCTGCCGCTTCTTTGAGCGCCCCGCTGCCTCCCAGCGGCCCACACAGCGCCCGCAACAGCAAGGCTGTATGCGGCTCCAAGCTGCCAGCCAGCAGCGGCAGCGCCCGGTCCAAACTCTGAAGTGCGTGCTGACTCACACTTGCGCTTTTATCACCCAACGCCTGACTCAGCAAGTCCACCACACGCATGATCTTCGGGGAACTCTTGAGACCTGCAGCGTTTGCCTCCGCATAAGCCAGCAACTCGTCCACTGCTTCTTGTCTCCGCTTCCACTCAGTCGCCTGCAGCTCTGCGGCGCAGCGGTCTAACACTGAGAACTCTGGACTGATGTGAGGTCTGCGCAGAAGTCGGGGAGCGGTGACTCGCTCGCTGCTTTGACTGCGCAGGGCTCGGGACTCGCTGAGACTGCCCTTCGCCGTTTTGGCTGAGCTGTCGGGGAGAGAGCGGAAGAGCACTTTGTCGAAGTCTCCTTGGAGGACTTGGCGGAGTGTGGAGAAGGCTGCCCTCGCCCCGCTGCGCACTTCAGGAGAGGCGTCTGAGAGATAGGCCGCCAGCACAACACAGCACCTGTCCACATCCTTCACCCGACCCTGTGTACACCTCGAGAAGACCGTTTGTAGGCCCTGGGCTATTTTGGCCTTGACCACGGAACTCTTAGCTTGCGCAGCTTGATTGAGCAGAGTCAAGAGTACGCGGACTTCGGAGCAGTGGCCGCAGAGTGCCAGTAGAGTGCCTTCGGCTTCCTGGCTGATGAAGACATTGGTGTCTCCACACTTGCGAGTGGCCAAGCCCAGCAGCAACTCCAACTCGCTATCCAGAGTCCTTCCTAGTGCTTCACTCATTTCTCGTAATAACACTAGTGAGTTCCTTGCTAACGAGGACCGTAAGGAGTCCGCCAGTCTCACTCCAGTCTGCACAAGTACATGGACTGCTCCAGGGACCAAGATGTCTGTGTGGTTCCTAACCAGTCGTCTCAGCAGTGTGAGCATTTCGAACTGGGCTGTCCAGTCCCCAGTCTGACAGTCCTCCAAGCACTGCTGCAGGGCGTCCTGAGGGTTGGGCACAGACTCGAGTTGCTCCAGGGGTGCGTACATGCTTGGGTCTGAAGCAGCCACTTGCTTTTGCCGGAAGCTGGACAGCTCTGCCAAAGCACTGGGAGGCTTGTTGGCACTGAAGCGCAGCAAAGGACGGCGCACGCGAGAGCGAAAGACGACCTTGCCTCCAGCCTTGGAAGATATACTGATAGGCAGGTAAGGTCTACGCAGAGCCGGCAACTCCACCTCTTCCCTCGGCAGTGGCTGCGAGGCGCCCAGGAGCCCGGGGTCTCGACTCAGGAACACCGGCGACTGGGAACGAGGCGGGTCAGGGGCAGGCTGGGTGAAAACCAGAGGGGCGCTGGTAGGCAGCGGCTTGGGAAACTCAATGTAGTCTTCTTTGAGTTGAGGAAGTGTGCCCTGGCTGAATCGTTGTCTGAGACGCTCTTGCAGGGAGGGGTCGAGGTCTCGAAGGGCCTGCAGCACAGTGACATTTCCCTTTATGAAGGCTAGCACTGCCAGCGTTTCCCCTGCTGTAAAGGCCACCTTTGGCTTAGAGTCTTCGAGTAGCGCCGCCACAGGCCGGATGAGTCCGCAGAAGTCCCACTGGAAGTCGGGCAGGTCGGCAAGCATGGACGCCATCATCACGTGCAGAACAGCTTCGCGGACATGCCAGTTTTCACTGTGCAGTCCAGTGATTAGGTGACCGAAAAGCAAGCGCGGGGGTAGCTCTGTGAGGAAGCCGCGGAAGACCTTGAAAGCCGCTTGCCTCACCGCAATCTTGTTATCCCCCAGCTTATCCATGCAACTAGGCACCAGTTGGCTCACATTCACTCGCTGTGCTAGACCAGGCACTCGCAGCAGAGACCCCACCACTCCCAAACTGGCTTGCGACACTTTCAAGTTGCTGTCTCGCAGTAGTGTCTGCAGAGCTCGACAGAAGGCAGACAAGTAGGGAGCAGCCGCCTCCACATCTGTCTCCAACAGACTTTCCACTTCTTGCAGTGCCATCGCCTTTGATCGCCAGTTTTCCGCTTGTAGCTGCGTCCACACGCTAGGAGGCACGAAGCCGAACTCCAGTCCGTTAGGCGCAGTGACTCCCTGCAGGTCGGGAGCCTCCTGCACGGCTCCGCCCTCGTATAGAGCTGCCACTGCAGGACGGAGCTGGGCGAGCAGTCCTGGAAAGTCTGGGACGAGTGAGGCCAGTACTCGCACAGTTTGCTTGGCTTGCTCTTGCACGTTGGCGGCTGAATCCCTCAGTGTGAGGAGCAAAGTTTCCAACAAGTGGGGAGTCCGGAAGACAGCCACTTCGAGCTGCATCAGCCTTTCCAGCAAGCGTAGGCTGCGAGCGCGACACTGCCACTTCGCTGCTGCCAGTCCGTGCCGTAGCACCGCCTGCACCACTTGCTCGAGGTTGCGAGAATGCTGGGCGTACTGGAGCACAGTCTCCTCACAGAGGCCTGCCTCCGACTCTCCCAATCGACTGCACAGAGCTCCCAGCACTGGACTGAAGTGAGCTTCAAGCTCCGGACCAGAGTCAGGCAGGAGTTCCCTGAGTACTTCAGTAGCAAGAGGCAAGAAGTCTGAAGAGAGAGTTCTTTCCAAAGCTTCGAGCAGAGGTCGCAAGCTGGCCACTTGGAGCGCCCCATGCTGTTCCTTCACCAGTACAAGCAGCGCTTCTAGCGTCAACTGCGAGGGCGCAGCCGCCAGCTCCGCCACTAGCAAGTCTACCTGCATAATGGAAAGGCCCTGGCAGTCCTGAACAGCAGTAGTCCTCTTGAGACCAACGACTCGGGCTGTCATAGGAACAGTGCTATTTTGCAGCAGTCGAGAACTCATAGAAGAGACAGAATGGTGGCTGTTTCTATATGAAAGCCAGGTGCTTTGGTTTTGCTCCGAATAGTACTGCTCATTGTTTTTCCATATTCGATATTCGACATATGGTCGATCTCCGTATAGACTTGAGGAGGACTTGGGAAGGGTTGCCTTTACCTCACTTTAGGTCAGGTGTCTGCGCAGAGTTGTGTCCTATTGGAATGCTAATACTCGGTCTTCAGTCCAAGTCTGGGGATTCCTCACTGAAAACAAGGGATTTAAGGAACAGGCTTAGGATGCTATACGGTATAGAACTGGTTGAGAAGTTAGCCTAGAATTAGCGCTGGGAGAGGTCTGACTGCAGGGCGTCCTCTCAGTGTAATGTGTGCGGAGGGGCCTCTAATGGTCTTCTGCCTACTCAAATTGGCCCTCAACTCCGTGAAAAAGCTGTAGACTGCCCGGAAGAACCTACCCATAATCAACATCATGCTCACTCCCAGCACTGCTCGCACAGTCCACACCCCGACTTGGTCCAGGATCTCTAGGACGTCTCTGCCCCAGTCAAAGGCGAACAGCCCTGCCACTAGGTAGACAACCGTCGTGCCGCTCTCGATTAGCAGCGCTTCGGTCTTCTCCAGTGTTCTCTGGTAGGGCCTCAAAAGGCACATATAGGTGCAGATAAGGATGCAACAGGCAGTGTTGAAGACGGCGAAGTACTTCGGACTGCCGCGCAGCAGAAAAGCTGTGGTAGCAAGTAGGAGCCTGCGAGCGAGAAAGAGTGTGAAGTGGACTAACGCCGCACACCTCTTGGAAGCAGCGAACTCTTGCGAGAAAAAGCGCCAGCGAGAGTCGCTGAGAAAGGACAGAGAGCGAGCATGGATGATGAAAAAGACAGCCACTGCGCAGGGGAAAAGCAGCACCAAGCCCAGCACTCCATATCCAGCTGCCGAGTTTGTCCCCACGTAACTCCACTCGAAGTGGCTGTGAGTCACTTGCAGCACACTGAAGACTGCCACGTCCAGATAGGCAGTGAAGCAGACACTCAGGGGAATTGTCCACTTGAAGACGGTCAGCCTGCGGGCGAAGTAGCGGGCGATTCGTCTGTTTGGTACTTTGGACAGGAGCACAGTAGGGATGTAAGCCAGCAAGACGCAGGCGGAAATCGTGCACACAGATACTATGTTGGGGAACAGAAGTGTAGAGGTCAGTCCGTACTGCTGCTCTTGAGTGCAGAGAGTCAGAGACTCGTCGGTCACAGTGAGCCAACCCACCAGTGGATTCGGCAGCATGCTGACTGCGTTGCAGGCCACCAGCGCTTCTGCGAAGTCTCTAGTCAGCGGCAGTCCCGACAGCGGCAGGTAGGTAATGAGCTGGAATTGGTTGAAGGTGGAGAGGAAACTGGAGGGGTTGGAAATCAGCATAGAGACGATCAGGGAACTGGCCAGCACTGCAGTGCTCAGTATCTGGATCAGTTGAAGTGACTGGACAGAAGGATCAGGGGAGGAGCCTTTGGGGTGGAGCAGTCCTGAAATGGAGGTTGTTTGGATGGGAACTCCCAGGACTGAAACTACTTGTTCAGGAACAAGGAAGATTAGAGTTACTTGGGCGCCTGCGGGTACATAGGAGTCGAAGTAGACCACTGGGACTGCAGCTTCTTGGGGAGTGAGGAAAGTGGGGACACTCCAAGTCAGAGTCATGGACAGACTGTCTGCGGTGGCAGCTTCCACGGATATGTCTAAGGTGCAGTTCATTGCTGTGCTGAACACCACTGTGAGGCTGTTGTTCAGTTCTATTCGCAAAGAAGGCACGGGCTGCGTGTAGTCTTCGTCCAAACAGTTGAGATTGTCCTTTCTGAAACCAGATGAGCAGGTGGAATAGCATTTTCCCTTATAGAGGAAGTAGTTGGAGGCACAGCGGAAGCAGCCAGCTTCCCAGCAGGAAACACAATGAGACTCGCAGGGCTGACAGAAAGAAGCATCAGGGAAGGGGAAAAACTCCTGCGCACACTCACAGCGAAAGTCACTGGTCAGCTCAGCATTGATGTAACAGTCCGAGCACAAACTTAAAGACAAGCAATTCCGGCAGTCGCTTGGACAAGCTACGCACTCAGACACGTCTGGACTGGGAAAATGCGCAGCCAAACAAGTGCAAAACGAAGGGGCCGAAGCACTGATTCCTGCTCCAGACTTGCAACTCGTGCATTGATCTTCTCTCGGCCCAAGGCAAGAAAGGCACGTGCTATGGCAGGGCAGACAGGAACTGGGATCAGGGTGTGGATAGGCGGAGATTTCACAGTGACAAGGTCCTGGAGGGTTGCTCACTATTGCGAAATCGCTGCATTGCGTGCATAAGTTGGGACTGTCGCCGAGGCAGTTGAGACAAGTGTAGTGACAGGACAGACAGAAGCCTGCATGAGGGTTAGGCCAATAGGAGGTGTCGCAGACACAGAAATTGGACTCGGAGAAATGGGCATGAGGGTAACAAGTTGCACAGTGCGAGGGCAGTAGTCCAAAGCAAGAGTTGCAGGTAGGAGCACAGATAAGACAGTGAGCAGTGTCAGGAGCTGGAAAGTAGTCGAGCATACACACACATGGACCAACTGTCAGTCCTCCCGCTATCACCGCACCAGCAAAGCACTCAGCACATTCGTTTACAGTGCTGCCGATACACAGTTGGCAAGTCAAGTCACACACAAGACAGAGAGACGTGACAGGACTGGGCTTCCAGCCTGGGTCGCAAAGGCACTCGCCACTGTGCAGAGAAGCGTGAGACTTGCACGTCAGACAGTGACTAATTGCCGCGTCTGTGCAGGTGAGACAGGTGACATGGCAAGGTGAGCAGGCTGATGGGTCTGGGTCAGGCCAGTACATTAGGCCACACGAGCAAACCCCAGACGAGACTACAGCGTGAGGTTTACACGCATCACAAGAACTTGGCCCTCCAGCACTGCAGGTAGAACAATTGGAGTGGCAGGGAGAGCAAATTTTAGCTGTAGGGTTGGGAAAGAACCCTTGGTTGCACTGGCAAATGCCTGGGGAGACTCCACTAATCAGACTTGCATTTGCGTGGCACTGAGTACACATGGAAGCGGAACTTTCCACACACACAAAACATATCACATTGCACAGTCCACATAAACCAGTCGCCGCAATCAAGAAATAGTCCTGATTGCACGCGCAGAACCCTGGAATTGTCCCGCTTACAAGCGCCGCGTTGGGATGGCAGGCTAAGCAGAGTGAGGAAGTCGAGCCGACACAAGTGCTGCACCTGGAGTGACAGGGAGAGCAGTGCGTCGCATTGGAGTTCGGCCAAAACCCGGAGTCGCACAAACACGTCCCTGGACTGAGACCTGACAGCAAGGCTGCGTTGTTTCCACACATAGTGCAGGCTTGGTTGCCGCCCGCATTGCAGGCCAGACAGTCGCCGTCACACACTTTGCAGTTCGAAGCATAGGGGGAAGCGAAGTAGCCTGAGAGACAGAAACAGGAATCATTGATCAGTTGAGCATTGGCAAAGCAGCTGAAGCAGTTATTGATTAATCGTTCACTGCATGTTCTGCAGTCAGGGAAGCAGGGTATACAAGCGTTGGAAGCGGAGATATAGAAGTGGGCGATACTGCACGCACAGGGCCCTGGTACTACCGCCACCGAGGCATTCGCTATGCAGGTGGAACATAGTCCTATTCCAGTGCACTGTGTGCACATTATTTCACAAGAGACGCAGTTCGCACTGCTGGGAAAGGCATAGAAACTCGGGAAGCAGAGGCATTCGCTTGGGGATGAGGAGGTGAGTTGGGCATTGGCGTAGCATTGAGTACAGTCTGCCGCCGTGTCCCCGCTACAGTCAGCACAGGAGGAAGCACAAACCGAGCAGTTGGCAGTATCTGTTGGACGGTAGTAGTGCAGCAGACAAATACACTCTCCTCCACTCCATTTCGTATTAGTGCCACAGGCAGTACAGTCGAAGGGTCCAGCCCCACTGCAAAGAGCACAGGAATTATCACAAGCAGAGCAGTTCGCTGCCGTGGTATTGGGGAAATAGCGAACCACGCATTGGCAAGAACGCTGACTTGAGGCTGTAATGTAGGTAGCTGCTCCGGTATAGCACAAAGTGCAGTTATCAAGCCCTGTGCACGCCCTACACGGTGCGGGACAGGAAGAACAGAGCACTGCTGTATTGTCAGCAAAGTAGCCTTCGTCGCAAGTACACGCCCCTGTGCTGAAGCCGGGAGGAATGGAAGCGTGAGAATAGCAGCTGGTGCATGCAGTGCCGCTAGTGCTTACACAGGTGTAGCACTCGAAGTAGCAGGGCTGGCAGTTCTTCACATCAGGTGTGGGCTTATACGAAGGATTGCAAGCGCAGGTCTGGCTGCCTCCTGAAGTCACTAGCGAAGCGTGCGAGTAGCAGGCTGTGCAGTTTTCTCTCATTCCACTGCATTTGTAGCAAGCATTGTCACAGATGGAACACAGGGTAACGTTAGGGTTGGGGAAGTAGCCAGTTCTGCAATAGCAAGTCCCAGAACTCAACAAAGTGTTGCTAAAGCACGTCAGACAGTTAGAGGCCGCTTCGCCATAGCAGGTGACGCAGGTTTCAAAGCACAGCGCACACTCACTGGTGGCAATTCGGAAGTAGAAGCCAGTGAAGCATTCGCAGGCTCTGAGAAGAGTGAGGGCAGCGTTAGCCTTACAGTCAGTACACTGCGCCGCATCCGACCCTGAACAGTTGAGACACGTGGGGTCACACAGTAAGCAATTGCGACTTGTGGTCTCAGTGTAGTACCCGACACTGCACACGCAAATATCAGGAACGGACCCAGAGGCCAGCTTCGCGTTAGTAAAGCAGGAAGTACATTTTGTTGCAGAGTCGTCTTCACAAGAGCGGCAGGTCGTATGGCACAGAGTACAGTTTCGGGAGGTGGGGTTAGGGAAGTAGGTTTGTCTGCAGGAACACACTCCGCCTGATAAACTACCATTGCTGTAGCAATGTGTACATATGTTGGAATCTTCTGGCTTGCACCAATAGCAGGTCGGCTCACAAGGCTGGCAGTTGTTAGGGTAGCCGAAGTAAGAGACGTTGCAGTAGCACCGAGCTGATTTATGATGGGGCTGGATTGGGCCGATTTGCGAGGCATACGGATAACAGGAGAGGCAATCTGCTATAGTGGGTCCGATGCAAGTCGCACAGGTACTCGCCGCACAGGTATAGCAAGGGGCATTTACAGGATCAGCACAGGAGCAAGTGCCTGCGACAGCCGGTTCAACGACTCCTCCAGGCTGAGAACAAGTGAGGCACTCAGAAACTGCCGGCCCCATGCATGTCAGGCAAGAGATATCACATAATTGGCAGTCCCCATTAACATCTCGATAATAGGCCGAGAGGCACGTGCAAACGCCTAAATCGAGAGAAGCATGGACCTTGCAGTATGTGCACTGATTAGTACTCGGCCCAGAGCAATAGGCACATGTATTACTGCATATGAGGCAATTGGACGCATTAGGACTGCCATAGAAGCCTCTAACACACCCACAACTGCTCGGCGCGGCAACGCTGAGGCCTGCGTTGGGGTAACAAGTCAAACATTGAGTATATAGGGAACCCGAGCAGGTAAGACAGTAGACATAGCAGATAACACAGTTGTTTGCAGCGGGCGAGGGGAAGTAATGCGGCAAACACACACATGTGTTCTCTATCGTCAAAACGGCATTGGCTAAGCAAGTCAGACAGTCAGTAATCAGTCCGTCAGAGCATGAGGCACAGGTATAGTGACAAAGGACACAGTTGGCTACAGTTGTGCTGGGGAAGGCATTGGAATTGCAGACACATTGACTCCCAGAGAGAAAGGCGTTGGACTTGCAGGTCACGCAGCTAGAGGCCGCAAGTGCACAGGTAGCGCATGTCGAGTCACAGGCGGAGCAATTGGTGACATCAGAGTCTGCATAGAAGCCTGACTTGCAAGAGCACGTACTTGCACTGAGATTGGTGTTGGAAAAGCATGAGGTGCATTTAGTGGGAGCCGATTCACACGTTTTGCAAGAAAAAGCGCAAGGTTGGCAGTTCGCCACTGTAGGGTCGGGGTAGAAGCCCAGGTTGCAAACACAAGAACTGGAAGTTGCAACGCTATTGGTTCGGTAGGATCGGGCAGGACACAGTACACACTGGTTAGAAGACAGCGCTTCGCATGTGTAGCACTGCAGAGCGCACGGTGAACACGTGAAAGCTACAGTGTTCAGATACGTCCCGTCTACACATACACAAGAATTGGGTGAAGTTCCAACAAGAACTGCAGAGGAATAGCAGGAAACACACTGAGTGCTGTTGGGACCAGTGCAGTCTTGGCAGAGACGGTGGCAGGACAGGCAAGAGTTGGGAGACCCGTAGTAACCTGTCACACACATACAGGAGCTGGGAGCTTTCCCGGAACTCAAAACTGCATGTGGAAAGCAAGAAATGCAGTAATCGGGTGTCGTCTCTGTGCAAGCTTGGCAGCTGGGAGCGCAGAATTCGCAGAAATGTGTGGAAGAAGAGAAGAACATTCCAGCGTTGCAAACACATGCGCCTCCAACCAAGTAGGCGTTACTCTCACACACTGAACAGCCCTTCGTTCCTCCGCTGGTGCACAGCACACAAGTTGAATCGCAGCCCTGGCAATTCGAAGGGTCAGGATCTGGGAAGAAGCCAGAGTCGCACTGACAGGCACATGGAGCTGCTGTGGCTAGTGAGGCGTAAAGAGTACAGGTCAAGCAATGAGAGGTGAGGGGGCCGGAGCAGGTTTGGCACTGGTTGGAGCAGAGGGAACAGGAAATGTCCGAGCTGAGGTAGGAGTAGCTTTGGCAAAGACAGGGACCTGGAGCTGAGACCTGCGCATGCGCCTTGCAAGATAAACACTGTGTTAGGACTGCTTCCTCGCAAGTCGCGCAGAGTCCAGGACAAGGTAAGCACCCGTTCACCGCGGACCCAAATCCGCTATCACAGGCGCAAGTGCTTCCTGACAAAGAGGCGTTAGATGTGCACGCGGAACAGTTGCCGTTTCCAGGACTTGCACATTTGCTGCACCTCCCATCACACTGGACGCAGGTCGCAGCATTGGGTGCTGGGTAGAAGCCCGAACTGCAAGCGCATGCACTTGGAGTTGAAGGGGTACTCAGCTCGGCATGGTCATGACAGACATAACAGTCGGTGCTGTTCGGTCCGACACACTGATTACAGGTCCCATGGCACGCCCCGCATAGCCCAGTACCGCTGCTGCCGTATTGCCCCACAGGACAGTGCTCACAACTGAATCCGCCAGAGGGCAAGGCTAATCCAGCATCAGTAGGCAAGCAAGCCAAGTCGATCATGTGTCGGCACTGATAGTCAGAGGCAGAACAGGCACTGCAGTGAGCGGTGTCGGGACTCGGGAACGTCCCTCGCGGGCAGTAGCAGGTAGAATTTACCTCGTTGCATGCGATTTGTATGCTTAGTTTAGCCTCTACTCCCACCGTAGCCAGGAGCTCCACTGTATAGACTCCTGGGCTTGGCCCAGTTATTGTAATTGAGCACGAGTCATTGCCCGAGGCAGTCCAATTTGCCGAATTTGTAGGCAAATAGTTTAGATAACCCTGCAGAACTAGCGGACCTGTTGAGATTGCTGATATGGTGATGGTCTGAGTGGATGTGTGGGTGTTTTCGAAACTGAAGAAGTTGCTGGCGAGAGCGGAGAGGACGAGGTGGGAAAAGACTGCATAGTGAGTGGACTGCAGGTGTCTGCGGTGCAGCAACAAAGCAGTTTTGCTGTCCTCAAAGGCTGAGTCGTAATGAGCAAGTGGACTTGCAGGACTTTCCTTTGGAGT
>Ga0247837_1008127_pt1 | contig 13376 bp, 11 predicted proteins | sample LaCtaG_2_FD_187115 | JGI IMG/M metagenome (GOLD analysis project Ga0247837, IMG submission 187115) | Freshwater microbial communities from meromictic Lake La Cruz, Castile-La Mancha, Spain - LaCruzMarch2015_14.5m | ecosystem: Environmental > Aquatic > Freshwater > Lake | place: Spain: Castile-La...
CACCGTCGGCACTACTCCGATGCTAGCGTTAATGTTGAGTGATTCCGGAAAAAGCCTCCTTATTACCGTCGCTTATCTTTGCTGCTCCACATTACTGAGGACTCAACATTAATGCGCAACCCGAGACCCAAGCTCCGCTTCGCCTTGCTGCTGCCCCTGCTGCTGGGGCCCTGGATCGGCACCGCGGCGGCGGGCGAGGCACCGGCCGCCGGCGGCACAGCAGCGCCGGTCACGGCCCCTGCCGGCCCGGGCGCCACGCTGACGGGCACGCACTCGGCCCTGCACCAGCGCCTGGCGCAGGACCTGCAAAAGGACGTCGCCCGCGTCCAGCCCTGGCTCGACCGCTACGGCTACGCCGCGGTTGCGCTCGCGGTGGGCGCCGAGGGGGCCGGTCTGCCGACCCCCGGCCAGACCCTGCTGTCGGTTGCGGCCCTGGATGCCGTCACCCACCCGCGGCTGCACATCGGCTGGCTGTTGCTGTTTACCTATCTGGCCTCGGTGCTCGGCAATGTCCTGGGCTACTTGATCGGCCGCCGGGGCGGGCGGGCGCTGCTGGCGCGCTGGCGGATCAACGAGGAGCGCCTGGCCCGGGTCAACGCCGGCTTCACCCGCTGGGGCGGCTGGCTGGTGGTCTTCGGGCGCTTCGTCGACGGGCCGCGGCAACTGCTCAGTCCCGCCGCCGGGGTCCTGGCCATGCCCTTGGCGCGCTTCGTGCTGTTCACCATGATCGGTGCCGCCCTGTGGGTGGGCGTCTGGGGCTTCGGGGTCTACTACCTGGACGAACACCTCTATACCGTCATTGGCGTGATCCGCAAGGTCAACCCCTGGGCGGCGGCAGTCACTGTGGCCGGGCTCGCGGCCGGCCTGATCGCCCTGACTAGGTGGCTGCTGGTCGGGCGCAAGTCCGCGGCCGGCTCGCGGTAGACGGGACCGGTAGCGCCTGGGCCGGGACGGCCGGCGGGGCAGTGGACAGCAGCACGGGCGATGCCGCTGTCAAGCGGCGGCCGTGATCATCTCGGCCACGGGCCGGTGCAGGTCGCCGGTGTAGGTCGCCCTTCAGGGCGACTCGAACTGCGGTGGTTGCCCGCAAGGCCAACCGATGGCCACAGCAAACCCCGCACTAAGACGGGACCGGCCCCGGTCCCGAATACGCACCCCCGCGCTATCCTTCCCCGCCCTGAACGACGGGGCTTGCCGCGCACCGGGTCAGAGTTTGATTACGACGACGTTCACGCCGTCTTCTTGGCCCAGGTCGAAGGTGTTGTCGCTGAGTTTGGCGACCGAGCCGATCGTCTCGGCAACAAAGGCGGGATCGGCCCCGGCGTTGATGACCAGACCATTGCCCGACCCGTCATCGACCACGAGCGTGGCCGCATCCGGCCTGGTCACGGAGAGGCCCTCCGCGGGCGAAAGGACGGTGAGATCCGCGTTCAGGAAGCGCACCGACAGCGACGAGGCATCGCGATTGGCCTCGACGAACGCATCGGCCGCGTCGAGCGCCCCGGTCTTGACCTTCTCGACCAGACCCAGGGCCGCCGTCTTGGCCTTGCCCGCGATCTCCCGCGCGTTTTCGCTGGTGGCGGCCTCTTTGACAGCCGCAACCGCTTTGTCGAGTTGCTCTTTCCAGTTCATCATCGTTTCCTCTTGGTGGATGGTTGATCGAAACAGGGACATGGAGGGTGATATCGGGAACTATTCAAGTCCGGGCGCGGGTGCGGTCAAAACTGATGTGGTGACCGAGATTCCGGGTACGCTGTCGTTGTCGTTGTCGTAATCGGATAATCCGACCACGATTACGACAACGACAACGCGCACCCTGCGCGCGTCGGACGCTTCCGAGCGCAACCGAACTCCGATAGACATTGCGGCGCAGGAAAAGTTCTCTCCCGCGACAACCCGCCGGTCGGCCCGGTCGTGCTCTTCGTCGGTTCGCGTCCTTGCCGGTCCTGGGACATTCCAAGCGCCCGCGACTCGCTACAGCCGCGACCTCAAGCCACGCGCGGGACGCCTGGCAAGCGGATCAGCGGTTGCGGCGGGCCGTTCCGCGGGGGTGCCGGGGCGCCCCGTGAGAGCGGATGCGCGAGCGCTAGCGATCAGCCGCACCGGGCGTCGCTCCGGCGCCAGTCGTCGCCTGAGACGGCTCGCCGACACCGGCAGGCGCGGTATCGCCATCGAGCGGGCGCGTGAAGCTCGTTGGCGCCCGGGGAGCGCCCGCGGCTGCGCGCGAGCGGGTTCTGCACCGCCCGCAGGTTGGCGGTGTGCTGCGAGACCAAGCGCAGTAAAGTTCCGCTTCGACCCCTCCCGCCGGGTCGCCGGCTCAGGTACTTCCCCGGATGATGAAAGACACGGCTGGTTTTCAGCGGCAGTTCAGCTTGCGTGCTCAGACTGCACCCACTCGAGCAGTCGCGCGGAGCCATCCGCAATCGACGTGGCTTGATCGGCACCGCACGGCGGATGCCTTCGTGCTCGCGCGGCTGGAGCACGATGCCGAAGGCTTGGTCGGGGCCTTGACCAGAGACGCGGGTGGGCGCCTGGAGTCCGGCCAGACGGTCGCCCTGACTGAAGGGGGTGCCGAGCGAGATCCTGCCCTTGGTGCGCAAGCTCAACCACGAGACGCAGCTGCGGACCCCTACGAGCCCGCGTAGTAGGGCGGAACGCCGCCGGCGGTTCCGCCGCTTTGGTGGCCGCGTAAAGGCGGATCGCCCTGCGGGCATCCGCCCTACCGCGCTACCTCAAGAACTTTCTCGACGCCTTCGAGCCACCGCCCCAGGTCGCCCCCCTGATCCGCGGGCTCGACCGGCTGCTGGGCGCCAAGCAGCACCGGCCGAGTCGCCCGAGCCGCTGAGCCCGCGGGGGCCGGGAGTTCTTCTGGCTCCCATGCTCCCGCGTGGGAGCAAGTGCGGGCGCTCCTGCGTCCAGCGGGCCGACCGGACGCGGGAGCGCCCGCCCGACACTCCCACGCGGGAGCGTGGGAGCGAGAGCGAGTCCGAGCGCTTTGGCGCCGCCCTCTGGCTCCCCCCCGCGGCCAGGCGCACCCGCGGCTTTACCCGCGCGCCCCGATGCTGTACAAATCACTGACCACAGGTCAGGATTCCCCGCCGCCGGACCCACCGCCATGGACTTCGACTGCTTCCTCTCCCACAACAGCAAGGACAAGCCCGCCGTGCGGGCCCTGGCCGCGCGCCTGACCGCGGCCGGGGTGCGCGTCTGGCTCGACGAGGAGCAACTGGTCCCGGGGCGCAACTGGCAGCCCTTGCTCGCCGAGGGCATCGAGCGCTCGGCCACCGGGGCGGTCCTGATCGGCGCCGACGGTCTGGGTCCCTGGGAGGACGAGGAGATGCAGGCCCTGCTGCGCCGCGCCGTGCGCGAGGGGCGGCCGGTGATCCCGGTCCTGCTGCCCGGTGCGCCGCAGCAGCCCGAACTGCCGCTGTTCCTCGCCAACCGCACCTGGGCCGACCTGCGCGACGGGCTCGCAGGCGCGGGCTTCGACCTATTGCTGTGGGGCATCCGCGGGCGGCGCTCCGGGGCCGGGGATACGCCGGTGTCGCAGACGGATCAGGACGCCGATGCCCCACCCGATCTGCCGTGCCTGCGCGTCTTCCTCGCCTCCCCCGGCGACGTCGCCGATGAGCGCCGCCTGGCCGCCGAGTTGATCGAGCAACTGCCGCGCCTGCCCGAGCTGCGCGGTCGCTTGCGCGTCGACCTCATCGCCTGGGACAAGCCCGGCGCCGGCGCCCCCCTGCTCGCCACCATGAACCCCCAGGAGGCCCTGGCCGCCGGCCGCCCGCGCCCGAGTGAGTGCCAGGTTGTCGTCGTCATCCTCGGCTGGCGCCTGGGTCGGCCGCTCGATCCGCACTGGCAGACCAGGCCCGACGGCCGGCCCTACCGCTCCGGCACCGAGTGGGAGTACCTGGACGCCCTGGCCGCCGCCGAGGCCCGCGGCACCCCCGACCTGCTGGTCTACCGCAAGCGCGGGGTACCGGCGCCCGCCTTCGATGACCCGGACTATGAGGAGATCCGGGCGCAATGGGACGCGGTGAAGTCGTTCTTCGCCGACTTCACGAACCCCGACGGCAGCGCGCGGCGCGCCTGGACCGACTACGACTCGCCCACCGACCTGGCGGAGCGCCTGCAAGCGGACCTGGCGGCGCTCGCGGCCCGCCGGCTCCCGCCCCCGGCCCCCGTGGGGAGCGGTGCCGCGCCGCCGGCCCCGGGCGCGCCCGCCTGGGACCGCGCCCCCTATCCCGGTCTGCACGCCCTGCGCGCGGCCGACGCGCCGATCTTCTGCGGGCGCGGCGCCCAGACCGATGACCTGATCCGGCTCCTGGCCGAGCCCGCCCGCCGCTGTCTCACGGTGGTCGGGGCCTCGGGCTCCGGCAAGTCCTCGCTCGTCTGGGCCGGGCTGCTGCCGCGGCTGGCCGGCAATGCGCTGCCCGGCGCCAAGGACTGGCCCTGGGTCCGCTTCACCCCGATGGAACTGGGCGACGACCCCCTGCTCGCCCTGGCCGGCGCCCTGGCCCATGGGTTCGAGCGCTGCCGCTGGGAGGCCGGCCGCCTGGCGCCCCTGCTCGCGACCCCCGCGGGCCTGGCCCGGACCCTGGACCAGGCGCTGGCCGGGGCGCCGGCCTGGGCCGAGCTGCTGCTCTTCGTCGATCAACTGGAGGAGGTCTTCCGGCTCCCCGACCCGGCCGTGCGCGAGCGCTTCATCGAGCAACTGGCCGTGGCCGCCGCCCGGCCCCGGGTGCGCCTGCTGGCCACCCTGCGCGCCGACTTCGTGCCGGACCTGACCGCCCAGCCGCGCCTCGCCGCCTTGTACAACCAGGGCAATTACCTGCTCACCCCGCCGCTGCAGCCGGCCCGCGTGCGCATGGTCACGGAGCCGGCGCAGCGCGCCGGGCTGGACCTGGAGCCGGGGCTCGCCGAGCGGATCGTCGCCGACACCGGCGACCAGCCCGGCGCCCTGCCGCTCATGGCCTATGCCCTGGAGCGCCTGTACGAGAGCGATCGTGGTCGACCCGTGCTCACCCACGCAAGCTATGTCGCCTGCGGCGAGGTGCACGGGGCCATCGCCACCCAGGCCGGGCTGGTCTTCGCCGACTTCGCCGCGGGCCGGGAGCCCGGCAGCGCGGACGCCGCCCTGGCCGCCCTGTTCCGCGAGCTGGTCCGGGTGGAGGGCGCCGAGGCCCCGGTGACCCGCCGCCGCGCCCCCCTGGCGCGCCTGGGTCCGACCGGCGGCCCGGCCGCGGACCTGGCCGAGCGCCTGGTGCGGCAGCGCCTGCTGGTCAAGGACCACCAGCCGACGGCCGGCGGGCGTGCCGAGTCGGTGGTGGACGTCGCCCACGAGGCCCTGCTCACCCACTGGGACCTGCTGGCCCGCTGGATCGAGGAGCGCCGTGACGACCTGCGGCTGCGCGACCTGTTGCGCCGCTCGGTCGAGGACTGGGAGCGTAGCGGCTACCACCACACCTACATCACGCTCGGCCCCGAGCGCGCCCGGGTCGCACGCGAGGCACTGGCGCACCTGGGCCAGACGCCGACTGCGCCGGAGGACGCCTTCCTGGACCCGGTGGCGCGCGCCGCCTGGCTGCTCGGGCGTGACACCGACGCCTGGGTCCTCGCCGGCCGGGGCGCGGTCGGGTTATGGGACGCGCAGCGCTTTGCCGGCTTCGCCGACCTGGCCCCAGGCAGCCTGGCGCCCCCGACGGCCGCCGCGCGTGACTTCCTCGCCGCCTCCTTCGCCGCCTGTCTGGCCACCCTGGTCGGGCAGCCCAGGGCGCGCGCGGCCTGCGGCCAAGCCCTGGGTGCCCTGGGCGACCCCCGCTTCGACCCCGACACCTGGCACCTGCCGGCCGACCCGACGCTCGGCTACCGCGAGGTCCCGGCCGGCCCCTTTCGCATGGGCACCGACCCCGAGCAGGACCCGAACGGCTGGTCCGACGAGGAGCCCCAGCACGACCAGGACCTGCCGGCCCTCTGGCTCGCCCGCTGGCCGGTCACCGTCGCCCAGTTTGCCGCCTTCGTCGCCGCCAGCGGCCACCGGCCCGCCGAGGCCGACGCCTGGCAGGGTCACCCCAATCACCCGGTGGTCTATGTCACCTGGCACGACGCCCGCGCCTACTGCGCCTGGCACGGCGACTGCTTGCGCGCCCTCGCCGCCGCACGCCTGGCCGCCCTGGGGCCGCCCGCGGCCCCTGTGGGAGCGGGCTGCGGCCGCGACGCGCCGCCCGCATCGGAACCGGAACCCCAACCCGCCGCCCGCCGCTTCTGGCAAGCCGTCGCCGCCGGCCAACTCCAACCCGGCCTGCCCTCCGAACCCGAGTGGGAAAAGGCCGCCCGCGGTACCGACGCCCGCATCTATGCCGGCGGCAACACCCTGACCCCCGACCTGGCCAACTACAAGGACACCGCCCTCAAGGCCACCAGCGCGGTCGGCTGCTTCCCGGCCGGCGCCGGCCCCTACGGCTGCGAGGACCAGACCGGCAACGTCTGGGAATGGACGCGCAGCCTCTGGGGTCCTGACTACATGCGCGTCGGTTTCAAGTACCCCTACGAGGCGAAGGACGGGCGCGAGGACAGCGAGGCCAGCAATGACCTGGCCCGGGTGCTGCGCGGCGGCGCGTTTGCGGTCGATCGACTCAACTGCCGCGGCGCGGTGCGCTTCCGCCTCACCCCGCACTACCGCAACGACTTTGTCGGTTTCCGGGTGGTCTGGTCCCCATTCCTCTGTTCTCTGTCCCCTCTGGACTCTGAACCTCTGAATCTTTGACCCTCTGCAACCCCGCAACCAGCGTTGCGGCCGGCCGGAGGTCCCTCGTTCCCACGCTCCGCGTGGGAATGCATCCCAGGACGCTCCGCGTCCAGTGCCAAGACCGGACGCGGAGCGCCCGCACGGCATTCCCACGCGGAGCGTGGGAACGAGACGCACGAGACGCCTCTACGGGGCCCCGCGGGCGCGCGCGTCCGTAGGGTCCGCTGTGCGGACCGCCGTTCGCGCCAAGGCGGCTGGCGTCGGTGGGCGCTGCGGTCCGCACAGCGGACCCTACGAGGTCCGCGCGGGTGCGGACGTCCCGGCGCTGCATCGATCAGTCGCCCGGGGTGCCGCCCCAGAGGAGGCAGGAGATGGAGGTACCGCTCGTTTCCACGCTCCGCGTGGGAATGCATCCCCGGAGGCTCAGCGTCCGGTGTCCCGCCCGGGTGTCCGGCACGCGCTCCCTCGTTCCCACGCTCCGCGTGGGAACGCATCCCGGACGCTCCGCGTCCGGTGCCCCGCCCGGGTGCCCGCCCGCCGCTCGATGCAACGCCCGCTGTCCCGCACGCCGGCATTCGGGTAGACTCCCCGCCATGACCGAAGCCCGCGAAATGCCCATCTTCACGCGCACCTTCGACCTGCTGTTCTGGCTCCTGCCGGTGACCAACCACTTTCCGCGCGCCAATCGGCACGACTACACGCGTCGGCTGTTGGACGCGGCCTTCGACCTGCGCGAGGCCTTGGAACGTGCGAACCTGGGCCGTGGTCAGGTCCGCCTGAGCCACCTCGGGGCGGCGGACGAGGCCCTGGGCCGGCTGCGCCTCTACTTGCGCCTGGCGGTGCGCTGGGGCTGGCTCTCCGGCGGCCAGTACAAGCACGCGGCGGAGTTGATGACGGAGGTCGGGCGCCTGCTCGGGGGCTGGATCAAGGTCACGAAACCTGAGGTCCCCGCGTGACACCGGTCCGCTTACCGCGAAAGTCGCGCAGCGACGCTGTGGGAGCGGCTTTAGCCGCGACGAGACCTCGCGGGCGGCCCGCACGTCGCGGTTCACCGCGGCCTTGGGTCGCGGCTAAAGCCGCTCCCACCGGAGGCTTCCATGCTCCGGGGCGACGGGCAACCGCTCATGGCCGTTAGCGACATGCGGCGCCGACAGATCAACGACACCGCGCGTGCGGTGCCAAGAGCAACAGCCGTGCGGCCGTGGCGCCGGACGGCCTTGCGGGGACGGACCCATACCTGGCCCGGGTGCTGCGCGGCGGCGCGTTCTCCAACGACAACCACAACTGCCGCGGCGCGGTGCGCAACCGCAACAACCCGCACAACCGCAACGACAACGGCGGTTTTCGGGTGGTCTGGTCCACACTCTCCGGTCTCTCTCCCCACGCTCGTATTGAGACACTCCGGGATGGCCCGGCGGGCACTGACTGCCGGGACGAGGAGAATGGCGGGGTCCGCTCCTGGCCGCGGCCGGTTCATCGGCCCGGGCACATAGCCTTTTGGCCCGCCCCCTCGGCCCGGCTTTCGCCGCCGGGCCCGGGGTGGACCACCCTTTTTTTGACCGCCCAGGTCCAGCGCCTCATGTACGCCAAGCTCGCCGGTTGGGACAATCTGCTTGACCGCCCTGCGCCCGCGCGGTCTGCCGGTCGGTAACCTGACCAGCCAGTTCTGGGGCAATTGCTATCTGGACGGGCTGGACCACTTCATCAAGCGGACCCTGCGTTGCCAGGGTTATGTCCGTTATGTCGATGACCTGCTGTTGTTCGATGATGACCGCGCGCGCCTCTGGGCCTGGCAGCGCGAGACGGCGCTCTATCTGGAGCGGCTGCGGCTGCGCTTTCATGCCGGCGCGCATCCGCGACCGGTGGGGGAGGGCATCCCGTTCCTGGGGTTCGTGGTCTACCCGACGCGTCGGCTGCTGAAGCGCCGGCGTGTCGTGGCCTTTCGTCGCCGACTGGAACTGTCCCTGGGCGCCTTGGCCGCGGGGCAGACCGACGCCTCAGTGGTCGCGGCCGGCGTGGGCGGCTGGCTGGCCCATGCCCGGGGTGGCGATTGCCGGGGCCTGTGCCGCAAGGTGCTGGGGCGGCTGCCGGTGGCCGTGCGGCGGGCGTTGGCCGCGGCCGGCGGGCCGGCCTCCTTCCGGCACTGGCCGGGGGTCCAAGGCTGAGGGTGCCGGCGCGGTCCGTGCCCGGACGCGGAGCGCCCGCGCGGCATTCCCACGCCGGAGCGTGGGAACGAGATGCCTCTGCGCGGGTACGGTCGTCCGTCGGGTCCGCTGTGCGGACCGCCGCTCGCGCCAAGGCGGCCGGCGTCGGTGGGTGCTGCGGTCCGCACAGCGGACCCTACGAGGTCCGCACGGGCGCGGCTGTCTGTAGCCCGCGTCAGACGTCCGGCGCCTCTTGCTGATTCGTGCCCATGATCCGCGCAACCGCCGCAGCGGCAGCAACCATCTCGATCCCGCGGAACCGGCCCTCGTCGAGCAAATGGGCATCACCCGAGACGATGAGGTCGGCTCCGGCCGCCGCCGCGGCCGCACGGCGCTGCTCGGTGCGGTAGGCGTCGATCTCGGCCTGGATCTCTTCGGTGGTCATCGGCGGCAGCGGGTCCGTCGCGAGCGTTTCCCGCACCTGTTTGAGCCGTTCCAGACGGGCGGCGCTCAACTGCTCGCGCAGGATGTGCGCGATCCGCTCCGGTGCCAGCAGGCCCGCGCGGGCGGCGTCTTGCGCCAGGGCATCGGGTAAGCTGATCTGAACCGTGGTCATCGTGATCGCTCCGGGGTCTTGCCCCCTTTTTCGCGTCGGGTTTGGGAAGAGGATTTCTCACGCCAAGGCGCCAAGCTCGCCAAGGTTTTTTCCTCACTGGGCAGGGGCTGGGGATTGCACCATGACCCCCTCGTCTTCCTTGGCGAGCTTGGCGAGCTTGGCGTGATAAATCTTTTTCTTCTTTGTGTCTTTGTGCCTTTGTGAGAGAATTCTTATATTTCCTGGCGCCTTGGCGTGATCTTGACCGCGCTCGTGGCGGGCGCCGGCGGTCAGCCCGGGCCGCACTGCGGTCAACACATGGGTGTCACCAGAGGAGTCGGGGCGTCTCGCCCCGACGTGCGAGGGTTCAATCCGCTGGGGCGGGACGCCCCCGCTCCCGTCACCCGCTCGCCAGCCCATCGCGGTCTCGGGACGCGGAGCGTCCGGGGATGCATTCCCACGCGGAGCGTGGGAACGAGACCCATGCATTCCCACGCGGGGCCTGGGGGCGAGACCCACGCGGGGCCTGGGGGCGAGACCCACGCGGTGCTTGGGAGCTAGATGACCGCGGTGGAGCTGATCCCCGCCGCGCCGGTCCAGTAGCCGTCGACCAGCCCGGTGGGGACCAGTCCGCGCAGGGTCGCCTGGCCCTCGGCGGGGGCGAGGTCGCCGTTGAGACAGGCGGCGAAGGTCTGCACCACGGTGGCGGTGTGCGCGGACTGGGGGCTGATGCGCACCAGGTCGATACCCAGGCCGCCCAGTTCGCCCAGGACCGGGAGCAGGTTGTGGGTGGCGGCGGATTGGGTCTGGATGCCGTTCAGCGCAAGGAAGGCCTGGTGTTCCTGGGTGCTGATCAGGAGACCGTCCGGGTGCTCGCTGCAGCGGAACTCGCACTGGTCCTTGCCGGTGCCGTTGTTGAAGGCGGTGAAGCAGCGCGCGGAGTAGGCGAGCGGCAGGCGCCCGAAGGCGAAGACCTCGCACTCGACCCCGGCGGGGCGGGTGCGGATGAGGTCCATCGCGGTCTCGCGGCCGAGCTCGACCGGCAGCACCCAGCGCTTGAGCCCGCGGGCGGCCAGGAAGGCGAGCGTGCGCTGGTTGTAGAGGTTGATGGAGGTGCCGGCGACGAACGGCCGGCCTTCCAGGAAGTCGAGCGCGGCCAGGTCATTGGCCTCGATCAGGAAGCGCCGGTCGGCGCACTGGCGCTCCAGGGCCTTCAATTCCCCCTCGGACTCGATCAGGGCGAGGGTGGAGATGACGGGCTCCCGGCCGCCGGCGGCGACGCGCTCGGCCAGATCCCACCAGTCCTCGGGGCGCAGCAGGCGGCGTTTGGAGCAGATGGTCTCACCCAGGTAGACGACCTCCACCGGGGTCTCCAGCAGTTGTGCATAGAAGTCCATGACCTGCTCGCGCGGCCAGTAATAGAGGATAGGTCCCAGGGACAGGCGGGGGCGCTGGCCGGTGGGGTTCAAGACGTCCGAAGGCATGGGTTCTCTCGGTAGTTGAGCTAAACGAATCCATTAGGGGATGTTCGTCGCCCCGTTGTCGTAATCGTTGTTTAACCTATTTCTGACTTGCTACCTAATGCCAGGTCCGCTCATAGGGCCCGATGGTGGTCTGGGTCCCCTCCGAGACGCGCGCCAGGGCCTCCATCCAATCGGCCTGGGGGCGGAAGCCGGCGGGGTTGCGGGCGCAGGAATCGATCGCCTCGCGCCAGACGCGGGTGACCTCGGATACATAGCGGGTGCTGCGCTGGCGGCCTTCGAGCTTGATGGCGGCGACCCCGGAGGCCATGATCTGGGGCAGCAGGTCGAGCGTGTTGAGGCTGGTCGGCTGCTCGATGGCGTAGCGGATGTCGCCCTCGACCTCATAGCGGCCCTTGCAGATGGTCGGGTAGCCGGCGGGCTCGTCGCGGTCGCGCCGCTCGATCAGGACGCCGGCCAAGCGGGTCTCCTGACCGTCGGCCGTGTCGCGCCACTCGACATGGGCGGCGGGCGAGCAGGCGCCGTAGGTGTTGGGCGACTGGCCGGTGGCATAGGAGGACAGCAGGCAGCGCCCCTCCACCATGACGCACAGGCTGCCGAAGCCGAAGATCTCCACCGGCACCGGGCTCTCCTCGATCACATGGGCGACCTGGGCCATGGAGAGCACCCGCGGCACCACCACCCGGCGGATGCCGAAGTGTCGGTGCATGAAGCGGATCGCGGCCGGATTGGTGGCCGAGCCCTGTACTGACAGGTGCAGGCCGAGCTGCGGGTGGCGCTCCGCGGCGTAGTCCAACACCCCCATGTCCGCCAGGATCAGGGCATCGACGCCCAGGTCGGCGCCGCGGTCCACCGCCGCCGCCCAACGCTGCCAGCCGCGGGGTTGGGCAAAGGTGTTGATGGCGATGAAGATCCGCACCTTGCGGTCACGGGCATAGCGCAGGCCTTCCTCGAGCTGTTTGTCGTTGAAGTTGAGACCGGCGAAGTGGCGGGCGTTGGTGTCGTCCTTGAAACCGATGTAGACGGCATCGGCGCCGTTGTCCACGGCGGCCTTGAGGGACGGCAGGTTGCCGGCGGGGCAGACGAGTTCCATGGGCGGACTCCGGTAGCGGATGGGCTTAACAGGGGTTGTCGGTCAGGCGCTGCGCGCCAGACGCGGCGGGTCGGCGTCCGCGCAGCGCGCGCCCTGGCGGGTATCGCGGCGGTGCAGCTCGGCCTCGATGCGGTTGAGTACGGCCCACTTGCAGGCGCACCACTGCGGTGCCAGCAGGATGGACCGCGACGCGGTGCCGGTCAGGCGGTGGAAGACCACCGCGGGCGGGGTCTGTTCGACCAGGTCGGCGCAGATGCCCGCGTACTCATCGATGTCCAGCGGGACATAGTCGCCGCGCTCCCACTCCAGGGCCAGGCGGGTGTGCCGGACCACATGCAGCGGGTGGACCTTGAGCCCCTCCACGCCCAGATTCAGGACCCGCTCCAGGGTCATCAGGGCGGCCTCCCGGCCCTCACCCGGCAGGCCCACGATCAGGTGGGCACAGACCTTGATCCCCCGCCGATGGGCGGCGCGGGTGGCGGTCTGGAATTCGGCGAAGCCGTGGCCGCGATTGACGCGCCGCAGGGTACGGTCGTCGGCCGACTGCAGCCCCAGTTCCAGCCACACCTCCTTGCCCTGGGCGCGGTAGCCGGCCAGCAGGTCCAGGACCGCCTCGGGCACGCAGTCCGGGCGGGTGCCGACGGAGAGGCCGACCACGTCCGGGATCGCCAGGGCCTCGTCGTAGCGCGCGCGCAGGCGCTCGATGCGGTCGTAGGTGTTGGTGTAGGCCTGGAAGTAGGCGATGAAGCGGCGTGCCCCGGTGCGCCGGGCCAGCACCGCCCGGCCCGCCGCGATCTGTTCGGTCACACCGGGCGGCTCTTGGGCGTTGGGGCTGAAGGACTGGTTGTTGCAGAAGGTGCAGCCGCCGGTGCCCTTGGTGCCGTCGCGGTTCGGGCAGGTGAAGCCAGCATTGATGGCGAGCTTGTGCACCCGCTGCCCGTAGCGGCGCAGCAGGTCTTGACCCAGGGTATGGACGCGCGCACTGAGCACGCGCGGTGCCGCAGTGGGCTGGGAAGGAGCGGGATACATCGGTGAAAGACTAACCGCATCCGGCGTTCGGGCGCAATGGTCCCGGTCGGTCGGATGCGTATCCGATCCCGTCGGGCATCGAGTCCGGGAGGCATTTTGTCCCTGGACCCCGAAGTTGCCGGGGTCGCGGCACCTGACCTGCCCCCGGGGGCGCCGCGGGGGCCTCGATCATCACTCCGGCCACGCGGGCGCGCCGACTGCGTAGTCAGGCCATCCTGGCCTGACCGAATCAGGGCTGGAAGCCCTGACTACGCACGCCCCAAGACCGACTGGCCGGAACGATGAT
>Ga0247837_1008128_pt1 | contig 13376 bp, 7 predicted proteins | sample LaCtaG_2_FD_187115 | JGI IMG/M metagenome (GOLD analysis project Ga0247837, IMG submission 187115) | Freshwater microbial communities from meromictic Lake La Cruz, Castile-La Mancha, Spain - LaCruzMarch2015_14.5m | ecosystem: Environmental > Aquatic > Freshwater > Lake | place: Spain: Castile-La...
CGAGCCCTGGATCATCTGAAGCGGATCATCTGAACTGGAACGGTTGAACGACCTCAACTCATCGGCTCATCTCCCTCAGGCCCCCCAAGGGGCCGACCCTCCGATAGGAGACCTTCGCATGGCCATCGACCCCGCCAGCCTCGACGCCCCCTTCGCCGCGCTTGCGGCCTTCGACTGGGGCGGCGACGCCAAGACCCTCACGCCGATCGACGCCGCCGTCGTGGCCGCCCACGGCGACACAGCCCTCACCGCCAAACTCGAGCAGCGGCTGGCGGCGGTGCTCGGATCGCAGGCATCGCGGGCCGCGAAGCAGTATGCCTGCCGGAAGCTGTCGCTGATCGGCACGGCCGCCAGCGTGCCGGCCCTCGCGGCGTTGCTGGCCGACAAGGACCTCTCGCACATGGCCCGGTTCGCGCTCGAGCGGTACGCCGCCCCCGAGGCGACCGACATGCTCCGCAAGGCGCTCGGCAGCGTGGAGGGCGACCTGAAGATCGGGATGCTCTCTTCGCTGGCCGCCAAGCGTGACGCCGCCAGCGTGCCGGCGATGGCGGCGCTCGTGACGGGCGACTCGGCCGTCGCGGCGGCGGCCGCCGAGGCATTGGGCCTGATCGCCAGCCCCGAGGCGGCCGCGGCGCTGGCCGCCGCCCAGGCGAGCGGTGTCGCGGCTGAGGCCGTGGTGGACGCGCGGCTGGCTTGTGCTGAAGCGCTTGTGAAGGCGGGCCGGAAGGCGGACGCCCGGGTCATCTACGAGGCGCTCTCCAAGGCGGTCGGCGACGCGCCGACGACCCACCGCGGCCGCGCCGTTCGGATGGCGTGCCAGCGGGGCCTGTTCGCCGCCATGGAAGGCTGACGAGCCGCTCACCGTCGGCCTGGTCCCCGATCCCCTTGCCCTGAGGTGACGTCGATGGTCGTTCCCTGCCCTGCTCCCGTCCGGTCGCTCATTGTGGCGGTCGCCTGCCTCGCCGCCGCGGCCCCGTGGGCCGAAGCGGAGCCGGCGGCGCGCGAGGCATTCTCGTTCGCCGTCGAACTCGTCAAGGGATCCGACCCCGACATGCGGGCGGTGGCGCTTGAGCGGCTGCGGGACGGCCTGCCGGGCGAGTCCTACACGAAGGAACTCGCGGAACAGGTGCTGCCGACCGTGCTGGCGGACGTGCAGGTGCAGCTGATCTCGACCCTGGCCGGCCGCCGCGACGCCGCAGCCCTGCCCGGGCTCGTGAGCATGGCGGCCTCTGCCGACGAGTCGGTCGCGGCTGCAGCCGTCCGGGCGATCGCCGCGCTCGGCGGCGGCGCCCAGGTGCCCATGCTCGTGGCCCGGCTGAGCGGCGTGGGCCAGGTCAAGGACGCGGCCCGCGCGGCGCTCGTCGCAATCCAAGGTCCCGATGTTTCCCCGCAGCTCGCGGCCGCGGCCGGAGACGCCGCCGCGCCGGCGGCCACCCGCGGGGCGATCTTCGAGATCCTCGCCGAGCGGCGTGACCGGGCCGCGATTCCACTCTTCGTCGCGGTCGCCAAGGCCGACGACCCGGACCTACGGGCCGCCGCGATGCGGGCCCTCGCGAAGCTCGGCGGTGCCACTGAGGTGCCGGGCATGGTGGTCGGTTACCTGACGGCCGTGCCGGGCAAGGAACGGGACGATGCCGAGCGGGCCATCCTGGTCGTCTGTGCGGCCGGGCCGGAGGCGAAGTCGGCCGCCGCGGCGGTGCTGGCCGCCTACCGGGCCGCCGACCCGGCCACCCAGGAGGCGATCCTGTCCCTGGTCGCCCGGGTAGGCGATCCCGAGGCGCTCGCGATCATCGACGCGTTCGTCGCCGATCCCGATCCGGCGAAGCGGAAGCTCGGCCTCACCGCCCTCTCCCGCTGGCCCGACGCGGCCGTCAAGGACCGACTGCTCGGCCTGCTCGCCAAGACGGGCGATGACGGGGAGCGCCGCTTACTCGTTGGCACGCTGATCCGGATCGCGCCGATCCCGAACAACGGACTCTCGGATGCGCAGCGGCTCGCGCTGCTCGCCGACACCATGACGCTCTGCACCAACGACGATGACCGGCGGCGGATCCTGGAGCGGGCCGGCGCCATTCGCACCATCGAGACACTCCGGTTCATCGTGCCCTCCCTCGACGCCCCGCCGCTCGCCGAGAGCGCGGCCAAGGGCGTGGTGGAACTCGCCCATCAGCAGAAACTCCGCGACGCCCACAAGCCGGAGTTCACGGCGGCCCTCGACCGGGTCGTTACCGTGGCCAAGGATCCGGTCACCTGCGAGCGGGCAAAGCGGTATCTGGAAGGCAAGACCTGGGAGCGGCGGTAGCCGCGCACCTTGCGGAGGCGGTCATGCCGCTGGTCGGCAGGCGTCAGCGGTCGTCGTACACGCTGGTGACCTCTTCCTTCGTGATCGGGGTCGGCTGGTCGTCGCTCACGAGCCGCACCTGGACCCGCTGGTGGCCGGCGCGCCGACCCCGGACGCGGATCTTGTAGACGGCCTCTTCACCAGGGCCGAGCTTGGCCAGCGGCTCGAACTCGATCGTGAGGTTCTCGACGCGGTGCCGGCCCGGCCCCTCGGCCTCCACCGGCTCGAGGTCGCCCAGCAGGGTGGCGGCCACGCACACGCCCGAGGCCGCCTTGGTCCCCTCGTTGGCAACGCGGATGACGTATTCGGTAATGCCGTCGACCTCGATCGGGTCTTCGCTGTCGGCCACGTGGAAGGCCAGCGCCGCCAGCCCCTCGACCTGGCAGACGTGGATCGCCTGGTCAGACGGGCCGTCGGTGCTGCGGGCCGCCGCGGCGATCCGCTGGCCGCCGGCCTGGACGGGCATCACCACCACCTCCACTGAGCCGGTCTCGCCGGGGGGCAGTTCCTCGAGGTTCCAGAGCACACGGTGGCTCTGCTCGTCGTGCCAGCCGGCGTGGTTGGCCCGCACAAACTTCATCCCCGGCGGCAGTTGGGCGGCCAGTTCGACCGCGCGGGCCGACGCGGTGCCCGCGTTGACCATCGAGATCGTGCACGTTGCCGGCCGCTGAAGAAAACGCCGCGCGGGCATGTCGATTGCGACCTCGAGCGTGGGCGCGGTGACCGGGATCACGAGCGGCTGGTCGATCTCGATGCCGCCGTCGGCTCGGGCCACCAACCGGGCTGGGGTCCGGCCGGGGCTGCGTGTACCGAGGACGAGGTCAATGGTCTTCGACTCACCCGGCCGCAGCTGGCCAACGTCGAACTCAAGCTCGCCACCGGCGCGGTGGGAGACCGTCGCCGGCAGGAAGGCTTCGAGCACGACCCCCGTGGCGGTACCGGAGCCGGGGTTGGAGATGGTGAGCGTGACCTCGACATCGCCGCCGATCCGGACCGGCTTGGGGGCCGGGCAGTCGATCGCCAGGGCAGGCTTCGTGGCCCGCGTCCGCAGCGTGGCGTCGGCCCGGAAGCTGACGCTCGCGACGCTGCCAACATCGCCCTCGGTTTCCGGCATCAACTCCACGAGCACGCGGGCCTCGCCGGCGGGCGGGAGAGTGCCGAGCAACCAGACGAGTTCGGCCTTCGCGGCGTTGTCGGCGGGTGCGGCCGGTGGCGTGGTGGCGATCAGCGAGGTGCCGCGAGGCACCTCGTCGCGGAGCGTGACCTCGTGGGCCGTGGCGCTGCCGACATTCCGCACCAGAATCTCGAACCGGGCCGGCTGGCCCACCTGGATTTCCTTGGGGCCGCGCTTCTCAACGGTGAGCTGTGGTGTCTGCACCCCCTCGAGTTGAAGCGGCCCGGGTAGTCCCTGACCGGCGACGGCTGACTCGGCTGCGGGATCGGCAGACGCCTCTGCCGGATTATCGACCGGAGCGTCGGGGAGCGGGTCTGCCGGGGCGGCCGTGCCGAGCGGCCGTGGCGGGCCGATGGGCGGTGCGGCGGCGAAGGGCGGGGGCGGCAGGCCCGCCGGAATCGCGGCCGGCAGATCGGCCGCTGCGGCCGCAGCGGAAAAACTCGGTGGTGGGGGTGTCGGGGCCGCGTCGATGGCCTGCGGGGACACGGTGTCGAGTGGTGCGGGTGGAACCGGGAATGCCGCAGGTCCTGGGGGCAACGGCTCTGGAGCCGTGGGCGCTGCTGGAGCCGGGAAATCGGCGGCCTCCGACTCCGTTGGCAAGCCGCTGTCGACGGAAGACGGTCGGATCGCCGGATCCCCGGCTGACTTCGTGTCGGAGGTCACGGCCGGCTCTTCGAGTGAGTCATCGGCCGCGGTCTCCGCCGGTTCGGCTCCCGTTGGCGCTGGGGCCACAGGCTCTGGAGCGATGGCCACGGGAGTGCTTTCGCTCGCCGCGGGGGGCTGGAACGCTGGTGGTGAGGCGACCGGGTCGCTCGCCGGCGGAGCTGGTTGATCGGGAGCGGCCGGCTCCTCGGCAAGGGTCGAAAGAAACGGCACAGCCTCCGGCTCAGCCGGCGTGTCAGCAGGCGGTTCGGCCGGCAGAGGCGCGCTGGACACGGGCGGCGGCTCCGCCGCGGGCGGTAGATCGGGGGAAGAAAACCGAGACAGCGAGCGCTGGGGCTGTGCGGCGGCCGGCGGGGTCGCAGCGTGCGAGACGGGCCGTGTTGCATAGCGGTCAAGCGCCGCATCGACCGTGTCTCGGGCGCTTTCCCCCCGGGGCGACCAGCGATCCGACGACAAGTCAGGGGTCGGGTCCGCCGGAGACAAGCGTCCGGGCTCCGCGGCCATGTCATGCACCGCGGCCGACCCGGCTTCGGTGAGGTCAACCGTGGTTGCGACTGCCGCAACAGCAGTGGCCAGACGCTCGTCGCCGGGCCTGCTCCGGCCGACGCCGAGGAAGAACACCAGTCCAAAGCCTGCCGCAGCGCTGGCCACCACACCGGCGGCGATTGGCCACGATGATGGTCGCGGCGGGATCACGAGATCCTGACGGGAGGGCAACGAGTCGGCCAAGTCAACGACGGCTGGGGCGGTTGAGGCTGCTGGGTATTTGGGGGTTTCTGACATTGAGGACACCTCGTGACCACCGCGAACGCCCACCCGGCACCCGCGACGCGGGTTTCGGATGCGGGGAGATAGCAGGCAGCCGGCCCTGCGGAGAAGAGCAGTGTGGCCCTGGCGGTGGACGCGGGCGGGCCTCACCGAAAGCCCCCGACACGAGCCGGCGAATCCGGGTTTCAGGCCCGCGGGCTGTGCCGGTCAACCCCTCTTCCCCAACTCGCGTCGTGCCCCGCGCCTGGGCAAGGCAGCTTTATGGCCGCTGGCGTTCATCGCTACCGACGAGCACGGCATGGAGCCGAAAGTGGAACTTGCCCAGCTTGCCGCCGTAGTGTCCGGCCGAGATCGCCGGAATGCCGGGCCCGGCAGCCGCTCGAATGCCGGCTGCCATCGCGGCGGCGACTGCCTGCTCGCTGTCGCCATCGATCACGACCTCGATGCACGCCGCGGTGTCCGGATGCAGTTCGGTCGGGAGCCGGCCTGCGAGCGCCGGGCAGAAGGCGTCGTTTGTCGAGGCCTTCAGTTCGGGATACCGGGATCCCACCTTGCTGCCCGAGCGGACGGCACCGCCGGGAAAGGGCGTGATCGTGCCCGGCATCGCGGCCACCGCCGCCACGCCCCGACGGACGGCGGCGAGGGTGACCTCGAGCGACTCGCCCTGCACCAGGAAGTTGCCGCCCCCCACGCCCTTGGCAACGCCGGCGGTCTCCTCGACGAGAAACTCGCCATCCATCACCGGCACCCGCCAGTGCCTGCGGCCGGCGACCACCTTGGTCTTCTCGTGCCCGTCGCCAAAGAACCGGACGTGGCTGCCGAGCGGAATCCGCTCCTCCGCGTCAGGCAGCCCGTCGAAGACGGCGGTGGTGGGGCAGGTGAGCAGGCATTGGGCCGTGCGGTTGCCCGCCGCCCGGCCCACTGCTTCCGAGGAGAATCCAAACAGCATGATCGCGGCGCCGGGCCGGCCATCGGGTGTGGCCTCGGGGGGCAGGAGCGTCTCGACCCCGGCCTCGGCGTCGCAGCCGATCACGCTCGTGCCGTAGCCACACGCCGCCCGCACTGCCGCATCGAGCCAGTGGGCGTCGTGGGCCGTGACCAGCAGCCGCGCGTACCACAGCCGAAACGCCTCGGCGAAGGTGTCGACGATCTGCGTGGATCCGAGCAGCATTCCTGACACCCACGTGCAGTCCGGAAAGCGTGTCGGCCACGGCTGTCCGCGGCCTTCGGAAACGCGTATTCTGGAGATCGCATATCTTACGGGCCCGGCCGCGGAAACCGCGTCCCCAATCGCGGTGTACAACGCGGTCGGTTGCCGGCTGCCCGCCCGAGCTACTTCCGTGCCTTGTTCTTGTCCTCGGAGAGGAGTCGACCGATGCCCTGCATATTCCTGCCACTCATCCTGCGGCTGCCATGCATTGTGGCGGCACGCACCAAAGTCACCCGGCGAACGGTGCTGATCGGTCTCGGGGCAGCGCTCGCGGCCCTGGTGGTCGGCCCCACGTTTGCCGCCCCCCCGGCGGGCCTGGCGGGCGGCGGTGTGGCGACGGTGCCGGCCGACGCCGCCTTCCTCTTCTCCTCGCTGCGGCTCAGGGAGCAGTACGACGCGATCGTGCAAAGCAACGCCTTCGCGGCCATCCGTGAGCTGCCGGCGGTGAAGCGGGCCTTTGACTCCTGGGAGGAGCAGCGCGAGATGCCGGGCAGCCCGGTCTCGATGGCCCTGACGTTTCTCGAGTTGCCCGAGAACGAGCAGGCTGTCGAACTGCTGACCGACATGGTGGCGACCGACACCTTCGTCTACGGCGAGCCTTCGTGCGTCGCCTTCGTCACACTGCTGCGCAAGCTCACTCAGATGCAACAGATGGCGGCCGCGGTGGAGGAGGAGGGCCCGGAGGAGATGGACGACGACGTCCAGGCGCGGCTGGGTGGTGCCCGGATCCTGCCGGTTCGGCGGCAGGTCGAGCTCGATCTCGACGTGTCCGACGTGACCGGCCAGGCGGAGGCCATGCTCGCTGTTCTGGCCGAGAACCTCGACCTCATCGTCGTGCCCGACCTCGTCTGGGGCTTCAAGACGACCAAGAAGGAAGCGGGCAACTTCCAAGTCAAGCGGCTCGAGGTGCTCGCCAAGATGCTCGTCGAGATGAATCCAGATCTGGCTGGGTCGCTGGCCCGAAAGAAGCTGCCCGGCGGCGAGGTGCTCACCTTCACGCTCGGCGGCGGGCTCTTGCCCTGGGACGAGATCACGGCCGACCTTGCCGACAACCTCGCTGACTCGGCCGATCTCGACCGGGTGCTCGACCGGGTACGCACGCTCAACGTGGTCGTGGGCCTGGGCCTGGTGGGCGATTGGGTCGTGCTCTCGATCGGCGACTCGGTCGACCACCTCGAAAAGCTCGTGGTCGCCAGCGACAAGGGCGAGGCCCTGGTCGACACCAAGCCGTTCGCGCCGCTGCGGGACGACGCCGACGAAAAGCTGACCGCGATCTGGTATGTGAGCGAGCCGTTGGCGAAGGCGATTGCGGCGACGCCCGCAGACCTCGATCCGATGATCGCGGCCGTGACCCGGGGGATCGAGGAGGACGGCAACCTGCCGGCCGAGGCGGCCGCCGACGGCCGCGCGTGGCTGGAGCGGGCGCGCGGCGAATATGCCGCCTGGCTACCCGAGCCCGGTCCGTGGATGGCCTACTCGTTCATGGCGCAGGACGGCTACGAAGGATTTTCATGGGACTGGTCGAAGAACCAGCCACTCGACGGCGGAAAACCGCTCGATCTCCTGGCCCATGTCGGCGGCACTCCGGCGGCCGTCGTGGTCTCGCGGCTCAAGCTCGATCCGGCCCGGCTGGCCGGAGCCGCAGCGCTCGTGAGCGACGGTTGGGGGCTGTTCGCAAAGCACGGCCCGGCCGCGATGGATGACGACGACCGGGAGGAGTTCACCCGGATGGAGAGGGAGTTTGGGCCGCTGCTCAAGCGGCTGGCTGCGACGCTGTCTGGGAAGTTTGCCGCCGCACTGGCCGATGGCCAGGTGGGCTTCGTGCTGGATGGCAAGACGACGATCAAGAAGCCGCAGGCGGCGCTGCCGGCCGCGGCTGAGCCGCTGCCGCTCCTGGAGCCGGCGATTGTCCTGCCGCTGGCCGACCGGAAGCTGTTTGTCGAGGGGCTCAACGACCTGTTCGAACTCGGCGACGATGTCGTGGCGGCGATGAGGAAGCTGGACCCCGATTCCGTGCCAGCGGGTTACGAGGTGCCGGCGCCCGAGAAGCAGAAGGTCGAGGGGGGATCGGTGTGGTCGTTTGCCATTCCCGACGCCGGGCTCGACAAGGAACTCGCTCCCGCGGTCGCCGTCGGTGACAAGGCGGCCGTGTTTTCGCTGGTCCCGGCCCAGGCGGGACGGATGCTGGTGCAGCAGAAGCTCGAAACCGGCGCGGCGTTGGCGACGTTTGAGGAGCCACTGGCCGGGGCAGCGGCGGTCGACGTCCCCGCGCTGATTGATGTGATCGAGCCGTGGATCGTCTACTTCACCCGGTATGGCTGTGTGCAACAGCGGGATGGCGAGGTCGATCCCGACGTGGAGTTGTCGCAGGCCGCTGAGAATGACCAGGCCAGCGAGGCGCTCGAACACGTGAAGGTGGTGCTCGAGGCGGCCCGCTGCCTCAAGTTGGCCGTGGCCGAGACGGTTCCCCGTGCCGGGGCGACCGTGACCCACTGGCGAAACCTGATTCGCGACCTGCCGAAGCGGTAGCCACGCGGGTAATACGGCTTCTCCATAGTCTTCGCGCACCCGGGCCCGGTGTACCGCTGAGCCCGCGGTGAGGAAGGGGAGCGTCTGCTCGCGTCGGTGCGGGGCTACGCATCCCCCGTCGCCGGACGTTCGCTCTGTCGACTGATCCGCCTGCGGCGGATCAGGGCCCGCTGCCCTCCACTCACTCGATGCCGGCTGCGCTTCGACATCCTGGAGCGCATTCGATAGTCCGCCGGCGGACGAGGCCCCGAATCAGGATGTCGCCGCCAGGGTGGAGGATCTCTTCGACCTCGACCGGCGGCGGATCGGGCAGGGTGGGCAGATCGTCCCCCGGCCCCCCGAGGATCTTGGCGGCCGTGAAGGCATGCACTTCGTCGACGAGGCCGCAGGCGAACAGGCTGCCGAGTACGGCTGCCCCCCCCTCGACGAGCAGGTTCGTGAGCCGCCGCCGACCGAGTTCCGCGAGCAACGCCACGAGCCGCTGATGTGGGTCGGCTTCGGCGCTCCGCCAGACCTCACCGCCGGCCGCCTCCACAGCCTCGATCCAGTCGCGGTCGGCCGCCGGGCCGACCGCCACCAAGAGCGGCCACTCGCGGGCCGAGCGGATCAACTGGCTCTCGAGCGGCAGCCGCGCCCGCCCGTCGAGCACGATGCGAATCGCGCGGCGTGGGCCCTCGGGCCGGGCTGTGAGCAGCGGGTCGTCGGCAAGCGCCGTGCCCACGCCCACGAGCACGCCGTCCACCCGGCCGCGGAGCTGATGGACCAGCGCGAGCGACTCCGGTGAGGAGATCCAGCGGTCGCCCCCGCTCGGCGCCGCCAGCCGGCCGTCGAGGCTCGCCGCCCACTTGGCGATCACCCAAGGACGGTGCTCGGTGACGAGCGTGCGAAAGGGCGCTGTGAGCCGCAGGGCCTCGGCCGCGAGCAGCCCGACCTCGACCTGAATGCCAGCCTCCGCGAGGGCCGAGATTCCCCCGCCGGCCACCGCCGGAAAGGGATCGTCTGCCGCCACCACTACCCGGGCGATACCGGCGGCGAGGATCGCGGTCGTGCAGGGGGGCGTCTTACCGTGGTGGCAGCAGGGCTCGAGCGAGAGATAGAGCGTGGCCCCGCGGGCGGCGTCACCGGCGCGGGCCAGCGCCAGCGCCTCGGCGTGTGGACCGCCGAAGCGTTCGTGCCAGCCCTCTGCGATCACGTCGCCGGTCGCCGACGCGATCACCGCGCCGACCATCGGGTTGGGCTCGACGCAGCCCTCGCCCAAGCGGGCGAGGGCGATCGCCCGGCGCATCAGCAACTCGTCATGTGGTGCAGCCATCGCGATGCGCCTGGGTCGGGATCGCAACCCGGGCGGCCGGGGGCGGGTGAGCCCTCTCGTTGTCAGCCGCCTGGCGTCCAGATCGTCTTTTTCTCTCCCCCGGCCGCGGGCGGTTCGCCCCCGGGCGTCCAGAGCTTGCCGGCCGCAGGTGCGGCGGACGGCGGGGCGGCCGATCCGCCCCGCGCCCCGGCGAGCGCGTTCAGGTCGACGCCCGCTTCCATCAGCACCTCGGTGAGCGCCTGGAGCACCTGCCGGTCGGTGCCGTGGTCGCGCTGGAGGTGCGCGAGCAGCCGGGTCGCTTCGGCCTCATCGCCCCGCTGCATCCGGATCCGCAATTCGGCCACGTCGAGCATGCCATCGTTGGCCTTGATCTCCGCGGCGATCCCCCGCAGTTGGCCGAGCAACTCCAGCCGCTGCACGCTCGACTCGGCCCGCTCGGCGAGAGCACCGAGCGCTTCCCAGCGATCCTGCGGTGTGGCGTCGGGCCGCGCGGCCAGGGCCACGGCCGAACGCTCGGCGGCGAGTTCGAAGCCGGCATCGAGCGCGGTGACAAACACACCCCGAAGCTGGTCGAGCGAGAGAGCCGCCATGTCGAGGCGATGCCAGAACAGCGGGGGCACGACCCCGAGCGGCTCGGCCGCATGAATCGGGGCGGGCATGGGCAGGCCGAGCTCGGTTCGCATCGCCTCCCAGGCGACGCTGGCGTCGCTGCGTCGGGAGGTCGCCTCCCCTTCCGTGACGAGCGCCTCGACCCGTCGGCGGCCGGCGGGATCACCCAGCGCCTGACGCGGCGACTTGCCGAGCAGTTCCGGCAGCGGCGTGTCTGGCCAGAGGGCCGCGAACCGCTTCCAGAGCGCCTGCCGCTGGGCCTCCATCAGCGTGTCGAACAAGGCCGGCGCGCCCGCAGCCGGAGGCGTCGGGGGCGCGGTGGGCAGCGCCATCTTGAACTGGCTGCCGAGGAGCCAGGCGGTCGGAGTCACGCCGGCCATGTCGGCGGAAGCGGCGGCGGCGAACGTGCAGCCGAGGAGCCCGCCGACGTCCGGCGCCGCGATGTCGATGTCGGGCGCGAAGCCTTGGAGTGCCACCTCGGGCTCACGGTCGGTCTGCCGGCCGAAGATCAAGAGTGAGGCGAGCAGCCGCGGCGGGTCACCAGCGTCGTAGACCCGCCAGGCCGACCGGGGCGGTGCGGCATTCCGCGACACCCAGGCTGAGCGATCGATCTGCGTCGGTTCGCAGCGCGGGTCGTGCCGCAGTTTGTCTTCGAGCAATTCAATAGCGGCCGAGCCTTCCTCACCGGTCGGCACGGCGAGCGGGGCCAGCCGACTGGCAAAGGAAATCTGCGGCGAGCGGTCGGGGTTGGCCTCGGTCTCGAGCGCGATCGCCCGCCCGGTGGCTTCGGTGGCGTCGGCGGCGGGCACGTCGGGCAGCGTTGCGACCGCCAGCCAGGCCTCGGAGGCCTCCATCGGCCGGGCCAGCATTTCGCAGAGCGTGGCGATGTTTATGTGGACGGCGGAGCTCGAACCGGCCACGCCGCACAGGCTGCGAAACCCGGTCAACGCCTTGGACAGCCGCCAGGCGCGGGCGTGGGCCAGCGCCGTCTCGAACTCCGGCTGCCACGACACGTCGCCGGGCGCGACTTCGAGCGCGACCTTCGTCCGCAAGGCGGGCGGCACTCCGGACGAGCCGACGATCGCCGCGAGCATCCGGCGTTCTTCGTCGCTGCCGAGGCCCCGGTCGGCCAGCCAATCGACGAGGCCTTGAGCGAAGCCGACCTGGCCCGCCTGGGCCGCCGCCTGCACCAGCGTCGCCGCGATCCGCACGAGCTCCGGAGAAACGTCTTGCGTGCCCTCGCCCTCACGGGTGGCGGTCGCGGCCGCCTCGCGGGCCTTGTCGAAGGCCGCTGCCGCTTCCTGGATTCGCCCCGCGATCGCGGCGCTGATTGCCGCGTGGCCGAGGGCCAGCGGGTTGTCGGGGCAGGCCTCGAGAAAGCGTCGGCTGGTCTCGGCGGCGGCCGCGAACTGCTTGGTGCCGAGCTCGAGCTTTGTCCGCGTCGCCATCAGGCACGGGCGGCCCGGCGTCTTCTCCTCGAGCCGCTTCACCTGGTCGAGCGCGGCTGAAATCTGGTCCCCTTCGACAAGCCGGTCAAGCTGCTCGAGGTCGCCGATCAGGTCGGGGCAGCAGAACTTGAGCTTCTTGCCGGTGCCACCCGGGCACGGGGCGTAAGAGTCGATGGCCATGAGGCGGATGCTCGCGGAAACGGAGGTCTGGGAAGGTCTGGGAAAGCCTGACACTTTACCAGAGGATCGTGGTCGCGGCAGGCCGCGGCGGCGGTTGCCCGGCGTCTCGCGGGGCTGCATACTCCTGCGCGACGATGCGCGACGGCGGGCGGCCCGAACGCACTCCCTTGGAACCCCGTCGAGCCGTCCGTGCAGCAGCCCCGCATCATCGTCGTCGATCCCGCTGGCCCGGGCGGATTGCCCTACGCGAGGCTGCTGGCCCGGCTGCATCCGCTGGAGATGCGGCACGAGCGGTTCCTGGATGTGTCGCTCGGGTCGATCGCCCGCGACGCCTGGGATCTCGCCGTGCTGGCCGCCCGTTCGGGGCCGCGGCCCGACACGCTCCTGGCTTCACTGCGGAAGGCCGACCCACAGCTCCCGGTGATCGTGATCGATCCGAAGCCGGAGGTTGCCACGGCCCGCGCGTGCCTCCAGGCCGAGGCCTGCGACTATCTCGAGCTCGACCGGGCCGAGGCCGAGCTCGAGAGTTCGGCAGTCCGGCTCCTGTCGGGCTCGCGGCGCCGGGCGGCTGAGGAGGTGCTCCGCCGCGCCGTCGAGCGGCCCTACTCGTTCGCCGGCTTTCTGGGGGAGAGCCCGGCGATGCGGGAGGTCTATTCGCTGATCGAACGGGTGGCGGTCAGCGCGGTCGACGTGCTCGTGACCGGCGAGACGGGGACGGGCAAGGAGCTCGTCGCCCGCGCGATCCACGGCGGGAGCCGCCGCGCCGGCGGGCCGTTCGTGCCGGTTGACTGCGGCGCGATTCCCGACCAGCTGTTGGAGAGCGAGCTGTTTGGCCACGAGCGGGGCGCTTTTACCGGCGCCGAAGCGCGGCGCATGGGGCTCGTCGAGTTTGCCGATGGTGGCACGCTGTTTCTCGACGAGGTCGGGGAGCTGCCGTTGCCCCTCCAGGCGAAGCTGCTGCGGGTGCTCCAGGAACGGCGGGTCCGCCGGGTCGGCGCCCGGCAGGAAATTCCGGTCGATGTCCGTGTGGTCGCGGCAACCTCTCGGCCGATCGACCGGATGGTGGCGGACGGGACATTTCGCCGAGACCTCTTCTACCGGATCAATGTGGTACGGATCGATCTGCCGCCGCTGCGGCAACG
>Ga0247837_1008140_pt1 | contig 13361 bp, 8 predicted proteins | sample LaCtaG_2_FD_187115 | JGI IMG/M metagenome (GOLD analysis project Ga0247837, IMG submission 187115) | Freshwater microbial communities from meromictic Lake La Cruz, Castile-La Mancha, Spain - LaCruzMarch2015_14.5m | ecosystem: Environmental > Aquatic > Freshwater > Lake | place: Spain: Castile-La...
AGGCCGAGGTCGAGCGGCTGAAGACTGCGAAATAGCGTCTCAAAATCCCACGTGATTCGGCGGGAAATCGACGCATGAGCCCCGGGGCGGCCGGTTTGGCGACCCCGGGGCTCCGTGCTACAGTTTAAGGGTTCCCGCCGATCGATCCGAGCCCGGTGTTCGGATCCGCGTTTGATGGCCGGTAGTTGACGGCCGCCAAACGGCGACGCGGGTGTTGCCCTTGGAGCCGTTCATGGGACACACCGCCGCTGGGATCGCGCTTGCGATTGCCACCCTACTCACGCTTCCGTCAGCGGTCGCCGCCGAACCAGGCCTCGACTTCAACCGCGACGTGCGGCCGATTCTCTCAGATCGGTGTTTTTCCTGCCACGGCCCGGATGCCGAAGACAGGCAGGCGGGTCTGCGGCTCGACGTGCGTGACGCTGCGATCGCCGAGCTCGACAGCGGCACGACGGCTGTTGTGCCGGGTGATCCGGTGAAGAGCGAGATCATCGCGCGGATCACGAGCACCGATCCCGACGTGGTGATGCCGCCGCCGCGGGTGAACAAGCCGATCACGCCGCAGGAGGCGGAGATCTTGCGGCGGTGGATCACGGAAGGCGCCGAATATCGCGGCCATTGGGCCTTCGAGCGGGTGGAGCGGCCTGAGGCGCCGGACGTGCAGGATGCCGGATGGGCGAAGACCCCGATTGATCGCTTCATTCTCGCGCGGCTTGAGCAGGAGGGGATGCATCCGAATCCCGAGGCCGACAAGGTAACGCTGGCCCGCCGACTCGCCCTCGACCTCACGGGCCTGCCGCCAGTGCCCGCCGACGTCGATGCCTTCGTGGCGGATACGTCGCCCGATGCGTACGAACATTACGTCGATCGCCTTCTGGCAAGCCCCCATTACGGCGAACGGATGGCGATCGAGTGGCTCGATGCGGCGAGGTATGCCGACTCCAGCGGCTATCAGACCGATTCGAGCCGGCAGAATTGGCCATGGCGCGACTGGCTGATCAAGGCCTACAACGACAACATGCCGTTCGATCGCTTTACGATCGACCAGCTCGCCGGCGACATGCTCGAGAAACCTGACCGCGACCAGATCGTGGCCACGGGCTTCAATCGCAACCACCGTCTCAATGGCGAAGGGGGCATCATTGCCGAAGAGTGGCGGGTGGAGACGGTAATTGACAGGGTGGAGACGACAGCCCAGACATGGATGGCGCTCTCGGCCGGCTGCGCCCGCTGCCACGACCACAAGTACGATCCGCTCTCGCAGAAGGAGTTTTATTCGCTCTTCGCCCTCTTCAATAATGTGCCGGAGACCGGCACGAACCAGGGTTCCCATCATCGTGGCGGCGGCAACATCGATCCCGTGCACCTGCTGCCCTCGCCGGAGCAGGAGCGGGAACTGGTGCGGTTGAACCAGGTCGTGGCCGATGCCGAGGCCGTCGTGAAGGCGGAAGTTGCGAATATCGACACGCTCGTAGCCGACTGGGAGCGGTCGATTCAGCCCGCCCTCGCCGCGTCACAGGAGGCATGGGAGCCGTTCGAGCCGTTGGAGTTGCGCAGTGCCGGCGGGGCGAGCTTCCGCCGGAGCGAGGACGGCACGTGGTTCGTGGAGGGCAAACTGCCGCCGAGGGACACGTATGAATTCGAGACGCTCGTGCCGGCCGACACGCTGGGAGGTTTGCGGATCGAAGTGCTGCCCGACGCGACCCTGGCGGGCAACGGCGGCTTCGGCCGCAGCGGCAACGGCAACATCGTGATCACGAAGATCGAGGCAGAGATCGAGCCGCCAGGCAACGCGAAGGTGATCCCGGTGGAGCTCGTGCGGGCCGAGGCGAGCTACGAGCAGGAGGGCTGGCCTGCGGCGAGTGTGCTGCAGCGCAAGGGGGAGAAGGGCAAGGGCTGGGCGATCGACGGCCACGTCCCGGAGAAGCGCGAGCCCCGGCAGATCGCCGTGTTTCCCGCGAAGACGGTGACGCTGCCGGAGAATGCACGGCTGGTGGTGCGGATTCGCCAGGAGGCGTTCGACGGCCACGCGATCGGCCGGTTTCGGCTCGCGTTTTCAGCCGACGAGCCAGGCATGCTCGGCGTGGCAGGCTCGAAGCTGCCGCAGCCGGTGAAAGACGCGATCGCGATCGAGCGGGAAAAACGCTCGCCAGCACAGCAGACCGAGATCGCAAAGTTCTATCGGGCGAACGTCGACGGCCCGATCCGCCAGGCCGAGGCGGCCCGCGACGCCGCCACGAAGAGCGTCGAATCGTTCACGGAGTCGCTGGCGAGCGTGATGGTGATGAAGGAGGGGCCGCCACGCGACGCATTCGTGCTCCTGCGCGGCGAGTACGACAAGCGTGGCGACAAGGTGGAGGCTGCGCTGCCCGCGTTTCTGCCGAAGCTGCCCGAAGGCACGAAAGTCGATCGTCTGGTGCTCGCGAAGTGGCTTGTGTCGCGCGACCATCCGCTCACGGCGCGGGTCTGGGTGAACCGGATGTGGGAGCGGTTGTTCGGCACGGGGCTCGTGAAGACGAGCGAAAACCTCGGTAATCAAGCCGAGTACCCGAGCCACCCCGAACTGCTCGATTGGATGGCGGCCGAGTTCATGGAGACCGGCTGGGACATGAAACGGTTCGTGAAGCTCGTGGTGACGAGCGCCGCCTACAAGCAGAGCGCGACAGTCGCGCCGGAGGAGCTCGCCAAGGATCCAGCCAACCGGCTGCTGGCCCGGTCCCCGCGCATCCGACTGCCAGGCGAAGCCGTGCGAGATGCCGCCCTCGCCGCGTCGGGCCTCCTCGTGCCGACCATCGGCGGGCCGAGCGTGCGGCCCTGGATGCCGGACGGCGTATGGGACGAGACGAGCAAATACGGCGATCTTCGCGGCTACAAGCCCGACAGCGGCCCGGGCCGGTACCGCCGCACGATGTACACCGTCTGGAAGCGGACCGCCGGCCCGCCGACGATGCTGCTCTTCGATGCGCCGGGCCGCGAGACCTGCGTGGTCAAGCGCTCGCGCACGAACACGCCGCTGCAGGCGCTGGCCCTGTTAAACGAGACGACGTTCATCGAAGCGGCCCACGGCCTCGCGAAGCGGATGCTTGCCGAAGGGGGGCAGACCCCGGGCGAGCGGATCGCGCATGGCTTCCGGCTGGCGATCGGCCGCAGTCCCACGCCCGCCGAACTGGCCACGCTCGCGAATGGCTTCGAGGCCGATTTGGTGAGATTCACCGCGTCGCCCGAGGCGGCGGAGCAGTTCGCGACGGGCGGACTCGTGAACAAGCCCGAGCATGTGCCGGCGGCCGAGTTTGCAGCGTACTCGCTCGCCGCCAACGTGATCATCAACCTCGACGAATTTGTAATGCGGGAGTGAAGGAGATTCTGACATGCCCGGACCATTCCCCATTCACCTGCAAGACGCCCTCAACCGGCGCGTGTTTCTCGGCGGCACGGGCGGAGCCCTCGGCTACGCCGCCCTCGCCAGCCTGATGCAGCCGCAGGCGGCCCGCGCGGCGGCCGTGACGGGACCGTTGCCGGCCGCATTCCCCAATCATCCGCCCAAGGCGAAGCGGATCATCTACCTGTTTCAGTCGGGCGCGCCGTCGCAGATGGATCTCTTCGATCCGAAGCCCATGATGGCACAGCGGCGGGGTGAGGACCTGCCCGAGTCGATCCGCCAGGGCCAGCGGCTCACTACGATGACGAGCGGCCAAAAAAACTTCCCCGTGGCACCCTCAATCTTCTCGTTCGACCAGCATGGCGACAGCGGCATGTGGTTCAGCGAGCTCGTGCCCAACATGGCCCGCCACGCCGACCGGTGGTGCATGGTGCGCTCGATGTATACCGAGCAGATCAACCATGATCCCGCAATTACGTTTTTTCAGACGGGGCATCAGCTGGCCGGGCGGCCGAGCATCGGCTCGTGGGTGAGCTACGGACTCGGCAGCGAGAATGCCGATCTTCCTGCCTACATTGTGCTCACGAGCTTCGGCTCGGGCCGCAAGGACGACCAGCCGCTCTACGATCGCCTGTGGGGCGCCGGCTTTTTGCCCACGAAGCACCAGGGCGTGCGGTTTCGCAACACCGGCGACCCGGTGCTCTACCTCGCCGATCCGGCCGGAGTCGATCGGCAGACTCGCCGCGACACGCTTGACCGCATCGCGACGCTCAACGCCGCCCGCTCGAGCGTGATCGGCGATCCCGAGATCGCGGCCCGCACCGCCCAATACGAAATGGCCTTCCGGATGCAGGCGAGCGTCCCGGAGATCATCGACTTCAAGGACGAGCCCAAGCACGTGCTCGACGCCTACGGGCCAGACGTGCATCGCCCCGGGAGCTATGCCTTCAACTGCCTCTTGGCCCGCCGGCTTTCGGAGAAGGGCGTGCGGTTTGTGCAGCTCTTCCACATGGGCTGGGACCACCACGGGGGCCTGCCGGCGGCGATCAAGGGCCAAGTCAAGGATACCGATCAGGCTACGGCGGCGCTCCTCGACGATCTGCATACCCGCGGCATGCTCGACGACACGCTCATCGTGTGGGGCGGCGAGTTCGGCCGCACGATCTACTCGCAGGGGGCGCTCACGGAGATGAACTACGGCCGCGACCACCATCCGCGCTGCTTCACGATGCTCATGGCGGGCGCGGGAATCCAGCCGGGCCTCACCTACGGCGCGACCGACGACTACTCCTACAACATCGTCACGCCCGAGCAGAAGGTGCACGTGCACGATCTCAACGCCACGATCCTGCACCTGATGGGGATCGATCACCTGCGGCTCACCTACCCCTACCAGGGCCGTGACTTCCGGCTCACCGACGTGCACGGGCACGTGGTGACGGACGTGCTCGCCTGACGAGGGCAGGGTTCAGGCCGTTCCAAGTGCGTTGGCTCGGGGTTACCCCGTACCGTCTCGCCGGACGTTCGCTGCGGCCATCGTGGCCTCCGCTCACTCGGATGTGCCTGCGCTGCGCCATCCATGGCTCCGCTGGTCACATACGCCGTCTCAACGGTAGGGGTAACCCCTCGCCTGTATCTTTCCGGTTGGGGAGGCGAGGGGCTCCCCATGCTCCGTGAGCCGGCGTATGCAGACGAGCGCAGCCATGGATGGCGCAGCGAAGTCGGAGTCGAGTGAGCGGAGGGCTGGAGGCCCGCAGCGAACGTCCGGCGATGGAGTGTGGGAAGCCCCGAGCCGGCTTGGGCACGTTCCGGGCAGCACAGGCGAGACGCCTGTCCGACGCACCACGAGTTACGTGCGGCGGCTGCGTTTTCCGGGCTTCTTCGCCTTCGTACGGGGCTTGGGCTTTTTGTCAGCCGTGTCGGCCGACTCGTCGTCCGCCGTCGGCTCGCCCGGGAGCTTCTGCGGCACGATGATGCAGTTGTCGCCGAGTTCGAGCTCCTCGTCCTCCTCGATCGGCCGGCCACGGTCGTCGAGCTTCACGTCGGCTTCGGCCGTCTTCTTCTTGGCCACGGCGAGCAACTGCTCGTAGAGCTTGTCCCGATCCACGCCGTTGATCACGGCCACGGCCGTGGCCACTTCGCCGAGGTAGCGAAGGAAGATGCTGCGGCGCTGGCCTTCCTGGGCCACCCGGAGCCGCCGCCGCATGTACATACCGAGCTTGCGGCCCACGGCCTGGAGGGCGAGGCGAATCTCCTTTTGGATTTCGGGATAGGAGGCGATCGCCTCCTTCGATTCACTCGTGAACGGCACCCATACACTCGCCACGTGCACCATTGCCGTGACTGGCCCGTTGGGAAGCCCGCCGCGCGACTGCGACAGGCCGTATGACCGCCAGTTGGTCGAAGTAATCGTCTGCGTCACGGCGCAGGCTGCCGGCTGGAACTGGAGCGGCACGCGATTGGCATACCGCAGCACGTTCATGCTCTGGCCTTCGTCGACGCTCACGTTTTGCATGGCGCCATGGAGCGCGTCGAGCTGCTGCTTCTTGAGCTTCGACGGGCTCTGCCGCGGGGCGAGCTCGGCCTCGGTGAGGATCTTGTCGGCCGCCTCGCTGCCCAAGCCCGAGAACGTGGTCGTGAGAAACTGCCGCAGGCTGCGGGCATCGCTCTCGCTCGCCAGCTCGGCGAGGCCCTCGCGGGTGATCTTCTGCGCAGCCACGCCGCCGCCGTAGGCGAGGGCGGCTTCGATCACGAACGGATTGCCCCGATAGACCGATGGCGGCCGCGTGGCCGCGGTGAAAAACTCGCCGGGCACGACCTGCCGCAAGCCGGCCAGCAGCCGCTGCTCGCCGATCGGCACCACACAGTCGGTGGCCGGCGGCGGGATTTTGGTGTCTTGGGTCGATGTGAAGAGCGCGTCGGCCTCACCGCGGCCGAGCTTGCCGGTGGTCACCCGCGAGGAGAGCTTCGCCGAGTCGCAGATCTTCTTGGCCGTGCCGTGCGACACCCTCGAGAACGACTGCGTGAGGAACTGCGCGAGCGTGAGCTTGGGCTGCTCCTGCAGCATGGTCACCAGCCGGCCGAGTTCCACGCCGTAGGGGTGCGGCTTGATCTCCTTGGGCTCGGGCGGCAATTCGTCGTTGGCCCGATCGATGATCCGCTCCTGACCGTCGGGCCCCAGGAAGTGGATCCGGGCGTGCGGGTTGGCGATCGCCGTCTGCTCGAGATACTCCTCGACGCTCCCGCGGCCGCGCTGAAACTTCGCCTCCATCTCGATCGTCACGCGGGTGCCGTGCTCGATCGCGTCGTCCTGGTCGTTGACCGCCACCCATTCGATGGCGTGCTTCTTCATGAGTTCGTCGCCACTCTTGCCGGCGGGGATCTCCACGCCCTCGCCCTTGCCGTTCAAGATCTCTGGCTGGTTGGTCTTCGTGTCGATCCGCAGCTCGTAGTAGTGGGCCCGATCCTTGGGGCCAGTCTTGGAGATGATCTTCACCGGCTTGCCCGTGGTGAGCACGCCATACATGCCCGCCGCCGAGATGCCGATCCCCTGCTGGCCACGGCTCATCCGCAGCCGGTGAAACTTCGAGCCGTAGAGCAACTTGCCGAAGATGAGCGGGATCTGTTTGCGGACGATTCCGGGGCCGTTGTCCTGCACGCCCATGCGATAGCGGGTGCCCGCCTCTCCCACCTGCTCGATGTGCACCCAGATCTCGGGGAGGATGCCGGCCTCTTCACAGGCGTCGAGAGAATTGTCGACGGCTTCCTTGACACTCGTGAGCAGCGCCTTGCGCGGCGAATCGAAGCCGAGGAGGTGGCGGTTTTTGGCGAAGAACTCGCTGACGGAAATGTCGCGTTGTCCGGCGGCGAGGGCCTGGGCCGTGGCGCGCCGTTTCGTCTCCTTCGGCTTGCCGTTGGGCGACGGCTCGGCGACCGGAGTGGTCTCCAGAGGCGCGGCAGCCGTGGCCGGTTTGGAAGGCTTCTTGGCGGGGGATTTCGACTTGGAGCGGGTTTTTGTGGCCATCGTTCAAGACTGTGACTGGCCGCGGCCTGTCTGGCAAGAGGGGCAAAGTCTGCCGGTTGTAGGGGGGCGCGGTTCGGGGCCTGGCTGGCGTGTCTGCACCTGCCGACCTTGCCTCCTGGGCAGGGCCGGCACACGCCCTGGAGCGGGAGTCATTCGTGCAATCGGCGCGTGCCGAAGACTTCCGCGTGGGGCGGCGGGCCGCGGGAACCCGGAGGAGGCGAGCAGATGATTCGTTCGAGCCTGTCGATGATTGCGGCCGGCATCGTGGCCCTGGTGGCGACCGCTGCACAGGCCATACCCATCAACGGCGGTGTCGAGGCTCCGACGCCCGACGTCTTCTACAACTTTTACGTGCCGCCTGTGCCCGCCGGCCAGGCACCCGGTTTCGGTGCGCAGCTCTACGTGGCCCCGCGTCCGGTGCCGCCACGGGTGGGGCACACGTGGTACACCTACCCGCCCTTCATGCCCCACGAATTTCTCTACAAGCACCGCCGCCACTATGTCCGCCCCGCCGGGGCGATGGGGATGCGGACCGACGTGCGGGCCTATTGGTGGTGAGCGAGGAGTATTGCATGACGTTGCTCGAAGGGGCTCGAATTCGGCGCGGCACCGGAATCGCACTCTGTGCGGTGGTCGCTGCCATGATCACGGCGGCGAGCCTGCAGGCGGGAGGCCATCACCGGCAGCATCGGGGGCATCACGGGTGCACCGAATGCGAGGCCTGTGGCCAGCACTGCTGCCGCGACGGCCTCTGCGGTCATTGCGGTCATCTGGGGCACGGCCACCACTTCCTCAAGCACGATACGATCGAAAAGCGGTACTTCCTGCGGAGTCAGGGCAAGAGCTGGCACAGCACCTGGTACGACCCGTCGATCGGCCGCCCGATGGCCCTCGTCGTGCCACCGACGGCGGAGTTCACCAGTGAATATGGTTGGGGCGTGCCGAGTTCGCGCGTGATGCCGATCTACCACCAGTTCCGCCGGCCGTATCCGGGCCCGGGCGCCGTGCCGGGGTCCGGCGGCGCGATGCTGCCGACGCCGAACCAGCCGAGCGACACCGTGCAATTCGGCGTGCACCCCGTGCGCGGCCCCTGGGGCGCGTATTAGCGCACGCCTCGCTAGCCGTCGAGTTGCTCGCGGGCGAGTTTGGCCCACGGGCTCGCGGGGGCGAGGGCGAGGAACGTGCGCAAATGCCGTTCTGCCTCGTCGTGCCGACCGATATCGGCGAGCACGCCCGCCATGTGCCAGTGGGCGTCGGCATAGTCGGGCTGTTGCCTGAGCACGCCTTCGAGGGCGGCGAGTGCCAGCTCATGGTCACCCAGTTCGGCCAGCACGCAGCCGAGGCTCGCCCGGGCCTCGAGATGATCGGCGTCGAGTTCGACCGCCGCGTAATACCGCTCGCGGGCGGCGGTCAGATCGCCGGTCCGGTAGAGCAATTCCGCCAGCATGAACACGACCTGCGCGGTCGGCCGATCCGCCTGAAGCACTGCCCGCAGCGCTTCGGCAGCCTCGGCGTGTTCGCCGGAGGCTTCCAGATCGGCGGCCAGGTCGAGCAGCTCGGCTGCGGAGCCAGGTTCGTCGTCGAGGGCGATGTCGACCGAGGAGTAGCGGCTCGGCATTCCAGTGGTTGCGGGCGTGAGCGGCATCGCCACGGTGTCGTCGTCGTCGCGCGGGTGCTCGGCATAAAACGCCAGCTGCATTTGTCCGCCGGCCCCGAGGAGACGATTTTCACGGCGAATGCTCAGCCGGCGGCCATCGACCACGATCCGCCCCGCGGCCCGGGCGGCCGCAGCGGCGCCTGCGGAGGAGAGCCCTGCGAGCTTGGCGTCGATTTCCCGGAGTGAGAAACCGGCAGCCAGGAGCCGGGCCAGCTGGCGGCCGACGACGAGCTGCTGAAAGTCAAACCACTCGAGCGCTCCGGCACTCCGTGTCGGCTCCAGGAGTCCGCCGCGTTGCCAGTGCCGCACTGCAGCCATGGGCACGCCCAGCACATCGGCCATCATCCGAACGGTGTACAAGCGACGGATTGGCCCATCGAATGCCGCCACGCTGTCGCGGGGAGCAGACCGCTTCGTGCGGACGGGCTTCCGCACGGTGGCCTCGAGGACGACGCGGTCGTCCTCGAGGTGGGGCGGTGTCGAGCGGTCGTCCGTGACCTTGCCGGGCATGGGTCTCTCCGAGATGCCGCAGACTCTACCCCACCGGCACCGACGCAATCCAGCCCTCGAGCGGGTCGAGGCCGCGCGGCAGGCCGTAGCGGGGCAGAGTGGCGGCATGAGCCGCCTGCAGGGCACAGATGACCGCGTCGAGCAGATCGCCGCTGCCGTCGGCGACCAGTCGTCGACGCCACTGCGACGTGATCACGAGCGCGGGGGCGAGGCCTGCCGTGCCGCGCTCGAGCGCCGCGACGATGAGGCTTCGATTGCGGCGTCGGTCGGCGGTCTGCTTGCTCGGCGTGTCGCTCTTGTACGACTTCGCGCAGACCTGCCGAGCGGTGAACGCCGGATACGCCTCGAGTGCGACACGCCGGCTCAAGGCCTTTCCGCGCAGGCCGTGTCGATGTGCCGGAAAGGCGAGCCCGGCATTCAACATCCTGCCGATGCCGGCGTGCATCATCCAGGCCACCGGCGGATTGGTCCAGCGCATGGCCGGGCTCGAGCCGGCCGGCTTGTCGGCCCGGCGCCAGGCGAACTTGTCGCCCACGGGGCGGGCGTCACACCAGCGCTTGAAGACGCAGCGCAGCAGCGGCCTCGGCTGGGCGCAGTAGAACTCCACGAACTCGGGCCAGTCGATCGGCCAGCCCTCGTGCTCGATGAGCGTACGAGGCTGGCCGAACGGCAGATCGAAACCACCGAGCCAGGGTTTGTCGACGCGGAGAAAATTCTCGAACGTCGCCAGTGAATCGAGGCTTCGAACCTCGTCAAGGCGGTAGCAGTGGCGGCCGGCGGGCGATTCGCTCCGACCGATCGCCAGCGTGATCGGCTTGCGTCGGCACGGCGCCGATGTGAAATCGACGCCGATCACGACCGGACATGCGTCACGAGCGGCGGGGAAGCACGAGCCGTCGGGTACGACGGGCCCGGCGAGCCGACCTGCCTCACGTCGACTGGTCGCCAGACGTCACCTCGATCCGCCGCAAGCCGCTCGAGGTTTCGGCCGCGGGCACGTCGCGGGCGTCGGCAGCCGGCGGTGCGGGCTCGACCGCGGGTCCGAGCGGTGCGACCGTGGGCTCCGGGGCAGCTGACGCCTTCGGCGCCGGAACGACGGCATCCGGCTTGGCCGCCGGTGCGGGGATCGTCTCGATCGGCTTGAGCGCCGCGGTGTCGTCGACCGGCTTGTCTGCACGCACCGCGCCGGCCTTGGCGGCCGGGTCGACATGGTCGAGCGTCGAGCCGTGCCAGCCCTCGGCGGGCTTCGCCGGCACGTCGGCCGGCTTGTCGCTGAACGTCTTGACGGGACCGCTCGGCGGCGTCTGGAGAGCCGGAGCAGCCGTCGGGGCGGCCATGGGGCGAGCGGCGGCGGCAGGGGCTGCCGCCGGGGCGACGGCGGTGGGAATCGGGTTGCCACACGGATCGAGCGGCACCCGCATGGCCACCGTGCGGGGTGACCGCACCGTGTAGTTGTAGGGAGTCTTCTTCTCGACCACCCGCGGGACCTGCATCGTGCGCTCTTCGGTAACGAACTTGCACACCTGCGTGCTCACCGGTTCGACACGCTCCTCCGTGACAAACTTGCACACCTGGACGGGAACCTGGCGCACCTGCTCTTCGGCCACCATCTTCATGACCTGCACCGGCACTTTGTTGTCGACCCGTTCCACGACCTTGCGAACGGTCTGCACGGGCACTTGCCGGACCTGCTCTTCGGCCACCATTTTCATCGTCTGCACGGGCACCTGCTGGACGACCTGCTCATCCACATACCGCACCGTCTGCACCGGCACCTTTCGCGTCATCACTCGATTGACCATCGTCGTCTCGGGCACTTGCACAGGCGTGTAGGTGGGCTGGTACGAGCGGTTGACCTGATTCATCACGACACCCGGCGTGACGGTCCAACCGTAGCCGCCACGCTGCCACGACATCAGGCCGGTGTATGGATTGACGGCCCAGCCGCCCGGCACCCAGCCGAGCTGTGTCGTGCCGGGAGCCACCATCGGCGTCACGGTGTCGACCGCCTGCGTGCCGACCGAGTAGGCCGTGCGGACGGTGGTCACCGGCTCGGCGACAGTGTATGCCTCTTCGCGTTCGCTCGTCTCGTAGACCGGACGACGGACGACGCTCACCTGCTGCTGCACGGCCGTCTCATACACCGGCTTCATGACGGTGAACCGTTCCTCACGGGTGCTCGTCTCGACGACGTCGCGGGTCACGTCGTAACTGCGATCGACGACCTGCGTCTCATACACCGGCTTCATGACGGTGAACCGTTCCTCGCGGGTTTGCGTCTCCCACACCGGCCGCTGCACCGTGTAGCGACGCTCCGAGGTCTGCGTCTCCCACACCGGCTTCTGCACGGTGTAGGTCTTCGTGTCGTAGACAGTTTCGTACGACAGGCGGTAGGCGGTCACCTGCTGCTCGTCGTAGACGGTCTGGAAGTCGAGCCGATAGGTCTGCGTCGCCACCGGTGCCGGCGCCATCTCGCCGCAGCACTGCGCGAGTGCGGAACCTGGGGTCACGAGCGGGAAGATCATCGCGCTGCACACGAGGGCGCGGACACGTCGCGAGCGGATCGAACGGGTCGAGAAGCAACCGAGAGCGGCCATTGATGTAACTCCTGAAAATGACCCTTCGAGACTAATCCCCTGAACGCAGGCTTCAAGCGGTTTGTTCACTTATTTTTGGGATTTTTCCCGGGAAAAACGGGGGTCGGAACCGCGCGACCGTCGCAACCCGTCCATCTTACGCCCCGAGTCCAGCGGCCGGGCCGGGCGTGGGGCCATGGGGAACGCAGGGAGCGCGTCGCGTGGGGCAAGCGTCCCGCATGCCATCTGGCCGCGCCGGCTCGGGGTTACCCCGTACCGTCTCGCCGGACGCTCACTGCGGCCGTCCTGGCCTCCGTTCGCTCGGATGTGCCTGCGCTCCGGCATCCTGCCTGCGCTGGTCACATACGCCGGCTCAACGGCAGGGGTAACCCCTCGCCTCCTCAACTGGAAAGGGGAGGCGGCGGAGACGGTCGGTGCGATGCGGAAGAGCCGACGGGCAGATACGCGGCTTACACCAAGCGCACCATCACAGTTGAGACTGAACTAGCGATCGCCCTCGGCGATGGAGCAGCGTACCGCCGGCTCCGACGCCGGCTTGGGCGGGTTGAGTTCGATGAACAGGAGCACAGGTAGGCTTGACGCCTGTCCTACGCGCCGACGGGTGCGGGGACTTCGGCGTCGAGGATGCGCAGGTAGTCGGCGATGAACTCGCCGTAGCGGATCTTCACGTCGGGGGCGAGGTGCTTGTAGCCAGCCACGCGGCCGCGGCAGGTCGCGGCTCCGCACAGACACGGGCCCTTCAGATGCTCGACCTCGTACTCGAACGTATCGTAGTCGATGAGCAGTTCCTCACCAGCCGCGATCGGCCGCAGGGCCCGGACTTCGATCTGCTTCACGCCCGTGCGGATGATCACGCCGCAATTTGGCGCGCACGAGTGGTTGAGCAGCACCGCCACGCCGTCGGGCATCACGTGGACGTCGGTTTCGACCTGCATCGTGTAGCGCGACCGCTTCGGCTGCTGCGGTCCCCAGGTCTTGAGGATCGTCTCCCCTTGGGCGATGTCACGGGCGGCGCAGACGGTACGGCCAAGCCGGCCGCTCGTGACGTCGACCGGCTCGTGCGGGGCCGGGCCGCGGTGCGAGTCGTCGTGGGCCATGATGCCGGCGACCTCGTCAAACTGCGTGTCGCGGAGGCGGGATGCGTAGCGCTCCTTGAGCCAGGGCATCGTCTGCTCGATCGTGTCGGGCTGGAGC
>Ga0247837_1008141_pt1 | contig 13360 bp, 11 predicted proteins | sample LaCtaG_2_FD_187115 | JGI IMG/M metagenome (GOLD analysis project Ga0247837, IMG submission 187115) | Freshwater microbial communities from meromictic Lake La Cruz, Castile-La Mancha, Spain - LaCruzMarch2015_14.5m | ecosystem: Environmental > Aquatic > Freshwater > Lake | place: Spain: Castile-La...
TATTTCCTCAAGGAGGACCGGAAGGGGTCGAAGCGGCGCTATATTTACAAGGAAGACCTGCCTGCCAAGCCTCCAGTCTTCCTTATCATTAAGACATAGGTGTAGCCCCACTGCTTAGACCTGCATGTATACTTCCTACATTCCGAGTAGCCAGAACAGCTGAATTACCTAAAATACGCCAGCACCACTGTGATATCGTCCACCGTCTGCTGCTCCTCCGACACCCACTTCCTCCACGCCTCCGCAGCCAGCGTCTCCGCTGCTTCCTGCGCCTGCTGCCAGCCAAAAGTCCCAACCAAGCTCACAGCGTCCTGTGGGGACAGGAACTCCCACACTCCGTCACTGCACAGCAGAAGGAAGGAGTGGTCGGAGGTGAGGGCCACTGTGGTTACTTCGGGGATGTGAGTGACGCCCACTTGGTGAGCGATTCCGTCTCCTATGGCTCTGGAAACGGCTAGTCCGGGAATGCCGGTGCCAGACTGGAACACACGATAAGGGAAATCCCCCGGAAGCCGCCTCACCTCACCCCCAGAGTCCTCAATCCGCTCCCTTTCCCTCAAGTTCGCAGGCTTATGGTCCCTCGTTAGCACCTCAGCATCAAACCCGCCCTGCACCCTACGGCTTATAACGACCGTTGAGTCTCCCACATGTGCAGTGTACAGGTTTTGCCCACTAATAACCACTACAGATGCAGTTGTACCGGAGAAATCACTGTTGAAGTCGCTATGGTTGTCCATGATTTCTCTATGCACTTTCTCAAAAGCCTGTTTAATATGATACCCCATCCTGCTCGGGTCGCCTTCATCCAGTACCAATTCAGGCAGTCTTTCTCTCGCATAGGCGGAAATGTGGTGTCCGTCCGGGCCATGCCCATCAAATACGCTCAAAAGTAAATGTTCGCCCTTGCGAGTGATGCAAAAGTCGTCTTGATTGAACGGATCCGACTTCAGTCCTTTGCGACAGGCATACCCTATGCCCTTCCACGTCTCTTCATTCTTCTCCACTCTCGAAACCAGCTTATCTTCGCAGGGCTTTTGGGTGTAGTTGGGCAATTTCCCCTTGATTGTGGCTTGGTCTTGAGGTAGGGAGGCGCCTGCGGGTACTAGGACTAGGTAGTTGTCCTGTGCGTCGAGATCTAGCAAGTCGACGTGGTTCAGCTGCCTGCCTTTGCCTTTGGAGATGCAGCTGCCCATTTAATATAGAGACTTAGGGGTTTCTGTGGTCGGAGAGGAAGGCGCGGATGCGCAGGAGAGACCGGGTTTCCCTCTCAATAGCTTCCAACCGGTAGTGGTCTTCGTTTGGAAGGGTCAGGAGCTGCTGTGTCATTTCCAGCACTGCTTTGGCAAGAGGACGGAACAGCAGAGGGTACTCTTTCAGTGGCTGGAGCTTGTTGAGGGACATCAGTTTGGCTGTTTCTGTGGAAACTGGAGGGGAAAAGTCGTAGTCGGAAAGACTGGTAAGGGGCTTTTGCTCGAGGAAGCGCTGACATTGCTTCCAAAAAGTCTGTTCGCTGGTCGACAGGCCAGTTTTCCCCAGCAAACACATCAATAGTCTCAAAATATGTATTTCCGCAGGGGAAACTCTCTGCTGTGCCAAGTATTTCCCTTTCCTGCCCTCAAACACCTCCAAATTACTAACGACTTCCAGGCCGAAATGCACACTTCTGCCCGCACTGCCCAGCGAACTTTCCGCAATTTGCTCCTTCAGCAGTTCCATTAGGTCTAATTTCAGGTCAATGCACAGAGTGGTCAGTCTTTTGCTGAGACAAAGGAAGACTGGACCTGCGTATTCGGCGATTAATAGCAGGTTTTCTCCCAGTCTCGCGAAGTGCTCGTTTGGAGGGATTTCCGCAGTTTCCGGCATCGCTTGGTCGAAGTTTTTGATCGGAATCGGACTAAATGAGCGCGGCGACCGGCTTCCACGGGGTTGACTTTTGGACCTGACTTGCTTTTGCGGCTTGGAGTCGGCAGTAACAGGGCGAACCAAGGCTTCTTCTACGGCTATTGTAGGGGGCGGGGTGAGGTTGCCGAAGCTGGGTGTTTTGGTCTTCAGTTTCTTTACGTCGTTTGTGGGACTCATCAGAGCCTGCACGTTGGGGCCGTCGCCCTGCCCTACGTACAGCTTGGGACCTGCTTTCTTCACCTCCTGTGCCAAGAACTTCTCCAGCTTCAAACTGAGCGAAGACAGCGGAGAGCGCCCCACAGGCCTAGCTGCTGGCAGCGCCCTTTGCACCACCGTCAGCTCCTCCTTCAGTTCCGTCAGTTCCTTATCCCGCTGTCTCGCCGCAGTCTCCAACTCCGTCAACTTCGAATTCAGCTGCTGCGTGATGAAGTCGATAATCCGCTTGGACTCTTTGTCCATTCGAAATGGCTATTAGGAATGAAGAAGGCAGTGCGGAGAGGGACTCTGCGAGGCAGGAGTTGAGGGAAATTGAGAGTGAAATGAAGAATTTGAAGCGAGAGGTGGAAGTGAGAGACATCGCGATGGAGGCGTTCGGACAAAGAATTGCAGCGGAAATTGCGATTTTGAGAGAGAAAGTCGAGGGGAAAGTCGGCGAAATGAGGGGAAATTTGAGGGAACTGGGGGAAGAGATAGAGCGGGAGGTACAGACCAAGGAAACGAAGTGGCGAAACTTCGCTACTCAAATGACAGGGTCGGAACTGCCTTCCGACTCCCAAATCTCCGACCTTAGTGCGACTTTTCACACTCAGCAAGGGCAAATCCACGCTCTGCAGTCCTCCAGAGAGCTGCTAGAATCGGAATTCAAAGCCAGTTTTCAGTCCATTACTTCCCTGATCGACTCCTCTTTAGACGCCGCCAATCAGCCGATGTCTCTTCTCTGCCGGGAGGTGGAAGTCCTAGAGAATCGGACAGAGAAGGAGCTGGAAAGACTGGAAACGGCCTGGGAGACTAGAAGTAGAGAAATTGATGATTTGGCAGAGAGACTAATGAAGCAGTATTATGACCAGGCAAACGAGTTAGGATAGTTTCCGTAGCTGCTCGGGGGATATTTCAGCTGAAAGTGCACAAAAAGCAGGGAAATTTAAAAGAAAAGAGCTGCCATAGTGGCAGTTACTAAGACGGGGTCCGGCCCATGGTGGTAATTTAATCATGCGGGAAATCGTCCACGTTCAAGGCGGCCAGTGTGGGAACCAGATTGGCGCAAAGTTCTGGGAGGTTATTTCCGATGAGCATGGTATTGACCCAACTGGTTCCTACCACGGCGACTCCGACCTACAACTCGAGCGCATCAACGTTTACTTCAACGAAGCGACCGGCGGCCGATACGTCCCGAGAGCAGTCCTGATGGACCTAGAACCCGGCACCATGGACTCCGTGAGAGCAGGACCCTTCGGGCAGCTCTTCCGACCCGACAACTTCATCTTCGGCCAGACCGGAGCGGGCAACAACTGGGCCAAGGGTCACTACACCGAGGGCGCAGAGCTGATCGACACAGTGCTGGACGTTGTCAGAAAGGAGGCGGAGGGCTGTGACTGCCTGCAAGGCTTCCAGATCTGCCACTCATTGGGAGGCGGCACTGGGTCGGGCATGGGCACATTGCTGATTTCCAAGGTCAGGGAGGAGTACCCTGACAGGATCATGGAGACCTTCTCCGTGTTCCCTTCCCCCAAGGTGTCCGACACTGTGGTGGAGCCCTACAACGCCACTCTTTCCGTCCATCAACTGGTCGAGAACGCTGATGAAGTCATGGTCATCGATAACGAAGCTCTATACGACATTTGCTTCCGCACCCTCAAGCTGACCACCCCGACCTATGGCGACCTGAACCATCTGGTCTCCGCGGCCATGTCCGGCGCTACCTGCTGCATTCGGTTCCCTGGACAGCTCAATAGTGACCTCAGGAAATTGGCGGTCAACCTGATCCCCTTCCCCAGACTTCACTTCTTTATGGTGGGATTCGCACCATTGACGTCCAGAGGCAGCCAGCAGTACCGAGCCTTGACTGTGCCTGAACTGACTCAGCAGATGTTCGACGCCAAGAACATGATGTGCGCTTCGGACCCCAGACATGGCCGCTACCTCACGGCAGCTGCTATCTTCCGTGGACGCATGAGCACCAAGGAAGTCGACGAACAAATGCTAAACGTCCAGAACAAGAACAGCTCCTACTTCGTGGAGTGGATTCCCAACAACATCAAGAGCTCCGTCTGCGACATTCCCCCCAAGGGCCTGAAAATGGCGGTCACCTTCATTGGGAATTCGACGGCTATTCAGGAGATGTTCAAGCGTGTGGCTGAGCAGTTCACCGCTATGTTCAGACGCAAGGCCTTCCTCCATTGGTACACCGGCGAAGGTATGGACGAAATGGAGTTCACAGAAGCCGAAAGCAACATGAACGACCTCGTCTCTGAGTACCAGCAGTACCAAGACGCCACGGCTGAGGAAGAAGGCGAGTTCGACGAGGAAGAGGCAGAGGCTTAAATGGACATTAAGACTCCAAACTATAGACGAGCACGTAGGCTTGCTGCAACAGCACCTCCTTCAGCTTCACTCCCTGCACCAGTGCGTCGTTGAAGAGGTACCAGCTGTGACTGCGCTTGCAGTAGGCGACGTAGTGGCCGGCCTCTAGGTCTCCGGAGTGGACGAGGACGGATTGGAGTTGGTAGATGTGGGAGGGGCCGGCGCAGTACTTCGCTAGGTCCAGTTTCTTGTGGAAGGCGACGTATTGGTTCAGCTTTTCCGGCTGGGGATGGGACTGAAACCGCTTCAGGGTCAGAATTAGTGCGGGCGGACAGCGCTGCAGGGAGATCTTTCGACTCGAGCCCTGGACCCGTCCACAGCCAGGACACACAAATGCAGGCGACAGCGGTTCCCTCTGTATGAACTCCTCCAGTGCATGTGAAACCGACTTCGCAAGTGGTAGGTCTAACTGCGTAAATGGGTCCAGAGTCGAACTCCCATGTCCACAGGAGCTACAGGTGACGTCCGACCGCAAGACGCCTGCGAAGGTCTGAGTCAGGAAGGCACTGTGAGTGGCTTGGAACAAAGACCAGGAGTCGCCCAGGCTTTTTACCCGATGTTTCGGCCGAAGTTCATTGTCCAGGTGGTTGAGTAGGTATGTGAGGAACTCCACTGCGTCGTGCATTTTGGAGGTCGGGAAGCGACGCTGCATCTGGTCCACTACAGGGAGAGACGATACAACTGCGAAGGGAGCGGACTCGAAGACTTCCCTCGCCACTGTCCCCACTGCGAAGCTCAGTCTTCGCTTCGACTCCCGTTCCTGCAGCGCCCAGTCTCTAAACGCCTTCAAGGACATTAGGCACTGCAAAGCCGCATTCAAATAGCAGCCAAAGCCCTGGTTTTCCAGTCCTGCCAGTCCTTTGTCCCCCTTCACGCTGCCTTCGTGGGAACTGTCCAGGGTCGATTTCTTCCCCAGAGCTGTGGAGGCGGATGCAAAAGTGGTGGATTGGTCGAGGGTCGGGGTGGTAGGCTGGACCTCGTCTTGGGTGATTTCTAGAGGAGGTTCGTCGCTCCAAGGGGAGATTTTGGCTTCTTTGGGACGCAGTTCGGGAGGTAGCACTGGCAAGTTGGCTCTGGGAGTCGGGCAGTCCTGCGGTGCTGCAACAGGGTCCAAAGCCGAATCTCCGCCATACACCGACACCAAGTAATCCGCCAACTCCTTCGCTACCAAAGCATAATCCACTCCCAGCACTTTCCCTTTCCTCAGTCCTCCTCTCCTGTCCTTCAGTCTTCCATTGTCCACAGCCCCCGGCCGAATCCCTCCTCTTAGGAAGGCACTCCACTGCGTCAACCACTCCGCACTAATGATGCGGTGCTCACCTGATGCAGTTTCTTGTATGCGCTTCGCAGTTTTCCGCTCCTTATGCCTCCGCTCTCGAAGCACAGGGTCTGCAGTGGCGTCCAAGGACCGGGACTTGGCAGGGGGCATAGAGGGCTGGAGAGGGGCGGGGGACTGGTCCCTGTGTGACTGTTGCTTCCGCCTGGAAGAGTCTTCGGGCGCTGGGAGGACTGGGACTGTGGCACTGGAGTCTGTGTTCTGAGTGGGGCTTACTGTGGAAAACAGGCACACAAATCGCTTGAGGAAACTCATTATTAAGCTTACGGGTCAACTTGAGTGTTTGCTCTGCTAAGATAGAAGCCGGATGGCCTTTGAAAAGGCTGATTAGGTGGGATTGGGGGTTTTACCGTGAATGGATATAGACTGGTTAGGGAGATTTACCGTTTGATGGCTGCTTTAGTCTATATTCTGGGGAGAGGGGGCAGTTAACCACTTTTACTGTGCGATATGACCAAATTTACTAAGCCAAATTCTTCCCTTCTACTTGAAAAACGCAGGGCTCAGATAGAAAAATGAGCCAAATAGCGATTGCCAACATCGATATTACTCGAGGAAACGAAATGCCCTATCAACGTATGAACTAAGAGCTAAAAGCGCCTAATTAGATTGGATTATGTGAATGAACAGCAGCTGCAGGAAGGACACCAGGTACAGAAACCCCGTCCTCCTCATATTCTCCTCCATATGAATCGCACTCACTTCCCCATGCCTCGTGAACTGTCTCCAAGCCTGCGACACAAACACACAGTGCATCACTCCGAAGTAACACTGGGCAGCGAAAAACACCTCTTTCCCCACTACCCCGGCTGCTACGCGTATACACAGTACTGGCACTATCTTGTAAAGAGCGTAGCAGAGCAGTTCGAGGAGCTGCGGAGACTGCAGCCAGAGCCAGTAGAGGACTAGCCACTCGAAACAGGCTTCTGCGGTGCAGACTGTGAGGAGGGCGAGGGCTGTGTTGAGGCTGGCGAGGAGGCCGGAGGAGGTGGAGTTGCCGTAGAGGGCGATTAGGAGGAGGTAGGTGACTAGGCCGAGAAGGGGGATGTAGAGGTCTGGGGCCACTTTGTTGTAGCGTGGGGAGGCGGGCTTGTCCATGTCGTCGAGAGTGGGCGTCCAGTCGACGTAGAGGAAGGGACAGACGAGCATCTTTAGCTTTGTTGCCACATAAGTGTCCGAGACATCGAAGTAGAAGCTGGGCGGATTGGGCAGAGAAGCTCGCGGCCGCGGTCCTTTGCGCGGGGAAGGACTGCGGACGGGTCTGCCAGGGACCAGTACACTCGGCGAAGCGAAGCTGCGGCCGCGGTACGACTTAGCAGAGGCGATCGGACTGAAGGGACTGCTAGCCAGATACTTCCCTCCAAGCATTATTAGTAAGGAGATGGAGGGAAAGGAACTTGTAGGGCCGCTGCGGCGTGCAACACCCAATTGGCATCTTGCAGTATTGCTCTGGCGATAGCGATTAGGTCCGCCTTGCCTTCTTGAAGCGCTGTTTCCGCCTGCTGTCCTGTGCCTATCTTCCCCACGCCTCTCACCACTACTCCCGTGTTTCTCCTTATTGTCTCTGCGAAGGGGAGTTGGAAGCCGGGACTTTCAGGTATTTCTGCTTTCCAGTCGTTCCCGCCTGAACTCGCACACATGAAATCTACTCCTTGTTGCTTCGCTATTGACACAAATGCGCATACTTCTTCCAAAGAGAACTCAGGCGCTTCTGACCACTCCGTGCAGCTGACACGCAGGCCCAACGGCTTACTCCCAGGCCACCCACCGCGCACCGAGCCTATAACTTCCAGCGGAAACCGCATGCGATTGGCAAGTGAGCCACCGTACTCGTCTGTACGCTGGTTAGATATAGGGGAAAGGAACTGGTGGAGGAGGTAGCCGTGGGCGCAGTGCAGCTCTAGCACGTCTATGCCTGCTCTATGCGCTCTGGTGGCAGAGAGTGCAAATGCTTCTTTGATAGTGTTCATGTCAGAAGCGGTAAGAGCTGTGGGAATTGGCCAGTTCGGGGCGAATGAGATAGGCGAAGGACCGCAAATTTCCCAATTTTCCTCACTTGGCAAAGGTCTTTCCGTCCCATTTACCCACGTTACAGCTGCTTTCCTCCCTGCATGACTCAGTTGAAGACCGACCTTCACCTGACTTTCTGCCTTTATCGCAGTCACCAGACTAGCGAAGCCTGCTTCCTGTGCGTCGTTCCAAAGGCCTAGACAGTGGGGAGTGTTGCAGCCTTGTAGGGTCACAGCAGTGGATTCAATTACTATAAGGGCTGCTCCAGAGGCTGCCAAGGCCTTGTAGTGGCTGTGATGGTGGGCTGAAGGGAGGCCGGAAGAGGCAGCGGACTGACTCATGGGAGCCACTACGATGCGGTTCTGGAGAGTGATTTCTCGTAGAGATAGAGGAGAGAAGAGAAGCGCCATATATGTATTACGCTTCAAGGCAACAGAGTGTTGGGAGTTGTCGATGGGTCTAGTTAGATTTCGATTAATTGAGGACATAGCATGCGATAGTCTGGCTGATACCCCCGCAGATATAAATGTGTACCTAACTTCATATTCCCAACTAAAAGTTCCAGAGACTTTACTACTCCCAAAGCCCAGTCAGCAACTAACACCCTACCATTACCTATGAGGGCAGACTACTACTATGCAAAAAGTGACAGCTGCGGGATTTGAACCCGCGCCCTTTCGGACTAGCGCCTTAAGCTAGCGCCTTAGACCACTCGGCCAAACTGCCCTGACTGCCCTCCCACAGTCTCTTCCCTCAAAGCCTCCACCCGCCTAGTCAACCCTGCTAACTGGGTCAACTTGACTTGAAAGAAGAAGGAAACTGGGCACTAGAGAGGGCTGGGTGGATATAGGGAAGGGAGGGAGAGGGGAAATTGCTGTGTAGACTGATAGAGCTGTTTCTTTGGGATCTATTTAGTACGTATTATAATGGCAAGGCGGGGAGCTCGTCGTATCGAAGACTTCACCTCTTTCCGCACAGCCCTTTCCTCCCTCGAGACTCAAGCCCTCAGCGCCGCCCTGCACTCCTGCGCTCCCCAGGTCGAGTCCTCCTGCCACCAACTCGAATGCCAGGCAGTCTCCTCAGTCCTTCAGTCCATCCTCACCCAAGTCCAGTCCGCCGAACTCGCCCTACACCTCTCCCCACAGGCAAAACTGGACTTAGAGCGAGATTCAGCAGGAGAGGATAGAGGGGAAGATATGGGGTCCTTTGGCGCACTGAGGGAAAGGCTGGAAAAGTGTAAATCGCAGGTGGAAAGTACCGGGAAACGCGCGGATTCGGTAAAAAGTCGACTGAAAAGTTCGATTTCTGCGTATGAGGCGGAGACTTTTGCACGATCTGAGCGGAAATCTCAGCGGAAAAGGGCTTTGAACGACAAAAAGGAGTGTATCGAGAGGGTATCTGAAGCGGCAGTCAGGTATCAGGACAAAATGGTGGAAATTGAGCTGTGGAGGCGGAATAAGGCGGATTTGGACGAGGTTTTGGCTGCGAAAGTGAGAGAATATGAGGATTTGCAGGCCATTTTAGCGAATTTGGGGGATGTTTCAGAGCTGAATGCCGCTCAAAGTCACTTGGAAACTGCAAAAATGGCATTGGAGGAGCTGTTTGCCAAACTAATTCTTTTCCAAGACCAAATTTCCCACAAAAACGCTCAAATTTCAGTTCTTCAGCAGACGAAAAACGCCAAAAACAGCGATTTTCTCAGTGAAACGGCCCTCCAAGTCCGCCTAAAGCACGAAATTTCCACCACGAACTCCAAACTCGAGCAGCTAACCAGCAAATTGCACATCGCAAAGGCCGATTCCCAGTCCAAAAGGCGCATCACCACGAATCGCTGGCGCGATTTTGAGCGAATTTGCATGGAAAAGGCAGACGACCTTTCCAACATAGCGACTAAGAGACTGCAGTGGACGCGGACCAAGGCTGACTTGGAGCGGGACTATGAGGACTTCGTGGCTAAGGCGGCTCGATTGAACGCGGAGATAGTGCAGGGCAATGCAAAGGCCAGACAGCATGAGAAGAGGGAGGATAGGGACTGGGTGGAGGCGCAGTGCAGGCTGCTGGAGGAGGAGTACCAGGGCAGGAAGTCGACGGTGGCTAGGGAGGCTCAGTCCGCCTACAGTCTCAAGACTGAGAATTAGCAGCTCTATGCTTGGCTTCCAGCGCGTCTAGCGTCTTCCTGGACAGTCTGAACTTGAACGCCCGCTTCATCAGCTTATCCGTAGGGATTTCCTCCGGCAAAGTCCTCATCAAGGCCAGCGCCCTGGTCAAATCCGTCCCCACCAGTCTTTTCCTGCCTATTTTCAGCACAGCCAAAGTGACCCGATACACGACCTTCAGCCCTTCACTAAGGAAGCAGTCCATTATCCTCACAACGCTTTCGACCGGGAACTGATGCGTGCAAATGGTCATGAACCAGGCGGGACAGTACAGGAAAGCGGTCATATTGATGCTTTGGAAGTGGGAGTATACGTCAGGGACGTGCGCTTTGATCAGTTCCTCGACCTGGTAAAAGGCTAAGTGGGCGCGGGGCATGCCGGGTAGGTAGAAGTCTCGCATGCCGTCTCGCTGGATGACCTTGACGAGCACCCAGAAGGCGTTTTCCTCGCTCATGTAGGTGAGGAGGATAGCGGTGATGAAGCTCATGCCTTGGATGTAGCCGACGTCTGGGTCTAATTCCGCGTAGGCCTTTAGGACGCGGAAAAGACGGTCCTGTCCGTCTGGCTTGCGAAAGAGAATGTGATTTGGAAACGTGCGAGCAAGATCCCTCCTAATCTGTTCCTCCACATCCTCCACCCCAGTCCTCGCCAGCAGCGTCTCATAGTAGTTCCCAGGGTACGTCAACTTCGTCTCCTCCGCCCCAGACAAGTCATACCATACCTTGCTCCTCAGACAGTCCGGAATGCCCTTGCGCACCCGAGACTTGAGTCTGTCCTTCCTACTGCGCTGTATGAAGTCCCAGCGCTGGAGCATGTCGGTCCACTTTTCGAGGCGAGCGTTGTCGCGGTGCACGTTTTCCAGGGTTGCGGGGGCTTGGGAGAGGAAGCCGTATTGGTCTACGTGGGTGTCCATAGTGTGGAAATTGGCGACTAACTGGCAACAGGCCTAATAACTGTGGGGAGGGAAAGAGGGTGCTTTTGGGCTGGGTTGGACTTATAGAAGTGGGCAGTTTAGAGGAAATATGAATGCAGGAAATCCCCAATTCCCTCTCGAAGCCAATAATAAACTCGAAAATACCACTAAGTGCCTTAGTGGCTTCCTAGTACCCTGCAAAATAGCGTAAAATGGGTGATTTCCCCAAGCTTAAAGCCTGCTTCGACCGATCCACAGCCGGCACAGACTGCATCCTCACCTCTATCCAGCAGTGGAACGACTTCACCGCCGAGCTAATCCGCAACAACCATATCTCCCTAGAGGAAGCAGAGTCACTGGAAGTCGTAAAGCCCGCTTTCCCAGCCTCATTTGAACGAGTCCTAATGACCCTCGCCCAAAGCAAGGTCGACCCCCAGCTCAGTCGCTTGCTAGAACTAGCCTACCAGCTCGACGAAGATGTGGTGAACACCAGGGCCTTGCTGGATACTTGGAACTTAGAGGTGATGAACCATAAGGAACTGGGACATGTGCTTGCCCAGCTAGCAAGGGTGGAGGAGCGAGTGAAGACTTCACAGGAACTAGTGGGGAAAACGTCTTTAAAGCTACAGAATTACAGTGAAGATACGCAAAGGGGAGTTTATGATAAGGTGTATGACCTTTACACCGCATTCAGGACTGCGCATAACTACCAGGATGAGGAGTATGAGAATATTGAAAAGGAGTGGTATAGTCAGAGAGTCAGACATGTGCAGTACCGAAACCGGGCTATAAAGGTCATCAAAGCCCTTTCTTCAGGCGTAATTCGGCAAATCGCCTTCTGTGCGGATAAGGATTTCCCTTTGGAAGTACTGAAAGTGCCACATGCTTTGACGGATTACGAGTACCTGCAAAGCCTTTCGCAGCAAATTAGTGCATCCAAACAAATGATTTTCTCAAAGTATTTCGCAGGTTATTACGGATTTGATGACTTGTCCGACCCCGACCACAACCTCTATTTTTTTGAACTGCTGAAAGGGGTTTCTATACGAAAATTGCTGTCTGGAAGGACTTTGGACCCGGAGAAGTTGCTGTTTCGCTTCTGGGCACGAGAGCTGCTGAATGCGTTTACTGACTTGTTGCTGAGATGCACGCATCAGTTGCTCAGCAATGTGACACTTGCGAATGTGTTCGTGCAGGATTATGGCATGAAGTGACCCCTAAATAGACTCTACTGCCGAAGGCTAGAATACGGCGATTACCGGGCAGAATCAAGCCATTACGAGACCGAAGCGAGACTTTTATCCATGTATGGCTCAGTAATCTTGGAACTACTAACAGCAGGGAACGACTCCACCCTCCCCCATCTCTTCACAGAGCCTCAATTCCAGACCATCAACCCAGAACTTCGCAGTATAGTCGAAGAGTGCGTCCACGCCTTCGACCGCTACACTGACAAGTTGCAAGGAGAAGTAGTGCAGGAAGCGACCTACGAAGACGTCCCTAGGAAGCGCAAGGCGCAGAAGCCCAAGGACCAACATGCGCTTTTGAAAGACTCACTGACGTTTCTGCGACTGCAGACGCATCCGTATTTCAGGACGGCGGAAGTAGCGCTGGCCACGGAGTCGGAAGCCCTAGTGACCGAGTTCGAGGCACTGCAGAGCTAGCTATTAAGTACGTGAGCGCTTGGATGGGGAAGTGGGTCTGCAGTCTGGACCTACGCTTTGCCTTCGAAGTTCCAGGTGTTCTCGAGAGACATGGCTATACTTGTAGGGTTCCAATAGTGTGTGGAGCTGCTTTTGATGGACAGGAACATCACTCCCCACTCACATAATACCCTAATCAGCTGAGAAATAGACTGGAATTGAGTGTTCTAAGGGTCGAAAGCGGTATAGTTCGCATCAATAGAGACTCAATAGATATTCAGACCACAGCTCAAAGTCATTTAGTGGTTGAAATTGCTATGTGTCTAAAAGGTAAGACAAGTGCGTGCGAACTCGCCCTCCGCTTCACTCATTTTAGCTAGGAGCCTAGGCCAAGTCCTCACTTTGCAGGTCGGTCTGAGACCTCATCAAGGCTTGTAGCAGAGTCAGAGTCGAGCGAAGGTCGCGACTTGTCTCTTTATTGTGATTTTCCGCTTTGTCGATTGCTGATGCAACTAGTGGGATGTCGATGAAGTCCAGAGCCATGTGAAAGCGACGCTCCATGGCTTCCATCTGTACCCAGCGAGTAGCAGAGTGAGGGTTGTAGGTGCACACTTTCAAACAAAGGACAGAATCCAGGTCCTTGATCTTCACAAATCGCTGGAACAGTGGACTAACAGAGGGGTCAGAAGTCTCTTGTGGGGCAGCTAGTAGCCTGCTACTATCAGGGTCAATGGTAGAACTGCGGGGGGTTATTTTGCGTTTGTGGAGTAGGTCGGGTTCTACGTCTTCTAGCAACGTTTTGACAGTGTCAATGGAGTCA
>Ga0247837_1008142_pt1 | contig 13360 bp, 9 predicted proteins | sample LaCtaG_2_FD_187115 | JGI IMG/M metagenome (GOLD analysis project Ga0247837, IMG submission 187115) | Freshwater microbial communities from meromictic Lake La Cruz, Castile-La Mancha, Spain - LaCruzMarch2015_14.5m | ecosystem: Environmental > Aquatic > Freshwater > Lake | place: Spain: Castile-La...
CTTTAGGCTGTAACAACTCATCCATGAGTTGAATAAATTTTTCGCGTTGCATAAGCTAATTCCATTTAAAAATTAATTGTGGTATTCTAATAGAAAAAGCCCACCGAAGTGGGACTTTTTGAAAACTAAAATTTATAGTTGTTCCGCGTGATTAGCTAAGTAATCAGCAACTCCAGCCGTTGAGGCTTTCATGCCTTCTTTGCCCTTGCTCCAGTTAGCAGGACAAACATCACCATGTTCTTCATGGAATTGCAACGCATCAACCATACGTAACATTTCATCAATATTACGACCTAATGGTAAATCATTTACCACCATATGACGCACAACACCGTCTTGATCAATTAAGAATGAACCACGGTAAGCCACACCAGCAGCAGCTTCAACACCAAAACTTTGGCAAATTTCGTGTTTCACATCGGCAACTAAAGTATAAGCAACTTGACCAATACCACCTTTATTAACTGGGGTATTTTTCCACGCAAAATGCGAGAATTGAGAATCAATTGACACACCAATTACTTCAACGTTTTTAGCTTTAAAATCAGCCAAACGATGATCAAAGGCTATTAATTCAGATGGGCATACAAAAGTAAAATCCAATGGATAGAAGAAAACAACGGCATATTTACCTTTGGTTGCTTCTTTAAAATTGAAATTATCAACAATCTCACCAGTTCCCAAAACCGCAGCAGCTGTAAAATCAGGCGCTTCTTGACCAACTAAGACTTGAGGGTAAAAATAATTTGTATCACAACAGCTCATATTAGGACTCCTAAAATAATATACTAAATAACTCTGACATTATTTTATCATTAACCCATACCAAATTACAATAAAATTAGAAAATTAAACTCACAAAACCACAAGTCTAAACTCTAAAAATTCACAAATAGCCACATTTGTTTTATGGTACAATAACTTCTGTTTTTTAGGCTTGCATACAAGCGTATGCAACTAAACTACAATGAGATTAACTATTTTACTATTTTAAAGGTGACTTATGACTACCACCGTTTTAACTCAAAATGAAGCTACTAAATTAAATAAATTCTGGCGTGCCTGTAATTATCTAGCTGCAGGCATGATTTATCTGCGTGAAAATGCACTCCTCGAAGAACCACTGCAAAAAGAACACATCAAAGAACGCTTACTTGGCCACTGGGGTTCAGCTCCTGGGCTAAGTTTTATCTACACCCATTTAAATCGTGCGATCTTAAAACATGATGTCGAAATGATTTACATTGCAGGTCCTGGAAATGGCGCACCTGGTGTAATTGCTCCGGTTTATTTGGAAGGTTCTTATACTGAAAAATATTCTGATATCACGCTTGATCGTGCTGGTATGCAAACTTTATTTAAAAAGTTCTCCTTTCCAGGCGGTTTAGGTAGTCATTGTACACCTGAATTACCGGGTTCAATCCATGAAGGTGGTGAACTTGGCTATAGCGTATCTCACGCTTATGGTGCTGCATTTGATAATCCACAACTAATCGTTGCGGCTGTAGTGGGTGATGGCGAATCTGAAACTGGTCCACTAGCAACCGCTTGGCATAGCAATAAATTTTTAAATCCAATTACCGATGGTGCGGTATTACCAATTTTACATTTGAATGGTTACAAAATTAATAACCCTTCAATTTTATCGCGGGTATCCCATCAAGAATTAGAATTTCTCTTCAAAGGCTATGGTTATACGCCGTTCTTTGTTGAGGGCTCTGATCCAATGATGATGCATGAAACCATGGCAAAAACCATGGATGAATGTGTTGCGATGATTAAACAAATTCAACACGAAGCACGCGTTAATGGTAATACTGACCGACCATTTTGGCCAATGATTGTGTTACGTAGTCCAAAAGGTTGGACTGGTCCAGTTGAACATAAAGGCAAAAAAATTGAAAACTTCTGGCGCTCACATCAAGTGCCAATCACCATTGATGCCAAAAACCCGCAAGAAAGTCTTGATGCAATTGAAGCATGGCTAAAAAGTTACAATCATGAAGAACTATTTGATGCTAACGGTAAATTAAGCGCTGAATTACAAGCCATGATGCCAACTGGAGACAAACGCATGAGTGCTAATCCAGTCACCAATGGCGGCTACGATCAATTCCGCACACTAGATTTACCAGATTATCGCGAGTATGCGGTAAAAAATGTTATCTCTGGCGTAACGAAACATGAAAATACTTATCCATTAGGTGAATTCATGCGTGATATTATGAAACGCAATATGCAAAGTTTCCGCGTCTTTGGCCCAGATGAAAACACCTCAAATAAACTTCATGCCGTCTATGAAGTCAGTGAAAAATGTTTCTGGGGTGATATTCTACCGATTGATAGTGATGGCACGCATTTATCACGCAATGGTCGTGTAATGGAAATGCTTTCTGAACATACTCTTGAGGGTTGGTTAGAAGCTTATACCTTAACTGGTCGTCATGGTTTATTATCTACCTATGAATCATTTGCTCACGTAATTGACTCAATGGTTAATCAACACTGTAAATGGCTCGATATGATGAATCGTGAAAAATGGCGTCGTAAAGTGCCGTCATTAAACTTATTGATGACCTCAACCGTGTGGCGGCAAGATCATAATGGCTTTACTCATCAAGACCCAGGTTTTGTTGATTTAGTGGTTAATAAAAAATCATCGGTAACCCGAATTTACTTCCCTGCCGATGCCAACACCTTGCTTTCAATGGCAGATCATTGCTTTAGAAGCCAAAATTACGTTAACGTGATTGTTTGCGATAAACAAAGTCATCCACAATTTGTGCCAATTGAAAAAGCTACGCAATATTGTGCCGAAGGGGTTAGTATTTGGGATTGGGCAAGCTGTGAGGGTGAACCTGATGTTGTACTCGCTGGTTGTGGTGATATCGTAACCTTTGAAGTCTTAGCTGCAGTAGATATCTTACGCCGCTATACACCAGAACTAAAAGTACGTTTAGTCAATGTAATTGATCTCTTCCGCTTATCGAGTGAAGACACTCATGGTCATGGTCTCACCGATGATGAATTTATTCGCATCTTTACCGCTGATAAACCTGTTGTGTTTAATTATCATGGTTATCCATACTTGATTAAACGTATGATAGCCGATCGTTCAAATAACTTAAACTTCAGCGTGCATGGCTATGTTGAAAAAGGTTCAATTAATACACCATTAGAATTAGCGATTCAAAATGGCGTGGATCGCTTTACGCTGGCAATTGATGCTTTAACCCAAGTCGCAACCTCTAAAACACAATATATTAATGTAATTAATAAATTGAAACAACGACGCTTGGTATGCCAAGATTACGCCTATGCACATGGCGTTGATCTAGCTGAAGAAGCTACTTGGAAATGGCCACATTAATAATTTTCTAATCAGAAGCCCTAGTGTTTACTAGGGCTTTTTTATTGCTAGGACTGGACTATTAAAGAATTAAGCTTATTGTTTAGCTGTGTAACTAGTCTGTTTTAAATTAAGTCCCAACGCAATTAAGAGCAAGATTAAACCAGATACCCCAACCCCATTCCAACCCCAGTGAGTATAACAGAATGTGCCAAGCCATGAACCCAAGGCACCGCCACAAAAATAACTGACCATATAAAAAGTATTTATTCGATTGGATGCGGTAGTGGATAATGCAAAAATTCGCGTCTGATTGGAGATTTGACAAGCTTGAGCTCCTAGATCAAGCAAAATGACACCAATTACCAACCCCCAAATATGTTTGCCAAGAAAAATAAAGCATACATAACTTAAAATAGCAATTAGGATTGCCCATGAAATGATAGTTTCAGGGCTTCGGCGATCAGCTAGTTTGCCAACTATAGGTGCGGCAATAATTCCGACAATTCCAACTAATCCAAAAATACCTACGACTTGTGGACCAAAATTGTATTGTGGCGAAGCCAACCAAAAAGCCAAAGAGGTCCAGAAAATACTAAATGCTGCAAAAGAGAGAGCTCCATTTAGCGCAGCACTGCGCAGCGTTTTTTCTTGGCGGGCAATTCTAAATATTGAGAAAAATAATTCTCCGTAACTCATTGACTGCGGATTGTGATAATTTGGCAAGCGAACAATGACAATTCCAACAATTAATACCATCATTCCTGAAGCAATTAAATACATCATATGCCAACCAAGATATTCGCCGATGAAACCGCTGAGAGTTCGCGACAACAAGATACCAATAAATAATCCCGACATGATTTTACCAATTGCCATACCGCGATTTTTTGGATCTGCTAGTTCTGCGCCGAGAGGGATAATTAATTGCGGGGTGACAGACAGCATGCCTAATAGCAAAGTTGCAAGCAAGAATATCCATAAATTATGGTTGACCCCGATTACGAATAAAACTATTGCAGCTCCAATTGCAACAATGCAAATTAAACGTTTTCTATTAACAATATCAGCGAGCGGCAATATCAATAACATCCCAATTGCATAGCCAATTTGAGTTAACATTGCGCCACTGCCTACCGTAGTTGGGCTTACCTGAAATGAAAGACTGATATCAGATAATAAGGGTTGCAGGTAATAGAGATTAGCTACGCTTATCCCGGTTATGATTGCCAATAATAGCAATAAATTTGAAGTTAGAACAGGTTTCACAAAGTAATTTCCTAAGAAAAATATACTCATTAATTTTCTGATTAAAATTAAGCACTAAGTATCTAGTGGTATGCGTTGGACAACGCTGTGCAGTATTGGTAAAATAAAAGCTTAATCAGCGAACTAGACCACACTATTTAATAAAACTGAGCTAAATAATAGCTCACTCAATATTGAATTGAACCAAGAATGCTTGATTTGTCTTACGGGGTGATTATACCTTGAGATCACGCTGATGTGAAGCTATGTTTTTACGCATATGTGGTTTTAAATAGTGTAAACTTCCTTATATAAATCACGTATATAAGGAAGCCAGTTAAGAAAGCTAAATTGAAGTTTTACTATCATAAACTTTATTACCATAAACATAAGTAGCATCTATAATTCGATCATCACCTAATGAGCTTATCGAAAATAAATAGTCCAAAAGATCGTGCGAATTTTCTAAGCGATAATTTAATAATTCATTCGCCGCAGTATCAATTACAATGAAATCAGCTTCTTTGCCTACTTCCAAACTACCAATATATTGATCCAGTTGTAATGCTTTAGCCGAGCCAAGAGTTGCCGAATACCATCTAGTTAAAGTCTCTAACTTGAATGAATTTAACATTGCAACTTTATACGCATCATCCATAACACGGAACATAGATAAAGTATTTCCAGCCGCCCAATCGGTTGCTAGCGCAAATTTGGCATCTTTTTCAATTGCAATATCATAACGAAATAAACCACTACCTAAATAATTATTACTAGTTGGACAATTCGCCAGAATCGCACCTTTATCAACCATACGTGACCACTCACTGTCGGATAAATGAATACAATGTCCGTAAATTGATTTGTCATTGACCAAATCATATTTTTCATAAACCGCTAGATAATCTTCTGCCCACGGAAATTTAGCTAACGTATCTTCAATTTCATTTTTATTTTCACACAAATGACTTTGGATATAAACATCAGGATGCACATGCACAAAATCTTGACAGAGTTTTAGAGTTTCCTCAGTACAACTTAAGGCAAAACGCGGAGTTAAAGCATAAGAAATACGCCCTGTGTTATGCCATTTTTGATACAATTTTTCACTAATTTTCATGCTTGTAGCTGGAGAAGTTATTAGTTCATCATTCCCATCAGTCATAATCGTATTTCCCATAATTACTCGCATATTGTATTTATGCGTAATTTCAAATAACACATCCGCGCCATCATATGAACTTGGCAGATAAGCACAAATTGAAGTTGTTCCGTTTTTAAATAACTGATTTAATAAAATTTCATATTCACGCCGAGCTGAAATGTCACTTTTAAAGGCAACTTCACTAGGAAAGACATAATTATTCAACCAAGTCAATAATTTTTCACCATATGCACTAACTGCCGAAGTTTGCGTTGCATGCATATGTGCATCAATAAAACCAGGCGTAATTAACTTATTACTATAATCTACAAGATTATCTTCAGCTTGGATTTGTTTTTTGATAATACTATAATCACCAACTGCAGTAATTATGCCGTCTTCAACAGCAATAACGCCATCACGTAAGAAAGTGAATTTTTCTTCATCCACAAACAAACTATCTGGAGTTACTCCTTGAATATTAGCCAAAGTTGCGGTATGGTTAAACGTAAAAATTTTGCCACGATAAAATGTTTTCATAATTGATAATCCTTAAAATATTTTATTTAAATGTTGTTTAATTTCTTATTTATTTAATTTTTGCAGTAAAAAACAGACTGCTAATAAAACTTGCGGCTAGAATCACTACCAGCACCGATAAACCAAGATTGTAGTGATGCCACGCTTGCTGAATAATTGGTTGATCTAATAAAGTGTAGGGTGTAACACCTGAATTTTTTGCCAAATGGTATGAGTTATTACCAATAATCATTCCAATACCAGGTTGTAAAATCAATCCCGCAAACAAATATGCTATCGTTAGAACCAATGAATTACCCAACGAACGCAAATTCACATCTTTAAAAGCGACTTGTATTTCTTGAAAAGCCAACATTCCACCACCACAACCAATACCAAACAACAATTGCACCGCAGAACTAATCACGAATGCCTCATTAGTTGGAAAACGGACATATAATGTTACAATCATTGAAACCAATAATAACAAACTAAAGCTAGCAGCAATCAAACGGTTACGTTTATATTTAGTCGATAACGATCCTGCAATTACCCCACCAATGGCAATACCAAGTGGAATCATACCGTTAAGAATAATCGCTTTTTGTGATGACATTTGGAAAATAACCTCGCGATATTGAACATTAAATAAATCGGCATACGCCAAAATAGTCGCAAAAATCCCCGCAAAATAAGTAGTTGCCGCAATAAAACGTTTATTCAATAAAATAATTTTTAAGTTTTTAAATAATGAACTTTCATTTTGTTCACTTACTAGCTGAGTTTTATTCGGTAAAAAAATGAAGATTAATACTGCTGCAACAATTAGTAAAAAGCCAATTATATTGTATGCAATTTGATATGAATAAAAGCTAATTAAACTACTACCAAAAATTGCAATTAATCCTGAAGCCACATTACCAACACTTTGGCTCAGTGATGCAAAAAAAGCAAACTGCTTATTAAATTCCATTTCAACGACATACAGCACACCAACAAACGTGCAACCAAGTCCAAGACCAATTATCACCCGTGCAATCATTAACAAAGAAAAGGTATGAGTATTCGCAAACAAAAATACACCACCTGCGGCAAGCAATGCTGATACACCCAGCAGTAATTTTGTGGATATTTTATTAATTAAATATCCAGAATAAAGCTGTGAAAAAGCAAAAACGGCAAAAAAAGTTCCTGACAAAATGGCTAATTGAGTACTACCTAAATGGTTAACTAATTGAATCGGCATGGCATATGCACCAAACAATACCGAACACATGATGCTGATCATAAACAAAAATTCAGCTGAGACCCAACGACAATAACTTAATGATTTCATATTCATATTCTATTCTCCTAATTTAATTAATTGATTATCAGGAATATACCTCAATCTACAGGTATATTCCATCGACTGCCGTGTGGCAGATTACTTCATTTTATTACCCATAATATAGGTATGCGCCACTGAGCGATCATCACCAATAATTTGCAAAGCAAATAATAAATCACTAATGCTCTCGCTGCGTTCAGAACGAATGGATAAATCCTGCGTGCTTTTAGAATCTAACACAATAAAATCGGCTTCTTTACCACTCTCAAAGCTCCCAACATATTCATCAATCGCCATTGCACGAGCCGCACCAAGCGTGGCTAAATAATAATTTTCAAGCGGATCTAATGGCTCTACTGCACGCGGATTATCCGTAAAAGCCTTACGCAGTTGAGTAACTTTATATGCTTCTCCCATAGTTTTAAGCATCGACAATGTCGTACCAGCAGCATAATCCGTACCCAAACCAACGGTTGCACGGTATTTATTGGCTTTTTGTAAATTAAATAACCCACTACCAAGAAATAGATTTGACGTCGGTAGAAATGCGCAAGATGATTTTCTAGCGGCAATTAATTCAACCTCATGATCATCTAACCACACGCAATGACCCATAATCGTTTTTTCGCGCATTAAGCCGTAATTATCATAAACTTCTGTATAGCTTTTTAGTCCAGGAAACAAATCACCCACCATATTGCCTGATTCTTTATTCTCCGCAAGATGGACTTGAATATGTACATCTGGATAATCTAAGATTAATGCTTGCGTTGCTTCCATCTCGGCTGGGCTAAGTAAATATGCGGAACGTGGGCTAATTGCATAATTAGTCCGACCCTTACCATTCCAACGCTCAATCAAAGTTTTATTAAAATCATAGACTTCGTGAGGGGGCAAACATGCGTACTCAGGTGTATTTACATCCATATAAGCACTGCCACAAATAACGCGCATATTGCGTTTTAATGCGGCTTCAAATAAAGCATCCGATGAAGTTGGTGAAATAGTTGCAAATATTGCGGCACTAGTTGTCCCGTGTTTAATTAATTCATCCAAATACAGGTTAGCAATTTTATCGGCATATTTACGGTCGGATAATTTTCTTTCAGTTGGAATCGTGTATTTACCCAACCATTGAACTAGTTGCTCACCATATGAACCAACCATTTCCATTTGTGGATAATGCACATGAGAATCCATTAACCCAGGTGTAATTAACATCCCCGTATAATCAACAACCTGAGCTTGAGGATACTTTGCTTGTAAATCAGTGTAATTTCCTGCCTCAACAATTTTTCCAGCTTCAACATATAAAACCCCATCATGAAAATACTCATATGCATTTTCATTGAAACGAGGATTATCTGTAAAATAAAAAACCGAGCCTTTGTATGCCGTTAATTTGGTGCTAGTTAATACGTTAGTCATTTTGTTTTTCCTTTAAGAAGTTGTTTTGTTCAGAACGTTATTCTAATTTTTAATCAAAAAAATAGGTACTGGGTTTTTACACAGGTTACTGCTAGACACATAACGCATATCAACATAACAAGCTGAAATTATTATAATTGACTCATAAAATATGTTTTTAATCTTAGAGCAAATAACACAATAGCCAGCACTAAAGAATATAAATTCATCAATAAGTTTACATTTACGCATTGACAACTCATTATTAACCACCTTAAAGCTTAGAGTAAAATAAAATCTCCTGCGCAAAACAATTATTCAGTAATTGAGCGTATATGTTCTACTAAGTAGCTCAAACAAATGCTCAGTATTTAAAATGATCAGGATTTATGACTCCGTGCTAAAAATACCTGTGCAAAAACCCAGTTTTAATCTTTACCAGAAAAATGGATAATACGGTCTATACAAACAACTAACTATTAAAAGGGTCATAAATCATGAAAAAATTAATTATCGCGTTATTAGCACTTACAAGTCTTACAGCCTGCAATAGTGGTGGTGGAGAACAATATAATAATCAAAACAATCATCCTAACACTCAGGTAACACTAGCTAGCAGCCAATCTTTGCCACAGCCAATACCAGTTGTACCAGCTGGTTTTGAGAGTGACAATAGCCAATGTCAAGCCAGAAGTGCGATTGGTAACAAAAACTTTTATCTTTTAGTTGGCACGGTTAGCAGCAATCCAATCTATCAGGATGGTGGGATGCAGGAAAGTGTTGAGCTATCTCATACCCACTTCCATGTTGTGCCACTTGGTGAAAGTAACCCACAAAACTTTTATGATGTGGCAGCCGACAATGTTTTTGCCAGCGGTTATGATCAATCTCAACCTAACAAATTAGTTCCAGCGCCATTAAACTCTTTAGCTCCAGGAACTCAAGTTGAATTATGTGGAATCACCTATGCAGATCAAAGTTCACCAAGCGGTGTAGTTTCAAATGGAATTCATTGGGTACATATTGCCAATCAGCAAATGACTGAAGGTGGCTGGACTAAAACAATTAATCCAGATGGAACAATTGGCGATAATTTAGAAAATAGTACCGAGTACTTGTATTTATGGCCATCGGCTAATTAAGTGTTATTTTTGGGTTATCGCCAAAAACAAGCTATTTTAGAATAATTTACCATTTGAAACGAAAGAAATAATCATGAAGCAAAAAAATCTACTCCTAACGTCAATTCTAATTTCCACAACCATTTTGATTAGCGGTTGTGTCGGTGGCGAATCAGAACCCACAACAATCTACGACATTACAAAGTATATCATTGCAGTCTTCTTCTGTTGCTGCTCCAGCAGGCTGGGAAATTGCCAAAGATAAAATTGCCATGGGTACTATGGAAAATTTTTGTACTACGGTATCTTCAGGACAGGAGGCGTGCCCAGCTTATAATCAAGCGGCAGACCCACAAAGTGGTAAAAATAATTTGCTCTCGCTTTTTACTTATGCTAATGGCGACACTAGTCAGCCAATTTCTGATGGGAAAATTCAAGCGCTAATGGATGAAGCCAAGTATTTAAATGAGACCAAGAAGCAACCATTTATTCCAACGATTGTTGTTTATACCGCAAACCTTAGCCAGAGTTCAAGTATAACAGTTGGCGATTGGAGTTCAAATTTGACATTTTGCATGCAGAATTTTTTAAAGACCTTGGTGGATATTGAGGATAATTCTTATACCCCACAAAATACTTCTGGAACAATTGCCAGTGTCTTGCTTAATCCTGATTATATAATGGAGTTACAAAAAGTTAGCGCTAATTATAATCCAGAGTTATTACCATATCTAAATGGTAGTGCAACGATTGATATGCAAGCAACCTTAAAAGATCCAAGCGTAATTAGTTATCTAAAAAGTTTGGGTATAACTGCACCTATTCCGACTCAGGTTACGAATGACTTTAATGGCTATAATTACTTTATTAATTGGGTAATGCACAATGTAAAAAATATTTCCTATGCTTGGGTTTCCAACTCTTCAGGCAATCAGGCTTACGGGCATCAATACATTCAAAATGCACGTTATGGCACACCAACAGATGATTGGTTTCCTGATGCACAGACTTTACAACAGCGCGTTGCAAGCAACGTGAGTTTTCTAAAGGAACATAATATTCTGAATGTTGCAGATCCGGTTTTAACCCCTGATTTCATGGCGTTTGATAAATATGGCGCAGATGAATTTAGCGCTAATTCTGGCATCAATTATACGGTAATGTCTGATTTGTATAATGCCGCCGACTGGGATGCTTCATTGAAAATAATGAATGGTATTAGCCAAGGTTTACCAATTATGTTATGGCAAATTCCTGGTGGACATATTCAAAACGATAATCAGGATAATACCTACAATCGCGATGGAGATTATGATTACCAATATTTCTTTGGTGATGCCAGTTTAGAAACTATATCAGCTTATGGAGTTCCCATTACTGGTGCCGCACATGGTGGATATGAGATTGCTACAACTCAAAGTGTTTTAGATTTTCTAAAAATGCCAGTTGGCGCTGTGACTAATCCAGCATATTCACTAGCTCAGGATAATACGAATAATCTGATTGATGATGGTGTGTTTGCTATCATGTGGGGTGCAACTACAACTGCAGTCGGTGTTTTACAGCAAGATGGCTCTGTACCATCTAAAAGCAATCAATGGCTTATTGATCATATCAATCAATATTACCAAACCCATTGATTTTGAAAAACTGTGCTCCGCATAAATTTAACGAATTCAAGGCGGAGAGTCCTATTAATAAAAAATTGAATTAGTTATACTGCAGAATGATATAACTCGAGTTGGTGATTTATAAAGCCGTGTGCCTTGATTTGAAGTGTAATTTCACGGTAATCTATTGAACCTGTGCAAAAACCCAGTTTGAATATTTATGTGTGTCATTTATAATATTGCCAGTACCAAAACAAAAAAAATTAATAAGGAAACCATCTTGAAAAAAATACTTGCAACACTTCTACCACTATTTCTTTTGACCGCTTGTGAGGGGTCCTCTAGTAGCAATCAACAAAGCCAATCTACGACTAATGCGACACTCAATAGCGCCAGAGCGGCAGTTGATCCAACGACAATTGGGTTTGCGGCTAATTTTGCTGCGCAGCATGCCGATCTACAAGTTGCGTTTGCACCATATTTTGAGTCAAACAACCAACACAGTGCTAATGAATGTCCAAATGCACAGGATATTTATGCAACCACAATAGCACCAATAATAAAAATGAGTAGCAATTCAACATTAGACAGCTTATGGACAAGTGATGAATATTTTAACTGCAATGCGGGAATTACTCAATTAGTCGTAAATTCAATTACCAGCGCTAAACAGTCAATTCGTGCTGCCGTATATGACTTTAACAACCCAGATATTGCTTATGCGTTAATAGAAGCAAAACGCAATAATCCACAATTGGACATACAGGTCATTGCAGACAAAGCCAACTTAACAGATACTAATTCGATGATTGCGGTATTGGAAGATAATAATATTCCGGTATATATCGCTTCTGCTTATGCAATCATGCATAATAAATTTATCGTAATTGATAATCAATCTGTAGAATATGGTAGTTTTAATTATTCAACGACTGCAGCGACACGCCAAGCAAATAATGCGATTTGGATTAATAATAGCGATATAGCCGCCAGCTACACAGAGCGCTGGAATGAAATTCGCGCTAATCAAGCAACAACAGTTTACCAGACCAATCAGTCACAATATTCAGAGCAACCTTTTGATTCTGGTGTACCAGTGGTTGCTAGTGAGAAAACCGAAGTTAACGGTAAACAAATTTACACTTTATCCATGAATGATACCGATATCGATACGGTACATAATTTAGTGAATACCGAAAGTACCATAATTTGCCCAGCATCAATAAGCGCCTTAGGAGCAACTTGTTTATCCAATTATGCTTATTACTCTCAAGGAACTAATTATCAAGACTCTCCGTTTTACCAAGCAATAAATAATGCTCAAAAATCAATTCACATTGCAATCTTTACTTTTACCGATAAGGCACTTGTAAATGATTTAATTGCCGCCAAAAACCGTGGCGTAGATGTGCAGGTGGTTGCAGATTATTCACAAGGTTCTCAATCCTACAGTACCGCTGGATTTGAAAAATTAATTCAGAATGGTATTGAAGTTAGGATAAATAAATCCTATGAATTATTACATGATCCCAATTAAATTATTAAGTGCACCACTTACCAAGCTTTACGTATTTGAGCATAGCCTCAGCTGGAGTTAAAAATCCAAGAGATTTTCTTGGTCGATTATTTAAA
>Ga0247837_1008144_pt1 | contig 13355 bp, 14 predicted proteins | sample LaCtaG_2_FD_187115 | JGI IMG/M metagenome (GOLD analysis project Ga0247837, IMG submission 187115) | Freshwater microbial communities from meromictic Lake La Cruz, Castile-La Mancha, Spain - LaCruzMarch2015_14.5m | ecosystem: Environmental > Aquatic > Freshwater > Lake | place: Spain: Castile-La...
GGGCGACGGGTGGGGCACAATGACGCGATTCCGGCAGGTCACGTCGCCCGCAAGCGGGCTCCTACGGAGCTTGATTCTTGATAGCGTCTTATTCGGAAATCGCCTAAAGTCCGACAGGCTGCTAGGCCGTTTTCGTTTGCGCAACCACTGCGCAACCACGCGGGGCAAAGTCTGCTCCGGTCTACCGTTCGGCAAGACGCTGATCGGCGTCCCGTGGTGGACCTTCGGAATTTTCGCCTAAACCCGGCCGAAACGGTCAAACCAGCGTCGCGACCGTCAACAGAATGCCGATGATGATGGTCGTTTGCAGAAAGCCCACGCCAATAACCCAGCGGGTCAGGTCGGCTTTCGTCTCGGCAATCCGGGTGTTGGTCTCGGCAAGGTCGCGCTTCATTTCGAGTCGCAGGGCCTCGGTGTCGCGTTTCAGTTCCACTCGCAAGGCTTCAATATCGCGCCGCAGGTTGTTCTCGTGTTCGGCTGTTTCGGCCTTGATCGCCATTTGCCGATCCAGGATTTCGGCCAATGCGCGAGACTGGGTTTCGGCTTGCTGCGGGCTGAATCCGCCCGCCTTGAGGGTGTCGGCATAGGCCAGGGTGTCAAGAACGAAGCTGGTCATGTCCTCAGTCTTCGGTCAATTCAAGGTGTCCATGCTGACTTGGTGCCGGGCGTCGGTCTCATCGCCAAAGCATAGACGGTCAGTGCTTTGGTTGGAGTGATTCAGAACCCGGCCGATCAGGTGTAGCGAGTTCCCGGACTGCGCGAGCCAGGAACCGACCGTGCGCCGCAGATCATGCAGCCGCACATCCTCAACACCGGCCGCCGTGCGCACTCGCCCCCATGGCTTGCTGATGTTGACCAGGTGAGCGCCGGGCAGCTTGCCGGGCAGGATGTAGGGGTTGCCCTCAGCTTGGGGCAGGTCGCGCAGCAGGGCCACGGCAGGGGGCGACAGTGGGATGTAGTGAACTCGTCCGGCCTTGGTGTCGGGTAGCCGAAGCTCTGCGCGCGTCCAATTCACGTCCGCCCATTGGGCCTTGAGTAGCTCGGTCTTGCGGGCGCCGGTCAACAGGTAGAGCCATACCGGGTTCCTCCCGGTGCCCTCTTACGTCATGGCGTCAACGGTCCGCTTGGTCAGCTTCACCAGCGTCCGGCCGCCCTCGGTCTTGGTCTCTGCGCTCATCGTGCCCTCGTTTGCTGCCCAACGCTGCGCCGCTGATGCTCCTCAGCACGGGTTGGGACAAGGCCAACCATCTCCTGGCATTTTTTTCACTCGGCATGCTGGGCTTGAAGGCATTTCCCGGACCTGCATGGCGGGTGGCAGCGGCCTGTTGGGGTATGGCGTACTGATTGAGGTTCCTCAACTGGCCGTCCGGTTAGGCTCCGCTAACCCGACCTACGCGGCGCGGGCAACGGAAGACGGCCATAACAGCGATTCAGGACGAAAATCCGCACCCAGGTGCAGATCGGCCGGCGTGATGTCCAGCATGGCACACTGGGATAAGAGCGTTGACAGTGCCTCGTAGTAGCCCATCAGACGCCCTTCGTCATAGGCGGACGACGCATTCAACGCCATGGCCGCGTCCTTCAGAGACTGGGCGGTCTCCTCCAAAACTAGCAGTGCGTCTTGCTGTTTGCTCATGGATCAGGCTCCGTAAGAATTCGCTCCAGGATTTCAATTTGCTCGGTAAAATTGGCGATCTCTTTCGGCCAATATTGGTTGACGAGGTGGTTGAGTTGACGCTCGGACAGCTCGGGCGATACCCATTTCAGCGGGTTTGCGATCTTTTCTCGGTGGATTTCGACCTGATTGCGCAACGAGCGGATTGCGCGATTCAATTCACCAGTCGATTTACTCGCATGTCCGATCAGGACGCCTGCGTGCCGGCCGCCTGACTTTGCGATCTCGTAGGCCGATGGTTTCATCAGGGTTGAGTATAGCATGGCGGTGCGGCTCCATTCTCACGCTCAACCCTTGTTCCGGAAGGTGAAAAAGACGCACATGAGCTACCTCGACAAACTGCGCCTTACGTCACGGTCCGTGACGCTGGCTATGTGGTAAAGACCTGAAACGGGGAGTTACCGTCGCAACCGTCGGTCAACCCCACCGTCTCGGTTGACGTGGCGCGGTGTATCATCCCCACGCAAGCCCCTAACAAATGAACAGATCGCCATCATCACCGCGGATAAGCGGTGCCGCGGGCCGCCAACCCCCGCCAGCGACCGCAAGGAGTCACGCCCAGCCCATGGCCTCCATCGCCCCCGCCCGCAAGCCCTTGGAGTACCGTTTCGACCAAGCGTCCTTCGGTCGGCACCAGACCTTTCACCTGCGCTACGCCTGGCTGACCAAGGGGTTCCAGGCCATGAGCGCCGACCCCCGCGCCTTCGACGCCGACGAGTCCACCGTCACCCTGGGCGTCGGCAAAAACATTCGTGCTTGCCGGTCATTGACCGTGCCCTTTGCGCGATTTCGAGCACTTCCGGCAAATCGGGCGCAGTGTGACCGGCCTGGACTACCAAGCCTGGAAGTTCGGTCCGGTGCCGGTTGAGGGGTAGCACCGAATTCCACCCGCGCCCTGCGCGTCCAATACGCCCGCGAGCCCGCCGACCAACAGCGCATCGGGCTCGTCCCTGTCAGATTGATACGCCGCAGTCGCAGGGCGGCGGCGGACTCACCCGCCTGGGTATGATGGCCGACCCGCTCGGCGATGTCGGCGATGAGCGCGACGATGGCGGGGGTGATCGCGAAGGGCGGTGCTTAGGGGGCGACCATGGGCTTCGACTCAACCCCGCGTTGCGCAACCATTGTCAAGCCCTTGGATCAGACCGAGCTTTACTGTACCGTGCAGTACATCTTCAGTACCGCCGTTAAGAGGGGCGATGGCCACCACGTTGACCTTCCGCATCGAACCCGGCCTGAAGGAGGCGCTGCGCACGGCCGCCGCCCGCGAGCATCGCTCCATCGCCAACATGGTGGAGGTGCTGATCCGCGACCATTGCGGGCGCCACGGGATCGTGATCCCCGAGCAGGGCCGGCTGTTCGATGACAGCGGGAAACCCGCAAGCTGACCCCTGAAGTGAAGAAGTTCGCCGACGATGCTGGGGCCAAAGCGGGCGAGTTCTTCACTCCGCCAGAGGTCGTGGACAGGGCGAGTGATCGGGCGCGGGATGCCGCCAACCGGGCAGCGATCGAAAAACTAGCGCTCGCGCAGTAGTTATTCTGCGGAGCTGTTCGCAGTGAACCGAAAAATAAGACTTCGATGGGGCTCATTCCGCAATCTTGGGACCTGAGATCAGTCAATACGGTTGTAACGAATTTCGAGTACGGCCTGTCACTACCCCCATGAACACTCAGGAGCTCACCGCCCTGCTCGACCGTCTGCGCGCCGAGCCGCACGAGGGCGAATGGCTAGAATTCAAGGCCAATCGCTTCGAGCCGCGCGCGCTGGGTGAGTATCTCTCCGCCTTGGCGAATTCAGCCTGCCTGCTAGGCAAGCCACGGGCCTATCTGGTCTTCGGCATCGAGGACGGCACCCATGCCGTGGTCGGCACGACCTTCGATCCAGCGGCGGAGACGGTCAAGGACCGGGATGGCCGGGGCAACCAGTTGCTGCCGCTGTGGCTGTCTGTGCATCTGCAACCCAACACCGGCTATGAGATTCACTCGTTCGACTATCAGGGTCGGCGGGTGTTGCTGTTCGAGATCCACCCCGCCTATGACCGCCTCGTCGAATTCGACGGGACGGCGTATATCCGCGATGGCTCCAGCAAGACGGAGCTGCGCAAGTATCCGCAGAAGGCACGTCAGATATGGAACCGCCGGGTGGACTGGAGCGCCGAGGTCTGTGAGCGCGCGACCCTCGATGACCTGGACCCGGACGCTATCGCCAAGGCGCGCTTTGAATACAAAACCAAGTTTCCCGCCAAGTCCGCCGAGGTTGACGCTTGGGATCCCCCGGTGTTTCTTAATAAGACCAAGTTGGCGATCCGAGGCGGGCTGACCCACGCCGCCCTGCTGTTGCTGGGGCGGGAGGAATCGAGCCCCCTGCTGGCACCGGCCGTGGCGCGGATGAGCTGGATACTCAAGAACGATCGAAACGAGGAATTGGGCTACGAGCATTTTGGCCCGCCTTTCCTGCTCAACGTGGATCGGATGCTGGCGCGCATCCGCAATCGACACCCAGGGTGGCGGCATCAAGCGCATGTTCATTAAGCAGCGCAACCGCTTCTTTCCCCTGCCGGATTACGACCTGTCCGCGCCGGAGCGGGTCAAGGTGGCGCTTCAGGGGCGGATTCTGGACGCGCGCTACACCCGGCTGTTGATGGCGAATACCGATTTCGATCTGTGCACCATCATGTTGCTGGATAAGGTACAGAAGCGCCGGCCGATCACCGCGGAGGAGCATCGTTCGCTCAAGGCCCGGCACTTGGTGGAAGGTCGCTATCCGAACACGGTAGTCGCCGGCAAGGTGGCCGCGGTGGTCGGCGAGAAGGCGAGACATATCCGGGATCGGGGATTCGACAGCCACTACTATCGGGACTTGATCGTGGCACTGATCAGGGAACATGGCCCTGTCACGCGAGAGGATATCAATCGGCTGCTGCTGGACAAGTTGCCGGAGGTGCTGAGTGAGGACCAGAAGCTGACAAAGATCCACAACCTTCTGACATCGCTATCTGGAAGAAAAATCAAAAACATAGGTTCGCGAGGTTCCCCGCAATGGGTGTTCCAGAAGGGGGACGACTAGGCAGTACGACCGGAGAAACCTCGGGCCGATCTGCATGTCGCCATGAAAAGCAAGAAAAACAACGAACTGGCATTGTTAGGATCGCCTCGCAGGCCGGCAGCTAACAAAGAGGTTAGCAAAGCCCTGGTGTGTCTCAGCGGGCTAACACGCTGAATCAGAAGATAGTTCATTTGATAGCTCTTTGCTTGGGAACAACTGCACCATGAGCGAATCCGGCTACGTCGAACTCCCCGTCATCACCTGGCTCTCCGACCACGGCAGCCCGCTGGTGATCGCCGAGTACACGAGCTATGTCAGCAGCGGCAAGGACTGGACCGAGGCGGTGCACCAACTGCACCGTTATCAGCGCCAGGCACCGCTGATGCCGGCGCCAAATGTGTTCTGTGTGGCTGCGGATGAGGACGCCTTGCGCTACGGCACCGTGCATGGAGGTCAGCAAGCCCGACGAGGTGGTACGCACCCGGCGAGCCCAAGTAGCCGGAATCTTGATCTAGGCCGGCAACAGCCATCCGTTCAATGAGCGCCGCCGCGATGTCCTCGTCATGACAATGTCGCGGCACGCGCTCCCATCGGGATCAGGCCGCGCCGATCACCCCGCCGTCCTCGCGGGTGATGACGATGGTCCCCGAGCGCGGTCGTGCTCCGCGGTCGGGCCAACTGCTCACCGCTGTTGGGTCTTCACTGGTTCCACCCTCGCCAGGATGCTGGATATTCACGAACAGGGCACGGTTGTCGGGTGTGGAGGTTACGCCCGTGACCTCGCATCCCCTGGGACCGGTCAGGAAGCGACGCGTCTCGCCGGTCAATGGGTCCGCGCAGAGCATCTGATTGGTTCCGATCCGCTCGTTCACGCCACCCTCGGCATAGCTTGACTCACTGGTGGTGGCATCGGTTTGAATCCACAGCCGACCGGTCGAGTCGAACCAGAGTCCGTCCGGGCTGTTGTATTCATCGCCGATGATGTTGCCCTTGAGCTTGTCGACGCTTTGCGCCCGGTCACCGGCCAGGGCGAAGATGTCCCAGGTGAAGGTGAGCGCGGTGTTGTCTTCGCCGGCCTCGTGCCAGCGAATGATATGACCGTAGACGTTACCCGAGCCGAACCCCTCGCCGGCGTCACCGCCGCGCGGGTTGGCGGTGTCTATCGGGGGTCGAGCCGAGCCCGCGTTGATCGTCGGGGTGTTGACCGATGCCGGGGTGCGGCCGCGGTTGCTATTGTTGGTGAGAGTGCAATACACGGTCGACCGTTTGAACGGATGGGCGCTGATCCACTCCGGCCGATCCATCATGGTCGCACCCGCCAAATCCGCTGCCTGGCGGGTACGAATACAGATCTCCGCCTGGGTCCAGCCTGCCAACGCGGGATTGTCGGGTGTCAGCTCGAGCCACTCACCGCTGCCATCCTCATGGAAACGGGCCACATAGAGGGTCCCCTCGTCGAGCAGGTCCATGTTCGCGCGACGCTGATTCGGGTCGAAGCGCCCCTTGGTGACGAATTTATAGATGTACTCATTACGCTCATCATCACCGGTATAGACGACCACGTGGCCATCAGGGGCGACCACCAGTTCGGCGTTCTCGTGCTTGACGCGCCCCAAGGCGGTCCGTTTTTTGGGCGTGCCACGCCGATTGAAGGGATCGATCTCGACTACATAGCCGAAGCGATGCGGTTCGTTGGGATTGAAATCGGCACGGAAGCGCGCGTCGACCTCATGCCACCGGTACCCGACACCTTCCTGAGTAATGCCATAGCGGGATTGGCCGGCGAGGATTTCGAGTTTTTGATCTTCACCCGGAACGCTTTCGACATCGCCGGTGGGATTGGCGAAATAGCCGTTCCAGTTTTCCTCACAGGTCAGATAGGTCCCCCAGGGGGTGCGTCCACTCGCGCAGTTGTTCAGCGTGCCCAGTACCGAGGTGCCGGTCGGGTCGGCGGCGGTTTGCAGCAGCGGGTGGCCGGCCGCGGGACCCGACAGCAGCATCGAGGTGTTGCCGTGGATCCGGCGGGCAAAGCGTGACGGACGCTTCACTTCCCAACCGCCCGTGAGTCGGTCGACCCCGATCTCGATGACGCTCACGCCATGCGCATGCTGGGATTTTCGGGCCTTTTCCAGCGACCAGTTCTCCATGCCATCGGGAAACAGGAGCTCCTGATCGTTATACTCGTGATTCACGCACAGGAGGCCGCGATAGTCCTTTTCCTTCTGCGGGAATGCGAAGAACTTCATGCCGTCGTGGTGGTCACCCGACTGCAGCGTCTGCTCCTCGGCGGTGTTACCGGCATCGTCCTTCCAGGCGGGCGCGCCTGGCGTTTGGCCGAGCGCGCCGATTGGATCACCCCAGGCATAGAGCACCTGGTAGGTGTAGCCGGGCGGCAGACGCACATCGTCGATCAGACCCTCGGCGAGCGTGTTGGCGGGAATCCCATCGAAGCCGATGCCGCCAAAGTCGGGGCGAGGTGGGATCGAGGTATCGTATGCACGCGCTTCACGCAGACCGCCCGGAACGGGAATCCCGAGAAAACCCAGTGCCGCGGCGCCCAGCCCACCGATCAGGAGTTGCCGACGTTTCATATTGACCGCGACGATCTCATTGAGATGGCGGTTTCCGCTGACATTACTGACGCTATCTTCTTCATTGGACGAGCGCATGACAATCCCCCCGGCGTGATCTTGACAGCCTTGACTGATGTTGGCGGGAATGGCGCGGCAACAGGTGCCGCGATCCCGCGTCAGGGCACAGTCTAATGTCTGATCATTACAGTCGGATTAAGGCCGGGGGCGTCGCGATCGGCGTCGGACGAGACCCGAATCCGTCGCTTGGTGATGTATCGCCGTCGGACGGGATAACCGGATGTAGGGGCGGGTTTCAAACCCGCCTCTACGCCAAGGGTCGGTCCGTATATCAGGTACGAAGGCGATCAATGCGGTCGATGTCACCAACTGCGCTTGGGCGCCGGCGCTCATGGTTGCGGTTCTTTGGTGTGCCAGCTCTTCGCGTTGGCCCGCTGTTCCTCGGCTTGGGCTTGTTTTTTTGCTTCCTGCGAACGCAATTGCGCCTCCCGCTGCGCCTGCCCGGTCCTTGCTTGCGCCGCGCGCGTAACGGATTCAGCTTCCAAGGCATCTTTCCTGGCGCGGCGCTCGATGTCGGCCGTCCGGGGGCGACGTCCGCTAAGGAGGTCGCGCTCCCGACGCAGTTGCGCTTGCTGCTCGAGTAGCGTGGCGAGTTCTTCGCGTGCCCATCGCTTGCGGATCGGTGAGGCGTTGCCCCCCAAGTCGTCGCGCAGATTCCGTTCACCGCGCGCCAAGGTGCGCAGTTGTTCCTTGATGTCTTGCAGCCTGGCGTGATGATCCGGGTTTGCCGCATCGCGCCGCGATGTCGTGTATCGGCCCCGGCCGGCCCGTTCCTTCTCCAGCCGCTTGACCTGCTCGATGGCGGAGTAGGGGTTGTCGTCGGTCCTCCGGCTGGAGGCTCCCCGAGCGGGTTGGCTCTGGATATCCAACTCGTCCGTGGCGAAGCCGGCGGGGCAGGGTTCGTCCGAGAATCCGACCTCCCCCGCCGCGTTGGTGCATCGGTAGATCGCTGCGATGGCCGGGTTGGGGCTGTTCAAGGCGGCGATGCCGATGCCGAGTGTCAATATCAGAGACATTGATGAAAGGGGCTTTGCCATGATCCAGGTCCTTGTTGCGTTGTGACATTGCCAATCGCATTAACGATAGCAGGCCGCCGTGAGACCGGCGTCGCAGGATCGGCAATCGGTCCGGCTGCCGGATTCCTTGGATCTTGATCGTCGTCCGGTGTGACCGGGCTTGCCCGCCATTTGCATCCGGGCTACATTCGAACCCTTATCGTACCTGGGGCGGTTGGTTTTCCGCCTTGTCGCGGCCGGCGGCCGCACGGCCCGCGGCTGCACACGCAGCCACCGCCGGGTCTCACCGAAACATGATGCGTACTGCATGTCCACCACTGACACCATTCCAGAAACACAGAAGATCCGGGGCGACGCCCTGGCCAAAGACGTTCGCCGGGCGGTTGCCGCGCGTGCCGCGGTGCTGACGGCAACCGGTCTCAAGCCGAAGATGGCGGTGATCCTTGCATCCAAGGACCCGGCGTCGCTCAGCTATTCGCAATCGAAGCAGCGCACCGCCGCCCAACTGGGTATCGAACTTGACATCCATGACCTGGGCAGCGACACCACACAGGAGCGCTTGGAGGAGACCTGCCGGGCGCTGTCGCGGGATGTGACGGTGCATGGCATTCTGTTGGAGCTGCCGCTCGCCCCGCACCTTCACGGCGACCGGGCACTGGATCTGATCGCGCCGGCCAAAGACATCGACGGCATGACCGCCTACAGCATGGGTCTGATCACCACCGGACGGGAGGACGAGGCGCTGACCTCGGCGACGGCGCAGGCCTGCATCATGCTCGCGGAGACGCGCGGCGCAGTGGCCGGCAAGCAGGTGGCCGTCATCGGGCGCGGGCGCACCGTCGGCCGGCCCCTGGCCAGTATGTTGGTGAATCGCCATGCCACGGTGACCGTGTGCCACAGCCGCACCCGCGATCTCGCGGCGGTGCTGGCGGATTGTGAGCTGGTATTCGTGGCCATCGGCCGGGCCCATCAGATCGGGCGCGCGCAGGTGCGGGCGGGCCAGATCCTCATCGATGCGGGCATCAATTATCTGAACGGCAAGCTGGTCGGAGACCTGGACGCGGCCGCGGTGGAGGGCCTCGCCGCGGCGCTGACGCCGGTCCCCGGCGGCGTCGGGCCGCTGACCTCCGCGCTGATCTTTCAGAATCTGATCCGCGCGGCCGAGAGACAACAGACTGATCCGACGACGCGATGAACACTCCAATCACCGATTCGACCGCTGTGACCGACACCCTCTGGACGCAGTCGCTGCAGGACTTTTTATCCGCCACCGCGAGTGCCCAGCCCACGCCCGGCGGCGGCAGTGTCGCCGGTGTGACCGCGGCCTGCGGCCTGGGTCTGGTGGTGATGGCCCTGGAGATCTCAGGCAAGCGCAAGGACGCGGCACGGCCCGCGGAGATCACTGCACTGCTGGCCGAATCACGCCAGGTGATGGCGCAGATCGCCGCCGCGGCGGATGCGGATATCGCGGCCTTCCGGGCCTACATGGCGGCACTCAAGCTGCCGAAGGACACGGATGATCAGAAACGGCAGCGCGCCGAGTCCCTGCAGGCCGCGGTCATCCGCGCGACTGAATCACCGCTGCAGGCGGCACGGTTCATGGTCGCTGCGCTGCACCTGGCGACCCGTGCCCTGCCACTCACGCATCCCCATGTGCTGAGCGATGTCGGGGCCGGCGCCGGCATCCTGGAGGGCGCGCTCAAGGCCGTGCTGTTGAATGTGGACATCAATCTTCCCGGCTTGCGGGATGCCGCATTCCAATCGGCTTGCGGCACGGCTCGCGTCCACCTGGCCGAGGAAGGTTCCCGGCTCGCGGCGGAGGTGCTGGCAACCGTTTCGCGCGGCCTGGGCGGGCCGGCTTGAGTCTGGCGCTCATCCCCATGCCCACCGTCATCGACCCACCCGCCGCCACCGACAACGCGGTGCAGCGCATCCTGCTCGAAGGGGTCTCCTGGCAGCGCTTCGAACAGTTGTCCGCCTGCTTCGAGGACAGCCGCGCGGTCCGCCTCACTTATCTGGATGGGAGCCTGGAGATCATGTCGCCGATCGGGCCAGAGCACGAAACGCGCAAGATGAGCATCGGCTATCTTCTCGAGGCCTATCTGACCGCGCGAGGGATCCGCTTCTATGGCCGCGGCGGCTTCACCCTGAAGCAGCCCGGCCGGGCGGCCGGGGAGCCGGACCAGTCCTATTGCATCGGCTCCGACAAGTCACTGCCGGATCTCGTCATCGAGGTCGTCGTCACCCACGAGGCGCTAAGCAAGCTCCCGCTTTATCAGGGGTTGGGGATCCCGGAGGTCTGGCTCTGGCGTAACGGCGATCTGGAGGTCCATGTACTGGAGCCGGACGACTACCACCGCGACACCCGCAGCCGACTGCTGCCGGACCTGGACCTGGACCTGCTCGCCGCTCATGCGCGGATGCCGGACCAATACGACGCGGTGCAGGCGTTTCGGCGCGTGATCGCTTAAACCATCCAAAATCATCGCATACCGCGCTGGGCGCGGTTTAGGCGAGATACTCCGCCTTGGCGAAGTCGTAACTGAGTTCCGCGCTCGGTAACTGGAGGTAATTGCCCTGCAGGAAATCCGGGCGGCAGTTCCACACGCGCGCGATGGTTTCCGGGTCCTCGATGCCGGCGGCGATGACCGCGGACCCCAGGTCGCGCAAGTCGCGGACGATCCTGGCCAGCACGCCCTGTTCCGAGTTCGTCAGGGTCTGGGTGGAGAGTCTGACCAGGGAGACCGCGAACTCCGCCAGGATCTCCCGTTCGGCGGGGTTGCCGGAGCAGTCGGCGATACAGACCTGGACCCCGTATTTGCGCAGGTTGGCCATCAAGGGCCTGGCCGTGTCCAGGTCGCGCACGATTTCGCTCATCCGCAGCGCCAGCAGCGGCCGTAAGCGGATCAGGTTGCGCTGGACGATCTGGTCGCGGAACCACTGGAGCCACTGGGGGGCGGCGACCGCGGTCAGCGTCTGATGGACGAGCAGCCGCAGCCGCGGGTGCGCCACCCGCTGGACGTCCATCACGTCCATCGCGCGCTGCATCACCCAACGGTCAATCGCCGGCATGAGACCGGTCCGTTCGGCCACGGGCAGGAAGTCGTGGGGCGGTATGTGCTCGCCGTCCGGGGCGCGCAGCCGCAACTGGACCTCGTAGAGTTCACCGGCGTCCTGGCCCAGCGACAGGATGGGTTGGAACAGCAGCATCAGCCCCTGGCGGGCAATGGCGCCTTCAAGCAGGGTGCGGATTTGGGCATCTGCCTGCGCGGGTTGTCCCGGTGTGACCGCCGGCTCCCAGAACTGCACCCGATTCCCGCCGGCCGCCTGCGCGGCCATGGCGGCCTTCTGCCCGCGTGAGAGCATGGTCAGCGCATCGTCCGCCGCGGGCGCAAAGCGTCCGATGCCGATGCTGACCGTTGTCTGGTGCTCCGCGGCCTCCGTCGCCGACCCGGTGCGGCCCGCCGATCCGGAGTCGGCGAGTAGGTGGCGCAGCCGCTCGGCCAGGTCGACCAGCGCGCGTGCATCCTCGCGCTTGGCCAGCAAGGCATAGCTGAAGTCCCCCAGCCGCGTGGCGCATTCCTCGGGGGTCATGCGGTTGCTGAGTTCGACCTCCAGGCGGCGCGATAGTCGATCCGTCCCATCGAAACCGAGCCGATCCAGGGTCTCTTGCGGCGCGTCGATCTCGATCAGCAAGAGCCCGCCCTCACCCGTGGTCCCGCAGGAGCGGACACAGCGATCCAGGTGCCGCATGAATTGGTCGGGCTGGAGCAGCCCGGCGGCGGCATCCCGGCGACTGACCGCCAGCCGGCGCTCGCGCAGCCAGCGGGCCATGCGGATGCGGTGTTCGATCGAGTCGATCAGCAGTTTGCGCTGGATCGGTTTGGCGAGAAAGCTGTCGCCGCCCACGCGCAAGGCGTCCATCTGCCGGTCAAGGTCCAGTTCCGACGACAGAAAGATGATGGGCAGATCCAGGAACTCGTCCTGATCACGGATGATTGCCGTGAGCTCGTCGCCGTTGGCGTCCGGCATGTAGAGATCCATCAACACCAGATCCGGTCGGAAAGAGCGGATCGCGTCCAAGACCTTGAGCGGCTCGCCGACCACCTGTGATTCGATGTTGGCGTTGGTGAGCAGCAGGGCGACATACTTGGCCTGGGCCGGGTCATCCTCGACCACCAGCACACGGTAACGGCCGGCGTCGCCGATGCCGCTGAGTTGCAGCACCCGCTGGGCCAGATCCCCGGCCGCGACCGGGGCCAGGTAGACGCCCTGGGCACCGGCCCGCATGGCCTGCAGGCGGGTCTCGATGGCCTCCCGCGCGGCGATGCACAGGAGTTCCGGACGTTGCTCCGCATTGGTCAGCAGGCCATTGAGAAAGGGTTCCAGGGTCGTGCCGGTCGGCACCTTGTCCATTTCCAGGATCAGCACGGCCGGGGCGGTCTGCGCGGTCGCCGCGGCCAGGGCGTCTGGGGCGGCGAAGATCCGCAGCGTGAGTCCCTTCTGGTTGAGGAGCGAACCCAGGTCGAGGCACAGCGCCGTATCGTCACCCAGGTAGTAAACGTGGTTGTTGGGTATCCGGTGCGTCATGGGAGTCAGCATCTCGTGAACCTCGATGCAGTCTGCTTGGTTTCCCAGGGCCGAAACGTGCATGCACGCCGGCCTCCCTGCTGTCGCCGACCGACTCGCCGCGGTTCCTTCGCTGTGTCTGCGGGCGCGCGGCGGCTGTCAGCGTGTGCTTAAGGTAGCACGTCCGGGCCTTTGGCTTGCATTCCGGTCACACCTGCGGGCTTGCCCGATCGTGTATCAGTATCACGGTGGTTGAAATCTGCCGACGATTTCTATAGGTTTCCCGGTTGAAACCTGCTGGGGGTGTCCGAACCGAGTGTCGGGCTGAGAGAGTCCCTTTGAACCTGATCCGGATCATGCCGGCGCAGGAAAGCAGGCGAACCCTCGCCGGAACCCCG
>Ga0247837_1008147_pt1 | contig 13354 bp, 12 predicted proteins | sample LaCtaG_2_FD_187115 | JGI IMG/M metagenome (GOLD analysis project Ga0247837, IMG submission 187115) | Freshwater microbial communities from meromictic Lake La Cruz, Castile-La Mancha, Spain - LaCruzMarch2015_14.5m | ecosystem: Environmental > Aquatic > Freshwater > Lake | place: Spain: Castile-La...
TGAAGTTACGGCGGGTTCTGTCCATTTCGGGCTCCATGTTGAGCCCACTCCTTAACCATTCTCAGCTCGTTTTCCATTTCCGTCTGGAGCAAAACACTCGTTGATTTGTTCGATTTGCGCGAGATCCGTCACTTCCGTGCGGATGCTTACGCTGTACTGATGCGAGGAATACCCGGGCAGCCCGATTTTCTTCGCGTAATTGCATTCGATGGTTGCGGCCATGTTTGGCCCTCCTTTTTTGGTGGTTTAAGTGTGGAAACGAAAAACCCCGGCAAGCCGTGTAGCCTGCCGGGGTCGTTGATTATTATTCGGAGAAGACGTCTTCCCTTCGTTCACAAATATATGACGCAAACCGGGGCGGTATTGCGCCTCACATGGCCTACCTACGCACTCTGCTGCGTTTGGGCTCTCTACCGGTGCTCACCTTGTATTCGAAGCGATCTAGCGCTTCGTCGGTTTTTACCGGGTCAAACAAAACCAGCCGATCGATTTTGACGTAGGGGATCACTCTCCTCGTCATCCAATTATCGACCGTTCTTACGCTTACGTTGTACCGCTCTGCCAATTCCGGCTTGCGGCACAGTTTTCCATTTGTGGTCTTCAGTTTTCCTTATTTTGCTTTGAGAGCGATCAGGGCCAGATGATCCAGCTCCGGTGTCGTGCTCCCGTTGATGCCAGCAAAAAAATACCGCGCTCGACAAAATATGGATCGACCCAAAACGCTACTCACTAGTCGATCCGACGTGAAATGGACTTCAGTTTCAGAGGCGTGTCAAGCCAACCACGAACGGATGGTTTGTTTCGTCGAACATCCGTCGGAACCCCAGGGTATGAAATTGATGGGACGGGATTCCGAAGCTTCGATTATTTGGTGCCAAATTGGTGCCAAAAACTCCTGCATTTCGGCACATTTCCGCGCATGGCGATGCGAGAGGGAAAAATTCGAGAGAAGCCCGCCGAGCCTGTATTCATGCGGCTTACAGAGTAAAAAAGATGGTGCGCGATACAGGTTTCGAACCTGTGACCCCTACCGTGTCAAGGTAGTGCTCTACCCCTGAGCTAACCGCGCTTTGATCTCTCGACGCCTTCCCTTGGCGTGCACCTCCCGAGGAGGGCGAGAAGGTAGCGTTCCCGGGCGGAGGGGTCAAATGGAAAAAGCGACGTTGGAAAAAGCGACGAACCCGGCCCGCCTCAGCGTTAGTGCGCTGCGCCCAACCATCCGTCTCCACATGGGCCGCCACCTTCGGGGATGCGCACGTGCGAGACGGTTTCCCCCCGCATGTTGAGCACGGGATGGTAAAACTTCGCCAGTTCCTCGGACGCCTCGTTCACGTAGTGACCAATGAAGGTTCTCCGACTCCGATCCTTCGTGCGATTCGGACCGGATCCGTGAATGAGGTTCCCTCCAAAAAACATCGTGCTCCCCCGCGGCACCGGAACGGCAACGGGTTCGGTTCCCCGCGGGAACTTGGTGATGTGCGAATCCCCGTAGTTCATCCATTTGGTCTCGCCCCCATCCGGACAGTGGATGTCGCCGCGGTGGGAACCCGGGACGACCCAAAGACATCCGTTGTCGAGGTCCGCCCCGTCAATGGCCGTCCATGCCGCAATGCATGTCGCCGGCGCCGCTAGGAGATAGAAGTTGTCCTGGTGCATGCCCTGACCCCGCGCGCCCGGCGGTTTGAAGTAATACATGGTCTGCGCCCCCAACGCCGGACGCCCCAGCAAGGCCTCCAAAACGTTCGCCACCCGCGGGTTCAAAAACCACTTCGTCACCTTGGCACTGTAGCGGTGCGGGTGCATCGCCCGGAGTTGACGCTTCGTGACATCGATCTCCTCGTAGGTTGATCCCCCGTCGAAAACGTTGCCGCCCACGGTCCGGTATTCCTCGAAAAAGCTCTCGATCTCGTCGATCTCCTCGGGTTCGAAAAGACCGTCGACTACGCAGTAGCCGAACTCTTCGAACTCGCTAACAAATGGGGAGGGGTGGACAGATGGGGCGTTCACGTTCATTGGGGCGTTCATTGGGGAAAAGGTGGAAAGCGATTTCGCGATCATCGCTGGACGACGACGATTTGGGAATGGAACCCGCTCGCATTTGCATGTAATATCTTCCTGTGAAAGAGGGGAGTCGCTTGGTGCCATGTTTGAAAGTGGACGCGGTCTTTGCGGATGATTTCCGGCGCGGGCGCGATTACACCAACTTGCGTCCCAACGGAAGTGGCGACTGGTTGCTCATCTACACGCTTCGCGGTAGCGGGCTCTTCGTATCGGAAACAGGAGTCGCTCATCGCAGCCACCCCGGAGAGGTGCTCCTTTACCGTCCGGAGGAATTCCAGGATTACTCCACGAATCCTGCGGAGGGACGATGGCATCTGCTGTGGGCACATTTTGTGGAGCGTCCGGAATGGAATCCTCTCCTGCAATGGACCCGCTCGCCGGAGGGGTTTCGCATCCGGTCATTATGGGAAGGCGAATCCCGGGAGCGATTCCAAGACGCGATGCGCCGATGCTCGCGGTGGTCTCATCAGCAGATGCCACTTGGACGTCAGTTCGCGCTCAATGCGCTGGAGGAAGCCCTGCTCTGGACGCACGCCGTTGCGGGTTCGCCCCGCCGACCGGACGCCCGCGTTCGATCGGCAATGGACTACCTCGCCGACGGCAGTCGACGCGAGTTTTCCCTCGAAGCGCTCGCCCGGCACGCGGGAGTTTCGGTGTCGAGGCTCGCCCTCTTATTCAAACAGGAAACCGGGTTTTCTCCGCGGTATTTCTGGGAGCGGAGTCGGCTCCAACGCGCTGCCGCCCTGCTGCGCCTCACGAGCGTTCCCATTGCGGAGGTGGCGGCAGAAACGGGTTTCGAGGATCCATTTTACTTCTCGAACCGATTCAAGAAGATGTTCGGCCGCAGCCCGACGGCGTATCGGTGGGCGCATTGATTATTTCCGGCGAAGCGTTCCGGCAAGGAGTTCGATTTTCATGGCATGCCACCCCGGAATCACGCACAAGAATTTGTGCGCATGTGGTGGAACTTACTTTGGATCCTGGTGGCGTTGATTGCGGTACTCGCCTGCGTCGTGGCGTGGTTGATTTCCCCGACGGACACCTCCGGGCTGCGCGTGGCAACGAATCCTTCCCCTGACTACAACGACGCCGTCGCCCGGCTCAAGGCCTGGGTCGACGAGGACAAGTCCGAGCCCATCCGCCCCGAATGCAACACCCAGTGGATCCTCCAGGGAGGGCCAACCGAGCACGTGATCGTCTTACTGCACGGGCTGACCAGCTGTCCGCGCCAATTCGATGAACTCGGTGCGGCGGTGGCGAAAGCCACCGGCGCGAATGTGGTGATCCCGCGGATGCCCTACCACGGCTATTTCGATCCTTTGACGCCCGCGATGGCGAATCTCACCGCGCACGATTTGGTATTCGCTTCCAGCCGCGCCGTTGATATCGCGCGCGGCCTCGGCAAGAAAATCACGGTCGCCGGGCTGTCGATCAACGGACCCACGGCCACCTGGCTGCCCTTTATCCGCGATGATATCGATCAGATCGCGGCGCTTTCGCCGCTTTTCGGCGTGGGCGGAATGCCTCGCAACCTCTCCCCGTACGTCTCGAACGCGTTGGTTCGACTTCCCAACATGTTTCTTTGGTGGGATCCGAAGGATAAACAAAACCGGAACGCTCCCGAATATTCCTACCCGCGTTTCCCCGTGCGGGCGATCGCGGAGTCGCTTCAAATGACCGGCGCGATCCTGGAGGAATTGGAAAAGCGGCCGCTCCCGTGCCGTCGCATGGTCATGGTGACATCGGAAACGGACACAGCGATTGACCGCTCGGAGGCCGTGTTGGTGGCGAATGCGATCCGGGATCGAGGCGGGTGCGAGGTGGTCTCCTTCGAGTTTCCGGCTTCTCAGAAGGTGGCGCACGATTTTATCGATCCCCGGCAGCCCAACGCGAAGGTGGCGCTGGTTTATCCAAAATTGATCGAGTTACTTTATCCCTCGGCAATTGACTCCCGAGCCGCCGCGAACTAACCTTCGACCACTTCGGAAATCCAAGGAATGCGCCGCCCTCTCGCCGTTTTCTTGCTGACCGTCACGACCTTGGTCGCCGTGACGCGCGATGCTCGTGCAGACGAGCTCAAGAATCAGTTAACCGCAGATCAATTGCGATTGGTGGAGACCGGACGCGATGTGGTGCTGACGGATCCTGTGGACGGCAACCCGTGGCCTCGCGCCCGCATTTATCGTATCGTTCGGGCGAGCCCGGAGGAGGTGACGGCGGTGTTTTTCGACTACGACGGCGCTACCAGTTTCGTTCCGAGCCTTCTCCAATCGAACATCACCCATCGGATCGATGCCAAGACGATGGATGTGGACTACAAGGTCGATGTCCCGATCCTGCCGGATGAATCCTACACGTGCCGGAACTCTCTGCGTCCCATCGATGAGGGGGCCTATCGGATAGATTGGAAGCTTTTGAAGGCAACGACCACGCGTGCCAGTGTGGGATGTCTTCGTGTGGAGCCCTACAAGGATCGGGCGATCCTTTGTTATGAAAACTTTGTGACGCCGGGGTCGAAGATGGCGGGGCTTCTTGTCAATCAAGCCATCGATCAGATGCGGGAAACGGTTCGCGCACTGGCGTTGCAGGTCGAGAAAAGCAGTACGAAACGCACGGTGGAGCTGACGCGACAGGTGGACCAGTTGCGTTCTGCGTTGCAGGAACAAAGTCCGTAGTCTAGTGCGCCCGGCAGAATGCATCTTGAACCCCGCCGTTCGAACCTGAGGATCAGCGGATTTCACCATGAAGAACAGGAAGGGCATGAAGGAAATGGATTCAAAAATGTCTGCAGAGATTCATCCAGGCGTGCACCCGTCAGGTAAACGAGACCATGCCAGGTCCGAACATGTCACTTACTCATCTTCATGCTCTTCATGCCCTTCATGGTAGTTTGAACCGGAGCATTTAGAAGGGTTTCCATCGAGGAATGCCCGAACGAGTTGGGCCAATTGATCCTCCGGGGTTCCAGCGGCCACGCGGATCTCGATTCGATGCGCGACAAGACGTTGCGGGCGGACGATGATGTCGGCATTGGAAAGTACGATGAACGAGTTTCTTGAGAAGTTTCATGCGGAGGCGGGGCGCGCGCTTTTAGACCGGGAAACGGAGTTGGAGCAGTCGCTCTGTTGCTTTGTGGCCGGGGGGAATCTGTTGATCGAGGACACGCCTGGCGTGGGAAAAACGACGCTGGTCAAAGCCATGGCGCGTTTGCTTGGGCTGGATTTCAAGCGCGTGCAGTTTACCAACGATCTCCTGCCGGCAGACATCGTGGGCAGTCAGATTTTTGACAGCGCCCGCCAGACGTTTTCCTTTCATCCCGGACCCATCTTCGCGCAGTTGGTGCTTGGGGACGAACTCAACCGGGCTTCTCCGCGAACCCAAAGCGCGGCGCTGCAGGCGATGGATGAGCACGAAGTCACCATTGAAGGTCGGACCTATCCGCTTCCCGAGCCTTTCTTCTTCGTGGGAACGCAGAACCCGCACGAGCAGGTGGGTACGGCGTTACTCCCCGAATCTCAGGTAGACCGCTTCCTGATGCGCATCGAGTTGGGGGTTCCCGGCCGGGGTACCCAGCGGAAGCTGCTGGAGCGCGACCGGTTGCGGACGCAGAGCGTCGCGTTTGACTTCACCACATTGCGGCCGCTGTCAACGCCCGAGGAACTCCTGGGCTGGCAGCGTCAGGCCGCGGGCGTTCACGTTGCGGAGCCTGTGGGCGAATACATTTTGGATCTGTTTGAATATGCCGCCGCGCGGGGCTGGTTGCTGTCGCCGCGGGCGGGGCTGGGTCTCCAACGGGCAGCGCAAGCGAGGGCTTTCCTGCGCCGCCGTCCCCACGTGATTCCTGATGACGTTCAGGCGGTTTTTCTGCCGGTCGTGACGCACCGGCTCGCGCAGTTTGCGCCGAACCGGGGCAGCGCGCGGGAGGCAGGGGAAATGGGACGCACGGTGCTGGAAGGCGTGCGCGTTCCCTGACTCCCGAGGAGCGCCGTGAAGCCTAAGGAACGGGAACACATTTACATCGTTCCGCACTGGGCGGGGCTCGTGTTTGGATTCTTGGTGCTCGTCGTGTTTTCGATCAGCTTTGTGGATTCGGGGCTGGGGTGGGTTCGAACGCTTGGCATTGTGTTGGTCATCGCCGGGATTGTGGTCCTCATTCAGAGCAATGAGAACCTGCGCGGGGTGGAAGTGGTAGGATGCCTTTGTGCGCCATGCGCCGCTGGGGACACGGCGATGCTGGAACTCAGCCTTTTCAAACGGTCGGCGGACGAAACGATCGGCCTGAAGGTGCGGCCGCGTTCGCGGGGGGTGCGCCACGCGGAAATGCCCGTGCCCGTCATGTTCCGGGGGGTGACCACCCATGTTCGAATCCCCGTTCCCGCGCCGCGGAGGGGTCGATTCCCCGTGCCGCAAATCCGCGTATCGAGCGTCATGCCGGCTGGTCTGTGCTACGCGTGGAAATCCTTTACCGGCCTCGGAGACTACGTCGTGTATCCCGCGCCGCGGGGGCGGTTGTTGGGCGATTTCGCCTCGGCGGGAAATCGTGCGGGTGGCGGGGTCCGGGTCGGCGGCGAGGACGTGAGCGGGCATCAACCGTATTTGCCGGGGGATCCGATTTCGCGCATCGATTGGCGGGTGTTTGCCCGAAATGGGAAGCTGGTTTCCAGGAGCCGCGATGGGGCGGGGTCCGGGGAGATCCTGCTGACCTGGGGCGACACGGACTTCCTCACGGACCCCGAGCAGCGCTTGGAGCAGTTGAGTTTCTGGGTGGACCAATGCACGCGCGAGGGGCGCAGATTTCACCTGTTGTTGGATCCGGCCGGGGATCCGATTTCCGGGAAGGATCTCGTTGCCTGCCGCACGGCGCTGGCGGAGTTTCAGACGGGGTAGCGCGAATGACGGACGTAAGTGACGATCGGGATGCGCTGGAACGTTGGAGCGGTTGGGCGCTCGCCGCGATGGTGTTGGTGCATCTGCTGGCGTTGCGGCCAGATGTGGAGACTTTGACGATCGGGATGGCCCTGTTGGGTACGGGGGCTTGGATGCGCTATCGGCAATTGTTTCTCAACCCGTGGATTGCCCGTGGAGCACTGGTAGTCGCTGCGGTACTCGTGGGCTTCGGAGATGCGGATCGACGGATGCAGACGATGTTTGGTCAGCTCGCGTGCGTCGTCGCTGCGGCCCTGCTGCTCCAGCGCGTGACTCCGGGTTTGGGGCTGCGGGTGATTCTGTGTCTGATCGGGGCCCTGACCGCTTTGACGCTCCTGCGGAATTCGGGCATTAGCGGTCTGTGGATCGTTGCGGACGTCGCGGCTTTCACCCTGCTGGCGCGGCAGGTGCACCGACCCGCCGGGGCCACGGTGAGTTTTTGGGCGTCCCTGCGGAGTTCCCTTCGCTTGGTGATTCCGGTGGCGATTGTGGTGACGCTGGCATTCCGCGTGTTTCCCCGCCTCTCGCCGGCGCCGCCGGAGTTCGTGGTCGGGTTGTCGGGAGCGGACATCATGAATCCCGGGGATGTGGCGGATTTGCGCGACTCCCGACGCGTAGCGTTTGTTGCACAGTTTTTGGATGCCGTTCCGAATGCGCCGGATTTGTATTGGCGGGGTTACGTGCTGGAGATCAGCGAGGGCCTGCTCTGGCGGCGGGATCCGTCTCTCCGGCCTGAGGATGCCCCTGTTTCGAGCCCGTCCATTCCGCAAGGGTTGCAGTGGCGTTATTCGCAGCTTTTCGACGCGGAGAACGACGGAATTTTTGCGCCGCTTGAGTGTCCGGCCTCGATTGTGGCGAGCCGGGTGGGTCGGTCGATCAATGTCCTCCGGCTCGGCGCGTCGGTCTTTGCGATTGCGAGTTCTGGCACCGTGCGCGTGGATGTGGAGTCCGCCCCGCTGCGTCCGTTTGACCCGCCTGTGGCGGAGATTGCGGGTGGGTGTCTGGAGCTCCCCGAATCGATTCGTGGGGATCCGGATCTGCAGGCCCTCGCGACGCGGTTGCTGTCCTCCGAGGATCGTTTGCCGCAGCGGTTGGTGGCGATCGGAAGGTTTTTGCGAACCGAGGGATTTGTGTACACGGGCCGACCGGGTCGGATGGCACCCGCTGATGTGGCGGGGTTCTTCACGGGGCGTCGTCGTGGATTTTGCGAACACTACGCGGCGGCCGTTGCCACGCTGTTGCGGGTCGGGAACATTCCCGCCCGGGTGGTGGTGGGATACCGGGGAGGGGAATGGAATCCGTGGTCCTCGACCATCATGGTGCGGGACTCTCATGCGCATGCGTGGGTGGAGGCATGGAACGAGCCCTCGCGCCGATGGCTGCGTTTTGATCCCACGGCGTACGTCGCGCCGGAGCTTTCCGTAGCGATTGAACGGGATCGGAACTCGTCCGCGTGGCCATGGTATCGCACCGCGGCGAGCTTCGTGCAGGATCAGTCTCGGCGCGCGGCGGATCGGTTCGGCGCGTTTGCGGAGCAGGCCACCTGGGTGGAAACCGGCGCCGCTGTCGTGTTGGCGCTTCTTTTGCTCACCGGCCTTTGCGCCGTGGTATGGAAACTGAACCAACGCCCGCGCGCGCGGAACCGGCCAAGTGGCGAGTGGGCGGCGAGGGCCCTCATGCGACTGGAGCGTCGGGTGGCAGGCACTCCGGACGAGCGACGCATTGGAGAGGCTCCTCTGGCGTGGCTGGCGAGGCTTCGGGAGCGATCCGAGAGGGCGTTCGACCCCGCCGCGCTTGCTCGCTTCGCCGCTGCGTATGAAGCGGCCATGTATTCGTCGGATGAGTCCGCGGCGGCTAGGTTGAAGGCGGATCTTCGGGTGCCTGCGCGTTCGGATGGCGCGATGAGGTCTCCCGGAAGAGAGTGAGAGGGGCTGCCAGCCCCTCTTTTGTTGCCGAACAGGGGCAGGCTGCTCCTGTCATACATAAATTCCCTCGATGAACCAATCCTCCTGACGTCGGGAGATTCGCAGCAACGACCCGTTGGGGAGCGCGACATCCCATTCCTCCACGCTCCAGGGTGCCTGCCACCAGTCTCCACTGAGGCGATAGGGACCCATCACGCGGGTGAGAATGCCATTACCCATGCTCGACGAAAGGGACACCGGGGTTTGTTCACGATGTTCCACTTGCGCCGGACGGGGAGGGCGGCAGCGGCGAAGGGGGAGGCCGGGAAGCAGATCGTCTTCGCGGACCACAGTGTCCGGGAAATGAGTGAAATGAGGGTCCTCCACCTCATAGGAGTCCGGCCGGTGGGTGGATTTCCGTTTGGGGATGCCGACGCGACCCTCTCCCGCGAGGGCTTTGAGTCGGGCGAGAGTTTCTCCGAAACGATTGGGATCGCGGAGGGACGTTTCAAAGAGCTGCAACTGATCCCTCGCCGGACGCACGGGCTTTGCCCCCAGGCGAACTCCGGTGGGGCGGTGTTCCAGACGAAAATTTTCAAAATGCGTTTCGAGAATCCGGAAAAGCACGCCCACTTCGGCCGTGGGGGAGGGGATGGTGAAATCGCGGACATAGGAGGTGCCGTCCTCCAGCGGGAGGGAAAGCTGCAGGGCTCCGACCACCCGGGATTGCGAGGAGACGCGGCGGCTGAGTTGTTCAAGGAAACGTCGGATCATAAACAGGATGGGGTCGAGGAGTTCGGTGGGAGATTCAAATTCGCAGGTTTCTTCAAAGACTTCCGCAGGCTGGACAAATTGGAGGGCCTTTTCCGCACGACCTGCGGCCCGCAGCCAAAGCGACTCCGCTTCCGCGCCGAGTCGATCCCGTACCTCCGCGAAGGGGAGGCGGGTGAATTCTCCGCAGGTGTGAATGCCCCAGTCGCTGAGAAGGCGTGCGAGGGTGGGGGAGGGGTCGCATTCCCCCACAGGCAAGGGATCAAGGAACGAACGAGCCTCGGGCACGATGCGGCGATGTTGCGCGGCGAGCCGGGCCAGCAGGGCATTGCGGGCCGCCCCGGCGCGGGCGGTGAGTTGCATGTCGCGCAGATGGCGAAGCGCAGGAAGAAAAAAGGGAGTGTCCCGCGAGGATGACGACGTTTCCATCAGGACCTCGCGCTGCGGGTGGTTTTGCAAATCCGCCGTGCAAATACCCGGGGCACTGGATTCCACCAGGGGCGAGAGCATCCAAGCGGCTTCCAGCAGGATTTGTTGGGCGACGGATTCCTGCCGCAGATCCTGGGGAAACAATCGCAGGTTCGGACAGCGCGCCACCGCCTGGGAAGAGGTCATGCCGACCGACACTCCCTCCCTCCGTGCCGCAGGGGTGCATTCCAAGATTCGACCCTCCCGGTGTGAGTCATCGACCAGCACGGCCCGCAGATCCGGGCTTCTCTCCTCCGTCGCCGCCGCATGCCGACGCACAGACTGCAGACCAAACGAAGGCACCAGCAACACGGCGAAAACGGGATATTCATTCGCAACTTTCATGCGGTGCGAATCCATGGCTCGGGAACCTCGCGGACCCCCCGTTCAAACACCTGCAGTTCCATGCGATTCCACAGCGTTCTGCGGCGTTGACACATGACGTCCAGCGTCCAATGGCTGCGGAGGGCAATTCGCATGCGGACCCCTTCCACCAGGGGTTGCGGGGTCAGGATGATAAAAACCAGGGAGGTGTTTTCCACCAGACGTTGGAACCGATGCCACGTGCTCACCGGAATGCGAAGCAGTTCCCGTAGGGGTCGCGTCTGCAGATCCAGGAGCAGAACCGGCAGATTCGCGTCGCGCAGAAGGAGATCCGCCGAACGCACCGCCTGCGCGGCGGTATCGCAGGCCACCCACAAAAAATGTTCCAGGATTCCTGATTCGTGGCTCCCGGGATCAAATGCATTCCCGGCATCAATCAGCCCCGCATACAGCCGGGCACGGCGGGCCAGACGCAGGAGTTGGGCGATCCAGAGCGATCCATCGGCGGGAGATCCCGTGATCTCGGTCAGCATGCCACGGGGGAGCCCCCCATGAAGACGATCCACGGACTCCACTCCGGTGGGCCACCTCCCCGAACTGCGCAGGGGAGTCTCCGGAAATTTTTCCGCCAGCAGGGTTCGCAAGTGTGCGAGCCGGTCCCGCGGAAATTCGACCACATTAGCCGCGTCGTCCGACATCGCGAATCAACCCCCGGAAGGCCCCCGCAATGCGAACCTCCGCCGCCGCAACGACCATGTCCGCAAAAGCAGGATTGCTGGCACGCAGGATCAGTTTTTCCCCCTCCAAAAACACATGCTTCAGCGTGGCTTCATGGTCATTGCCCACCTGAACCGCCGCAATCTCCCCACGGGTCAATTCCACGTCCGGCCGGATCAATACCAAATCCCCGGAAAGAATCCCGTCGCCCATCATGGAATCCCCCCGAACGCGCAGCAGGAAATCTCCCGCTCGGGTAGTCAGCCAGTCCTGCTCGGATAGAATTTCCTCAGGTTGGGCGAGCGCCTCGGAAAGTGGTCCGGCGGGAATGGTGCCCAGCAGGGGGATGCCTCCCATTCCCACGGCAAATTTGCCCTGCGTGGAAAGCCGCACCACCCGCGCACGTCCCCTGGCTCCCCCTCCATGAATGCTCAGAACCCCCTTGCGCTCCAAAATCCGAAGCGTGGGAACCAACCCGCTTTCCGCGGCATACCCCAGCCGCCGCACCAAATCCGCCACCACCGCAGGCTCCCCCCGCCGCTCACACCCCGCGACTTCCATCAGAATACGCCTCTGGGCAACCGAAAGAGAATCCATATCGTGTAAGTACACGATGCGCGCGAATGGATCAACGAAAAAAACTGCTGCGCAGCGACGCAGCGGCGCGGCGGCCACTTATTTGAGCGGAGCCGTCTCTAGAAAAGCGACTCAAGCCCCGAATGCAGTTCTGCGTTGAACTAAGAACGATCCGCTGCGCGATCTTAGGGCGCTGTTTGCGTCGTCTTACGCGGGAGGTGTTCCGCGCAGTATTCCTGTCCGTCGGACGTCACGCGGAAGTCGAGATGCGGGTTGCTAACCTCCGTCGCCCCGCACACTGCACAGCGATGCAGGGTGTCCACCATGAGCTTGTCTGCTTCGAATTTCGCCCGACGGGACACCACACGACGCCGGTCGCGCAGATTCGTGAAGAACCGTGGGCCGAAGAAAATAAAGTAATTCGTGAGACAAACGATCACCATCATCTTCGCCGACAACGGGCCCGTAACCAGGATGAGCATGGGCGATAACAGGGAGAGGATGGCCGCCCATTTCAGCTTCAGAGGGATAATGAGGAAGATCAGAATTTCCAGGTTCGGCAGCACCGTGGCGAGGGCGAGGAAGATGGAGAGGTTCAACAGGACATTGCCCATCGTGGCTCCGAATACGAAGGCGGACAAAATGCACAGGAACAATCCGAGGAAGTAGTACGCATTGAGCCGGAATGCCCCCCATTGCGCCTCCAACAAATCTCCCACCCACCACGTGGCGTACAAGTACAGCAAAATCCAGGGAAAACTCAGGATGTCCGGGATGAAAATCCACGAAACAATGCGCCACACCTGACCCTGTAAAATCGCCGCACGATCGAGCGTGAGCATCTGCACATACCCGGGGTCAATCGCACCCAGCAAATACACAAGCGCATTGAAGACAACGACGTAACGAATTAGTCCGGGAATCGCAAAGCGTTGCAGTCGGCTTTCAAGCCGGTTAAGCAGGGTCACTCGCGAGAGGGTATGGAGAAAGCGGGGCGTGTCAATCCCCGTAGGCGGATCGTAGTTGGGCGCCGCGTTTGATTCGTTCGAGGTAGAAGACGCCGCCAACGAGCCCCCACAAGAGATAAACCGCCATGCCCGCAATCGAGATCAGCGTGCCGGTGCCTGCAGGAAGGTGACAAAGATCCGTCATCGCATTGTCCAACAGCGCCTCGCGAGGCCCAATCCCGTTGAGACTGATGGGGAGGGAGGAAATGGCCGTGACCAGCGGCATGATGGAGATCATGTCGAGGAGGGTGACTTTGTTCGTGAACGCCTTCGCGGCGAACGCAAAAGCCAGGAAATACGCCAGCAGCATGGGCACGGTGTAAAGTGTCCCCAGGAGCGCCTCGCGACGGTTCTCCAGACACAGTTGCCAGAGTTTGGAAAGTTTGATGATCGGACGTCGGAACGGAAACTTCTTCGGCAGCCGCGAGACCAATTGTCGACTCGTCAGGACGAACGACGCGATCAAACCGGCACCGAGCACGAACAACGTGATTGCGAACCACTTCATCATGTGACCCACCGTGAAGCTTTGCGCGAACCACGCGCTGCGCGTCCAGGCAAAGAGCAGACCCATCAGCACAAGAACGAGCACCGCGAGGA
>Ga0247837_1008157_pt1 | contig 13339 bp, 9 predicted proteins | sample LaCtaG_2_FD_187115 | JGI IMG/M metagenome (GOLD analysis project Ga0247837, IMG submission 187115) | Freshwater microbial communities from meromictic Lake La Cruz, Castile-La Mancha, Spain - LaCruzMarch2015_14.5m | ecosystem: Environmental > Aquatic > Freshwater > Lake | place: Spain: Castile-La...
GATCGTGCTCGCGGTGATCGCGGGGTTGTTGTGCGGACCCGACGGAGCGATCCTAGGAGTCAAGGGCGTTGGGGTGTTCGATTTTATCGGTTCGCTCTTCTTGAGGGCGCTGCAGATGCTGGTTGTCCCTCTCATCCTGGGTGCAGTGATTCTCGCGGCGGCCCGGTTGGGTGTCGAAAAATCGATGGGACGCCTCGGACTGAAAACGCTCGGCTATTACATGGGCACGGGCCTCGTCGCGATTCTCACGGCGCTGATCATCATCAATGTGGTGTCCCCGGGGCGAGTGGACCCCGCCATTTCCGAACGGCTCGTCAGTCTCGCAAAAACCGACGTCAAGGATGCCCAGGCGAAAATCGAGGGTCATTCCGCGGCGGATGTCGTCGGCATTCTTCAGCGGATGATCCCCGACAACGTCTTCGCGGCGGCGTCGGATAATCGGCAGATGTTGGGCTTAATCGTGTTCGGTCTGCTGTTCGGGTACTGCGCGGGCCGATTGCCCAATCCCCAGCGGACGGGCTTCCTTCAGTGGTGGCAGAGCTTTTACGACATCATGATGCAGATTACGGATATCGTCGTTCGCTTTGCTCCGATCGGTGTCTTCGGCTTGGTGGCGGAAACGGTGGCGACGACGGGGTTGGACACCGTCGGGCCGCTGTTTCGGTTTGCGTTGTGTGTCATCGCGGCGCTGGCGTTCCACATGTTCGTTTCGCTGCCGATCATTCTGCGACTGTTCGGGATTCATCCTTTCCGGCACTTTGCGGCGATGGCTCCGGCGTTATTAACGGCGGTCACGACGGCTTCCTCGAATGCGACGCTGCCGATGACGTTGGAGTGCCTTGAGAAACGTTCGGGTGTTTCCGAGCGCGTGCGTGGCTTCTTCATTCCGGTCGGCGCGAACATCAACACGGATGGAACCGCGTTGTATGAATGTGCGGCTGCGATGTTCATTGCCCAGATCTACGGGATTGAAATCACGTTGGCCGTCCAGTTCACCGTCGTCGCGCTGGCGCTTCTCACGTCCATTGGCGTGGCGGGAGTTCCCGCCGCGAGTCTTGTGGCGATCGCGATCATCCTGAATGCGATCGGGCTGCCATTGGAGGGAGTTGGCATGATTCTGGCCGTTGACCGCATCCTCGATATGTGTCGGACGTCCGTGAATGTGTACGGTGACAGTTGCGGGGCGGTGATCATCGCCCGCAGCGAAGGCGAAAAGCTCGCCTATTAGGTTAAAGCGGTTAGCTCGGACACTGAACCATGAAGGACATGAAGAGCATGAAGATGAATGACCCTTGTTCTGCCTTTTCCTTCATGACCTTCAGGCTCTTCATGGTGACATCGCTTTTCCAATCGCGGGACTTGGGTTGGTTTTTCTCTTGTATGAAAGAACACGTTGCCGATTCGCAAAATCGTCGCCTGCTGTTGATCAATGAACCTCGGGTCTAGTGCGAGTTTGTTGATCTCTTTAACACCTATCGGGGGAGGCATCCACCCGTCCGTTCGAGGGTCCAGGGGATTTAGGCCGTGCCAAGCAAATAGCGAAAGTCCTCCGCACTCAAACCCGATGCGCCCGCGAGGTCGGTCGCCGTCCGACCCTCGACCACGCTGTCGAAAAGCGCCTGCTTTCGCATTTTCAAATCCATCATTTTTTCCTCGATCGTGTGACGCATGAGGAGTCGGTGAATGAAGACGCTTTGTTTCTGCCCAATTCGGTGAGCGCGGTCGCTGGCCTGACGTTCCACTGCAGGATTCCACCACGGGTCCAAATGATAAACGTAACTTGCCCGGGTCAGGTTAAGTCCTGCGCCTCCGGTTTTGAGGCTGATCAGAAAGACGCCGGGACCCTCCCCAGATTGAAAAGACTCAATGTCGGCTTTCCGCTTCGATAGGGGTGTTCTGCCATCCATGCGAAGGAACGGAATCTCCGCTGCCTGGAGCGCCTCGGCCGTGAGATCCAGCGCCCGGACGAACTGGGAGAATACGAGAGCCGCATGCCCCTCGGCGCACAGTTCGGTTAGTTGCTCCGTGAGGTACTCCAGCTTCGGGGATTCCGAGGGTTCGGATCCAGGCAGCATCTCCGGAGAAATGCAGATCTGACGGAGTCGCAACAGTGCCGCAAGCGCAATCATTCCGGCCTGTTGCGCAGGCCGGTCTTCGTAAGCCGCCATGACCTCAGAGCGAACCTCCGCAACCGCGCGGGTATAGCATTCCTTTTGCGTGTCGTTCAGGTCGAAATACATGTCGGATTCCACCCGCGGCGGAAGTTCCTTCAGGATGGTTTGCTTGGTCCGACGAAGCAAAAACGGCGCGGCGCGGTTAAGGACGCCGATCCCGGCTTCGTGTTGCCTCAGGAAGAGCTTGCGCTCGCCGAAAAGACCGGGTACGGCCGCTTCCATGATGCTGTGGAACTCGCCAATGTGATTCTCGAGAGGAGTTCCGGTCAGGCACACCCGGAACCTTGCCCGGATCTCCCGCACGGCCGTGGTGCGCGCCGCAGCGCCGTTCTTGATTGCCTGAGCCTCATCAAACACCGCGATCTCAAACTCGCGCAATGAAAGGGTTTCAATGTTGCGGCGAACCCGGTCGTACGTGGTTAATACCACATCCGCGCCGTCGAAGTCGGTCGTTCCCTTAAGAGAATGCTCCACACACTTAAGTTCGGGGGAGAAGCGGCTAAGCTCGCTTTGCCAGTTGAAAAGGAGAGTCGGCGGAACCACGACGAGATGGGGTCCGACGCGCTCGCGAGAGCGGGATCCGCTGGCATGCATGAGAAGTGCGATCGCTTGCAGTGTCTTACCGAGGCCCATGTCGTCCGCCAGACAGGCGCCAAATCGATGCTCGTAAAGAAATGCCAGCCACTCAAAGCCGTGCCGTTGGTACTCGCGCAGTTCGGCGCGTAGATCCGCCGGAACAGGAATCGACGGAATCTGTTGCAGACCCGCTACGGTCTCCAAGGTGGTGGCATCCTCCGCGGGCAATTCGCAGGACACGCCCTCCCGTCGCAGCGCAAGCCAATCAAACAGCCTTAGCCTCGCGACACGGCGCGAATCCCCTTTGCCCTGCGTTTCGCCCCAGATGGCCTCCACACGCCCGAGGCGGTTCACGGCATCGGGTTCGGCAACCCAGATGGTCCCATCCGGACCGTCGGCTCGTCCACATTCAATCATTTTGCGCCACTGTTCCTGCGGGATGGTCCATGCACCCGCCGTGGCAGACGGATGCAACTCAAACCAATCAATCTCGCCCGCAGCCTCGACTCGCACGGAGACTTGAACGGACGTGGGACGAACCGTCTGCTCGTCGAACACGACGGGGATTCCAGACTCCTCCGCGCGACAGACGATCGCGTGAAGTTCGGACTTAAGTTCTGCTGCGGTGAGGCGGGAGTCTGACCCGAAAGGCCGCGCAAGATTAAGGGTAGATACGGCTTCGATCCATAACGCAACCAACCGCCGCGCCCATTCGCGAAATCCGCCAACGATTGCCCACGGTTCGGGTGTGGCCTCGCTGACCAGAAAATCTTCGGGAACTTGCAATGCTAGTAAAACGCGCTGTATGCACTTTGCAGCGTCGTTTCCGAAGATCGCCGGATTGACAAACGCTGGGTCATGAGCGGCTTGTTGGGAGATCTCTTCAAGCTCCGCAGGATCCGAAGTAGCAAGCGCAAGTTTCAACCACTGATTGAGTGCACGGCGATTCCCCGGGCTTTTCACGAGGGCATCGAAGCGGTGATCGGCGAACGCCTCAGCAATGCGTGACCAAAGAATGTTGTCGAGCCGGGTTCCACGCTGCGTGAGGATGCGAGGACGAACCACGGTTCTCTCCGAATCGCTCTCGAACGAAAGCACGGCCCGGACCGCTGTAGCCGCAACGGTGGAATCGCCGCCGGGGTTGCCTAGCAGGCGAACACTGCCTTTTGGAGGCGGGAGTGTCGCGGTGCAGTTGAAATCCGCCGGCTCCATTCGGAACTCGGAGGCGGAAACCTTCCGCGCTTTGGAGAGGAAAGCGTCCAGTCCCGACCAGCCCTCCTGCTGGGACGCCAACCCGAAAGCTCTTAACTTTGGCACGTAGACCAGACCTGCCCCCAAATCGATGCAGTCCGTCACCTGCTCCTTTTCCGCCGTCCACATGGTGCGGCGCAGCACGATCTCGTCGTGGTCCCGTGAGAGGGCGAGATCCACGCGGGTTTCGAGCACATTTGCCGAAGACAGGGAGGTGACTCCATCCGGCGTGTGGATCGCGATTTGCATCCGGGGCGGTTTGTTTGGCAGCCATTGGACGAACGCCGCTGGTACGAGTTCGGGGGATGCCCGTTGCAGGCGCAGCCACTCCAGACCGTCGGGTGGCTTCGTGACGTCCCACGAAGCCTGGCGACGGCCGGAGTCGTAATCGACCTCCAATCGTTCTCCGGGGCGTACGCGGAAAATCAGCGTTTGCTCAGAATCGTCATCCTTCGGTGCACGTAGTTGTTTTCGGAATGTCTCGATCTTGGATTTTGGCAGGTCGTCCGAATGAAAACGCGAGTCCTTCAAGACGCGAGCGATCGTCATGAGGGCGATCAGTTGATGGAGACAAACCCTGTCCTCGGCGGCCTCGCACGTGCAGGAAAGCTGCAGCGCATTGTCGTGGCAGGTCAGGACGACGTGCATCTCTTCTGCGTAACGAAACGATACCTGGAGGGATTTTCCGCTCTCGCCCCAGTCGAAACGATGCACGGCTCCCTTCGCGAAATCCGCAGCTGCTCGTTTGATCCTCTGAACGGAAGCCATCGTGTAAATCTCGTTCGGCTTCCACTCGAGGAGGACAGTAAGGAGTTCAGGCTTGGGTTTCACGGGCGAGGTTCGGGAAAGCGGGCAATTTCCGACTTTTTTAAACGAATTGCGATATCCAAGATACAGGAGTGCTCGCGCGAAGGCCGCGAAGGGTCGAGAATGTACCGAGTTCCTTTGCGTCCTCGGGACTTCGCGTGCAATGCCGACTTCGATGCTGTTCCATCAAACGAGGTCTCCTCCAGAAAATGAAACTGTTACATCGAGGTGTGCCGGAAACTCGCTGGCTTTGCGTTCCCGAACCGGGAAATCTGGACTATCTGGAGAACTGACATGAACGAACCGCATTTTCCTTCGAAGCAGGGAATTCTTGAAACCATGACGGTCAGCGAGGTGAGGGAATTTCACCCCGAGGTGATGATGATTCCTCTCGGATCCACTGAGCCGCATGGTCCTCATTTGCCTTACGGAACGGATGCGACCATCGCGGACCGGGTGAGTCGGGAAGCGGTGATGCGCGCAAATTTGCAAGGTGCCAAAGTTCTTCGCCTGCCGCCGCTGCCGTTTGGCAACAATGTCAATTTCAAGGAATTTCCGTTCGCCTGTCGGATTCGGGTGGAGACGCTAATGGCGGTCCTGATGGATTTGGTCGCTTTTGGGGTTGAAGAGGGTATTCGAAAAATCATCATTTTTAACTGTCACGGGGGTAACGATTCCACCGTCGCCGCCTCCATGAGGCAGATCTTTGACCGGTTTCAAAATGAAGCCTTTGTTGGCATGTGCGGTTGCGGCTCTTTTTCGGCAGGAATGTATCAGAAGTTGTTTTCCGATCACTCGCCGCATGCCGGCGATTTCGAGACAAGCCTCATGCAGTTTATCGCACCGGAGCAAATGCCGGCCGTGGGACCGCTCCCTTCCGCGATGCAGGGTCCTTCCCTTTCCGCTTTGGCCGACGAAAAAGTTACCTGGATTCGCAATTGGGCCCATCTCATGCCCGAGTCGTGCGGCGGTCGTCCGGATCTGGCTACCGCGGAGAAGGGGAGGCAGTTTTTTGAGGCGGATGTCGACGGGTTGTCGGATTTTCTTATTGAACTCAGCCGCGCCCCCTGGCATCCGCGCTTTCCTTATGCTCAAGCCCATTGAGCAGTCCAACGTCTTCCGTCGATTGACGGTGGCGCACGATGATTTGACATGAGTGTGCGTGAAGTCGCCGCCGCCACGGGTCTCTCCGTCGCCACCGTGTCCCGGGCTTTGCGCGATGATCCGAAGGTTAGTGCGATGACACGCGAGCGGGTACATGCCGCCGCCAGGGAGTTGGGTTATTCGCATAACCCTTATGTGGGCCAGATGATGTCATCCCTCCGGCGTCGGCATGGAGGTACGTTTCGTGGCAACATGGCCTTGGTGTGGAAGAATGTGCATCCGGGATTCGCTTTGGACGTCAGATTTCAGCGAGTGTTCGATGGCATTCGGGCGAGAGCTGCGGAACTCGGCTACTGCCTCAATGAGTTTGACCTCGCGGTCAACAAGCCCGAGTCCTTGAGAAGAATCCTCGTGAGCCGCGGAATCAGGGGAGTGCTCATTTTCATGCCTTCCTTCGCCGGTCAGAAAGGACGTTTCCGGATGAAGCTCGACCAGTTTGCCTGCGTCTCGTCGGGGTGGGGGCTTTGGCTGCCCCAGTTGGATACGGTGCGGGTGGACTACTTCGAGATGTTCCGTCTGGCCCTGCATCACACGCACCGTCAATTTGAGAAAGGAATTACCGCGATTTGGGATTTCAGAACGGACCGAGCCGCCCACAATGCCGGAAAGGCGTCCTTTATCACTCACCATCCGGCTGGCCCTGCGGCGGCCAACGAACTGTTTTTGTCCTCGCAGGAACTTTCGGAACCGTCCTTCGCCAAGATCGTCAAAAAACACGGCGTGCGCTGCGTGCTTCTCGGCTCCAGCGTTCAGCCCCCCGAATGGCTGGAAACATATGTCCCAGCGAAGCACTGGGTTTGGTTTCGCGATCCCGGCGAGGTCGATCATTTCGGCCGCGTCGACCCGCAGAACTACCTCACCGGCCAATGGTCCGTGAATCTCCTAGCCTCGAAAATTCAAATGAACGATTTCGGTATCCCTGAACACTGTCAAAAGGTTCTGGTGCCGCCGCGCTGGATTCCCGCTCGCTGAAAACGGGAGGGAGCAACTTGGAAAAGGTTAACTGTTACTAAATTCGCTATTTGTCAATGTTCGGGTGGAGTGCAAGGGTCCGCGATTAATGGTTGGAGTCCGTAAAAACCAACCTGCAGCAGCAGATTCTGATGAACGAAGCAACCGATTGGGGAGAATGTGCGTCTAAGGCGGTGACGGCGGAGGCATCGGAATGCATCGCCGCTCTGTGGCCAGAGGCGAGGGTCTTTCTGAGGGATCTCGTCGGAGAGAACAGCTATACGCTCAACCCCGATGGCGTTCGCAGGAACGCCCGGCGAATTGTACGGGAATTTGCTTCGCTGGAGTTTTCCCAGAGTTTCGTGTCCAGCAAAACGGAAGGATATGGGGAACATTTGATCTTGGATTCAGGCGGGGACGGTCCAGCGATCCTCTTAATCTCACATTTGGATACCGTTTATCCGCCCGCCGAGGAGAAAGCTGCCTACGCCGGATGGGACGACAGCCGCAATCGCATCGTCGGACCGGGCACCTACGACATCAAGGGAGGCACGGTGGCCATGTGGCTTTTGATCCAGTGTCTTTCCCGGTTGCAGCCGCAATTGTTTTCGCGGTTTCGTTGGATCCTCGCATGGAATGCCGCGGAGGAGCGGCTTTGCGCGGATTTCTCCGCCGCCGTCATAAACCTCGTCGATTCCGAACCCCTGGCCTGCCTGGTCTTTGAAGGCGACAACCGCAGACAGGAAGGTCTGGAGATTGTCATCGCACGGAGCGGTCTGGTGCGCTATCGGGTTTCCGTGCGGGGGCGCAGCACCCACAGCGGAAACGGACATGCTCATGGCGTTAATGCAATTCTGGGATTATCCGCTGTGGTTCGGGAGATCTCCGCTCTGACCGACTACAGCCGAAACACGACGGTCAATGTGGGTGTGATTCAGGGCGGGTCGGCCACCAACCGGGTCCCCGACTTTGCCGAGGCTCTGTTCGAAGTTCGCTATCGCGAACGAAACCACTACGAAGAGGTCAAGGCTAAGCTGCACGCTCTATGCGAGCCGGGCAGCTGTAGCGAGGACATCGCGGGTACACGTTGTGAGGTTTCGATGGAATTGTTCGACGAGATTCCGGCATGGCCGGAAGAACAACGTAACCTGGAACTGGCGGAAATGTGGAGCCGGGCAGGGAAGTCCTGCGGCCACCCAGTGGCGGTCGGATGTCGGAGCGGATTAAGTGATGCCAATTATTTTGCCTCCCATGTCCGGACGGTGGACGGACTGGGGCCTCGCGGCGGGAATGCCCATTCGACCGTGAAAGATGGACCGTCTGTCCGGATCACAGAGTTTGTGGATCAGGACTCGTTCCTCTCCAAAACCCTGGTCAATACGCTTGCGATTTTGGAACTCCTCGGCGCAGCCGACTTAACCGCTTCGGACAGCATCGAAAGTGTTGAGGTGTTTCGGAGGGGAGTGTTAACTAAGTAGTCGCCCTTCCCCGGTATCACGCATCGGCGCGGGTCAAATCCGCACGTTGCCGGTAGCGAGCCAGACGAAGGTAGAGACAGCGTTGCTATCGGACTCCCGCGAGAGGGCGGTTCTTGCATAAAGGCAAAAGGACCGTCGTTTGAAACCCAACTGCGAATTCTCTGACTTTGAATTAGGGCAAGCCTCGCAAACCCATTGCAGGCTTGAAGAAGGCTGGAACATGGTTAATCTCCTTGCATGAGCACGCTCGCCGAAATTGAAGAGGCCATCGGGCAACTGCCGCCGGAGCAATGGGCGGAGATTCGGCGGTGGATGGATGCTCAGATGCAGCAGCGTCGGACTTTTGCCGTAGCGTCATCAGTCGATTGGTCCCGCAGCGCGGCGGTGCGGCGGGAGCGCCCGGTGGAGTCTCGAGTCACCGCTGAGGTGATGCGGAAGGCACTGGCTACCGTGCGGGAATAAGCCGGGCAGTGATTCTTGCCGATACCAGTTTTTTGCTTTCTCTGGAGGGGAACGACACGAACAGTCCCGTGGCGGCGGCGCATGTCGCGACAATGAATGGCCCGATCGCGATCTGTGAGCTGAATCGGCTGGAATTTGAAAATGCGATTTCGCTTCTTCGGTTCCGCAAGGCCCTTACCGAGAAGGAGGCGTCGATTACTCTGGAGTCTTTTGCGGCTGATGAAGCAGCGGGTCGCATCGCAGTGGCTCCATGCGACTGGTCTGCGGTGCTTAGTGAATCGCTTCGCCTCAGCCGTAGGTATGCGGAGGCGGGCGGACATCGACTGCTGGATATCCTGCATGTCGCCATAGCGAAGGAGGCGAAGGCTGATTTGTTTCTCAGTTTCGACAAACGCCAGCGCGAACTCGCCCGGGCGGAGGGGTTGCCTGTTGGTCCATAGCTTCTTGGGGCAGTTTTTTGGGGGCTGCCTGAACGGGGCGGTGGGATTTGTGCGGGTCAAATCCGCACGCTGCCGGTGGCGAGCCAGACGAAGTAAGAGACAGCGTTGCGGCCCAGTCCTTCGGGCTGGATTTCGAGTTCTTCAATCGATGGGATCTGGCTGTCGCAGAATTCGGCGAGGCGAGTGGCCGTCTCACGAAAGCGGGTGGATCCCGCACCAAGCCGGATTTGCGTTGCCTCCATGCCGGGCGGCTTGTTGCGCCGCAGCCATTGACGGCGGAAGGCACTTTCGAGTTCTGACAGTGAGGCCAAAATCTCCGGGATTTCACGGTCTTTCAATTGCCGGAGCCGTCCGAGGTCCTTAGCCCGGTAGGCGGCGATCAAGTTCTCGCGGAATTCCATTTTACGAACCATCACATCACAAAGGCTCCAGAGATAGCCGTAGTCCGGCGGACCCTGACTAAGTTTGTGCGGCGCTATCGCGTCTCGCAGCGTGCGGAGCTTTTCGAGAACCTTCGGCCAGAAATCCTCGCCGGCGTAAAGGTACCCCTGCCAGCCGATCCCCAAGAGCGGATCGTCCCACATGATGGTGCTCGCGGAAACTGCGGGGATTTCCGGATCGACCACGACCTCCAATCCCGTTCCGAGAAGCATCTGCGAGTAGTCCCCCGCATGAACGGCGCTGAGAAACCGGGCAAGATCCTCTGTTTCCGCGCAACCACCGTAGCAACGATCCGCCGCGTAGGCGATCCCGGGAAAAGCCGAGTCGAACTCGCAGTAGGAGGTGCCGTCGCCCCACAGGGTGAACAGGATTTCCCGCAGCCCCGCCTTGCGGCACGCATTGACGCACGGATCCACCGCGGCGACGGTTTTCGTGTGGTCATACCAGAAGCGAGCCCATGTCCAAATACCCGAGGCCATGATGGGCTCGCCGCCGAGATCGCGGTGCCGTTTGATCCACTCGCTGTAAAACGCTTCGTCCGTGCTGCAATAGTCCCAATAGACCAAATCCACGCTCTTCGGCACCTTGGCCTTCACCTCATCGGGAATGACCGAATCGCGGTCATAGTATTCGTGCTTTGGGCTCCCCATCTTGAAGTACATGTCCGACCAGATCATCGGACGGACTCCATGCGCCACGCAGAGGGATTCGACGCGGGCGAGGTGACTATTGAAGACATCGAATGGCGGTTGCCAACCGTTCTTGTCAAGGTAGCGTCCACGCGTCATGTCGAACGCCTCGTCCATTCCCACATGGATTCGCCGGCTCGTCAGGTGTTTCGACCAAAAGCCGATCATTTTCGAGATAAGTTCGTAGGTCTTCTCCTCGCCGATCAGAAGAACCTGGGTTGTGTCCATCACCTCCTGATAGCGGGGCCATTTGAGAATCTGATCGAGATGTCCCAGCGTCTGAATGCAGGCCACCACCTCGATGCCGAGCCGCCTCGCATAGGCGTCGATCTCCTCGATTTCTTCCCCGCTGTACCCGCCCCGCATGTACCCGAAATACGGCTCGCCCGGAATCTGATAAGTGTCCTCCGTGTAGAGCATGAGCAGGTTGTAGCCCATCAAGGCCAGTCGCCGCATCCACCGCTTGAGGTACGGCACCGTCATCACCGCATGACGCGAACAATCGAGCATGATGCCCATTGTTCGGAACGTGGTTCGCGCATCCACGTTCTGACCAGCCAGCGCGTGGCCGATCCCGCGACCGGCCGACGCTAACGACCCGTATTCGATGGTTGTGTTTCCGTCCGCTGTGCTGACCTTCAACAAACCGGGGTCGCTTGCGGGGATGAACATCAGTTCTCTGCCGCCCGGAACCGCACTTAAGGGGAATTCTTCCGCCAGACCTTCGAGCAAAGATCGGAGCGGGGTGGGTGTCGCCGAGGCGTCCCAGGAAAAATGTGCTTGATCCATTGAGAGACGGGAACAGGGCAGGGCGATGATTTATATCTTTGGTACAGGTAACAGTTAACAACCGGATTCAGCTCACCGCGCGACGTTCACCTAATTCGAGTGGTCGGACGGCGTTTCCAATTGGTCCAAAGGAAAAACCGGCCGTCGGATTCTTCGATAGACCAAAGATCGAAGGTCATTGGAGCAGGGGCCGGGCGTTCGCACCCAGTAGCTGGCGCTGGCAATCCGATCGTAGGCCTGACGATGAGCGACCGCGGCTTTGACGCCAATAAATGTCAGCGACGAAGGATCAACTCCCTGGCTTCTCCACTGGCCGAGGTCGAACGGTGCCGTGCGCTCGCTGGTAAGCAGGATCGTGGTGCCCTCACACTCCAGCACGGCGCAATCTCCCATGTGCATGGAGGTGCCCGTAATGCCAGCCGAGTGGCTTTGGAGGTCTTCGAGTTGAAAACATCCGTCCGTTAGCCTGATAAGACAGGCCTTCACCGGCACGGGCCCGGATTCGGACGGAAAGATTTTGCCGCCGATTTCCAATTCCACTTCGTCGCCGGCACGATGGTTTTGTAGAACTTTCACCGCGGCGGGATCATTTAAAATCACGCCGCCCCGCAGCTTGCGCGCGAGAAGAGCCCGCAGAATGGCGGTGCCATCGCCCGGAGCACCCCCGCCGATGTTGTCGGAAGGCTCCACCAGACACACGGGAAAGAGCTTCTTTTCCAGGGCATCGTCGATCGCGTGCTCGAGTGCCCATTCCTGCGGAACTCCCATCTCCCGGCTGGATACGGCCTTTGCCTCCAGCCTCAACGCAAGCTCCCGCAGCTTCTCCGGGCCGACGCGCTCCTCGTCATAAACAATCGAAAAAGAAACGCCGGTCTCCGGAATGTCCGCATGCGCAAAACCGGCAAAGACGTTTACCGCCATCACGCCTTCGCACTCCTCCGACCGCGCCAACGCCTCCAACCCTCGCATGGGGTCCACCGCCGTCGCGGTTCCTGTCGGCGGCCATACAATCGGTGTTGGAACATGGCGGGTCTTCAGCGTCCTGCCTCCTTCCCACATCCAAGCGAGTAGCCGGGCGGCGCGCCGTGCGGTATCCGCAGCATCCGTGTGCGGATTTTCCCGATACGTCAGCAGACCATTCGAATGCTCCGCCATCCTTAGAGTGAAGTTCGCGTGCAGATCCAGCGTCCCGAAAACCGGCTTGCCCGCCAGGGCGGGATGCCGGGAAATTCGTTCCAGGAACTCTCCTTCCACATCAGGCATCGCCGCCGTCACCATCGCTCCGTGCAGGACGAGGAAAAGTGCGTCGATCGGACTTTCGCGCGAGGCGGTGTCCTCGACGGTTTCAAAAAAGGTTCTGACCAACGGATCGCCCGCACATGGTCCTGGCACTCCGCGCAAATAGATGGATGGAATGACCACCCATCCGTTTCGATCCGCCTCCTCAAAAAACGCTCCGATGCAGGAACCGTCCGCGCGATGCTTCAACAACTCGTTCCCGCGGCTTACGGAAAACTCTTCATCCCCGGCGGTCCCAGGCCAGAACGTGTTGGTTTCATGGGCAATGCCGGCCAACAATATCCGGGGATGCCGTCGCGGGGTCGGCGCTGAGGCGAAGTTTGTCATGTGAACATTGGTAACCGTATAGTTACTAGGACATCGTAACGTCAATGGCTTTTCCGAAGCGCGTGAGTTCGCGCTCCGTTGATGTCACTAAAGCACCTCCTCAGTGTTTTGTGTGGCCAAAGGCTTTGGGCGGTGGAGCGAGAGGTGTGGAGCACGCTTGCATGGATGGAATGGAGCGACTGCGGTGGAGGCCATGGTCTTCTGACCACGGCCGCTATTTTCCCAAACCCAGCCCGATCGCGGAATCTCAGCCCGCATTCCCCGCCATCACCTGTACGGCCCCTCAAAATCGGGTTCTTCCGAGAAGTTCATGCCTAGGACCGCAGATTTTTGCCGATGCTCGCAGATTTTATGAAAAAGGACCTAGCCTACGCCGTGCTCGGTGCCGCGACGGAAGGGCATCGCGAACTTTGCCGTCTCCTCGTTGGCATACAAGAGCCTGGTTTTGAGCCGGGAGAAAATCTGCGCAAATCCTGGGAATCTGCGGTTAT